>Ga0209979_1004186_pt1 | contig 12098 bp, 8 predicted proteins | sample AnhtaG_FD_183114 | JGI IMG/M metagenome (GOLD analysis project Ga0209979, IMG submission 183114) | Deep subsurface microbial communities from Anholt, Denmark to uncover new lineages of life (NeLLi) - Anholt_01485 metaG (SPAdes) (version 2) | ecosystem: Environmental > Aquatic > Marine > Oceanic >...
TGGCTATAACGCTTCGCAGCCGAAGGGAAATTGAGTTAATTCGTAAAGCGGGTGCAGTTGTAGCCGACGTTCTTTCAAAATTACAAGAGATTGCCGAGCCGGGAGTAACTACCGCCCAGTTGGATGCCGTGGCCTCGCAAATGACCGCTGATGCCGGAGCAGCGGCCCTGTTTAAGGGTGTCCGCAGCCCGTTGTCTCGAACGCCGTTTCCGGGTGCAATTTGTGCCTCGATAAATGAGCAGGTCGTTCACGGGATTCCTTCGGACAATACAAAGCTTAAAAGCGGCGATATCCTGAGCGTTGATTTCGGCGTTAGACTGGACGGCTATTGTGGCGATGCTGCTGTTACGATTGCTATTGGTAAAATTTCTAAGCATAACCGCAAACTTATGGACGTGACCAGGCACGTTCTCGACATAGCAATAGCAAAGGCTGCGCCGGCTGTTAAGTGGAGCCAGATAGCTGCACAAATGCAGCGTTACGCTGAATCAGCCGGGTTTTCGGTAGTAAAAGACTTTGTTGGGCACGGCATTGGCAGAAAAATGCACGAAGAGCCGAGACTGCCCAACTTTGTCAGCGACGATTTGCTGGCCAATGACATTGTTTTGACCGAAGGAATGATTTTGGCGGTTGAGCCGATGATTAATGCCGGCACCAGTGCCGTGCGGACACTGAAAAACGGCTGGACAGTGGTAACAAGAGACGGTAAATGCTCGGCTCATTTTGAACATACAATTGCGATAGTGAAGAATGGTTGTGAGGTGCTGACGGCAAAAAGACGCTGAATCGTATTTCGAACGAAATACGAGAGACGAAACACGAGACACGAAAAATGCCGAAGAAGGACACAATAAGATTGCAGGCCAAGGTGACCGAGGCTTTGCCGAATGCAATGTTTAGAGTGGAATTGGAAAACGGCCACAAGATCTTGGCGCACGTTTCGGGCAAAATGCGAATGAATTTTATTCGAATTTTGCCGGGCGATACGGTTATAGTTGAAATGTCTCCTTATGATTTGAATAGAGGCCGAATAGTGCTCCGGCATTAGTTGTCGCTCGTGTGTCGTCAATCGCAGCCGGTCACGAGCCGGGGATTGCGGATGTGTTAAGGGACCGCATTTTGCGATAAATCGCAAAATGGAAACCGGTAGGTATGAAAAATGAAGGTTAGAAGTTCTGTAAAACGTATATGTGAGAATTGTAAGATTGTTCGTCGCAAAGGCGTCGTGCGGGTGATTTGTACAAACCCGCGACACAAACAGCGCCAGGGTTGATTTTGTCGTGAAGCGTGAAGCCGGATACGGCAAGGAGCTGATATGCCGCGTATAGTTGGTGTTGATATTCCCAATGACAAATCCATATGGATTTCATTGACCGGTATCGGTGGTATAGGTAAATATACCTCGGAGCAGATTTTGAAAGAAGCCGGAATCGAAAAAAGCACAAAGGCCGGCAAACTCTCCGAAGATGAGCTTAGCCGCATAACTCAGATTATCGACCGCAATTACATCGTGGGAGGACAGCTTCGCAGACAGGTAGCTCAGAATATCACGCGGTTGCGCGATATAAACTGTTACAGAGGCATTCGACACAGAAGGGGTTTGCCCGTTCGGGGTCAGTGTACTCAAAGCAATGCACGCACTCGCAAAGGCCCAAGAAAGACAGTCGCAGGCAAGAAGGGCGTAAAGGAAAAACGCTAAAAGAAATTGATAATTGATTGCTGAAATAAGCAGCGTGATATACGCGATACGAGAAAAATAATGGCGAAAAGTGTAAAACGAAAAGTTAGAAGAAATGTCGCTAAGGCTATTGTGCACATAAAAGCGACATTCAACAACACGTTGATTACGATTACGGATTTAAAGGGTGATACAATTTGCTCGGGTTCAGCGGGCTGTGTCGGCTTCAAGGGCTCTCGTAAAAGTACGCCTTTTGCTGCTCAACAGGCTGCACAGCGTTGCGCCAATACCGCTGTGCGTAATGGCGTGCGCGAGGTCGAAATCAGGGTTAAAGGACCTGGTTCGGGGCGTGAATCTGCCATCTCAGCCATCCAGCAGGTGGGATTGCGCATCGCCTCGATAGAAGATGTCACGCCTCTACCGCACGATGGCTGTAGACCACCGAAGCGAAGACGTGTGTAGGAAAAATCAAAAATCAAAATTAAAAAGCAAAATGATAAATGATGAGTGGTAATTATTTAACCAATTAACCAATCACCATTTAACCAGTTACCGTTATTCTGGAGATAAAGGATGGGACGTTATCTTGGGCCATCTTGTAAATATTGCCGTCGTGAAGGAATGAAGCTGATGCTCAAGGGTGTTAGATGTGAGACGGCTAAGTGTCCGGTCGAAAAAAAGCAGCGTAATTTGGCGCCCGGTATGCACGGTTGGCGCAGAGGCAGAGCAAGTGAATACGCTGTTCGGCTGCGCGAAAAGCAAAAAGTCAAGAGATACTATGGACTTCTTGAGCGACAATTTATGAGGTATTTCCACAAAGCCGAGCGGATAAAGGGCAATACCGGCGAGACCCTCCTGCAATTGTTGGAAAGACGTTTGGATAATGTGGTATATAAGTTGAATTTTGCGCCGTCGCGCAAGGCCGCAAGACAACTAATAACTCACGGCCATATTTACGTAAACGGTCGCAAGGTTGATATCGGCGATTATACTACAAAAATCGGTGACAGGATAGCAGTCAAAGGTTCCCAGAAAAGCGTCAAAGAAGTAAAGCAGCAGTTGGAAAGTAACCCAAATTTTACCACACAAAGTTGGTTGCAGCTGGACCGTGAAAAACCCGAAGCTGCCATTGTTGCTTTGCCAACACGAGGTGACGTGCAGATTCCTGTCGAGGAGCAGTTGGTTGTAGAGTTCTGTTCGAGATAATAGAAAACTAAAAACATAAAACGAAAGATGTAAAACCACAGCGTAAAATTTAAAAGTTTTGAAATTTTAATTATGATTTTACGATTTTAGCTTTAAGTTTTTACTTATTTGGGAGGCCTGTATGCGAGTTACATGGCGTGGTTTGGAATTGCCGACTCGTGTTGAACAAGACACGACGGTATCGAGCGATAAATATAGCCGGTTCTTTATCGAGCCTTTCGAGCGTGGTTTCGGCACTACTATCGGTAACAGCCTGAGGCGCGTATTGCTTTCCTCTTTGGAAGGCAGTGCCGTAACATCCATCAAAATAGCAAACGTCGACCATGAATTTTCCTCGATAGCCGGGGTGATGGAGGATACCACCGACATCGTTTTGAATGTCAAGAATCTTGTCATTCGGCTCCAGGACCATGGCCCCAAGACAATGAAGGTTTCGGCAAAAAAAGCCGGGGTTATAACTGCCGCCGATATAGTTGCAGACCCCGCCATAGAAGTCATAAACAAAGATATGGTGTTGGCCACTTTGACTGAAAATGTAAAGTTTGAAATGGAAATGGTGGTTGAGAATGGCCGTGGTTATCTGCCCGCCTCCGAGCGAATCGCTGCTGCAGACAGATTCGACCAGGAAGTCGGAAGAGTACTCCTCGATGCCGTATATTCACCGGTTACCAGGGTCCGCTACACAACCGAAGACACCCGCGTAGGACAGCGGACCAATTATGACAAGCTAATTCTGGAGATTTGGACAAACGGAACAATCACCCCTGAAATGGCGCTGGTGGAGGCCGCCAAGATATTGCGAAAGCACATCAATCCGTTCGTACAGTATTTCGAGATTGGGGAAGAAACCGTTGCCGCTCAGATTGCCAGAAAAGTGCCGGAAGAAGAGGTGGTTGATGAGGAATTGGTCGAAAAGCTAAAAAACCCCGTTCAGGAGTTCGAACTGTCGGTAAGAGCAAGCAATTGTCTTGAATCAGCGAAAATAGAAACGGTCGAACAGTTAGTAAAAATGACAGAAGCTGATTTGCTAAAAATTCGCAGCTTCGGTAAAACTTCTCTGCGGGAAATCAAAAGAAAACTTGCCGATATGGGTTTGTCTTTAGGAATGACAGACGTATAAATATTTGAATGTCCAAATGCTCAAAATGTTTGGAATTTTTGAATTTTTGTCACTTGAATTTGTTTCGAATTTCGAAATTCGATGTCGTCCAGGTCCGGTCCTGACGGATTCGAATTTACCCACTGTGCACTAAATGCTTATAAGGGGAATTTAAAAATATGCGTCATAGAGTAGCAGGACGCCGGTTAAGTCGAACAGGCGAGCATCGTCTGGCTATGCGAAGAAATTTGGTCGCTTCACTCATCCAGCACGAGACGGTTTCAACGACAATCGAAAAGGCCAAAGAGGTAAAAGCCTTCGCCGAAAAGTTGATTACGCTGGCTAAGAAAGGCACATTATCAGCCAGACGCAGGGCCATTGTCCTGCTTGGCAATCGGGTCATCTACAGTTATGAAGACGGCAAAGCTGTCAGGAAAGGCACGATAATCGGAAAGTTGTTTAGCGAACTTGGTCCACGATACCTTGACAGGCCGGGCGGTTATACAAGAATTATCCGTCTGTCCCTAAGAAGATTGGGTGATAACGGCCAGCTGGTTTTGCTGCAGCTCGTAGGCAAGGACGAGGGCTTAAAAAAAGAAACAAGAACCGCTGCAAAAAAGCGTTCTCGTAAAAAGGCTAAAGAAGCTGTCGAAGCCGAGGAGATTGCCGAAGCCCAGGAGATTACCGAAAGCAACAGCCAGGAAGACCAGGCCAACCAGCAGTAGTAACCTGTCCTTTGGAGGATAACCCTAAAATGAGTGTGGATGATTGTGTCTTTTGTAAGATGGTAGCTGGCCGGATTCCGGTTACGAAGATTTACGAAGACGAAGTCGTTCTTGCTTTTTTGGATATCGGCCCCGTAAGTGATGGCCACACTCTGGTGATTCCCAGGCAGCACTTTGAAAAATTACACGATTGTCCCGCTGAACTTTTAGCCCAGGTCGGTTCGCGTCTCGGCAAAATCGCCAGGGCCGTCGCCGCCGGAATGAATTCTGACGGCTATAACTTATTGTGCAATAATGGCAGGGCCGCCGGACAGCTTGTTGAGCATTTGCATTTTCATATAATCCCTCGCAATACCGGCGATGGTGTCTTTGACCGCTGGCCGGCTTATAAATATCAGGCCAGTAAGATCGAGGCAATTGCCGCCAGGATTTGCGAAAATCTATAATTTCAAGCCTTAACGTGCTTGATAAAAAATAATTTTTGTGTTATTTTATTTTTTATTTTACTACGAGATACGCTTCACGAAATACGAAATACGAAAAATGACCGCGGGGTAGAGCAGTCTGGTAGCTCGTCGGGCCCATAACCCGGAGGTCGCAGGTTCGAATCCTGCCCCCGCTATTAAGACCTGGAGATAACTTCTTGTCGGAAAAGAAGTTATCTCTTTTTATTCCTTTATTATTCTAAAGACGGGCTGTCAGAAAATCAGGCTCTTCAGCCTCAATAATGATTCCATACTGACTCTCATAGCAACCTTACTTTGGACACAAACAAGAATGATGTCAAAATGACGGCGAATATCTCCAGCAAAAGAAAAAGGGCTGCAAGTAGTGAACTTACAGCCCTATATCCTAAAAGGCAAAGTTGGATAGGTATATTAATGATACTTCGGCCCCGTGCCCTCCAGCCAATGCGCAGAGAACTCAGCAAGATCATAAATATCAATCCTGCCATCCTTGTTGAGGTCGATTCCAGAGCACCAATCATTGCTGGCATCCCAGCCTTCGGTCTGCCAATATGATGCAAGTACGGCATAGTCAGCGAAGTCTGTATCGCAATCGCTGTCGAGATCGCAGAGCAGGCAGTACTCCGATAGGTCACTTTCGACGAAATATAGAGGCCATCCATAACCTTCTGAAAGTCCGACAAGTCCGTCACCAGCAGCAATATCCAGATACGTAATCCTTATCTTGCCGTTATAGAATATCTCGACCTGGAAGCTGTTGGCGTTGGATAAGCTAAATTCCGGCACGTTCTCAAATGTTACCACGATTCTGTCGTTGAGCTGTTTCCAGGAGACTGTCCCGCCTGCCTCAGGGTTCAGGTCATCAAACAAAGCAGATATTCGAGGCAGGTCAAAGTGATTTTCAAAACTCTCAACGCGATGAGTGTCGCCAGATACGAAGGTGATATAACCGTTGCTTCCGATATAGATTGTTTCATAGCTTGTACCATAGAAGTCAATCTGCTCACCGCTGAGGTCTATTTGTATGCAATCATCGTCCCTGAGCGAGATGTTGGTTCCGCCATTAGGGTCAACAGGAAAACTGGTGGCTTCACTACAGCAGGCTTGATAATAGCTACCCGAGCCGTCAGGTATCAGCGTCAGCGTCCGATTCGCCATATCATTGCGATTAGGGTCACAGGGATCAAAGGGATACTCGAAGTTAAACAGCTCAGTAAAATAGTCGACCTGCTCAATAGTCATTGTCACCGGGATGATTATCTCGGGCGTATATGGGTCATTGCTATAAACTATAATCTGACCTTCGTAAGTTCCAACCGGCAGAGTAGCGTCAAATATCACATTGACATCGTTTACCTCGCCAGGAGGAATAAAACCGGCATCGGGCACGATATCAATCCAGGCCGCCTCTGTTCCAAGAATAGCGCTGTGTAAGTTGAGCCGTCCACCGGAGACACAGCGTCCGTTTAAAATCGGCAGCGGGTCAACCGTTCGCATAATTAAATCCTTTACCTCCATACGAGATAATTTCGGACAGACAGACCAGATAAGGGCACAGGCACCGCTAACGTGAGGGGCAGCCATCGAGGTACCGTACATCCAGTAGTAGCCCCCGTCTCTATAGCAACTGCGGATTCGGTTATATGAGTCACCACCTGGAGCACCAAGGTCAACGGAAGTTAAGCCGTAGTTTGAGTGCTCTGATAATCGGTCATCATGGTCGGTCGATAGTACCGCAATGACATTATCCAGCTCATAACTGGATGGATAGTGCGGGTAGATATCGTTATTACTACCGTAGCCATTGCCTGCAGAAGCGATAAAGAGAATTCCTGCATCCCCGGCAGCCCTTATGGCATCTTCAAGGGCGCTACTGTAACCGCCGCCTCCCCACGAATTGCTCATTACTCTCGCACCCATAAGAGTAGCGTATTGTACGGAGGAAATCGCATCAGAGGTCCAGCCACTGCCATATTGGTTGAGAAATTTCACCGCCATTATCCTGACATTCCAGCACACGCCTGTCACCCCCACGCCGTTGTTGCCCACAGCGCCGAGGGTTCCCGAAACGTGTGAACCGTGGCCTTCGTCGTCTATCGGATCAGCATCGTAGTTGCAAAAATCGTAACCATAAATGTCATCGACATAACCGTTTCCATCATCGTCAACACCCGGAGTTCCGTTGAGCTCAGCTTCATTGACCCACATATTTGCTGCCAGGTCGGGATGTGTGTAGTCAACACCAGTATCGATGACCGCCACGATGACCTCCGCGATGACATCGCTGCTGCCGGTGGTTATCTCCCATGCCTCCGGCGCATCAATATCAGCGTCAGCCGTTCCGTAGGACTGGCCCGTATTGTGCATATTCCAGAGATCGTCGAACATCGGGTCATTAGGAATTACTGATAGCGCCTTAACTTTGTAATTTGGCTCGACATATAACACATCATCGCGCCCAGAAAGCACTCTTATCCCCTCTTCGACAGTCATTCCTTCAGGTAGCCGTATCAGGCACAATCCCGGTACGATTGAATATTCCTGCATAACCTGCGCGCTGCCAAGGGTGCTCATTAACATATTTACCCTGACGACATCTGGCTCACAGACATCCTCTTGAGGCGCAAAACGGACAAGTAACTCGCCCTCACCATAAGGTATATCAAGTCGCAAAGCAGTTTCAGGTTCGGATTCATTACTTACGTTGACATCGTTAATTTCTTCAACTGAGCACGGGTCAGGTTCACCTTTCGGAACCGGTATGAAACTTATCTCACGGCTTTTGAGAACAAACTCTAAGTCTCCATCGCCCGCGTTTCCAATGGTCAGGATTTCAGTTTGAAACTCTCCAGATGGAATAGTTAAGTTAAAGGATTGAGGCCTTACCCAGACCTTTGGTTCGGCTTGCACATTCAAAAAAACCGTGCGTTTGTGAACTGCAGTGGTGGTGATATTGGTGAAAATCAATTGGCCGATGTGCCTTCCTGCCGGCATAGTATTGGCTTGAGAATTGGGAAAAACAACAACTGTGGCTGATTCACCAGGGTTGATGCTGCCACTTTCTGGATTGACATCCAGCCAGGGCACGCTCGATTCTCCAGACCAACTGATAGTAATCGGGCCATTGTTGGTCAGGTAATAGGGTGTATTCGACGGCAGGAAAGGCCCTCCCGAATGACCGGAAAACTCAAAATCTTCTTCTGGGTCAACTACCAAATAATCAGGTATCCCACTACCGCTCAATTGTACCTCAACCTCGGGCTCATCGTCGTCGTTGCTTGTTATAACAACCATAGCTTCGTATTCTTTCACCTCTGTCGGCTCAAAAATCACATCGAAGGTTATAACTCCGAAAGGTATGACAACCGGCAAATCAGGAACGTTCTTCAATCTGAACGCCGGTAAAGGTATGGATACGTTATCTACGAACCAATCGTCATACATCTTGTCAGGGTGGGCTGCCCCTGTACTTCTTATTCGCAATCTAAAGTTCTCGTGATATGCTGCGGGCGGTAGCGGAACGACCGATTCGACGTAATTTGACATATCCGACCCGTCTCCAAGCTGACGTTCCAGTTCTACCCAGCTCGTGCCGTTCCAGTACTCAACGATCAGATCGTCACCGGCCTCGGGATGCTCACCTCCACCGGTTCGCTGCCACCAGTATCTAAGTTCCAATCCGCTCAGCCCGGAAAGGTCTATAACACGTGATTCTACGGCATCTCCCCCATCGGGATGGCCATTCAAACGCAGCGAATAAGGCGGGGATGGTTCTTCCAATCCGACATCGTCAATAGTGGGAACGCCACTGGTGCCTGTCCAGTTTTCTGTGTTCAATATAATGATTGGGAAATCGTCAAAGAAACCTTTAGATAGTGCTTGTGGAACTGATATTTCGGAGACTATTAGGTTGTTATCCGGACTCCAATTCCAAATCATGATTTCTTTTGTAAATGACCGTCCTACGATAACATCTCCAAACGGCATATTCAGGTCATCCACAGGGGGAATACCATCAATTACCTCTATCTCTGGTGGAATTGGTATTATTTGCAGTCTCACAACCCTAATCTCACTGTATCCGCTGGTGAGGTTTGTAAACGTAATTACATCATTGTAATCACTTGGTGGTAGGGTGTTGGCATCTGCGGTAATCGAGAATACAACCTCCTGAGAATCACCGCCGTTAGGGTCGCCATGAGGGTCAAGGGTGCCGCTATTGGGCTCGACACTAAGCCAGGACTGTGTAATGGTCGCAGTCCATTCAATAGGGCCGGCCCCAACGTTTGCAAGGGTGTAACTCTGGCTTGTGGGAGTGAAAGGCCCTCCCTTATTGCCCCAAAAGTCGAGACCTTGTGATGGTGACACCCATAAATCATCTCTCAGAAACGGTAAGTTCAATACAGCATTGCCCACAATCCGGTCCTGGCTGGGATTGGACTGAAAGTAATCATGGCCGATGAGAACTACGTGGCCACGTCCCATCATCTTATGAATGACTACCGGGCCATAGCCGTCCCTTTCTACTATTACCCGGCCATCGATAGTGTAATAGTAAGAACTGTAACGACAGGCAGTATAAGGGTCGGAAACTCCCTGTACGATTGGGTCATCCGGCGCCACTACGTTAACGTCCTGAATGCTGAAATTCGAACTTGTAGTAATATTCATTAACCCGGCTCCAGTAAGGATGCCATATCTCTGGCCGTAATCACATTGAATTACGGCTCCTCCCCCGCTAACAAACTCCTGTAGGATAGGGGCCCATGCTATGCCAATGTCGAACAACCCGGGCAAGTTTAATTTCTCCTGCTCCGGAATAAGCAATATCTGGTGCGTTGGCAGCATTGAAGACAGTTCATTGTAGTCGGTCAAATCGGTAATTGAAAAGTTCGTACCGGTAGAATCAATAGCTTTTATTGTATTGTCGCATTCGCCGCCGGCAGACATATCTGCATACTGGGTATAGACCAGCACCCTTCTTATCCCAATCATAAGTTTCACATATCGTTTCTGAACTGCGCCACTGGTCAGATTTACAAAACTCACAGGGCCGGTATGAATACCCTGGGGTAAAATATTGGCATAGGCATTGATGGAAATAGTAACCGGCATATTAGTGCCAGGCGGCAGGTTTCCGGTATTCGGGTTGGCGTCCAGCCAGGGCACGTTCGGCTCCACAGCCCAGTCAAGTGTACCAAAACCGGTATTAACAAGGGTATATACCGTGCTGGGCGGGTCAAAAGGGCCCCCCTCATTGCCTATTGAAATAACATCTTCCCATGGGGTAATTTGCAGGTCATCGGGAGGAATTGGACTTAGATTGACGAGGTACATATATTCACTTACCGATAGCTCCCGCAAGGCCACACTACTAAGGTCTCCTGTTTCTAATGAGGCGATGATGCCCCCGGCTTCATTAATAGAACTTATGCGGTTATTTTCTTGAACAGCAAAGGTAAGAAATGCGACTGTTTGACCTGGATTAACAACTACATTGTCGTATCGCCAGGCGAGGCGATCGGCTCCATAGACTTCTCCATAGAGTTCAATATAATCGATCGGCTCATCGGCTCCTGAAAGGTACACAATATGGGCAAGCGAGGGGTCACCTCCGCCATCCAAATAGTCATCGGTGGCAACCCATTGGTCTGTTAGCTCGATGATATTATCTCCATCGTCGGTACCGGTGATTGTTGTTCCGCTATCAGACCCCAGATTACTAAAGTATTCGACGTTTACAGTAATTGGCGAGCCTGTCGGATTATAGAGCGAATCATACCACCGGCCAAAATTACCCAATGGTCCATCCTTTGACTCAGGCACGTAAAGCTTGCGGGTGACCCGTAATCCACTAAGTGTCTCGGTGGCACCAATGATATTTCGGCCTGAGATTGTAAGATTATTTGCGTTATAATTTACGCTATTAATCTTTAGGAAATATGCATTATCGTAGGCATCGAGCGTCCCGTCTGAAATACAGGTACCACTACCGGTGGATACATCATATATATAGCCGTCAGGGTCGTAAAGAATCTCATACGTGGAACCATAGCAGGGTGTCGCCGAAAGAGCGAGAACCGTGAAAGCTGCTAATGCAGAGACCATATAATATACGTAACTCGGAAATTTCATAACTAACCTCCTTAAATTGCACTATAGCATGATACTGGCCAAGAATTGATATAATTACTACACGATTCTACAGAATTCAGGCACCGGTGTCAATGAAATTATGGGACTTTTTTCTGTTTTTATGTAATTTACAGCTGTTTTTATGTAATTTACAGCGAATATAGACTTAACACTAACAAACCATATTTTATTTAATTGACCTGCCCCCGTTTTTTGCACCCGTCTTCATGAGAGTATTTCACTCTTGCCCTCCATGCATTGGGACAGACGGAGCATAGCGAAGTCTGGCCCAATGCAGCTGGTCAAAAAGGCCGCCGGGCTCATATACCCCAACCATCACTTCCCTGTTTCAGCCAAAAAGTCATTGACTAAGTTGTATTATTTGTGTTAAAATAAATTAGTGTAGTCGTTGGTGTAAAAACAAATATGACTGTTCTAAAGACTGTTGGATTTTTTTCAAATCCAGATTATACACTTGTGCACTTTGGCCAGCAGCAAGTATCGGGGTGCAAAATCCACCCCACTGCTTTCTTGCCCGCCGCCCCGACTCGCGTCGGGAGACGCGGGGGCAGGCGAAAGCAAGAAGGGGGGCAAACAAGTTGGGAAGGAAATAGGAGGTGCTCAGGTTTATAAAAATCTCGTTGTTCACCCTCGTGTTAACCGTATCCCTGGTCGGTTTTCCTGTGGAGTCCTTACGGACTGTGTGGGCCGGCTGTCCGGTGGGTGATTTGAGCGGGAACTGCGAAGTCGATTTGCCGGACCTGCTGATTTTTGCCGGGCAGTGGCTG
>Ga0209979_1004187_pt1 | contig 12094 bp, 12 predicted proteins | sample AnhtaG_FD_183114 | JGI IMG/M metagenome (GOLD analysis project Ga0209979, IMG submission 183114) | Deep subsurface microbial communities from Anholt, Denmark to uncover new lineages of life (NeLLi) - Anholt_01485 metaG (SPAdes) (version 2) | ecosystem: Environmental > Aquatic > Marine > Oceanic...
GAGTGTGTTCGAGAATTAGAAATAGTAAAGTTACATATACTGTATTCTTTAAAAGGGACCCTCTCGAATCGTGTTGCTGAGGAAGAGATCTAAATGAGTGACAGATGGTGGGAAAAGAGGCGGAAGGACAGGCGTCCTTGGTTCGACATCTTCCATGAATTTGACAGGATAGAGAAGATGATGGATGAGATGATGCGCCAAACCTTCCGTTCCTCCAGAAGCCCATTCGAAACATCAAAGAAGGGTAAGTCTTTCAGGCCACACGTTTACGGTTTTTCCATTTCTGTAGGTCCGGATCGAAGGCCAAAGATAAGGAAGTTTGGAAACGTGCAAAGGAGCCGCTACGATCCCCGAATCAAGGAGCAAAGGGAACCGTTAGTAGATGTGTTAGATGAGGAAGAAGGAGTTGCGGTGGTAGCTGAGCTTCCAGGCGTGGAAAAGGAGGACATAAGCCTTCAAGCGTCCGAGGGAAGACTTACCATCAGCGTGGACAACCCGCAACGGAAATACCACAAGGAGCTGTCACTGCCAGAAGAAGTGGACCACAAGCCAGTCAAGACCTCCTACAAGAATGGCGTCCTCGAGGTACGATTCAAAAAGAAGGGCAAAGGAGAGAAGATCCGCATTCAGTAGCCGAACCGCTCTCGCACTACCCCAAGAAGAACGGCCCATTAAATTAGCGGCATCAGGCATGCATGCAGCAAGAAACGCCCGAAACAAAACTATGTGCGTGTGCAATAGGGCAAACACATAATACCAGTGATTCCGTCATCAGAAAAAAAGTAAACCATAAATGACCAGCGCGCACGCGGTTGTTAGTTATCTGCAAGATGCATACAAACGCTATGGAGGAATTGAGTCAAAAGTGTTGGCGAAGAAGTCTTTCCACTTGTCTTCTGTCACAATCTCTTTCAATGCTTCACTGTAGATTGTAATGAGAAGCGTTTCCCTGTTCATGGCTACCTCCGTGTTTTCGTACCGTTTTCCAACTCGAGCCATTTGCCTTGCAATATCCTCCGCCAACTCTTTAAGCTCGTCGGAGCTTACTTGGAAGGGCTCCCCTTGCTTCTTCCCGATGAGCTGAAGAACGCTCAACATGCCACGTAACCGTTCGATGTGAAACTGAAGGAAGTATTTTTGCAGATAAGGGGGTGTTTTATCAAAGTCTTCTATGAACAGGTTTGAGGTTGGTTCATAATATTTTTGCAGTATTCCATGAGATTCCGCCTTGGTACGCGCAACTCTGATTAGCCTTGTTTTCCGCAATAACTGAAGATGATGTTTCATTGTTGGCTTGGTGAGACTCAGCTTGTAGGCGAGTTGGGTTTGAGTTTGTGGTTCATGTCTCAGTTGACGCAATATCTCTCTGCGCACTGGATCCGCCAGCACCTTGATGATTTTGGGCTCGTAGATTACCCTAACAACCTTCCTCGCCACTCTAATCATCACCATAACAAACGCTTAACAAGGTTTATATGTGCATGAGATATATATTAGCGTTGCCTTATCGGTAAGAGAAGTATACTCTTATTGGGGAGATAAGTAAAACCGATTAGGGCGTTATACAAGTTGGCAGGTATCAACTATGAAAATTAGAGCATGCATCACGTGACTATCCTTTTAAGAAAAGATTCCCAAGCCTTTACGATTTCAGAGTACTTGTCAACGTTTCTCTTGGCATAAATTCTTGCTAGGAAGAGTAGAGCCCATAGCTCGAGGAAACGCTGTTTATTTTTCGAAGGCTCTAAAAACATTTGGATTAAAGCATTTAAAGCCCATCGGATGGTGAAATGCGGAATGGCGTATCGCCCAACTTTGAAGCGAAGATAAACAAATCGAAAGATGTCTCGCAGGGCATTTTTCTCCTGGATATTTCGAGATTCTTTTGTGTGTAGGTCATGCTGAACAACGAAGAGGTTGTCACGTACAATCGCAAGATCTCTGCCATATCGAGCTTTAAAGTCTACGCAGTAAGCATGATCTTCTCCTCGAGGAATGAAGGGATCAAAAGGAACGGATAGGAAAACTTTTTTACTTAATATTAATGCGCCGCCTAAGGCATGATACGGCATTAGAGCGAGCCTCTGCTGTTGTTCGGTGAGAAATGAACGTTTAAGGAACGAGTTCATACCAGTTAAGATAGAAGTTGGCGTAAGCTCTTCGTAGGAATGCCTTCTCTTTCGCATAGAGAGAGACAAATCTTCGTAAAGTCCGGAAACGGCAGCTATCTTTTTTCCATCTATTTTTTTGCCTATAAGTTGAAGTGCAGCCATCAACCTTTCAGGTCTTTTTATATAGCAGTCATCGTCAAGGAAAACTATTTTTTCGGGGTTAAAAACCCTGCATGCACAGTATATTCCGAGATTGCGCGCTGTAGAATAAGGGCTGAAGGATCGTGAAAGGAGAGTGAAAAAACTTTTTCTGAACAAAATTATCTTAGAAAGGGATTTTGCAAACTTGAGAAAGGGAGATCTTAATCCGACACAAGTTTTTATGAATGATTTCTGGACTGTGGCTAATCTATTTTTTTTCAGAACGCTCTCCACTTCCCTCCTCACCTCCAAAGAACTTTTATGCTCATAGATATCTCTGTAAGAGCGAAGGAAGCTCTCTATACTCTCGAAGTTTTTACGTGTGCTATCGTCAATCAAAACGAGTGATAGAGACGGTATTTTCGAATGAAAAATTGAATCGATTAGCCGCTTTACTTGTAAAGGTCTATCTCTGGTGATGACGACAGCGGTTACCTTCATTAATAATCACTACACCATCGTTAGCAACTTGCTTAACGAAAACAAGATTATTAGGGGGCACGGAAATTATTTGCTTCCTTTCTTTTCTAGGTAATCTTTGATTAGCTTGTTGCCCCTTATTAGTGGCATGGTCTTCGCCCAACGCTCCTGGAAATTGAAGTAATCTTTGTAATGCTTTTTGACGTAACTATGGATGTCTGACAAGGACAATTTGATGTTCTTTAGGTACTCCATAGACTCTGTAGTACTGGATTCCAGTGCTGAATGAATGGCTGAAAGAAAACTTGAAACAGCAAACTTGAACATTAGGTCTCGTCTGAGAAAATATCCTGGATATGGTTCTAAAGATTTTATTTGAAGTGAAGTTACTCCTTTTCTGTGTTTTAGACACTGTAATTTCCTTCGCATATATTCAAATCTGTACAGGTCCTGCCGCATTTCCGACCAACGATTTCCTACATACTCCGGGGAATGTAGCACCCATAACTGATTGTCTAACAAGAACGCGAAATCAAACATCTTTGCGTTCACTAACATATCCATATCTTCTCCTCTGGGTATGTAAGGGTCAAAGGAAACCTTTTCAAAAAGCTCTTTATGAAGCACCATATTTCCACCAAAGGCAAAAGGTGTGTCTTTTAATCTAGCACCCCCCTCAATAATCTTAAACGCCTCATTCATTTTTCTCCTTTTCCGCCACCCAGTCCTCCACCATTCTCTAGGATCGTCCATTAACCAATAAGAACCTGAAGAGCCTATGTAATATCCTGTAACTCCTCCAATGGTTTTTCCTTCGTATTTTTTACCCACAAACTCCGTACATTTCTTGAAGAAGTTTTCGTCGGTAACCACCTCGTCGTCATCCAAAAAAATGATGGCTTCAGATTCCAAGATTTGACTTATCACTAACCCAACGTTTCTTACATTAGAATAACCTATCAAGTTTAAGAGAACCGCAAATTTTGAGAAAGTCTTCTTCTTAAGGTGCGAAACAAGGATTTTTAAATCAGAGGAAGAGAAGGATATGATGTTCAATCTGTGGCTATATTCTCTTAGGATAGATTCAATTTTTTCCTCCGCTTCCTTCTCCAACTCCTTATGCGTTACAGCAACCAAAACAACGATATTTGGGACATCTACATCCCTGATACGCAGTTTCTCAAGGTTTCTTAATAACCTTGGCAACGTTCCTGTTTCATTTATGAAAGTCGGATGATCGTAAATTGCGATCGGCTTCTGTTTCGAGGAAAGCTGATGAGGTGCAACCGTCCAGTAGGTAGGTATTACTAAAGTGGTTCTCACTTTCACTTCTTCCATTGGTGATCTATAACTTCCCTGAGCCTTTGATCATCCATTATACTTACATAGGTTTTATACATGTATAAGGACAGGGAAAAAAGTTCCTAGCAATTTTTAGACGAAGGAGGTAAAATGTTTGAGAGTCGAAGAAAGTTCGGCGCTACCCAAGAACACATGGAGAAAGTTAGAGTCGATAGGAAGCGTGGATATCGTTATTGGAATTCCCTCGTATAATTGCGCACATACTATCAATTACGTAATATACCAAACTGCAAAGGGATTAGCAGAATTTTTCCCAGATAGAAATACGGTAATCATTGTTTCTGATGGAGGTTCCTCCGACAGAACTTTAGATGTTGTGAAAGCAATAAAAGTACCTTGGGAGACAAAAATCGTCCCTACACAATATGTTGGTACATCTGGAAAAGGAACAGCACTTAGAGCGGTCTTTGAGGCCATGATCCATCTCGAAGCTCAAGCGGTAATGGTGGTGGACTCAGATCTAAGAAGCATTCTGCCCAAATGGGTAGAACTTCTCCTTTCATCGACACTAAAAGGAACTGGACTCGTAACACCTCTCTACACACGCCATAAGTATGACGGCACAATAACAAATTTCCTGTGTTATCCGTTCACGAGAGCCCTCTATGGCAGGAGAATTAGGCAGCCTATAGGTGGAGATTTCGGGCTTTCAAGGAGATTGGTGGAGAAACTGTTAAATTCCAGTTTATGGAGCACTCCCTATGTTCCGCGTTTCGGGATAGACATCTTTGAAACCCACACCGCTCTAGGCGAAGGCTTTAAGGTCAAGCAAGCCTTTCTAGGTTCCAAAGTTCACGGGACTAAGGATCCGTCCAAACATCTGGCCTCCATGTTCCACGAGGTAGCGGGGACAATGTTCTCTTGCACAGAAATCTATGAGGACGCATGGCATAGCATCCAAGGAAGCAAACCAGTGGAAGTTATCGAAGGAGAGGTCCAAATGATTGCGCCAGAAGAAGTTCAAGTAGACTTCAAGAAACTATTTCAAGGATACACAACTGGTTTTCAAATGTTTAGACACACTTACAAGAAAGTGCTGGGTCCAAAGCTGTTAAGCAATCTTGAGGTTCTGCGCGTGAAAAACGAGAGCTATTTTAGGCTTCCAACCGAATATTGGGCTAAGTGCGTGTATTCCTTTGCAACTGCCTTTAAGAAGGAGACGAATGTTAAAGAACGGAACAACTTGCTGGAGGCTCTCAGGATTCTTTGGATAGGCAAAGTAGCCAGTTTTATACTTGAAACCATCGAATTCGATGCAAGAGAGACGGAAGAGAAAATAGAGGAAGAGGCAGATGTTTTTGAAGAACTTAAACCCTATATGCTCGAAATATACTAGAGGTTGATCTCAACCACCTTTGCAACTGACACTCCGAAAGAATCGTAATTGCAACCTTAAAGTTAAAGAGGTCTCTTAAGTCTTAAACAGTTGGTGTCTCCCTTGCAAATCGCGATTCTTCGTTGTACCCTCCATAAAGGATCAGGCCAAGTGATCCATATCGCAGAGCTTGCAAGGGGTCTGCAAAGTTTAGGTCACAATGTTGTTGTCTTCTCTAGGGAGTCGGAAATAAAGGCTAAGGATATGCCTATCCAAGAACTCAGCTTTCCGGGAGACAACGTTCGCTTTTTTAGAAATTTCGTTTTCCCTTTCAGATGTTTACGTTCCTTTGAAGAATTTGACGTTGTGCACACTCAATATCATCCCGGCATCTTCGTAGGCAACGTAGCCAAAAGAACGTTTGGGAAGCCTCATGTGTTCACTTATCATGGTTTCGCTCCTATTAGGATTTGGAGGAATGTTAGACAGCAAATGAAGATGGTTGACCATCGAATCGGAACGTTCTTTGCTCTTCGCTTCGGCGTAGATAGGATTATAACTGTTAGCCGATTCTTGGAGAGAGAGTTGGTGGATTCATACAAGTTAGATGAAAACATGATTCGCGTAATTTATAATTCCATAAACACAGAGAGGTTCAACCCTAAAGTTGAGGGAGATGAGATCAGACGTAAATACGACTTAGAGGAGGTTCCTATCGTTTTATACCTTGGTAGATTAGCGCCCTATAAGGGAGTGCACCACCTGATTAGGGCCATACCTTTGATCCTACGAGTAAAACCAGAGGTGAAGTTTCTTATAGCTGGCTCAAGGCGTTACGATATGTTAAACCTTCCAGGAATGGCGAAATCTCTGGGCGTTAGAAAATCTGTGATCTTCACCGGATTCGTTCCGGACAAATTAGTTCCGAAGTTTTATGCTTGTTGCGATGTTTTCTGTTATCCAAGCCTATGGGAAGGATTCGGATTGCCAGTGGCGGAAGCAGGGGCAACAGGCAAACCGGTTGTAGCGTTCCGGATGTGTGCGATTCCAGAAGTGGTTGAAAATGGGTTGACGGGTTTACTCGTCGAACCAGATCATATCCAACTGGCAGATGCGGTTATTACCTTGCTGGAGGATGAAGAAATGCGTAGAAAAATGGGGCAGGAAGCTAGGAATAGAATTTCACGGCTATTTTCTTGGCGTAGGATGGTAGAAAAGACGCTTAAAGTATACGAAGAGGTTTTATGATTGAAACAACTGCAGAAACGCAAAGATGTGAAGGCACTAGCAATCTTGGATATGGACGGGACACTGCTAGAATCCCGCAGCATCGACGTTATATGCCAGAAATTTGGGTTGGAAACCAAACTCAGAGAGATGGACAGGAGAACCGATCTACTAGAGGATTATGAAGTGAGTGAGGCCATTGGACAACTATTCGAGGGGATGAGGGCCTCTGATCTGGAAAGGGCCTTTGATGGTATAGGTATGGTTCACGGAGCAAAAGAATTCATCGATTTCTTAAAGGAAAGAAAATTCTTAACTGCCATAATCACCGACTCATACATCTTCCTAGCGACGAGATTGGCAGAAAAGCTTGAGATTGACATGGTTTGGGGAAACAAGTTGGAAATAGTTGACGGTGTGATTACTGGAGGAATAATAATGCCGTTAGGATGGGAGAAGCAGAAAAACTGCCAGAAAAAGGCTGTTTGCAAGTTACATGCAATGTACAAGCTTGCGCAGAAACATGAAATCGAGATGGAAAAAACCCTGGCAATTGGAGATTCTAAAGGCGATTTTTGCATAATTGAAAGAGCTGCAATAGGGGTCGCTTTTAGGCCTAAAGACTCCCAGATCGTCAAAATTGCAGATTTAGTGGTATACGGAGATTTTTTTGAACTCGTTGATAAACTGAAACCTTTTTTAGACCGTTTCTAGTAGAGTGGTTTGAATTAAAATGGAAACGGCTTCTAATAAGATACTGGATTTAGGTGATTACACCTCTTTTAGTTTGCAGAGGTGCCTTAAGGATAAGATAGAAACCATGATTTTGGATGAAGGTGGCCTCTATTCGCCATTATCCGTTTCCTTAATTATTCCGACAAGATTTGGAAGTGAAGATGGGCGTGAGATTGAACGGGAAGCATTGAAGAAGATACTTTCCGAGTGCAGTGAACTGGTTGATGCGGGCTATCTTGACGAAATCGTGGTGATAGACGCTACACGAGATAAAAATGGCAACCCTGATTTTCGGGTGCTTCAGAGCGTTTTAAGAGTAGCTTATGAGGAACTTGGACTTTTCAGAGAGCAAGTAAATCTGCTTAACAAGTATGGTAGTGAAAATGAGAGGGGAAAAAGAGGATTCTTCGACTTTTTCATCAAAGTTGTGCATCAGTTTGACGATAATATTCCAAAAGTCTTAGCAAAATTTGGAGTCTTTGGAGTCACAGGAGTCTTTGGAGTTCCCTCTGGTAAAGGAGCGGGATTGTGGCTTTCTGTCCCTATCACTGCGGGGGATATTTTGTGTTTTGTCGATTCGGACATCTTGAACTTTAAGAAAGAATTTGTTACCGCTTTATGCCATCCAATCGTCTATTCGTGGAATCTTAGAGAGGCGGCAACAAAATTTGTGAAAGCATATTACACGAGGTTGACGAAAACTCCTGACCTCGCCCCCGAGGAAGCTATTCTAGGAGGACGAGTTTGCCGTTTATTTGCAACTCCTCTTATACAATCTATCACGAGTTCTTTAGGTTTATACGCTCCTTTGAGAACGATTAAGTATCCACTTGCCGGAGAGTTCGCGCTGTCGCGGGACGCCGTTGAAGAATTAGCCTTGTCATCGGCGTATTCTGTTGAAATGTATGTGTTATTTCAATTGTTTGATCTAATTGGGAGAGCATCAATGGCTCAGGTCAATCTAAAAGTTTTCTACCACATTGGGCAGGAATTTCCAAAGCTGGAGAGCTTGGCCCGTCAGGTTGGAGCTTGCGTTCTGGAAAGAATTGTTGAGAAGAGAAAAAAACCTCTCACTGACGGTGAGAATAAGCAGATTCTCCACTTATATCAAGAAAACGTAAATCAAATGGTTAAGAAATCTAAAGAGTTGATTTCTAAACTTAAAGAGTCCGGAGAACTTGGGGTTTCTGAGAAACTGGTTTATTCTAAGGAAGAAGACGAAAAACGTTTTCAGTGCTTTCTCAAGGTGCTAGAAAATATTCTAAGCGAAAAAGTAAGACAGAAAATTACTATGCTTCCTTCTTGGAACCAGATAAAGGAGAAAACAGGGAACTATTTCATTCTTAGGGAAATGCTTAGGAGGAGGAGCAATCAGAGTACATGGTCTCGGTTGAAAGAATGTGGTCTCATAAGCCGACTACCACCCTTAGAAAGGTAACTTTCATAAGATTTGCTACCTAGAAACTCTGCATTTGGAAAGGGTGATAAAAATTAGGATCGCCATCATCCATTATACGTGCCCTGAAGCTGAGAAAAGCGGAGTTACAACAGTCATTAGAAACCACGCAATTCACCTAACAAAACTTGGAAATGAGATCACGATTATTTACGGCAAGGGTGGAGGACTAGAAGGAGTAAGAGAAGTTTACATTGAAGAACTCAATCCAGACCATCCTGAAATCTCGGAACTCCAAGGGAAAATACTCAGCAGAAAACTGGATGAGTCGACTAGAGAAAAGTTCGTTAGGATTAAAGAGACCTTGAAAACAAAGATTCGAGATGCTATTCAAGGATTAGACATCGTTATCGTTCACAATATTTCGTCAATGATATTCAATTTTCCAGCAACAGTCGCTATAAACGAGTTAGTAGGGGAAAGCAAAAGTAAATTTGTTTTCTGGATCCACGACTCCATTGTCTTGCGTCAGGAATGGAAGAAATTTCTGAAGACTTGGCCCTTCACAGAACTTCATCATCAACATCCAAATGTATCCAATGTAACTATTACCGAATTCAGGGCGAAACAACTTTCCCAGATACGAGATGAACATTACAGATTAAAGGATGTTAAGGTTATCCCAAATGGCATGAATGTGGAAGAATACGAAAAGCTTGATGAGACAACCTTAAATCTGAGGGAAAAATTGAGCTTGAGATGGGACGATTATGTGATTCTGATGCCGATAAGGGTCCTTCCGAGAAAAAACATCGAGTTAGGATTAAAAATTATCTATGAACTGCAAAAGCTTGTAGGAGAACAACGTGTAAGACTTGTAATCACCGGTCCGCCAGACCCTCAAGCACGTGCGCACGCACAAAGATACATTGATTACCTGAACAAAATGATAAAGAAACTAAACCTTGAAGACAACGTTTTGTTAATTCATGATCTGATATCGTTCAGAAGACTTTACGAAAACAACGAGATTGTTAAATGGGGAATCGCTGACGCCTACGCGTTAGCTGATTTGGTGCTAATCACGAGTAAAGAAGAAGGTTTCGGATTACCTGTTTTAGAGGCTGGGGTGGCAAGAAAAGCCCTTTTCGTCAGCAGGATTAAACCCTTCGAAGAACTTTTGAAAGAAGGCATCGAAGCACACATGTTTGGATTGAACGAAAAACCCGCTAACATCGCGTTCAAAATCTTCAGATATTTCCTAAGCGACATTATTCAATACAACTTTAATAACGTGATAAGAAAATACCGTTGGAGCGTCATAGTCAAGGAGAAGGTTCTTCCCTTTCTCAAAGATCTTATATAAGCAGCGTAGTCATGTGCACGCATTTTTCTGGGCCTACTTAACATCGTCAACTGCACAGAGAGTTGCCTCGTGTTAAGTTGTAAATATCCAAATGCACCCGCACGCGCGCGTCTCTCTATCTGCATATCCTTAGATACAAGCACTAACTGTTCAAATCGTGCTCAATCGCTAAAAGCTTCGCCAAATCTCCCTGCAAAAACTTTGTCCAACCATGCTCCAGATGGAAATTGGCATTGTCACTAATCAATCTAACATCACAAGTATAATGACCATCAACGTATCCCTTGCAATCAGACTCCTTTGTCGGAACGTGGCCACACTTCGCCCTACACAGGTTCCGTACACAACCGTCTATCGCCGAGTAAAGTCGTTCCAACTCGAAATGAGGCGTAATCCTCTCCGAAACCGTCTCAATGTTTTCATTCTTCATCTCTCTTTTCGCCGCTTCGGTAAACCGCTTCCCAATAAGGATACCCTTATCATAATTCCATTTCTCCAGAATATCATTCATCTCCCTAACAGCATTCACACCAATATACCCTGATTTTGACTTGGCTTCAGTTATGACTCGTATCAATATTTTGTCATCTGACCGCGAAGGTGAAACCGTAAAATCCACCCTCCTCTCCTTCCTTCGAGTTCTCCTATTTTCATAGTCTCTGACCGCTGAAATTACCTCAGCCTTCTCAACAAATTCTTCTCCACTCACTTTATCACCCCCTCTAACAACCAAAACTCCAAAAAAACGTTCATCTAAGCCGTAACATCCCACATCTTATATATTCTCAGCATGATATATACAGCCTTTCTCAAGACATAAGACGCACTTTTCTGCCGCAATGTCAAAACACGCCGAAGTCAACCTATATAAGTGATGCCGAGAATATCAGAGATGTGTGTATATTATAGAGATTCATTGACGGATTTTGTGCACACAACACACATTGTGAAACCACTTGGAGGTGATAAATTTGGTTAAGGTTAAGAAACGTTCTGGCTCCATGCAGGATTTTGATGGGGCTAAATTGAAGGCTTCTTTGGAGAGGGCGGGAGCCAAAGAGGAACATGCAACAAAAGTGACAGACACAATTGCAGGTAGAGTACGCGAAGGAATGGAAACTAGTGAGATCAAACGAATGGCAGCAAATGAACTAAGAGTAATGAACCAAGAGGTCACCCAGGCATACGAAACATTCACAAAACCAACAAAATAACTATCGAGAAGAAAAAGTAAGCGCTTGCGTGAACGCATGCGTGCAAAGGCTTATTATCACTTGCAGAAGTTCCACATGCGAAATCGCTGGAAGTAGCTTAGTTTGGACAAGTAACATATGTTCTACATATACTACTGTGATCCTTAGAAATCCCTTTTTTATTATGAACGCGCATTCTGTCATTGCGCTATCCATTCTCCTTGTTGGTTAACTTGAATAGTTCCGCTAATATAACCTAGTTCATTCAAACTCATTCCATACCATCCTTTATATGAAGAATGAGTTATGCAAACAATCTTAACTTTATTACCAAGTTTTTCAAGATATGAACCAAATTGGATCACATCTTCTATTCCTTCTCGTGAAAAGTTATAGCACTCTCTTTGCTTGTTCTGCGTATCAAATCAATCTCAAACAGTCCCTGACCAGTAACGGCAAACACATCTCCTTTCCACATGGGTCTCACGGTTTTCCCTCCATCGCTAATGGGGATGCATGCATACCGTTCTTCTAGGGGTGATCTGAGAGCGGTTCGGCTAAATGCAGATCTTTTCTCCTTTGCCCTTCTTTTTGAATCGTACCTCGAGGACGCCATTCTTGTAGGAGGTCTTGACTGGCTTGGGGTTCACTTCTTCTGGCAGTGACAGCTCCTTGTGGTATTTCCGTTGCGGGTTGTCCACGCTGATGGTAAGTCTTCCCTCGGACGCTTGAAGGCTTATGTCCTCCTTTTCCACGCCTGGAAGCTCA
>Ga0209979_1004188_pt1 | contig 12093 bp, 8 predicted proteins | sample AnhtaG_FD_183114 | JGI IMG/M metagenome (GOLD analysis project Ga0209979, IMG submission 183114) | Deep subsurface microbial communities from Anholt, Denmark to uncover new lineages of life (NeLLi) - Anholt_01485 metaG (SPAdes) (version 2) | ecosystem: Environmental > Aquatic > Marine > Oceanic >...
GCGGTGGTCGCCACCGGCACGCCTACCGTCGTCGTCCTCATCAACGGCCGTCCCCTGGCCCTTCCGTGGATCGCCGAGCACGTGCCGGCCGTCCTCGAAGCGTGGCTCCCCGGAGAGGAGGGCGGAACCGCCGTCGCGGACGTGCTCTTCGGCGACGTGCCGCCCGGTGGCAAGCTTCCAGTCTCGCTCCCCCGCTCGGTCGGCCAGGTCCCGGTCTACTACGGGCACAAGCCGTCGGGCGGGCGCAGCCAGTGGAAGGGCGACTACGCCGACCTCCCGACCAAGCCTCTCTTCCCGTTCGGGCACGGGCTCAGCTACACGCGCTTTGAGTACGCGAACATCGAGCTGAGCGCAGAGCAGGTGCCCCCGACCGGGGCAGTCGACGTGCACGTGGAGGTAATGAACGCGGGCTCCCACCCCGGCGAGGAGGTCGTGCAGCTCTACGTGCACGATGTCGTGGCCAGCGTCACGCGACCCGTGAAGGAGCTGAAGGGCTTCCAACGCATCGCCCTCGAGCCGGGCGAGACGCGGCGGGTGACCTTCCACCTCGACGTAAGCCAGCTCGCCTTCTACGACCGGGACATGGAGTTCGTGGTGGAGCCGGGCCGCGTCGAGGTGCTGGTCGGAAGCTCCTCGGAGGACATCCGGCTCACGGGAAGCTTCGAGATCACCGGCGAGCGGCGCCCGCTCCGCCGCTCCGAGGTCGTCCCCACGCGGGCAGAGCTGAGCTAGGCCACGCAGGCCGCCCTGTGGGGTGCCAAGCCCTCATCCGTATCTGGGACGGTTGACGTGCCAGGTCGTCTGAGCCAGCCTCTGGCTGGCTGCTTGACCTGCGAGGAACCGGATGGAATATTGGTACTGCACAGGCTAGGGAGCAGCCCTCGCCCGCCCGGAGACAGGCGACCTTGGGCGCGTTCGCTGCTTCTCATTTCCGGAGGACGTGATATCGATGAGAACGGCTCCCAGCGGCCCGCGGTACCGGGTCAAACGCCAGCCTAACTTCGAGAATCTGCGCCGCACGCTGCTCCGGCAGGGTCCTCCTGGCCCCGTGCCGTTCATCGAACTGTTCGCTGACCCCGGCATGATCGAAGCGGTCCTCGGAGAGAAGTTCACCTGGGACGCGCTCGCTCTTGCCGGCGAGCAGGACGCCAGTGCCCGCCCGTCACGCGCTCTGAGGGGGCGGGCAGTCATCGATCTGATCCTGCGCTTCTGCTACGAGAACGGGTACGACTATGTGTATTCCTGGACCGGCCTGAACTTTCCGCGTGCCAACTTCAGCGTGGCCGCCGATACCGCGCCCGCCGAGAACTGGCCCGGCGGCAGGCGGTACTGGCAGGACGAGACCACTGGGCCCATCCAGACCTGGGCCGACTTCGAGGTCTACCCCTGGCCCAAGCCTGAGGAGATCAGCTACCGCGCCATCGAGTACCTGAACGCGGTCGTGCCTGAGGGGATGAAGATCTGCGTGAACATCGGGGGCATCTTTGAGAACACCTCCTGGCTGATGGGCCTGCAGTCCTTCTCCTACGCCCTCTTCGATCAGCCCGACCTCATCGAGGCGATCTCTCAAAAGGTTGGCGAGTTCACGGCGGCGGCGGCCGCCCACGCCGTCACCATCGACAACGTAGGCATGGTCTTTCTCGGCGACGACCTGGGCTTCGCCACGGGCACGCTGGTCTCGCCGACCACGCTGCGCAGGTACATCTTTCCCCACCACAGGCGCCTGGTCGAGATCGTCCACGGCGCCGGTAGGCTCTTTCTCCTCCACTCCTGCGGCAATCTAGGGACGATCATGGACGAACTCATAGACTTGGGCATCGATGCCAAGCACTCCTTCGAGGACAAGATCATGCCGGTGGAGGAGGTCTATCGTCGCTGGGGGGACCGCATCGCCATTCTCGGAGGTGTGGACATGGACCTGCTGGCACGGGGGACCGAGGAGCAGGTCCGCGGGCGCATCCGCGAGATCCTAGAGGTCTGCGCCGCCAAGGGCACCGGCTACTGCCTGGGCACGGGGAACACCGCTGCCAACTACATTCCCAGGGAGAACTACCTCGCCATGCTCGATGAGGGGCGAAAGTGGAACCGCGGGCACTTCGGCTAGCATCTGGGGCGGTACCAGCCTGGAGCCGGGCCCGCCTCCATAAGTCCTTCAGCCACGTGTAATAGACTGTCGTGTCAGACCAGCGTCGCCGAAACACCGTACGTGTCCGCTTCCAAGGCTTCGGCTCCGAGGTTGAGGTGGAGCGTGGGAAGACCGTTCTGGAGGCGGTACTCCAGGCTGGCCTCGCCCTGGAGTCGGAGTGCGGCGGCCGCGGCACCTGTGGCGCCTGCCGCGTCCGCTTCCTCGACGGCGCCCCCGCTCCCGGAGCCGACGACGGGCTGCGCCTGGGCAACAGTGCCGTCGCCCAGGGCTGGCGCTTGGCCTGCCAGACCATCCTCACAGACGACTGCCGGATAGCCCTGCCGGCGGCTGCGCCGGAGGGCGAGCTGCGCATCCTCACTGAAGCGTACGGCGTGGCCGAGGCGCCGCCCCCGGTGTCGGCGGGGCGGGCCGGCGCCTACGGAGCTGCCGTGGACGTGGGGACCACCACGGTGGTCTGCTATCTGCTGGAGTTGGGAGGAGCGCGGCAGGTGGGCGTGGCCTCCTTCGCCAACCCGCAGCGGAGGCTGGGTCCGGACGTGGTCTCGCGCATCGTCTATGCCCACCAAGGGCGGGAGAACCTGCTCGAGGCTCGCGACTGCCTGGTGGAGGCGCTGGAGGGAGCTCTGGCGGCTCTTTGCGCCAGGAACCGCGTGCCGCTGTCGGCCCTCTCCCGCATCACCGTTGTCGGCAACCCGACCATGCTCCACCTCCTGCACGCTGTGGACCCCTGGCCCCTGGGCGTGGTGCCCTACCAGCCCGTCTTCACCGAGACGCCTGCCATGGTGGCGCGAGAGGTGGGCTTCCGGCGTCTGGCCGACGCCGAGCTGGTCCTGCTGCCGGGTGTCGCCGGGCATCTGGGCGCCGACGCGGTGGCCGGCCTGCTGGCCCTGGGCCTGCCCAGGCGCCGCGGGCTCTTCCTGTTCATCGACATGGGCACCAACGGAGAGATGGTGCTGGCCTCCGACGGCGAAGCCGTCGGCGCTTCCTGCGCCGCCGGCCCCGCCTTTGAGGGGGTGCACATCTCTTCGGGGATGGCCGCCCTCCCGGGCGCCGTGGAGTGGGTGGATGAGGAGGATGGACGACTGGCCCTGGAGACTATAGAGGGTGTGGAGCCCCGGGGCATCTGTGGATCGGGGCTGGTGGACGCCGTGGCGCTCCTGCTGCGCCGAGGCGTCCTGGCGACGGGCGGACGCCTAAAGGAGCCCGCCGAGCTTCCCGCCGACCTGCCGCCCGACCTCCGCCAGCGCCTGCACGTGGACGGCGAAGGCCAGCACTTCGTCCTCTACGAGGGTAACGCCAGCCCCGCTGTGACCCTGACCCAGCGGGACGTGCGGGAGGTGCAACTGGCCAAGGCCCCCATCCGCGTGGGGGCAGAGGTCCTGCTGGAGGAGGTCGGTGCCGGGCCGGAGGAGGTGGACGCCGTATTCGTGGCGGGGGCCTTCGGCAGCTCGATCCGCGCCGACAGCCTGCTAGCCCTGGGCCTCCTGCCGCGGGTTATGGCAGGCCGCATCCACCCCGTCGGCAATGTGGCCGGAATGGGGGCCAAGGTGGCGCTGGCCTCGGAGGAACGCCTGGAGGAGGCCCGCCAGATCGCCCGCCGCATCCGGCACGTGGAGCTTATGCTGCGGGAGGACTTCCACACTCGTTTCGCCGACCACATTCCGTTCCCGGAGCCGTCGCCGGCATGAGCAGCAAAGGCAGGCCGAGGCATGCGGCCCTCAGCCGCGAGCGCTTCCGCCGACCGGTCGTCTACGACGGCTCCAAGGGTGTGTACCTTACGGCCCGCCTGCCCGCCGTCGATCGCTCGCCCAGCGACGCCAGCGAGTGGCTGAATCTCCTGTCGCCGGAGGCTGTCCGGCAGATGCACCGTGAGTACATCGACGCCGGGTCGCAGATCATCCAGACCAACACCTTCAACGGCAACCGACTGCGGCTGGAGGTCTATGGGCTGGGAGACCGGGTGCGCGAGGTGAACCTGGCCGCCGCTCGGCTGGCCCGCGAGGCCGCCGGTGAGGACGTGCTGGTAGCCGGTGCCATCGGCCCCAGTGGGAAGCTGCTCGCCATGGGTGAGGTAGACGAGCGGGCCCTGCTGGCCGCCTTCGCCGAGCAGGCCACCGCCCTGGCCGAGGGCGGCGTAGACCTCTTCCACTTGGAGACCATGGCCGACCTGGCCGAGGCGCGGGCCGCCGTGGAGGGCGTGCGGCGCGCTTCCGATCTGCCGCTGCTCCTCACCATGTCCTTCGACACAGGGAAGCCGGAAGCCCTGCGCACGATGATGGGCGTGACGCCGGCGCAACTGGTGGAGGCAGCGGGGGAGATGGGCCTCTTCGGTCTGGGCGCCAACTGTGGTCGCAGCCTGGAGGGCTACCAGGAAGTGGTCCGAGCGCTGGCCCAGGCGCAGCCCGAAGGAGTGCTGATCGCCAAGTTCAACGCCGGCATCCCCCGGGTGGAGGGGGGCCAGGTGGTCTACGACGGTACCCCGGAGAGGATGGCCGCCTACGCCCTCTGGTGCGCGGAGAACAGCGTCGGCATCATCGGGGGCTGCTGCGGGAGCACGCCGCGCCACATCGAGGCCATGGCCCGGGCCCTTGAACAGATGGCGTAGTCCAGCAAGGCCAGCGTGGTGGAGTAAGGGCGGAGCCGAGCGGCAGTCGGCAGAAGAAAACCCTTGAGCACAGGAGCGGGAATCCCTCCTCGGTCCCGGGGGAAGCGGCCTGACGCGTAAGGAGAATGTTCGTGATGACAGCAGACGATGTGAAACAGCAGCTCCAATTGCCCAACGTAGGCCAGATCGGAGTGGTGGTGGAAGACCTCGACCGCGCAGTAGGCTTCTTCCAGTCCGCCTTCGGGCTGGGCCCGTTCCGCATCCAGGAGCTGGAAGCGCCCAATGTCTGGGACCGCGGCGAGGAGAAACATATCAAGGCTCGGCTGGGCTTCGTCACCATGGGCCAGGTCGAGATCGAACTCATCCACATCGTCGAGGGCGATAGCGTGCACCTCGAATTCCTGCGCGAACACGGGGAGGGTCTCCACCACCTGGGCTTCCGGGTGAAGGATTTCGAGGCCAAGTTAGAGCAAGCCAAAGCCATGGGGTTCGAGGTGCTCCAAACGGGGCCGTTGGGCCGGTTCTATGCCTACCTGGATACTCGCCAGTATGGCGGAATCATCGTCGAACTGATCGAGGACACCGACACGGGATAGTTGCGGAGTTTCCTGACGGGCCTGCGGTCTCACGCCAGCCGGAAGGGATTCGAGCCCTTGACCGGCCGATTACGAATCGGCTGCCCTACCACTGAGCGACGCTGGCCCCGCGCCTCCATATAGCACGTGAACCTTCGCACCCAACACACGGCCAGCCAAGCCTTGGCCCCGCCCATCGCGGGGGATACACTGGTAGGAGCAAGGGCCATGGAAGGGCGCCGGTGACGACTATACCTGTCATCCAGACCTTCGACCTCAGCAAGCACTACGGGCGGATTCAGGCCCTGGACGATCTCAATCTGACTGTCCACTCCGGCGACATCTTCGGCTTCCTGGGCCCCAACGGTGCGGGCAAGACCACCACCATCCGCCTGCTGCTGGATCTTATCCACCCCACCCGAGGCCGGGCCGAGGTGCTGAGCCTAGACACCCGCCGCGACTCCCTGGCCATCCGCCGTCGAACGGGCTACCTGGCCGGAGACGTGGCCCTGTATCAGCAGATGACGGGGCGCGGCCTGCTCTCCCTGCTGGGTGACCTGCGGGGCGGTGGCCTTCTTCCTCGTGGCTATGAACTCGCTGAGCGTCTGGACCTAGACCTCTCCCCTCGCATCAGCAGCTACTCGTCGGGCATGAAGCAGAAGCTGGCGTTCATCGCTGCTCTCATGCCTCGGGCTGAACTGCTCATCCTAGACGAGCCCACCAAGGGTCTGGATCCCCTAGTCCAACTCGAGGTCTACGCCATCCTCAAGGAGGAGCACCAGCGGGGCTGCACCGTGTTTTTCTCCTCCCACATCCTGCCCGAGGTGGAACGGGTGTGTAACCGCGTGGGCATCGTCCGGGAAGGCAGGCTGGTAGCGGTGGAGGACGTGGAGTCTATCCGTCACAAGCGGGTGCGCCTGCTGACGGTGACCTTCAGCCGACCGGTGCCAGCGGCAGCCTTGCGCATCGAGGGCGTGGAGCTGCGCAGCCTCGATGGTAACCGGGCCCACCTGGCCGTCCACGGCCATGTCGCTGACCTGCTACGCCGCCTGGCGGAATTGCCGGTGGAGGACTTCGTCTTTCCGGAGGCCACCCTGGAGGACACCTTCATGCGCTTCTATAGCGAGGATTCTGCCCGGTGAGCGTCCACCTGCTGCGCACCTACGTCGCCTTCCACCGGTTCATCGCTCTGGCGTGGATGATGGGCCTGGCATTCTTCGCCTTCTTCGTCGCGGTGCTGTACCGGAGCTTCGCCGAGGCGGGGATCGAAGAGCTGTGGGAGTCCTACCCGGAAGCCTTGCGGGCCGCGGTCGGCCTCGACCCCGAGGCGCCCCTGGCCGTCAGCGGGCGTTTCCCCATCGAGAGCTGGCTCACCACGGAGTTCCTGGCATGGATGCCGCTGCTCATCGCCCTCTACGGCGTGGTCTACGGGGCCGGGACCATCGCCCGCGAGGCTGAGCAGGGCACCCTCGACCTAGTACTCTCCCAGCCCGTGGCGCGCTACCGGCTCGTCGTCTCCAAGAGCCTAGTCTTCCTCCTCTCGACGGCGGCACTGGTGGTGACGGCGGGCGTCGCTCTCCAGGCTGGGGTGGCCGCGGCCGGTGATAGTGTGAACACCGCCTACCTCTACCTCACTCTCTTCCAGGGGGCGCTGGTCGGGCTGGCGGTGGCGGGCTACGCGATCGCTTTCTCCAGCGCGTTCCTCTCAGTGGGGCGGGCCGCCGCCGCTGCCGGTTTGCTTACAGTCATCCTCTACATACTGGAGATCGTCTCGCGGACCGTGGACGGGGCCGAGTGGGTCGGCAACATCTCCCTCTTCCACTTCTACCGGGCCGAGCACATCCTGCGGACGGGCGATTTGTCGTGGACGGGCGTTGGCGTGTGCTCGGCGGTGGCCGTAGGTGGCGTGGCCCTGGCTGCAGTCTTGTTCCAGCGTCGCGACATCCCTGCCTGAGCCACCGGCTCTCACCCTGTTATACTGATTAGGACCGTTCCCGGAACACAAGAATGATGCAAGCCATACTGCTGGTCAACGCCACCGAGGAATTGCAAGGGCTGGCGGAGGACCTGAACCCCGCCGACTGGTCCGTGACCACCTGTGACCTCCCTGAGGCGGCCCGACGGCTGAGCGAAGAGGGCCCTTTCGACGCCTTGCTGCTCAACCTCACCGAGGACCTGGAACAATCGGCGGTGCGCACACTCCTGCGGGCCGAGGTCACGGGCGACCGCCTCGCCATCATCGCCCTAGTGCAGCCCCAGCAGCTCGCCGACCTGGACCCCGCCCTGGCAGTGGACGACTTTATCGTCCACCCCGCCGGATGGGAGGAGCTGGCGGCGCGCATCCGCCGCGCACTGCGACGGCGCCGGGGAAGCAGCAGTGAAAACATCATCCGCAGCGGGGATCTGCTGATGGACCTGGCCAACTACAAGGTGTTCGTCGCCGACCGGCCGGTGGAACTCACGTACAAGGAATACGAACTGCTGCGCTTCCTGGCCACACACCGCGACCAAGTGTGCACCCGCGAGACCCTTCTCAACCGGGTGTGGGGCTACGACTTCTATGGTGGCGCTCGCACTGTGGACGTGCACATCCGCCGTCTGCGCAGCAAGATCGAGGGCCACGGCCACACCTTCATCGAAACCGTCCGCAACGTGGGCTACCGCTTCTGTAGCGGGTAGGCCTTCCTCCCGCACTCCCGGTTTGTAACGCTCGTAACACAAACGTAATCTTCCTGAAACACCATCGAAACGTCCCTCCCCCACAATAGCGGCCATAAGGGGCTTAGCGAGGGGCATGAGCAGCCGGCTCGACCCGTCGCTTACCCCATCCGGAGGTGGTGCCATGATCGCGCAGGAGAGCAAAGAGTACGTCCTCCAGACCTGCAAGGACCAGGACATCAAGTTCATCCGCCTCTGGTTCACGGATATCCTGGGGATCCTCAAGAGCTTCACGATCACCTTCGAGGAACTTGAGGGGGCACTAGAGGAGGGCATGGGCTTCGATGGCTCCTCAATCGAGGGGTTTGCCCGCATAGATGAGAGCGACATGGTGGCCCGGCCCGACCCCGCGACCTTCCAGGTCCTTCCCTGGCGCCCCCGGGAGAAGGGCACGGCCCGCATGTTCTGTGACATCTACTATCCGGAGGGCCGCCCCTTCGAGGGAGACCCCCGCTACGTGCTCAAGCGCAACCTCAAGCGCGCCTCCGACCTGGGCTACACCTTCTACGTGGGGCCAGAATTGGAGTACTTCTACTTCCGAAACTCGGGCGCGCCGGAGGGGCTGGACCAGGGCGGCTACTTCGACCTGACCACCCTGGACGCCGCCACCGACCTGCGGCGCGACGTGGTTCTTATCCTCGAGGAGATGGGCATTGGCGTGGAGTACTCCCACCATGAGGTCGCCCCCAGCCAGCATGAGATCGACCTGCGCTACACCGACGCCCTCACCATGGCCGACAGCGCCATGACCTATCGGCTGGTGGTCAAGGAGGTTGCCCTCTCTCACGGCGTCTACGCCACCTTCATGCCCAAGCCCCTGGCCGGCCAGAACGGCTCCGGCATGCACACCCACATGTCCCTTTTCAAGGGCGACCGCAACGCCTTCTTCGACCCCAATGACCCCTACCACCTCTCTGCCCTGGCCAAGGGGTACACGGCCGGCCTCCTCCGCCACGCCCGCGAGATCACCCTGGTGACCAACCAGTGGGTGAACTCCTACAAGCGGCTGGTGCCAGGCTACGAGGCCCCCTGTTACATCACCTGGGCGCGGCGCAACCGTTCGGACATGATCAGGGTGCCGGAGTACAAGCCGGGGAAGGAGATGGCGACCCGCATCGAGTTTCGGTCGCCCGACCCGGCCTGCAACCCTTACCTGGCCTTCGCCGCCATGCTCGCCGCGGGCCTGGAGGGGATCGAGAAGGAGTATCCCCTGCCCGAGCCGACGGAGGAGAACGTCTTCGAGATGTCCCAGGAGGAGCGCGAGGCTCGGGGCATCGGCATGCTGCCCGGCAGCCTCATCGAGGCCATCCACGAGGCCGAACAAGGCGAGCTACTGCGGCGCTGCCTGGGGGACCACGTCTTCGACAGCCTGATTGCCAACAAGAAGATCGAGTGGGACCTCTACCGGAAGCACGTCTCCGGCTACGAGCTGGAGCGATATTTGCCCATCCTGTAGGAACCGCCTGCAGCAGGATGAAGTCGGTGAGGAAGCCTCGCCGCAAGCGCCGATAGGCAAGTGCGAGTTTGGTTTACCCGGCTTGCTCTTGTCCTAGCTCGGCGAGCCGCCTGCGCAGACCCTCCAGGCGGGAGCGGGCCGCCGCCAGCCGTTCCTCCTCCTGGGCCACGATGTGAGGAGGCGCCTTCGCCCGGAAGCGCTCATCGGCCAGCTTCGCCTCCAGCCGGGAGACCTGCCCCTCCACCTGCTTCGCCTGGCGGGTGAGGCGGGTTCGCTCTGCCTCCAGGTCGAACAGCCCGGCCAGGGGCACAACCACCTGCCCGTGCGACAAGACGCTGGTTAGCGCAGCCTCAGTCGGCACCTTCCCTTCGCGGCTCACGACGTGCAGCGGGCGGGCTCTCGCCAGAGCCGACATGAGATCGGCGCTCCCGCGAGCGGCGTCGTACACGCTCGCCTGCGGCACCACATAGGCCTCGACAGATCGAGAGGGATCGACTGACTTCTCGGAGCGAATATTGCGTATCGCTCGTGTGTAGTCCATGACGGCGGCCGCCTGGCGTTCCGCCTCCTCGTCATACCAGCGGCCGTCGGCCTGAGGGTATGGACAGACAATAAGTGCCTCGGCCTCCCGGTCCGCCAGGTGCTCGGAGAGGGTCTGCCAGAGCTCCTCCGTCACGAAGGGCATGTACGGGTGCAGGAGGCGCAGGCCGGTCTCCAGGACGTGCACCAACACTGGTAAGACAGAGCTATCCCCCCGGGCCAGGCGCACCTTGGACATCTCCACGTACCAGTCGCAGTACTCGCCCCAAAGGAAGTCGTGAATCTGGCGGCCGGCTTCGCCGAACTGATATGACTCCAGGAGTTGCTCCACACTAGCCACCAGCCGGTGGAGTCGCGACAGGATCCAGCGATCCTCCAGGGCCATAGCCTCTCGCTGCTCCAGGGCCGGCGGAGCCACCCGCCGGGTATCCAGCCAGGAGATGACGTAGCGGGCGGCGTTCCACAGCTTGTTGGCGAAGTTGCGGCCAGCTTCCAGCCTCTGCTCTGAGATCCGCATGTCGTTGCCGGGGCTGCCCCCGGTGGCCAGGGCATAGCGAAGGGCGTCCGCACCGTAGCGGTCAATGGCCTCTATGAGTTCGAGCACGGGTGCCTGAGCGTGGCCGACCTTGGACTTACTGATCTTCTCCCGCTGCTCCGTCCGCACCAGGCCGTGCAGGTAGACCACCCGGAAAGGCTCCTCGCCCCTGGGGTGGCCCTTCATGTTGTACAGGCCCATGAAGATCATGCGGGACACCCAGAAGAAGAGGATGTCGTAGGCCGTCTCCATGACGGAGGTAGGGTAGAAGTAGGCCAGATCCTCGGTCTGGTCGGGCCAGCCCAGGGTGGAGTGAGGCCAGAGAGAGGAGGAGAACCAGGTGTCCAGCACGTCGGGGTCACGCCGGAGCCTGGCCGAGCCGCATCCCTGACAGCCCGAGGGCTCATCGACACTCACCGTGAGGGCATCGCACTCCTCGCAGTACCAGACAGGGATAGGATGGCCGAACCAGAGCTGCCGCGAGATGCACCAGTCACGGATGTTCTCCATCCAGTGCATGTAGAGACGGGTGAACCGCTCGGGCACAAAGCGAATGCGCCCGCTGGCCACGGCCTCGATGGCTGGCTTCGCCAGGGGCTCCATCCGCACGAACCACTGGGGACTGATGAGAGGTTCCACCAGGGTGTTGCAACGCTGACAGTGGCCGATGCTGTGGACGTAGGGCTCGATCTTCACCAAGTAGCCCAGCTTCTCCAGATCGCGCACGATGGCCTGGCGACACTCGAAGCGATCCATGCCCTTGTAGGGACCCGCCTCCGCGGTCATGGTGGCGTCCAGGGCGATGGCGCTCACTGTGGGCAGGCCATGGCGTTGGCCGATGTCAAAGTCCACAGGGTCATGGCCCGGAGTCACCTTCAGTGCGCCCGCCCCAAACTCGGGGTCGATGGCCTCATCAGCCACGATGGGCATCTCCCGCCCGATGATGGGGAGCTGGGCTTTCCGTCCTACCAGGGGGCCCAGGCGCTTGTCGCGCGGGTTCACCGCTACGCCGGTATCCGCCACTATGGTCTCGGGCCGGGTGGTGGCGATGGTGATGAACTCGTCAGTGGGCCTGCCCTCGTCGTCTAAGAGTGGATAGCGGACGTACCAGAGGTGGCTGTGGGCCTCTACGTGCTCCACCTCCAGCTCAGAGAGGGCAGTCTGGCAGCGGGGGCACCAGTTGATGATGCGCTCGCCCCGGTAGATGAGACCGTCGTTGTACAGGTTGACGAAGGTAGTGACCACGGCGCGCCGGGGGCCGGGGTCCATGGTGAAGCGCTCGCGGGTCCAGTCGCATGAGGCGCCCAGCCGCCGAAGCTGGTAGGCGATGACGCCGCGGTACTTGAGGGCCCACTCCCACACGCGCTCTAGGAAGGCCTCGCGGCCCAAGTCGTGGCGGCTGAGTCCCTCTTTGGCTAGCTCCCGCTCGACCACGTTCTGGGTGGCGATGGCGGCATGATCCTCCCCGGGCAGCCACAGCGTAGGGTCACCCTTCATGCGATGCCAGCGCGTGAGGAT
>Ga0209979_1004189_pt1 | contig 12091 bp, 8 predicted proteins | sample AnhtaG_FD_183114 | JGI IMG/M metagenome (GOLD analysis project Ga0209979, IMG submission 183114) | Deep subsurface microbial communities from Anholt, Denmark to uncover new lineages of life (NeLLi) - Anholt_01485 metaG (SPAdes) (version 2) | ecosystem: Environmental > Aquatic > Marine > Oceanic >...
CCTTCAGCGTCTGGACTGGGCCGAGCAGCGTAACAGCGTGCTGGAATCAGCCGTTGATAGTTATAAACGTAATAAGACTTTACCAATATCATGAGGTAGTACCTTTTTTTTTGAATATTCACAAAAATCATCGTAGTACATATAATGCCATTAGTTATAATGTTCATCCGGATAGTATAATATAACTGCTTATTGCAGAAGCAAGGAAGTTAGTTATCGATATGGATAGCAGGAGTTCCACGGATGGTGGTTTTAGTAGGAATAGATGAAGCCGGCTTTGGGCCGATTCTGGGGCCATTGGTCGTATCGTCGAGCACTTTTTCGCTGCCACACCATATTTTGACATCAGACCTGTGGCAGATTTTGCGAAAAAGTGTCGGCAGCAGGCGAAAACATCTCGCGGGGCGAATGCTCATTACCGACAGCAAGAAAGCTTACAGCAGAACTGTGGGAATCAAGCATTTAGAGCGGACGGTCCTGGGTGCCTTGAAATGTCTCGATAAAGAGCCGGCCACATTGGCCGAACTGATAGAATTATTATGTCCGAGCTGCCTTGAGCGAATAAGTGCTTATCCCTGGTACGAGGGTGCCGGAAGTTATCGCCTTTCGGCTGATGCTGCTGACAGGGCAATAGCCTCGGCGGTTCTGGCCGATGATATGGCCTCGAATGGCATTGAACTGCTGGAACTGAAAAGCTATTGTCTGGACGTTGGGTACTACAATAAGATGGTGGCTTCGGTGAAGAACAAAGCTAATGTTCTTTTTACCGCAACGTCGCGACTTATAAAGCGGGCTTTTGATAATTTTGTCGGGGATGATTTGCAAATTATGGTCGATAGGCAAGGGGGACGGGTCCGCTATCGAAAACATCTGCAGCGAATGTTTAGCGATATGGAATTGAGGATTATCCGTGAGAGTCCAACGGCCAGCAGTTATGAATTGCGAGGCGGCGGTAAAGGTATGCGTCTGCATTTCGTAGTCGGTGCTGATGGGCGATTTTTACCGGTATCGTTAGCGTCAATGGTAAGCAAATATATGCGGGAGCTTTTGGTCCACAATATCAACCGTTATTTTGCCGGTTTTCATGCAGATTTGAGACCTACGGCAGGATACTGGAAAGATGGTTTGCGTTTTATCGAGGACCTGAAAACAAATATTCCTCAACTTCAGGTAGATATGGACCAGCTTGTTCGTTGCCGATGATGGGTAGGTGTATTGGGCGTTTCGGACGATCGAGAAAAATCGTTCGGGGCCCCAGAGGCACAAATTTCCCCCCGCCGGCCCCAAATTTGAGCCTCTGCCCAAACGATTTTTCTCTCCAAACAGCTCCAAGGCCCTGTTCTGTTTGGTCCACCTACGCATTAACCGGATGAACCATATTTTTTTAAGGAGTAAAAAGATGTCAATTCAAAGAATGTGTACAGTTTGTGTGCTTGCCGGTTTGATGTTAGCTATGTGCGGCTTTAGCTATGTGCGGCTGTGGCAGACCTACCATTATTAGGTAGCGATGCTGCTGTTTATTCATCCGGGTCAGGCAAACTTTACGCTGTGGCCAGCCAAGACATGAACAGCATGTATTTGGCGACATTAGAGGCTCTAAAACAATTGGAGTTAGAGGTTACTGAAAAGGCCAAAGGTACAATCACTGATACGACTGCTAATGTATATAAGGATTTCAGCTTTTGCAGTGCAGTATTATAGTGCCGGCGACTGACAATAAGCGTTGATTGGTGGTCGATTACGGCTGCTCTGATTGTTCGGTGAGGAGGCGGATGTGGCGGTTCTCTTCTTTAATAATCTTATCAATTGTATCTTCGCTGGCCGGGTCACGGGCAAAGTCCTTTAATCCGGTATAGAAAATGATAGCTTCCTTCGCTCTTCTGATAGCATCTTTAAATATCTGCTCTCTGCTTTCGGCTCCGGTCAGCCTTCCTGATGAGTTTGGTTTGTGAGCGAACACGGTAAGATCCGCCATGACGTGTGGATTTGACAAGACGTAATTATCAGGGTCGAAAGTACCGAATTCTCCGGTCTTTTCCGAAAACCGTTTTCTCCTCTGCGCGAGGATCTTTTCGTGCCTGGCTCTCCAGTTGGCCAGTTTGAAATATATATTACGAAGCTCCGGGTCATCGAACAAATCGGCCGTTTTAAGGTAAAACTTGGCCCCATTATGGTCGATTTTTTCGGCTATTTGGAGAATCTCGAAGACGTTAAATTTGGTCTCCATTATGCCAGCCTCTGAAAGAAAAGCCTTACCCTGTTTTTAAGCTTAGCATAACCACGCTGCTAAGCTTTTCTGCTATTAGTTATTATACCAAATTCGTTTGATAAATTCAATTACCCCTTAGTGGTCTGTAACACGATAAATGTCTGGTGGTTACTGGTAGTTGCTCTGAGCTGAGCCATCCCCAAGCTCGTCCCGATTTTTCGGGACTCGCTTGAGGCTGCCACCCATTAAATTAGATGTGGAAACACACGCTACTAACAGGCGTGTTACAGAATACCGGGCAGGTTTTTGCACAATTCGATTTTTTTTACGTTCACACCACAGCGGCTTGCTGTTTCCTTTTCAATCCCGACTGTATCGGGATCGGCTTTAGAGCCTATCCAAATAACCCGCTCTATTGCGGCCGGCTGCAAAGCCCGATGCCTGCATTGTCAGCCAAAAATGTTCTCAACGTGGAGAAAACCACGCCTCCGAGCATTTTTGGCCTGCCGCCTTGGCTTCGAACTTTTCGCTCGGCCTCATAACGACCCGGTTATTCGGATAAGCTCTTAGCCTTAACATCACCGCACCTGCGTATCTAAGCTGGGATCGATGTAGTGCTCTGTTGCAGGTCGATTGATGGATGTCATTGCGAGCCCTTCGCTTTGCTCAAGGATAAACTCCGCGAAGCAATCTCTCTATTGTTCGAAGAGAGAGATTGCCACGGCCCTTCGGGCCTCGCAATGACAAATACTCAAATTATATGCGACAGGGCAGTAGTTTAAAGCTTTATTCGAAGACCCTCAGGACGGCAGCGGCACGAAGTTTCGAATTTTTAATCGAGTGGAGTACTTCATTGGCCTGCCTTAAGGGGAATTCTTCGATTGTAGGTGCGATAGGTATCCGGGCCGCTAAAGGTAAGAATTCTTCTGCATCCTGACGGGTAACGTTGGCAACAGACTTTATTTCTTTTTCAAGCCAGAGATATTTTGCATACTCCAGCGGCGGGACAGGTGTTTCTTTGCGAATGGCGTTTATAATCAATCGACCGCCTCTTTCCAAAACTCCGAGGGCATCCCGGATGCACTGGCCTACCGGTGTAAAATCCATAATCTTGTTTAACTTCTCAGGCGGCCGGTCACCGGAGCGGCCTGTCCAGACGGCGCCGAGGCTTTCGGCTAACTCGGCGTGCTGAACTGTTTTCGTAAAGACATAGACCGGGCTATTAGGGAACCTATATTTGATTATCTGAATCACAATGTGGGCCGATGCTCCAAACCCGAATAAGCCAATCTTTTGGCCATCCGTTATATCCGCAAGTCTAAGTGTGCGATAACCGATTACACCGGCACATAAAAGCGGGGCTGCTTGCGGGTCCGTAAACTCTTCAGGAATGGGATAAGCGAAATTCTCACCGATGACTGTAAATTCTGCATAACCGCCGTTGGCGTCTTTGCCGGTCCATTTTGCCTGTTCGCATAGATTCTCATTGCCCATTTGACAAAAACCACATTTGCCACAAGCCGAATAAAGCCACGTAATTCCGACACGGTCGCCGATTTTAAATTTTGTTACATCTTTTCCCTTACCGGTTACCTTTCCAACCACCTGATGGCCAAGAACGATTGGCGACTTTGTCGGCTTCAGCCGACCTTCAACTTCATCAAGGTCGGTATGGCAGGCACCACAAACCGAAACCTTAACAAGAATTTGGTTGTCATCAGGCGTCGGTATAGGTAAATCAGCGGCTTTTAAGGGTTTTTCCTCGATTGGGGATTGTTTGTCTAATATCATTGCCCTCATTCCTTCGCTCCACTCAAGGACAAGTCTGAGATTTCCTGCTTAAGCCGGTTTGTGAAGACCTGGTAACTGTCCCGGCCGAAGAGGCAGAAGACAACCTTTTTCAGGCCGGTTTGGCCTTTAAGATAGTCGATGGTTGTTTTGAGCATTATTTCGGCACACCTTCCAATAGGAAAACCAAAGACACCGGTGCTGATTGCCGGGAAAGAAATGCTTTTTAGATTATTTTCGTCGGCTAATTTAAGTGAGTTCAGGGTTGCATATTTTAACTTTTCATTTTCGTTTCCTTCGCCCATTCGAGGCCCGACGGCGTGAATTACGTGTTTTGCTTTCAAGTTTCCGGCGGTTGTTATTACAGCACCGCCTACGAAGGTGCCGCCTATTTTGTTGCATTCTTGCTGGATTTCGGGACCGCCTTTTGTTCTGATTGCCCCCGCGACACCGCCGCCCAAAATCAATCGGGCATTGGCGGCATTGACGATGGCGTCGGTCTGCATTTCAGTAATATCGCCATCGAGCAGTTCCAGAACGCGATTTTCGATATTTACTTTCATAGTGTCGGCCTCCTTAATCAGTTCTCACTTTGCTCTGTAGAAAGACCAAATGTCATCTATAATGTTTTCTACAAAGCATTCTCACGTATTATAGATTATCTTTTCCGGAGCCGATTGAAAGCAAAATTTGGCAGGAACAAATAAAAAGGGCTGCAAGCGGTGAACTTACAGCCCTTTCTTCACTGTTTAGGCAAACTCACAGAAAAATCTTAGTAACCATCATCGTGTTACCACCATGTCCAATCCCAGCTAACTATCCTGACCGTATCCGTGCCGTAGAAGTAGTCACCGTTAACAAACCGGCCGACCACCATAAATTCCACCGGACCATCCTCAGGGACAGCGGCCATTACCTCATCCTTGTCGAAGAATGCAAAGATGCTGACGCGTAAAGTTCCCCATCTGCACCACGAAATAATTCGTTGATTAGTTGACACAATGTCGTAGGGACTGTAGCCGGCAAAGAGCACCAGCGGCTCGTCCATATCGATATCGTCTTCGTTAGTGCCTTCAGGGAAACGAATCACTGCTAATATTTTTGTCAGTCTGCCTTCGCGGTTAATTATCGGCGGGATTATGCGAAGGCGCCCCTCCTCCGTTGCTTCCACAACCGTCACCGTCGAGGAGCAAGTAGACATGTTGCCCGATGTATCCGTAGCCGTGAAGTTCACTATCGTATCCCCCGGTGAAAAGAGAGCCGGAGCGTCGTTGGTAATGATAATCTCCTCTGAGGGATCGCAATCGTCGGTTGCCGAGGCGCCAGCCAGGAAGTTCTGGATTCGCTCGTCGTCAACTGGCACCCCGTCTGGACCCATGGCTACAACCGTAATGTCTCCCGGACAGATAATATCAGGCGGAGTCGTGTCACCAGCGGTATTCACCAGATTAATGGTTATGCTGTACGAGCTGTCGAACTTAAGTGTAGTAAATGTGTCATCCGAATACGTTACGAACAACATATTGGTGCCAGCATCGAAGGTTACCTGATTTGGGATCGGGTCGAGGGGCAAAACGTTCTTCTCAAAGTACTTACCACATACGGTGATGTTCGCATATTGGTTCATTACTGCTATCCACCATCCGACCTGACCTCCTTTGATATTTACTACGCTGCTGCTGTCCCAAGCGTACAACATATAAGTAATATTGGCACCGGGAAGAAGGTTAACCGTACCGCCTGAGTTTACGTTAAGATTACCACTAATTGTGTAGTCGATATCGCAGGGACTGGGATGTGTACTACTGGGTACAGTTACATCTTGAGCCAGGACACCCTGTGCGGCGCATAGCACAATTGCCAAAACAGCCCATAAAATTGTTGAGAATCCCACCCTAATATGTTTGTTCTTGTTCTCCATGAGTCTGCCTCCTTCTTGAAGAAAATTTAAAGAATGATTTTTGCCCTCGTTCTTTTAGGGCATTCGGCAATTATATTATCGGACTAAGCTGATTTTGTCAAGCATTTTTTCCTTGGAAAACGAAATTTGTAACCGTTCACGGGGTAAATATGCCGATTTCAAGCTGATATGGAGGATTTGATTGACTATTTCGTCAAAAAATCCCAAAAAAGTTACCTCTTGGTAGATAAAAATCAGCCATAATGAACCACAAACGCCGGTTTAACCCCGTGAACGGTTACCGAAATTTTAAGTCACCATATTTTCCTAAAAAACTCAACTGTCTGGCAAAGCTGGCCTTAATAATGGCCGATATTAGGAATACATTCCGCAAATTTTATATTTTTGGCGGCTTGAAGAAATGAAAAAAAAGGCTTTTACACTCGTCGAAGTTATATTGGTTGTAACGATCTTAGGCATCCTTGCCGCCCTGGTTCTGCCCACATTTCAGGGTCATATTACAACAGCCCGGGAGTCAACCGCCAAAGATAGTCTTAGGACGATGCGAACTCAGATAGAACTGTACAAGTGGCAGCATGGCGGAACCCTGCCAGGATATGCAAATGGCAATCCGGTCAGTGCGGCAATGCTGGCGTTGCAGTTCACTGCGACCACCACTGTAGATGGCGCAGTTTCTCCATCTACCGTCCCTTCCGGCGCCTACGTAAATGGGCCTTATGTATTGAAACTGCCGGGAAATCCCTTCAACAACTTATCGAATATAGCCTATGTGGCCGAAGCGACCGCCTTTGCCGACGCTGTAGATGGCACATCGAGTGGATGGTTATATAAGAAAGAGACCGGCGAGTTCAGGATTAACTGGACCGGTAACGACAGCCAAGGCGTTGCCTTTATCGATTATTAAACACGCGTTATTCTCCCGCGACAGGGCATACGATTTTGAATGGCCGCCCGGAGTGCAGGGATACGAGCCAATTCTTTTGCAGCATTTCTGTTGTTCCCCTCTATATTTTGCTCTTATCAGGGCGTACAAAATAGACAACCGGCCAGGCACACCCCCAACCTTTTCAGAATTCTGTATTTATTTGAACGAGTTAAAGATGGAAGAAGGAACAGGCGGCGGCCGGATTCGAACCGGCGAATAACGGTTTTGCAAACCGTCGCCTTAGGCCTCTTGGCTACGCCGCCAGCTTTGAATAACCTGTGATTTTACACTTAATTGCCCCGTTTTACAACAAAATTAGATGTTATTTTATTACGTAGTGAGGATTGTAAGATTTTTGCAATATTTTTACAGACCAAAGCGTCTGTACTCTTATGATGTAGGACTAAAAATTCAGAAGGGCCTTGCCTGATATTTTTGGTATAGGCGTATAAGTTAATGAAAATGTAGATTTTACCGGGACCTGCGGCGTGAAACTTACGGCAAATATTCAAACCTGGAAGCACTTATGGGGGAGTTTTTTGTCTTTGATTTCTGACACCTTATCGTATAATGAGCTAAATTTGAACAAATATATTGTTGTGCAATTGGGAAGTATGTTGGAGAAGAATTTTATGTTCTGCAAGTTTCGACCTGTAACGTTGTTATGCTGGGTGCTCGGTGTTGCTGTTGTCCTTGGTTTTGCCGGTGCGTGCAGTCCCCAGTACCACAAAGCCGAGGCCGATGAAGAAGTCTATAAGATTATCGACAGCAAATGGCAGGATGACTTCGGTATAAAAGCTAATTATACAATCAGTGATTCTAATGACCCGGTATCACCAAATGACGTTGAAATTGCAGAAATGATACCGGAATCTGGTGTTATAAATCTTCAACAGGCCGTTGAAATTGCCACAAAATTTAATCGGGACTACCAGTCTGAAAAAGAAAGGCTTTACAGTTCAGCACTTAGCTTAACAGGAATCCGGCATGATTACGCATATCAATGGCTCGGAACCATTGACGCTGAATACGCAAACAGGGATGGTGATGAAGAATCACAACTTGATCCAGCGAAACTCAAAGTAAGCCAAACGCATTTATTGGGCGATGGAATTCAGGTTAGTACCAACCTGGCGCTTGACTGGATACGGTATCTCACTGGTGACCCTTCAACTTCATTACGTTCGGTTTTAAGCGCCACTGTGACCGCTCCTTTATTAGGCGCTGGTGCTGGCAGAGAAGACAGAGAAAAGCTGACCCAGGCCGAGCGAGACGTTTTATATGACATACGAACATTCAACCGCTATCGTAAGACTTTTGTAGTTGGCATTATAAGTGATTACTATGGTGTGTTGCAGGCAAGGGATAGAGCGGATATTACTGAAGCAAGCTATAAAAGACAGATTGAATCAACTAACCAGCTGAAAATGGAGGTTGATGTGGGCCAGAGGGCCCCGTCCGAGGGGGATGAGGCTATGCAGAGCCTGCTTAGTGCAGAAAACAAGCTCGTTAGAGACCGACAAAGTTATGAACAGGCTCTTGATAGATTTAAAATTAGATTGTCTTTACCGGCAGATGCCAACATCGTATTGGACCAGAATGAGCTAACAGCGCTGGAAGCAATTGGCATAAGCCAGCCTGAATATACGGAATCCGAAGCGATTGAGATGGCGTTGGCCCGGCGCCTGGACCTGGCTAACAGCAGAGATGAAGTTGACGATGCGGCACGACTGCTTGCATTGGCCGCTGATGGTCTTGGGATTCAGTTGAATCTAACTGGCGGTATCGACGAAGTACGCTCACCCACTGGAACTGACTTTAGCAGATTACAGTTTCACCAGGGAGATTACTCGCTGGGTCTTAATGCTGATTTACCACTTGATCGAAAAATCAAACGAAATAATTACATGAATAAACTGATATCAATGCAAAAGATTCAGCGCGGATATGATAATGAATCTGAGAATGTCAAGCTGGGCGTGCGCAAGGCTTATCGTGACCTCGCCGAGACCGGAGAAAGTTACCGGATTCAAAAGGTCGGCTTAGAACTGGCAAAAAGGCGCGTGGAAGAACAGAAATTGCTTTTAGAATACGGGCGAGGTACGATACGGCTTTTGCTGGAAACAAATGACGCCTTGGTTCTAGCTCAAAATGAACTTACGGGAGCTTTAGTCAATCATACGGTTGCCAAAATGAGCTTCTTTCGTGATATTGGTATTTTGCAGGTTAAACCGGATGGAATGTGGGAGCAAAGAACACAATGAAAAATTACAAAGACAAACAAAATCAAAATGCATCGGAAAATCAACGTCAGCGTATCGGGAAACGCATTAAGCGGCGGTGGTTGATAATGCTGCTTATTGCAGTGGCAGTGCTGGTTACCGGATTAGTGGCGGCAGCGATAAAAAGGGATGCAGGCATAGACACTTCGAGTGGGGGAACCTTCACCGCGCGCCGGGATAATTTGACCATCACCGTTACCGAAGGCGGCAGTATCAGGGCCCATAAATCAATAGAATACAAATGTAAGGTCGAAAGAGGAAGGGAAACGGGAGAGATAACAATACTCAATGTTGTCCCTGCGGGCACCTATGTAAATCAAGAAGATGTGGATGCCAACATGGTACTTGTGCAATTGGATTCTTCGGGTTTGGAGGAGCGATTGATACAGGAGGATATGGAACTTTCCAGTGACCAGGAAAACGTTAACTCAGCAAAAGAAGCGCATGAAATTCAGAAAATACAAAATGAAAGTGATATTGCGGATGCTCAATTGAAGGTAAGGTTTGCCCTGTTGGACCTTCAGAAATATTTGGGGGCAGATATAGCAAATAGGCTGATTAAGGATGTAAACGAAGTTTTAAACCTTAAGCAAAACGCCGTAAGCAAAGTGAGCGACATGCCAATTAAGGGTGAAAATGGAGTCGTTAACCTGATGAGTAGTGGCTTAGACAGGACCAACGATAAGCCGATTAATGACGTCAACGAAACATTCAGACTGACCGAAATCGTAGCACCATTTATTGAGGAGGTAAGGACTGACCCGAATTTGTTAGATGGTTCGGCTGCCGGGGAGGAATTGAAAAAGTTGGAAGATGACATTACTATGGCCGAAGGTAACTTACAAAACGCATTAGATACATTAGTTGGGACCGAGAAACTTCACGATGCAAATTACGTTTCCGACCTTGACCTTCAAAGAGACCGGTTGAATGTGGTAAATCGTACTTTTTCGAAAGAAAGTGCAGAGGTGGCTCTGGATTTGTTTAAAGAATATGATTTTCCGAAAAATGCCGAGCAAAACCTCAGTGACTACGTTGAGGCCGGTCGCCAATTGCAGCGGGTTTATGCCCAGTGCCGTTCAAGGCTGGCCCAGGCCCAGGTGAGACTAAGTACGGCCCAAGAACAGCATTATTGGCAAGAAAAGAGGGTCAAAGAAATAAATCAGAATATCGAGTTTTGTATAATTAAAGCACAGGCTCCGGGTCTGGTGGTATATGGTACCGGTAGTAGCGACGACATGTATAGGGCTATGCGATATAGGGGGGGGGGTAGCAGCGGAGTTATTGCTGAAGGCGAAGCCGTTTCCGAGGGGCAGACGATTATATCAATGCCTGATACTGCGACAATGATTGCTGAAATCGGTGTCCACGAGACGGAGGTTGATAAGGTACGAACGGGTCAGCCTGCAACGATAGTTATGGATGCTTTCCCCGACAAAGTATTAGAGGGCGAAGTGGTTGAGGTAGCTCCGCTGCCAGACCAGCAGCGTGGCTTCATGAATCCCGACCTTAAGGTTTACAAAGCCAAGGTTAGAATAGACGGTACCCATGAATTTCTCAAAAGTCGAATGTCGTGCAAGGTACAAATTCTCGTCGAGCAGTTAGAGGATGCTGTAATTGTGCCTATTCAGGTAGTGTCAAATCGCGTTGGCAAAAAAGTCATTTACGTTATAACCTCGCAGGGTCATCAGGAACGTGTAGTGCAAACGGGGCTTTTTAACGATACATTTGTGGAAATTATTGAGGGTTTGGAGGAAGGCGAGGAGATAATGCTCAATCCTCCGCTATTCAGTGAATTGGGCAGTCCAGCCTCATTCCAACAGCAACAACCAATACCGAGAGCAAGGCCGGGCGCGACTGATGCGACTGATGCGACTGATGCGAATGATACGGAAACTCGAGGCCAGCCCCGAGGGAGGAGAGCCGGACGGTCTGGGGACGAGCAAGGCACGCGCAGGGGCAGACCATCGGAGGGTGGAGAAAGACCACAGGGTGAAGAAGGACCCTCACAGGATATGAAACCACCGGAGGGTGGAGAAAGGCCGCAGGGCAGACAGTTTCAGCTAACAGATGAAATGATTAATCGGATAATGGCGCGTTTGGCAGAGGCCGACCCGGAAAAAGCCAAAGAGCTGGGACAACTGCGTAAGAGTGACCCGGAGAAGTTCAAAGCGGAGCTTATGAAGAGTATGCAGAGTATGCGTAGTAGAATGAAACAAGGCGGAAGTGGTATGAGGCAGAGACAAGGCGATGCAGGAAGTGGACCAAACCCTTGATTTAAAAAGTGATACTCCGATATTAGCGATGAAGCAGCTGTGTAAGAATTACCACCTTGGGACAGTGGAGCTGCGAGTGTTGCGCGAAATTGACCTGACCCTCCAGAGTGGAGAATATGTAGCTATCATGGGACCCAGCGGTTCAGGCAAATCCACATTGCTCAATATGATCGGCTGCCTGGACCGTCCCACGAGCGGAGACTACTTGCTTGGGGGTAAGAATGTTTCCGAGCTTGACGATGACCAGCTATCCTTAATACGTGGTGCCCGTATTGGTTTCGTGTTTCAGTCATTCAATCTGATCAACCAGCTCAATGTCGTAGAGAATATAGAGGTTCCGATGTATTACCAGGGCTATTCCGAGGAGGAAAGCGCCGAACGAGCGGAGGAATTAGCCACAATGGTAGGGCTTGGCGACAGGTTTAGGCATCGGCCTTCAGAACTAAGTGGTGGTCAGCAGCAGCGAGTGGCGATTGCCAGGTCATTAGCAAATGACCCTCTGATTATTTTGGCTGATGAGCCGACGGGCAATCTTGACTCGGAAAGCGGTGCGGAGATTCTGGCTATTCTTGAGGATTTGCATGAGCAGGGTAAGACCCTGATAGCCGTTACCCACGATGAGGGCATCGCTTCAGGTGCTGAAAGAGTCATACACCTCTTAGACGGGCGCATAAAAGATCAGGAATATAA
>Ga0209979_1004191_pt1 | contig 12085 bp, 11 predicted proteins | sample AnhtaG_FD_183114 | JGI IMG/M metagenome (GOLD analysis project Ga0209979, IMG submission 183114) | Deep subsurface microbial communities from Anholt, Denmark to uncover new lineages of life (NeLLi) - Anholt_01485 metaG (SPAdes) (version 2) | ecosystem: Environmental > Aquatic > Marine > Oceanic...
GGAGGATGTGGGGTTGTAGGGAGCATAGCGGCTGAAACGCTTGTTTCAAGCGGTGTATTTTCTGAAGTCGTGATCGCCGACATTAAGATAGCACAGGCGAAGAAAGTAGTGGAGGGATTAGGCGCAGGCAATGCTTCGGCTGTTGAATTTAATGCAGAAAGCTCACAGAGTATAAGAAACGCTATCGAAGGCTCATCGCTAGTCCTTAACTGTGTCGGACCTTTTTATAAGTACGGTTCCATTGTATTGAGGGCAGTTATTGATTCCAAAATCAACTACGTTGATGTATGCGATGACCTTGATGCCACCGAGAAGCTTCTTGAGATGGACGAAGATGCCCGGAAAGCTGGCATCTCGGCCTTAATCGGGATGGGCAGTTCTCCGGGCGTGGCCAACGTGTTGGTTAGATTCTGCGCTGAGTCTATGCTTGATCAGGTTGAAGCAGTTGACATATATCATGCCCATGGTGGAGAAAAGGTTGAAGGCCCGGCGGTTGTAAAGCATAGGATCCACTCTATGAAAATGGACATACCAATGTTCCTTGATGGCGAATTTACGACTGTAAGAATCTTTGAGGAAAGTGGAAAAGCACTGGAGGAGGAAGTCGAATTTAGAGATGTGGGTCGATACGGCGTGTATGCCTATCCACATCCGGAAACAATAACGCTGCCAAAATACTTGAAAAATATAAAGAGAGTAACGAATCTGGGACTAGTGTTGCCGCCTGCATACGCTGAACTGATAAAAGGAATGGTCAGGTTGGGCGTCACAGATGAAGAGCCGATTGAGTTTCAGGGCCAGAAGATAGTCCCCCTCGAATTCGCAGTGGCATTTATTCTCTCGCGAAGGCAGGAATTGATGAGAGAAGCCGGGCTCAGCGAACCAATGGGCTGCCTGAAGATAGTCGTGACAGGTTTTAAGAATGGAGAAAAGAACACCTACGTTTTTTCTATGTCATCGAGAGGACAGGGGATGGGGGAAGGTACAGGCATTCCTGCTGCGCTTGGGGCGATTCTTATGTCTATGGGCAAAGTAGATGCAAAAGGAGTCAATCCACCTGAGACCTGCGTTAACCCCATGGATCTACTGGAACTTGCCCGAACCAGGGTAAGCTTGGGCGAACGGAAAGGTTTTCCTATAGCAATCGAGCATATTGACAAGGATGGGAATTCACAAAAGGTAGACCTGTTTGGTTAGCAGACGCTGTCATCAACTGAGACTGTGGGAACTGAGTGATACCCTGCGGCTTGTTCAGGGAGGTTCCTTTTTCCCCATTTCGCCATTCGGCAACCTCTCTCTAGCTGTTTAACCACTTTATACACGCAAACGGCTTCCCCATGCAATCTACTTTGATTCTGCCTTCGCTACAAGAAGCATACTAGTCACTTTGTGACGGGCATACACAGCTGCGTTGTTGCGCATCCTGGTGCTTTGTCGGATTACTGGAGAAGCACTTGAGAGGTTCCAGCCAACCCACATTATTTAGAACCTGTCCCCGCGCCCCGCTGCCTCGAGGGATTGACATGAGGCGAGCAGCGATATTAACATTGCCACTGTAGTTGAGATGGGAAATCCCAGATTAATTGAGATTACCAGGACGGAGCTTTGTGCTAGTATGTGAGTAGGTTGCGTTTTGGGCGCGGCAGTTACTTCGGGCATACTTGCTGCCTTCGGCGTAGAGTGGTGGCTTGGCTAGAAAACCTCCCCGGCACGCCCTGCCGCTCCAAGCGCAGCACTGTGTGTAGCATAGGGCCCGTGCCACCTGCCGTTTCTACTCTCTTCTTTGTCTGTATGAATCCCCAGACCCTGGTTGCAAAACCTACAGTCGCCTCTATGTATTCGAGCCTTTTTCCGCAGTCCAGTTCTTACAAATGTAGAAACTCACGTTAACCCCTCTCCAAACCAGCCACGCTGAACCTGACCTTACCCTGCAAACCCGTAGCTTGCGGTATTCTACAGCGATATGTATTATGCTGCAAGAAGTCCTTATGTAGTCATAATTAACAACAAGGGGGGGAATAAACAATGTCAGATGAATTGAGATGGTCAGCTTGGAACAACTTAGATAAAGCTACTGTGCATGAATATGTACCTCAGACACCCGGTGTGTATGAAGTGCGACCAAATGGTACAACCTCAGCAGCATATATTGGTTCAGCTATTGGAAAGGGCGGCTTGCGTCAACGTATTGGTCAACGAGTATCTGACCCCTCAAGGTATCTGTCCGTTTTTGAAAAGCAACTTGTTCAAATAGGTTTACCACTAGAGTTTCGTTTTGCTGCTGCTGAGGACGCTGAACTAGCACGGGCTTTGGAATCTCGATTGCTGAACGAATATAGATTCAGTCACGAAGGAAAACTGCCACCGGGGAACAAGAGATCACCTAGCAAATCGCTTTAGATAGCATCTATTTTTTGACACCGCATGACTCCTCTTTCTTGATTCTTAGCGTCTTTCGTTGTTTCTAATCGTAGGTTCAGCCCGCTTGATAACCTGGGGATTAGGTAGGGCGGGCCGTTAGAAGCCCTGTAGTCAGAATCTGAGGGCTTTGCAGGGCTAAGTGGCTCCTTGTTATACGCCACGACCAACCACTCTGGAGGGTATGGCTATGCGAATACGCGCATCCTATGCAATTCGCCAGTCTTTGTAGCCTTGACGAATAACAGCTAAGTATTCCTGTGAAGGTTGCGTCTCCTCGGCTTGTTCCCGTTTGATGTAGGTTACTGCTTCCACTGCTTCACCATCCTCTCCAAAGACTAGCACATTCAATCGGTCATAGACAGTCGGGTAACCTTCATGTTGGTCAAGTACCCTCAAGCATCTGTCTGATACTTCGTACACGGCTCCAATAACCTTCTCATCTCTTGATGCCCTGATAGTTGCAACTCCGCCACGCCATTTTCTTGACCATCCAGTAAATATCAACTTGTAATTGGGGAGAGTAGCTCTGAATAGAGGCTTGCTATCGGGACAGCGTTCCAATATCTGCTTCTTGCTAAGATTAGAGGCATAGGCGAAGTAGTACATTCAGCTCCCTCTCCAAATCCGCCTGGCTGTGCTAGTCTATCACGAGGCAGACCGCTTGGTCAAAGCCTCCAAGAAAGTAGCAAGCCAGCGTTCCTCTTTCAGGACACATACCGGTCTTGTCGGGGGTGGTCGCTGGCCAAGGCCTGGTGAGATAAGCCTCAGCCACCGGGGTGTTCTCTTTCTCGACGAGCTTCCCGAATTCGGACATGCCGACCTCGAGGTTCTGCGTCAACCTCTGGAGGACAAAGTGGTGACAATCAGTCGTGCTCAGGGCAGTGTCACCTTTCCCGCAAACTTCATGCTGGTGGAGTGGATACAACACACCCCATCATTTTCCGTTCAGCTTGGAGCTTAGCGCCGTTCGGTGACGGTTTAGGCGCTCTGCCTACCGTCACACCAAAGATCGCGGCCCCGACCCCCATCGGGGTCGCTGATTCAAACTAAGTTCAGATTCAGGGCGCTTTCCCGAGCCAGGTCACCATTGGACAAACATCGGCATGACCACGTGCACGTAATTGTCTTTCCCTACGGGGCGGATGACGCCGGGGCTCGAGGACGTGGTGGCCTCCAGGGCTACCTCCTCTTTGGTGAGGACCCCCAGGACGTCCATCAAATACCTGCTATTGAAGGCGATCTTAGTTTCCTCTCCTTCCACAACGGCATCGACCTCTCCCAGGTTGTCCCCGACCTCCTCGGCTCTTGCTGAGATAGCGATCTTACCTTCCCCGTCCTTGGGCATTATCTGTAGCCGTACAATGCCGCTCCCATCCCGGGCAAAGATGGAGGCGCTTCTTGTCGCCCTTAAGAACTCGGCGAGCTTGACCACGGCTCTGGTGGAATAGGCCTGGGGGATGAGCTGCTCATAGTTGGGGAAGGTGCCCTGGATTAGCTGGGACACCATCTCCACGTTTCTCAGCCGGAAAATCACTTGGCTCTTTTTGGGGTTGATGGTGAGCTCCACGGGCTCTTGCTGGTCGCTGATGAGGCGGTTTAGCTCTGTGAGTGACCGTGCTGGGATAATGACAGATATCTTCTCGTCTACGGGGGTATCTAAAGACAACTTGCGCACTGCCAATCTGAAGCCATCGGCGGCGGCGAGGGTAAGTTGATCGCCGTCGAACTCGACATCAACGCCGGTAAGAACGGGGCGCGACTCCTCCGATGCTGCAGCAAACGCCACCTGGTTGATCGCCATCCTGAGTTCCTCGGGCTTTACCTTGATGGTCACCCCTTCGGCAATCTTGGGGATGGGTGGGAAATCGGCGGGATCCAGTCCGCTGACATGTGCCTCATAACGGGCACACCTCAACTCAAGGCTCTGGCTACGAGGAGATAGAATCATATCGATTCGGCCGCTGGGCAGAGAATTGACGAAATCAGTGACCAGCCTCGCAGGAATTGTAATTGTGCCCTCTTCCTCGATGGTAGCCCCGATCCAGCAGGTTATGGCGATCTCAAGATTAGTTGCGGCCAACTTGAGTTGGGAGCCCTCGGTTTCTATTAGAACGTTGTTAGTGATGGGCAAGACAGCTCTGGTGGCTACCGCCCTCCCCACCACCGCCAATCCTTTGCTCAAATCTTCTTGAGAACATGAAACCTTCATCGTACACCCCCCCGAAGAGTAGCAGTAGTATACCCGCCACCACCTTTTGAGTCAAGTGGTAGGAGGGAGGCAGGCTTTGTTGTCAGCACTTTGCGGTGTCGGTGTGCCGTTATCTTCAATCGACTTCAGCCAGCTTCGATGTAGCTCCATGACCATGAAATCGTTCCCTCTCCTGGTAACTCGCCCGCAGGCAATGAATCCACACTTCTCGAAGCATCGCTGCGCTCTAACATTCCATTCCAGGGTGTTCAGGTAAATCCTATCTATATTTGTCTCCTTGAAGATATGGCAGACCAGGGTGGTTACAGCATCAGTCCCATAGCCCTTGCCCCAATATTCTCGTTCACCGATCATGATACCTAGTTCCGCCTGCCTCCTGCCCTTATCTATGTCATAGTACATACAGTTCCCGATATGCTTACCGTCGTCGAGGCTATCGATAGCAAACCGGCGTCGCTTTCTGTTCGTGCTTTGCAGCTCGTCGGCGTAGTAAGCCATATACTCTCGGTAAGACATCGTTATGGGTGATACCGCGTCCAGGCGAGTCAGATCGGCATCACATCGCCAGGCATAATCATTCGCAGCATCACTAATCCGCTTCTCTCGCAGTACCACCTTTTGTCCTGTCAGCACCTTGAGTACCCCTGCTATAATTCTATAAGTTGCACGATGGTCAGTCAACCGACGAGCGTGACTCCGATAGCCAGGACATTACCAAGCTCTGACTCTGCCCACGAGCAACGGGAAGGGTCAGAATGACATGGGGCCAGACTCGGGTGGTCTTGTTAGACAGTAAACAGTTCCAATGATATACTATCGAAAATTGAGCATGGAGCAGAGTTTGAGCCAGAGTAAGCACCTCATTCTGTCCCTCGACCTCGGTGGTACGCAGTTTCGCCTCGCTTTAGCGGATGAAAAGGGGCAACTCCTCAAACGCCACGCAGCACTCATCTATTCCCAGGAGGGGCCTGAGCAGGCTATCAGGCGAATGAAGGACGCCATAACAGAGATGCTCTCAGACATCGACCCGGTTGCGTTGAGGGGCATGGGAGTGGCTGCTGCCGGACTGGTCACACCGGGAACAGGGGTGCTGCTGACCTCCCCTAACCTTCTCAGTTGGTACAACACCCCCCTGAAGGAGATCTTTGAACAGGAGCTTCGGTTTCCCGTTTGGGTAGGCAATGACGCCAACCTCGCTGCGCTGGGCGAGCGCAGATTTGGCGCCGGCAGGGGTAGCGACGACCTTGTCTATCTCACGATCAGCACCGGTATCGGAGGCGGGGTGATCACGGGGGGCAAGCTACTTTTGGGCTCTTCCGGCTTCGCCGCAGAACTGGGGCACATGACCATAGACCTCAATGGGCCGAGATGCAACTGTGGCAACGTGGGCTGCCTGGAGGCTATGGCCTCCGGGACCGCAATCGCTCGCCTCGCTTTGGAAAAGCTCTCCAGCGGAGAGGTGAGCGCCATCACCGACCTAGTCGCTGGGGACCTAACCAGGGTAACTGCTGAGGTGGTGTGTGAAGCGGCGAGTGCCGGTGACGCCGTGGCCTGTGCGGTTATGCATACTGCGGCGACTAATCTGGGCGTCGGGGTAGCCAACCTGGTTCACATATTCAATCCCGAACTCGTCATCATAGGGGGCGGTGTTTCAAACGCCGGAGACCTCCTCTTTGAACCCGTCCGCCGGGTCGTCGCCGAGAGGACTATGCCCGACATTGCAGTGCGCATTGTCCCGGCTGCCCTGGTCGACAATTCCTGTCTACTGGGCGCCGTGGCCCTGGTTCTGGAGAACACCTCTGGCTAAAGGCTCGAGGGGTTCTCCCAGAATTTCATCTCCTCCAATGCTTCCTGTGCCGCCTGGCGGATTGGCTCCTCCGAGCTGTGCAGGCACCGTTGCAGTTCCTCTCTTGCTTCGCTGCCTCCGATTTGTCCCAGAGCCTCAATAGCGGAGATTCGGACCTCTGCATCGCTATCGCGTGTGAGTTCTATTAGATGGGGAACAGCCTCCTCAGCCTCAAGTTCCGCGCAGGCCCTTACCGCCTCAAACCTCAGTTGAGGGCTAGGACTACGAAGCTCTTTCAAAAGTACCGGCAACCAACCGGGATTGCAATTCCGCCCCATAGCGTATAAAGCGCTGACCTGAAATTCAAGACTGTCGCTTCGATAGGCCTGGCGGATCATCTCTTCCACTTGCGGCTTGCTCAGAGGGCTGATCGCTTCCAACACCCTGCGGCGCACATCAAGATGCTCATTCCCCTTGTTGAAGGCGGTGAGCAAAGCCTCCTCAACCCGATGAGCATCACTCTCCGGCATCTTCCCCAATTCGGCAAGCATAGCAAATCTACCCAGGCCATCAGCGGCGGCAGCCCGGACCAAATGCTCTACGTCCTCCAGAAGCAAGCGGACCAGCGGGTCGATCAAAGAGCGTTCTTCACACCCCCAGAGCCCCTCGATGGCTTTCACTCTCACCTCGCCGTCGCCATCGGCAAGGCAGGAACGAAACACATCGTCAAAGTCCAGCTCAAGGTTGTCCTCAGCGAGTTCTGCCAGCCGTCCCACTATCTGCCTTCGCCGCGTAACATCAATTTTAGACCACTCCCTCCTGAGAATATCCGCCTCTTCTGGTGAGAGATCTGAGAGGTTGGCGAGCTTTGAGACAACCATGGACTTACTAAGGTCACGCAGCTCCGCCAGATAAAGCTCCAGGGGTGACGACATTTTTGTTCCCCTGATTTGAGAATGGTAAGGCCCCCGCTGTCATTGTAACAGGAGGCTATTCCTTGGTCGATACTGCAAGGCGGGTACAATAGATATGGGGGATACGCAGCCGTCCCCCAACCCACTTCCCCTCGCGCCCGATAGCGCCGACCTCTTTCAACGCCTCGTAGATATTGCCCGAGACCATGGTATCCTTTACCCGCCCCACGATCTCGCTATTCCTAACCATGTAGCCGAGGAGGACGTTGCCGCTGAATTCGCCACCGAGGACATTCCCCTGAGAGGCACCCATGAGCTGCTCAATGACCAGCCCTTCCCTAATATCGGCGAGCATGTCCTCGAAGCTGGCCTCACCATTCTCAATAACGAGAGTGCTTAGCGATGGACTTGGCAGGCTGCCCAGGCCCCTTGAGGCGCTGCCGGTGCTCCGGGTGCCGGCCAGGGCAGCAGTCTGAAGGTCATAGAGGAAGCTGGCCACCACCCCATTCTCGATGATCGGCGTGCGTTGACTGGGCACGCCCTCGTCGTCGCAGAACCTGCTCCCCGGCCGATACTCGATGGTAGCATCATCCCAGATGGAAAGCCTGGGATCGAAAACCTGCTCACCCTTTCTGTTGCCCAGAGGCGAAGCGCCCTGGAGAACTGTCTTTCCGTTGACTGCCATCGCCAGAGGGGCGATAAGAGCGCTGGCGACCCCGTAGGGGGTGAAGATCACCGGCAACTGACCCACCGGCACCAGGGCGGTCTCTTTAGCTCGCTCAAGCTGCTCGATGGTGGTTGCGGCTACGGTGTCTGCGTCGGTGAGCGGGTGACACGAACTCGCGGTGTCTCCAACGAAGAGCATATCCGTCCCCCTGATGAGAACCCCCTCGATGCCTATGCCGAAGACGCTCTTCCTGTAGGCTGCTCTTCCCCCCCGGGAGTTCAGAATCCCTACGGAGAAAGTGCTCACGGATACCGAGGCCTCGCAGACAAGCTCCGGCGTATGCCCCCGCACCCTGTCGATGAGCGATTGCCCCAGCTCTACCATCTCCTCTTCGGTAACCGCCTCTATCTTGGGGTCATAGACCTCGACCCTCTGGTAGCTTTCAAGTGGTGGGAACTCGAATTTGGCCTCAGCGCCAAAGGGAGCCATCTCCAACGCCATAGCTACCAGTTCTTTTATGCCGTTCGCCCTGTTGCTGGCGGAGAAGCCAATCCTGCCCCCCTTGATCAGGCGCAGCGCCCTTCCCGATGACTCACGGGCCTGCACGTGTTTCAACCGGTTGGCCTCGAAGACAGCGTTGGTCTCACTGTGGGATACCGAGAAGACCTCGGCCTCCTCAGCCGCCTTTTTTGCCTGCTCCAGCAGCTCTTCCATGATTCACCTTGTCCCGGCCTTATTGCTTCGAATATGGCCTTTCTTCCGTTCGCCCTGAGCTTGTCGAAAGGCCGTTCGTGGTTCGACAAGCCTGTCCTGAGCTGAGCCGAAGGGCTCACCACGAACGGCGCCATGATTCGCCTCGCTCAGGCGCTACATTTTCATATTTGGAGCAGAGATTATAGCTAAAGACACGTTGTTAGGCGATGTGTCCATGACCTAACCGAAGGCGCTATCGACCCAAGTCAAAACCTTTTTCGTAATGTTCAAGAAATCAATGGACAAACTCTCATCAACTTCTCTTTCGCTTCCGTCATCAAGCTCCAAGACACATTTCCCCTCGTGAGCGATTTTGTTTCGAACCCTGTATAGTTGCTCTAACAGTGTAAATGTTTGGTTATCTTCACCTCGCAAAGACCTAGATATGAATTTGGACGGCAGAACATCAAAATAATTCTCGGCAAAGGATATTCTAGGTTTACGATATCTCTTCAACTGCGTTTCGGAGATACCTTTATCATTGAACGCCTTATTTATTTTTGTCTCACAACATATTGCTAATAGCAAGATCCCTTCACTCAACCTTTCAGTTGATATCATTTCACTTGCGTCTACAACCATGGAGTTGTAAAAATCTGGTTCTAACGTCTTCAAAATCTTATGGACATCAACTGTGCCACTCTCGGGAGAGCGAATAGCGCCAGAAGAAGCTGCTGCGTTTACCCCATTAAAGACCTCAAGTCGTTCATCTGGGTTATCCTTGTTCAGGTAGGCGATAGTATGAGGGAATAAATTATTATATCTCTCATGCTTGATACTGTACTCTCTCGGAAGAAGCTTGAGAAAATGATTCTCTGATAGAACTCTACAATGTTTTAAGAAGATATTACAACATCTCACGGCCCTAGCAAATTTCTCTTCCCGAAAATCCTCGTTCTGTAATTCACCAATATTGTTACATATCGTTTCTACTCTAACCTCTATTCGATCAACGGCAACATCCTCAACCTTTCTTTTCAGTGCAGAGGTACTAAAACCCAACTTCCTAAGAGAGAGACTCATCGTAGATAGTGTTTTGTCAATGTCGTTAGGAAACAAATCTTCACTAGCGTTCTTTGGGCGAACAGATATAAAATCATCTTTGAATTCAAAGCCGAATTGTGCATTTTCCCACTCATCATTTCTTGGTAAAAAATAATCCAAATAGAACTGATAGATTATCAACAATTTCATAATTTTGGCCTTTAGCAATTCTCAAGCACTTTGCCTAACACCTCAATAAGATGGCTCCGGAGTTCGTCAGCCCTAGCCCCCTCCCAGGAGGCATTTCCTGATTCGGATGTGGGGGCTGCCGTTGGACACCGGCAGCGGCATCTGGCCTCCCTTGCCGCAGCCACCACCCTCGTTCATTTCCAGGTCGTTGCCGATGGCATCGATGTTCTCCAAGGTGGTGAACAGGTTGCCGCTGAGCACCACCGGACGCAGGAGCTTCGCTATCCTGCCGTTGCGGATCATGTGCGCTTCCCCAGCGGAGAAGGTGAACATCTCCATGCTGGTCATCCCGCCGTACCAGTTTCTGGCGTAGACGCCTTCCTTGATCTCCGAGATAAGCTCCTCGAAGGAGGCCTCTTGAGGCTCGATATAGGTGTTGGTCATGCGCACGATGGGCTGAAAGGTGTAGTCGAGCGCCCTGGCGTTGCCGGTGGGGGCCTCACCCATCTTGGCTGCCGTCTCACGGGAATGCAGTCGGCCGGTGAGGATGCCCTCCTTAATAAGGTAAGTTTTGGTCCCCGGCACTCCCTCGTCATCGTATTTATAGCTGCCGCGCAGCCCGGGGACTGCGGCGCCGTCGACGATATTGAGGTGCTTGCCCCCGAACCTGCGCCCCAGGACCATTATCTCGCGCATGCGTTCGTTCTCGTAGACAAAGTCCGATTCCGAGAGATGCCCGAAAGCCTCGTGGGCAAAGACACCAGCCAGAATTGGGTCGCAGATAACTGTATATTCCCCTCCTTTGAGCTTAGGAGCGGCGAGGAGCTCAACAGCCCGCTTCGCCATCTCCCCGACCTGGGAGTGAAGCTTCTCCATGAAGCCGTAGTCGCCATTGCTCCCTAAACTCAGCGACGATTGCTGGACGTCATTGCCGTCCCGTGTCACGGCGTTAAACCTCGCCATGACGTCCACTTTCGTCTGCTCAATATAGCTTCCCTCGGAGCTGGCGAAAATCACCTTCTTGTGTCTGTCGGCGTAAGTAATCGTAGAGGTCTGAATCTTGGGGGTGCTCCAGATGACACCGTTATACTCGTCGAGGATACCCTTCTTTTGCGCCAGGGGGATGCCGGAAGGGTCCTTTCTCACCTCGGGCGGGACTATGTCCACCACCGGCTCGACGGGGGCAAGCTTACTCTCCTCCCTCCCCACCAGCCTCGCCTGCCGCACCGCCTTTTCCGCCTTTTTCTTCAGTTCGCTCAGGTCATTGAAGGAGATAAACCCCCAGCCCCCCTTGACCAGGGCGCGAACATTCCCCCCCAGGCTGGTAGTCCTGCCAATGTCCTCCAGCTCGCGGCCACGGTACTGGAGACGTGTAGCTTCCCCCTCCTCGATGCGGATCTCGACGTAGTCAGCGTTGTGCCCTTTTAGCGCTTCGGCAATCTGGTCACGCATGTTGCCTCGCGTTGGGGTCATTTGGACTCGCCAATGTAGGCCCCCTACAACTGGAGATTATAAGTGCTACAAGAGCAAAAATCTAGCGGGCGTTGGGGAGGCTATTGTCCTGTCATACTCGTTCAACTATTCCCATGCCACACTGAGCCCTTCCTCTTTACTACGTTCAGAGCTTCGGCTCAACGTGGTGAACTCCGCGAGGGGGCCAGAGCACGTCAGAGATCCTTCGCCGGAGCCTGCCCTGAGCACCACGAGATTCTTCGTGGAGTTTACCCTGAGCGAGATTCTTCGCCTTCGGCTCAGAATGACAGAAAGCGTAGGGCTTAGAATGACAGGCAGCGAAGGGCTCAGAATGACAGGCGGCGAAGGGCTCAGAATGACAACACGGTGAACAGTTATGTCTCGTCGTTGCCAAGAGACCGAGGAGGAATACGTCAAGAGGATCGTATATTGTCCTGCAAGAATCTATGCAGAAATTCCTCTCCCGTCGGGGACAGGGCGTTTCAAGAGTAGGGGCGTTCAATTGAACGCCCCTACTCAGTATCGCCGGATTACCTAACACGGTGAAGCAGCGCAGGGCTCCGGTTGTCACAGCCTGTCCCAGTGGGCCTCAACCCGACAGGCAACCCCGCTCAGCCCCAGCGGATATACTTCCTGCTCCGCCTTCTTTGCCTTCTACGATAGAGGTAGTCTACGGTCAGTATCAAGAC
>Ga0209979_1004192_pt1 | contig 12084 bp, 8 predicted proteins | sample AnhtaG_FD_183114 | JGI IMG/M metagenome (GOLD analysis project Ga0209979, IMG submission 183114) | Deep subsurface microbial communities from Anholt, Denmark to uncover new lineages of life (NeLLi) - Anholt_01485 metaG (SPAdes) (version 2) | ecosystem: Environmental > Aquatic > Marine > Oceanic >...
GCGGCTGTCGGTGTCAGGCTGATAGTCGAAGACCCGGTACTTACGATAGAAACAAATATCGGCGGCACTGAGATAGTGCTGGATATAGCCAACAAATTCGGCAAAAAAATTCTGATTGCTTCAAGCAGCGAAGTGTACGGCAAAAGTGAGGCAGTTACATTTCGTGAAGATGACGATATTGTGCTCGGCAGCACCAGTCTATCACGGTGGTCGTACGCCTGCAGTAAGGCGATAGACGAATTTCTGGGCCTGGCTTTCTATCAACAGTATGGATTGGGCGTAGTAATCGGCAGGTTCTTTAATACAATCGGGCCGAGACAAACAGGTCAGTACGGCATGGTTGTGCCGCGGTTCGTTCAAAGGGCGTTGAGGAATGAGCCGGTCCTGATATATGGGACGGGCAAGCAAACACGATGTTTTTGTTATGTGGCCGACCTCATAGAGGCGGTTATCAGCCTGATGAAGTGTGAGCAGGCAGCAGGTAAAGTATATAATATCGGTTCGAGCGAAGAGATTGCCATCGAAGACCTGGCTGATAGAATTATCAAAATGACAGGCAGTAAAAGCGAAAAGCAATTCGTGCCCTATGAAGTTGCTTACGGAAGGCCTATTGAGGATATGATGCGGCGGGTGCCAAGCCTGGAGAGAATCAAAAAAACTATCGGCTGGGAACCGAAGACAAGCCTGACCGAAATGTTGCAGTTGATTATTGATAACGAAAAGCGTAAAATGGACCAAACATTATGAAAAAAGCATTGATTACCGGTATTACCGGGCAGGACGGCTCATATCTTGCCGAGCTGCTGCTGGAAAAAGGTTACCAGCTCTGGGGTATCATGCGGCGAAGCTCATCGTTTCATACAGGCAGAATTGACCATTTGTATAAAGACCCGCACGAACATCCACGACTTAAATTGATTTATGGGGATTTGACTGACGGCGGTAACCTTTCAACAATTATTAACGAGATTCAGCCGGACGAGGTCTATAACTTAGGCGCACAAAGCCACGTTCGGGTAAGTTTTGATATGCCTATCTACACGGCTGATACGGATGCTCTTGGAACGCTTCGGCTACTGGAGGCAATCCGTTCCAGCGATAAGCCGGCCAAGTTTTATCAGGCCTCCAGCAGCGAGATGTACGGCAAGGTTATCGAAACACCGCAAACAGAAAAGACGCCGTTTTATCCGCGAAGTCCATACGGTTGTGCCAAGGCGTACAGTTTTTGGCAGACGGTGAACTATCGAGAAGCTTATGGGTTGTTTGCATGTAACGGGATTTTGTTTAATCACGAATCGCCCAGACGAGGCGAGACATTTGTTACGCGAAAAATTACACGAGCAGCGACGAGAATCAAATTTGGCCTGCAGGACAAACTCTTTTTGGGCAATCTGGAGGCAAAACGGGACTGGGGTTTCGCCGGCGATTATGTCGAAGCAAACTGGCTTATGCTCCAGCAGGACAAGCCGGACGATTATGTTGTGGCAACAGGCCAAAGCCATTCGGTCAGAGAATTTGTGGACGAGGTCTTTAGCTATCTTGACCTGGATTGGCACAAGTACGTTGAAATCGACCAGCGGTATTTTAGGCCGAGCGAAGTTGACTACCTCCAGGGCGATGCGAGCAAGGCAAAAAAAGTTCTAAAGTGGGAGCCGAAAGTAACCTTTACAGAGCTTGCGAGAATGATGACCGATGCCGATATGAAAATCGCCGAGAACGAGAAAATTATTAAAGAACACCAGAATACAAAACAATGAGCAGCTTTTTTGAAAACAGGAGAGTTGTCGTTACCGGCGGGGCCGGTTTCTTAGGCGGTTACGTTACTGAAGGACTGCAAAAACGGGGCTGTAAAAATATCCTTGTGCCGAAGATAGAAGAATATGACCTGGTCAACATAGATGACATAATTCGGATGTACGAAGATATGAAGCCGGATATTGTTATTCACTTAGCTGCGGTCGTGGGCGGCATTGGCGCCAATCGCGAACATCCGGGCGAGTTTTTCTATAAGAATTTAATGATGGGCGTTCAGCTCATCGAGCAGGGCAGACTGCGAAACATTGAGAAGTTTGTCGCGATTGGTACGGTTTGTGCATATCCGAAATTTACGCCGGTGCCGTTTAAGGAAGAAAATATTTGGAACGGGTATCCGGAGGAAACTAATGCACCATACGGGCTGGCCAAGAAAATGCTGCTTGTTCAATCGCAATCTTACCGGGCTGAATATGGTTTTAATTCAATATTTCTGCTGCCGGTAAATCTTTACGGGCCCGGTGATAATTTTAACCCCGCCAGCAGTCATGTGATCCCCGCATTGATAAAGAAATGTGCTGATGCCATTGATAGTGGCGCCGACCATATTGACTGCTGGGGGACAGGGAACGTTTCGCGCGAGTTTATTTATGCCGCCGATGCCGCTGAGGGAATTCTTTTGGCGACAGAATGTTACAACGGCCCTGAGCCGGTCAATATCGGGGCCGGATTTGAAATAACGATAAAGGAGCTTGTCGAGAAGATTGTCGAGCTTACAGGCTTTACCGGCGAAATTCGCTGGGACAGTTCCAAGCCGGATGGTCAGCCGAGGCGGCGGCTGGATGTTTCAAAAGCTAATAAATACTTCGGCTTTGAGGCCAAAACCCCCTTCAATGAAGGCCTTAAGGCAACAATAGACGGGTATCGAAAGCACAAGACTGCATAGTCGGTTAAACCTGCGGTAAAACCGCAGGCTAAATATTTAGCCCCACGTTTCACGTGGGGTTCCCTGACTAACTTAACTCACATCGGAGAAATACAGTTGGCGCAGATTGCGCGCAAAGAGCAATAAGACTAAGCCTTAAAATGTCAAAACGATTCTTTTTATTCTTTTTATTAGTGTGTAACTGCAAGCTGGTTAGTGCGGGGCAAAATCTGGCACTACACAAAAATTACACACTCTCGCCAAAGCCTAATTATCATTTGTGTATTGATAAGTCCGACGTAATTCAACTCACCGACGGCAGAACATCCGGCAGTAAATGGACGAACAAAAGCACAGTAGGCTGGCAGAAAGCCGAGCCGGCTGTGGAAATTGTGATAGACCTCGGTAAGAAGTCCGCTATCTATGAAGTCCGGATCCACACTATTGGGGGAGGCTTCGCGGACGTAGAGTTTCCTGAATTCGCCGCTGTGTTATTAAGCGATGACAATCGAAAGTTTCGATTAGCCGGACTGGTAAGTAGCAAAGATTTGGAAAACGTGCGAGCACGCGGCTACCGTGGAGTATCCAGCACGATGAACATTGGAAACATAAACGCCCCGGGACGATACGTCAAATTTATAATAAGGCCAAAATGGCGTTACGTATTCCTTGACGAAGTAGAGGTATTCGGCGATTCGCTTTCGGCTGCCAGAAATATCAAACTTCGAAATGACCTTGAAGTGTTCACGAGTTCTGAAGAACTACTAAAAAGAATTTACGGTTACCTGCAGTTGTGCGAAAACGCTGCCGCGGCACTCAAAAGTACCAAAGAGAATCGGTCTAAGCTATCCGGCCAATTCAGTGAGAAAATGCTTTCTGAACTTGAAAGACAGGCCCAAAAAGCAGATACACCTACAAAACTGCTTGCCATAAAGGAGCAGGTAGGGAAAACCCGAGCCGAAATATACAAGGCGGTGTATGGAAAGCCATTTGTGTGCCTGCCGGCAAATCCGATGGAGATGGTATTTGAAAAGAAGATGCCTCTTCACGAAAGCACCAAGGACATAAGCGTTCAAATGTGGCAGAATGAATACGAGTCTGCTGCATTTAACATTGTAAACTGCTCTGATGAAATGATGACAATGGCCGTTTCTATTTCGCCCTTGCTTGGTCCTGCCGGTAAGCAAGTGGATAGTAAAAAAACGTTCACGGTCAGAAGAGCGATATACGTTAAAGGTAGTACAGTTGGTTCAATAGCTGATGCCCTCGTTTTGCAGGCGGAGCGCCCCTTTAATTTGCAGCCGGGCGGGCTGACACAAATATGGTTGACGATATTTAATCCGAGGTTGACGGCCGGCATCTATAAGGGCCGTGTCGGCGTTTGGGCAAAGACCACAAACGGGAAAAACCTGCCGATAGAAACTATTCCCGTTACCATAGAGGTTCAAAAGCACAAATTTCCGGAGAACTTTGCCCTTAATACCTGCAACTGGGCGTATTATAAAGTTGCCTCTGCGGCCGAGATGGCTGAAGACCTTCATAATCATCGTATTAATGTTTATACTGTTCCTCCACAGGACCTGCCTTTTCTGCGATTTTCATCGGACCGGCCCAATGTCATCAGAAAACAGAATTTCACAAAGTTAGATAACGCTCTTCGCTATCATAATTACGCCAGGACATATCTGCTTTGCCTGGACTTCAATAGCAGTAAGAAAGACCACGGCCGGTTCGGGAACATCGAATGGATGACTCCAGAATGGAAGGCTGTTTTTTCACAATGGCTGAAAAACCTGATAAACCATCTCAAAGATACCGGCGTCGGTTACGATAAGTTTGTACTTTATCCGTTCGATGAGAGTCTGTGCGATGATTTTTATAAACTGGCCAAACTAATCAAAGCCACAGACCCGAAAGTAAGAATCTACGCCAACTCCTTTGGCAAAGGCCCTAAAGAATTTATGCGATTTCGAGAGCTTATCGATATATGGTGCCTTCAGGACAGCCACTGTATGCGACACCCCCAATGGCTGGCGCAAATAAAGGGCTTTGGAAAGCAAGTCTGGACCTACGAGTGTTTAAGGCCAATGAAAGCCAAAGACCCTTATTCGTATTATCGTCTGATGCCGTGGCGTGCTTTTAAGCGAGGCCAAACCGGGGCCGGCTTCTGGATTTACTATTACGGACTTAATTTTGAGACCGGCGCCGTTCCGTGGGATGATACTCTAAGACCCCGGGGCTTCTCCGGCGTTGTTTATGGCAGGGGAGGCAGCCCTGTACCGGGACTATTGGAGAATATCGTTCCCTCGCGTCGTTGGGAAGCATGGCGAGAGGGAGTTGAGGATTATCAATATCTTTACGAAGTACAAAAAGCCATAGACCTGATTGGTACTAAAAACCCGGCCAGAGCGAAACAAACTCAAAAATCTCTTAAAGCTACGGTTGATTATGTGTTAAGGAATTCACGCGATTGTGATGCTGTTTATCAGGCCCGGAGAGAGCTTACTAAGATTCTGTTGGAAGTTAATAATGCAAGATAAGGCAGCACTGGAAACTTTCATAAAGAGTAGTAGTTATACGAGTCCGCAATATATTAAGAGACTAAAATTTATATTTTCCGCGATATGTCGATATGCTCAGTCCCAAAACAAGTCTATCGAAGACCTTGAAATTTTAGAGTTCGGATGCGGTACAGGAGGGATCACATTTCCATTGGCTTCTCTGGGATCTCACGTAACGGCATTCGATATTGACCCGTCGGCGGTGTCCGGCATCTCAGAGCATATTCAGAAAGAGAAGCTCAGCAATGGTATTGTTACGCAAGCGGACGGCCATAGCTTTGATAACAGCAAGAGCTACGATTTGGTTATTGCCAGCGAGGTTCTTGAACATGCTGTCAATCCCCGGGAGTTTGTACGTGGAATCAGGGCCCGGGTTAATAAGGGCTCCTGGTTAATTGTAACTATTCCCAACGGGTATGGACCATGGCAGCTTAAGAGAAGGTTATCAATCATTGCTTATCTTCGCAGGAATAATTGGCTGCGTCGTATTGTTGCCAAGAAGCCTTATATTACAGGGCAGGGGCATTGTCAATTTTACACCAGGAAAAGATTTCTTAAGATGCTTTCCGAGTTTTCCTTCAGACTTAAAGATTTTGGTAAATCGGACTCCATATTAGCCATTTTTGAAACGAGATGGGGTCCTCTCTTTGGCAAAGCAGATATATGGGCTCGCAGATATTTTACCATGGTGGTTGGCAAGCGGCTGGTATTTTGTGTTTGAAGCGGAATGAATTAGATGTCGTTACGAAAACGGATAATAATTAACGCGGGGTCGAACTGGGCCAGCACGGCGGTGGCCGCAGTAGTTGGGCTGGTACTGGTTCGATTTATGTTGCGCGGCCTTGAGGCAAACGGCTATGGAGTCTGGGCTTTGCTGGCTACGGGACTGCGCTATCCTATGATTCTCGAGAGGGCATTTGTATTAGCGATAAACCGTTTTGTGGCTTTTTACCGCAGCGACATAAAAGAATTGAATCGTTTTGTCTCGGCATCATTTATAATACTGACGGCGTTGGCGGTTTTGACTGTCGTAGCTGCGATACTGCTGTCCTTCGTAATCTCAGATATATTCTCGGCGATTACCGCTGAATTTGCACGCGATGCCAGGATTACGTGCATACTGGTTGGTATTACATTAGCCTTCAAGATGTTAGAGGCGAACTTCAGCGGGACATTACAGGGCTGTCAGTACTACACCAGTTATAATGCTGTTGTAATTACAGCTAATCTGCTCCGGGCATTTCTTACAGTAGGGTTACTTGTGGTTTGGAAGAGTATGATCGCCGTCCAGTTAGCGTTCGGGATTACGGCGGCAATATCTGCACTGTCGATGTTTTTTGTTGCACGAAGGTCGGTTGCCGGCCTGAGCGTTGATGTGCGGCTGATTAACAGAAAAACGCTGCAAGAGCTGTGGCGATATACATCCCACTCGATAGGACGCTCGGGCAGCTCAATTTTTATGTATAGCACCCTGGCGCTATTGGTCGGGCGCGTTGGTACGGCGGCGAACGTTACAGCGTACGATATCGCCTCCAGGATTCCAGGGTTTGTCCGTGGATTTCTGGCGGCGACGCAGGTCGTTTTCCTGCCGGCTGTTTCGGATCTTTGGGCAAAAGGCCAAGTCAAAGCAATAAAAGCAGTCGTCAAGAAAGGAACTCGTATAAGCTCTGTTCTGTCCTGTGCCCTGCTGCTTTTGCTGTTTGTCTTCACGGAAAAAATTCTGGCTCTCTGGCTCAAAGGTGCCGTCCCGGAAGGCACAGTTTGGGTGATGAGAGTGTTAATCATATCGGTTCTTCCGGGCGGGCTTTTTGAAATATGGCTGCCGGCATTGGTCGGAATGGGACATCTGCGAGGGCTGACCATTGCGTCAATTGCGGCCGCATTAATCGCTATTTCAATAGAGGTGGTACTTTTACGAGGTTTCGTTACCGTCCCGATGGCACCGGCGATAGCACTGGTTATCGTCTTGTGGGCCAAGACCGGACTTTGGCTGCCCTTTTACGGTCTGCAAAAATTAGGGATACGTCCCTACGAGTATTTGAAAGACAGCTTGTACCAGCCGTTGGCGGCAAGTCTCGTTTCGATCATAGCACTGTGGGTGCTGAGCAGCGTTCTTTTGAGAGGGAACGTTCATTGGATGGTGATGCTTACATTGTCCACCGTTGTTGTAATGGCAATTTTCACAGCTATTTCATTGCGGAAAGAGACGGCTGACTTAATTGTCGCAGTGAGAAAAAGGTTCGAGGGCGAAAAGGAACATTGAATATGAAGGTCCTTGTTATTAATCAATGCTCTACCAACAAAGGGGACAGGGCCGTCCTGTTTTTCGTGCTCAGAGAGCTGGCCCGCAATGGAGTTGACCAAATCACGGTATCCGCAAGTAATCCGGAATACTGGGAAGACAAGCCGGATTTTCCTGAGAGGGGTGTGCAAGTTATCCCGTGGGGATGGGATAACTCCCGCAAAAAAAGTGCAGGCTTTTGGGGCAAAGTAATTCACCGAGTGCAGAAGGTGATACTTAAGCGACGAATTCACTTTCCCTTAGTACGTAATGCCCTGATTGCAGGCAAACATCCGTGGTATCTTCGGTTCCTGGTCAATAAGCAATTCGCCGAAGCTGTTAAGGACGCTGATATGGTCCTCAGTACAGGGGGCCATCACGTAACGACTATGTTCGTGCCCAATGCGGTTACTCCACAAATATTCGATATGGCGGCAGCCTTGCTTTACGATAAGCCCTTGGTACTCTGGTCGCAATCTATCGGGCCATTCAGCTTTAAGTCACCGAAGAGCAGATTGATGGTGCAAAAAATACTTTCCAGTGCCAGCCAAATATTTATTCGTGACGAGGCCTCGGCAGAGCAAATAAAAAATTTGGGGATTTCCCTGGAGCATGTATCGAAGACACGCGAGTCTGTATTCGGCCTGTGCGACATTGTGAAATCACGAATCAGACCCAGCGAGCGCTCAGAAGTAATGGGAGTTGCTGTTTACGTGCACACACGTGCTAACCAGCTCAAAGAACATGAAAATCACCGGCGCTATTTTGCATCGTTAGTTGACCACGCTATAGAGGCCGGATATAAGGTACGTTTTTTCCCGATGGAACTGCAAGGCACAGACCGTCACTGTATTGAGGCTGTGATAAACAGTGTTGATAAAAAAGAAAATTGCGAAATCATGGAGGGCTTTCCCGGAACCCTGGATCATATCAACGCCGTCGCACAGTGCAAAATGTTCGTTGGGCACAAGACCCACTCACAAATCTTCTCGTTAGTAGCTGCAACGCCGCTGCTTGCGATTGCATATCACAAGAAAACTGAAGATTTTATGGCCCAGTTTGGGCTTGAAAAGTACTGCATTACCGATACGCAGCTCAGCACAGAGAAATTGATAAAACTCTTCGACGAAATCAGTAATAATCTGGACTCCATCAACCAAAAGGAACAAGAGATAGGCTCTAAAACTTGCACACAGGTCAAGGAAGATTTTGCAAGGATGATTGAGCAGGTCCGCGTGGAAAAATAGAGTGGTGTTAAAACTGCCGAACATAGAGCAAAAAAAATCGAAAATCGAAAGAAAATGCTTAGGATTCCTGATTTTTGCACTGTAATCCCACCCTTTGATTTCCGATATTTAGCTTTAGACTTTATTTTCCGACTTTAATCAGAAGCCTTATTTTTAGAGGAACCTGATGGCAACGTTTATTGCAGTATTATGTTTGATTGCAATAGTAATATGTATGCCGCTGGTGGTCTTGAAGCCGAAGTGGGTGTTTTACATATTCCTGATATCCGTTACGTTCCACAGCATACTTGCCGGCTTCATATATAGTGCAGGTAACCTTGGTATGCCCCGCACCTGGTCACCGGCGGATGTCCTGGCGTGGTTGACATTAGCGGCGGCGCTTTTCGTGCCGCGAGAGCGGCAATATCGTGCCGGCGTTATCGGAAAATGCTTCATTGTCCTAACATTAGTAACCGCTCTTGCGTTGATACAAGGCCTGCTAATGTATACTCACACCGCCTTTACCTATTCGAGGGTGGCGCACTTTGTAGCAGCTATGATATTTGGGCTTAGGTACTTCACAAACTATTCTCGCGCGAATGGATTTTTGAAATTCTCGGTCGTTTTGCTCCTGGCGATGTTTGCCGTACATATTTTAATCAGACTCGGCGCATTCACACCTCGGGCCGCCGAAATTGACACTCCTACACAGATGGGAGGTGAGAGAGGTACTTATACTCTTGTTCCTTTGCTCTATCTTTCGCTGGTAAGTATTGCTATAGGCAGACTGGTAAGCAAAGTCGGCTTCCTCCCCGTATCTGTGTTTGTGCTGCTGGTCGGTATAGGCGGTATAGTGCTGAGTGAAACAAGGTCCATGTATGGGGCAATGGGTGTTCTCGCAATAGCTTCGATTTTATTCGTCAAAGGCAGGGCCAGAACTTTGCTTGCATACGGGATTGCCGGCCTGCTCGTGGTGGGGGCCACCTCTGCAATAGGTTTCGATTTCCTGGAAAGATTTCGGGCCGGCACGACAAGAACAGGCCAAGTCGAAATACCGAGTCCCTTTCAGAAAGGCACCTGGAGAGCCATGGAACATGAAATAATCCTTTCAAGCTACAAGCAGGAACCTTATTTTATATTGACCGGCAGGGGTATCGGAGCGCTGCATCCGGCACCAGCAGGGAAAGACCCTCTGGTGGGTTTTTACCATTCAGAGTATTTAGGATGGCTGGATAGATGTGGTTTGCTCGGATTGGTAACGGTGCTCATCTTGATATTCGCTATTCTTGTGCGGAGTTTCGCTTTATCCAGGAGCGATGTCCCATATATGCGATATTACGGAGCAACGTGCTTCCTATTGATGATAGCGTTGGCGGCAGATGGATTCTTCCATCCTATATTTTCAAATCCCCGTGCCGCACCGTTGCTGATATGCTTCGCTGCTATAATGGCCAACTGGCAGGACATCTATGTAAGCTTCCCTCAAGAGACGGAAGTTTTCCAGGAAAGCGAGCCGTATGTGAGTGGTTAATTGGTTGTCAGGAAAGTGAACTAAAGTGACAGCTTTGCTGTCATTCTGAACGCAGCGCAGTGAAGAATCTCTTTTTCGTTGACCAGATCCCTTCGGCAAACTAAACTTTAGGCACTTTTCACTTATTCTGCTCACCACTCACTACGCCAATTACCGCAGAAAAGGAACTATTAAATATGCGTGTACTAATGGTAGCTGGTGCAAGCACGGGCGGCTTATACGCGTACACCGATGCCTTATGCTGTGGTTTGTGCCGAATCGGTGCGGAAGTAACGGTACTTACCAACTCATTATGGGCGGACCTGCCAAGACCGTTCAGAGTTGAAAGACGTTTGTTTGAGTTTATAGATAAGAAAAAGCAGTGGTCACAACTGCACTGGGCGGCGGACCGATTTTATCGAAGCCTGAGAAACAGCTTGCGGCGGAACCGATTTGCTGTTCGCGAGCATTTCGACGTAGTTCATTTTCAGGGCGTTGGCACTCCGCTACTGGACCAGTTTTTTCTAAAGCCCCTAAGACGACATTTGCCTGTTGTGCTTACCGTCCACGATGTTAAGCCCCATTATGAGCGTTTTGTCAGCAGAGCAACTTTTATAAAACGGAGCCTTCAAATTCCCCATCGTTTGATAGTCCATTATGAGGATGGCAAAAGACAATTGGTTGACCACTGGGGCCTTTGCGCCGACCGTATAGACGTAATCCCTCATGGAATTATGCGCCTGCAAAATCCACCGGACCCGACTGATGCACGGAAAAAATTAAATCTGCCGTCAGACCGTCAGATAATACTTTTCTTCGGCGCGATTCGTCCAAACAAAGGTCTGGATATTCTTCTTAAAGCATTGGAAATTATCAAATCGCGTAATCGCCGGGTACTGCTGGTCATTGCCGGTGGTCTTCTCGGCAGATTTAATTTCGAGTCATACTCTGATATGATTAGAAAATCCGATTTATCAGAGCACGTGCAATCCTTTATCCATTTTATTCCGGAGGAAGAGGTGGATTATTTTTTTGCAGCGTCTAATCTTGTTGTATTACCCTATTTGAAATTTGAAGCACAGAGCGGAGTATTACTTCGTGCCTATGCTCATAAAAAACCTGTGGTCGTCAGCGATATCGGGGCAATGGGAGAGCTCGTATCCTCAGATAAGGTTGGTTTGGTTGTCGAGCCCGGTGCCGTAGAACCATTGGCTGAAGCTGTTATAAATGCGCTGGATAGTCTCGATAAGTTTCAGTCCTTCTATGGCCCTGAACTCGAAAACAAGTATAGCTGGGAGCATATTGCCAAATTGACTATGCGCAGCTATAAAGTAGCTATCAGCGGCAAGCCATCCCCAAGCTGCGCTTGAGGCTGCCACCCGCCGAGGCAACTATCACCAGTAAAAATCAGAGTTGAGTAGTAGAAGTATAATGAAAATAGCATATGTTGTTTCGAGTTTGAAAGTCAGTATGACCTTTGTAGTCAATGAGCTCGAAGCGCACGAACAAGCCGGATGGCAGGTCTTGCCGCTGGTCAGTTGTAAGCCGGGCCCGCTTGAGAATTTGTCCGAAGTTATGGTCAAATGGAACAAGCGGGCCGTTTTTCGCCCGAATGTTTTTGTGCAGTCGATTGTAACCTTACGAGAAATTCTTACACACCCGCTTCGTTTCGCAAGAATCTGTTTTTGGCTGGTAACTTTGTTGGTCCATAGCCCGCTTGAATTTGCAAAAGCACTTTATGAGCTAACAATTTCCTGCTATTTTGCCGGCCATTGCCGGCGTTTCTCAGCAGAACACATACACGTGCATTTTGCCAGTCGCTCCCTTAG
>Ga0209979_1004193_pt1 | contig 12081 bp, 8 predicted proteins | sample AnhtaG_FD_183114 | JGI IMG/M metagenome (GOLD analysis project Ga0209979, IMG submission 183114) | Deep subsurface microbial communities from Anholt, Denmark to uncover new lineages of life (NeLLi) - Anholt_01485 metaG (SPAdes) (version 2) | ecosystem: Environmental > Aquatic > Marine > Oceanic >...
GATGTGATCACTGGGGGTGCTAGAATGTTAGTAGGGCATCAGGCGAAAGTGGCATGACAGACGGCAGACAGCGGCGGAACGGCTGGCGCAGGCGCTTATACCTGCCCGCATACACCACGGCAGAGGCAGCCCGCTTCGCTGAAGCAAACCCCCGCACAGTTGCCTACTGGCACTATGGTACGGGAACAAGGGTTGGCCCGGCGCTTGGCGCAAAGAAACCCTACGCTCCCCTCTCGTATCTGCAGCTCGTCTCGGTTGCCTTCGTCGCCTCCTTCCGACGGCGCGGGGTACCGCTTCAACGTATCAGGAAAGCGCGGGAGTACGTCGCCAAAGTTTTCCAGGCCGAGTTCCCATTCGCCCAATACCAGTTCAAGACGGAAGGTGTGCATGTGCTGATGGAGGCCGCGAGCGTCGATCCAGATTTCAGGGAGCTAATTGCCGCCGACGAAGCCGGACAGATGGCCTGGGAACGCATTCTGCTCGAGCGGTTCGAGCAGTTTGACTACGAAGAAGATCTGGCGGTCAGGTGGCATCTGCGGGGCAGGGATGTGCCGATCCTCATTGATCCACGCATTTCATTTGGTGCTCCTGTTCTTGAAGCAACGGGCATCCCCACTTGGGTCCTCAAGGGTCGATTTGAAGCCGGAGAAACGCTTGAAGAGATCGAGGACGACTTCGGCGTGCCTCAGCGGGATATCCTTTGCGCGCTGGACTTCGAACGTGTCAAGGTAGCGGCGTGACATTCTTCTTCGACCGAAATATCGGAAGAGCTGTCCCCAAAGCGCTCCGGGTCCTGGGACTCCCAGTGGAGTCGCACGACGAGCATTTCGCTCCTAACACACACGATGACCAGTGGATGCCTACGGTCGGACGGGCCGGTTGGACCGTCATTGGGCACGACAAGAAGTTCCACGACATTGACGTTGAGTTGCAGGCGATCCGCGACCATCAAGTGGGCGTGTTCTACCTCTGGGGCGCCAATGCTAAGAGGTGGGATAAGGTGCGGCTGCTCGCGAAGGTCTACGACAAGATCGTGTCAGCGATTCAGAGTCAGCGGCCGCCGTTCATTTACCGCGTCTACAAGAGCGGTGCATTCAAGAGAGTCCTCTAGGGTGCCTGCCTGCGACAACGCGCCCAGCGACCGCGCTCATATCCTGGCCAGGTCGTGCACCAGAAGCTCCAGGGCCAGCTCCTCGCCGTACTGCCCCCGCTTCACCCCAACATCGGCCTCCAGCAGCCGCCGATAGGCCGCCTTCAGACGCGCCAGCGAGTAGCGCTGAGCCTGATCGAGAATCCGTTGGAGAACGAACTCGGAACCGACCCCCAATCGCTGCCCGATCTCCCGGCTGGTCAGACCGGCCGTCATCAGCTCTCTGGCCTGGATGATGAACCGATACTGGCGAATCACCATGGCCAGAAGGTACCCCCCTTCCGCTCCGGCCGTCGTCAACTGTCGTAGCAGCCGCAGAGCCACGGCCGCCCGCCTCTCGACAATAGCGTCCACCATGGCGAAGATGTTGACCTGGCGCGCCTCGCTCACCAGAGCTCTCACATCCGCCCCCTCGATGCGTCGGCCCTGAGCGTAGGCAGCTAGCTTCTCCAGCTCGCTGGCCAGCACCCACAGGTTGTTCCCCACCAGATCGGCCAGGAGACGAGCCGCCGCTGGCGAGATGCCGATGCCCTCGTTCTGCGCCCGCTCCAGGATCCACTGAAGGACAGCCCCCGGCCGCAGCGGCCGGAACTCCCGCACCTGCCCTGCCGATCGCAGCCCCTTCAACAGAGGATTCTCGGCCGAGACCTCCTCGTCCACCAGAACCAGCGTAGTCGTGTCCGACATGCGCTGGACATAGTCGGCCAGGCCCCGCCAGCGCTCCAGAGCTTCCGTGCTCCCGCCCCTCGCACCGCGGCCGCCCCGGCGCGGCCGCTCCGGACGGTCGAACCGCTTGAGCAGCCCCTCCACCACCACCAGGCGATGAGCGCTGAGGAAGGGCACCGTGTCGCAGATAGCCATAAGCTGCTCCGGGCTGACCTCACGCCCATCGAGCACGTCCGTATTGGACGAGAGCATGCCGTCGGAGTCCAGCTCGCCCCTAATCCGGGCCAGCTCCTGCCGTAGAGAGAAGTCGTCGCGGCCGTAGAGGACGTACAGCATGGCCGCTGCGAGCATATATCAGCCGAGGGGTAACTCTCAACACTAAGCGCCCGCTTTCTCGCGCGTGATCCCCTCGCCCAGTGGGAACCGGCATGCCACTCCAGCAACGATGCCTCTCACACAAACAGCCAGTTGCTGCCGAATGACACTCTGTTGCACCCTGGCTCCCTATACCACGCCCATTCATTCCCCAATGCAGGGGGAAATCTGTAACCGATTTTCCCTCTAAGCGTCCTAGATAGTGAAGCTAAAGGCAACCGCGCCTTCTGGCAGCAGGAGAGCGAAGAGCGGTAGTCCATGAGCTGGCCAGCACCAGCGGCTCAAGGATAAGGAGTCTATGCCTGAGCGCAGCGACAACTACCCCTTCCCGCGCGACCCGCTGGACGCGATGCGGGTCCTTAAGCGGTGGACACGCCTGATTGTCTACCCCGCCGTAACCCTTCTCATTCCTCTGGATCACTTCCTCCTGGGGTCACTCTGGCTGACAGCGATTATCAGCCACGGCGTGGGAGGCTACCTCGTCGCCACGCTGGGCATTGAGTTTGGCTTCTGGTATGGCTTCAAGATTCGCAAGGAGGCGAGCTACCCCACCATGCTGGCCATGGAACTGGGCGCAACTGGCGATTTCGCTCAGGCCTGCGAGCGGACGGTGTGGATGCTGGCCGAGCTGCTGGACGCAGAAAAGGTGGTCCTGGCGTGGAGGAACGACGAGAACGGTTCGCTGACCACCGTGGCCACACATGGTATTCCCCCTGAGGACGTGCCCCTGGCAACGTCCCTATCCTGGTGGCAGCAGACTGCCAGACAGGCGATGGACGAGCGCAGGGTTATCGTGACCTCAGCGGGCCAGGGCCGTGCTTGGCAACCCGGCTCCGACGGGCGTAGCTGGGTAGCCTATGTTCCCCTGCTCTCCTTGGACCAGGTGGTTGGCCTCCTAATCCTGGTTGGCGGACGCAAAGCCTCTGACCTTCGGGACAAGACACTTCTCACCCCTATCGGACTGATTCTGGGTCTGACCCTGGAAAACCTTCGCCACACCGTGGAGCTCCGCCGCCGCACCGATGAATACGTCGCTACTACCAATCTGACAGGCGACATCATTGCCAGGCTGGACAAGCATGGCAGATGGGTCTTCCTCAACGACGCCGCCTGCCAATTCTACGGAAAGCCCAGAGAGGAACTCCTCGGTACCGACTCCAGAGTTGCTGCCCATCCCGAGGACGCCGAGGCCACTACCCAGGCCATCCGAGAGACAAGAACAAGAAAGAAGCTAACAACGGGGTTTGTCAACCGCCAGATCACACCAATGGGAAGCAGGGTCGTGGAATGGAACGGCTATCCCCTCTTCGATGAGCAGGGCCAGTACGCCGGAATCCAGATTACCGGCCGTGACATCACCGAGCGCGAGCAGATGGAGCAGGCCCTACGCGAGAGTGAGACACGCTACCGTCTACTTGCCGAGAACGCATCAGACCTCATCTGGACCATGGATCTCAACCTCAGATACACCTATGTCAGTCCCTCCGTCAAGCGCATGCGAGGCTACAGTCCTGAGGAAGTAATAGGCGCCAGGGTGAGCGAAACCATGACTCCTGCCTCCCTTGAGGTTATCAGGAAGACTTTCGCAGAAGAAATGGCCCTGGAAGAGCGGAGGGAGAAGGACACGCTCCGGTCGCGGACGCTGGAGGCTGAGATGTATCGTAAGGATGGCTCCACCGTCTGGACCGAGATCATAGTGACTTTCCTGCGCGACAAGGATGACCGGCCCTTGGGGCTTCTGGGAGTCTCGCGTGACATCACCGAGCGCAAGCAGGTGGAGAAGGAACGCGCGAGCCTGCACGCCGAGCTGGAGCTCAGAGCCATTACCGACAGCCTCACCGACCTCTACAACCACGCCCACTTCTACCAGCGCCTGGCCGAGGAGATAGACCGCTCGAACCGCTACGGCCACGGCTTCGCCGTCGTGATGATGGACATCGACGCCTTCAAGCACTTCAACGACTCCCGCGGCCATCAGGCGGGCGACAAGATGCTGCGCCTCGTTGCCGACTGCATCCGCTCGGGTCTGCGGCGCTCAGACATCCCCTTCCGCTACGGCGGCGACGAGTTTGCAGCGATACTACCGAATGCCGACTCATCAAGAGCGCAGGCCGTCGTCAACCGCATAAACAAGCGCATCGCCGCAAGGCTGAAGGAGATGAACAACCCCGCTGCCGCATGGCTAAGTGTCAGCGCCGGCGTAGCCTCCTTCCCACAAGACGCAACCACTGCAGACGAACTTGTCAGGATAGCAGACGATGCCCTATACAACGCCAAGCGCTTGGCATGGGCTCGCGGCATGACAGGGCAGCAGCAAGCTGCCCAGTGGCTGCCCGCCTTGCCCAGCCTCGTGGACGACGCACAATCAGCAATGCTCTCTACCGCAGCCAACTCCCTGGCCGCGGTTCTCCACGATCTCGGTGCGGCTGATCTTGTTGCAGAGCCGAACCTCCGCGCCATGGCCACCCTGGGGGCAGCGTCCGAGATGAAGGACCGCCACATCGGTGGACACCAGGAACGCACCAGCCTCTGGGCCGCTGCCCTCGCCGAGCGAATGGGGCTCCCCCGCGAACGAGTGCTGGACATCAGGATTGCCAGCCTCTTGCACGACATCGGCAAGGTCAGCGTCAGCGAGGGCATTCTCAACAAGCCTGGCAAGCTGACCGAAGAGGAGTTCGCCAAGGTCAAGCAGCACGCCCCGCTCGGGGCCACCATGATGATCTCTGAGGCCGAAGCCTTACAACAGCTGGCGACAATAGTCCGCCACCACCACGAGCGCTTCGACGGCAAGGGCTACCCCGACGGCCTGGCTGGCGAAGATATCCCCCTTGCGGCGCGGATCATGAGCGTGGTGGATGTGTTTGACGCCATGACACACGACCGTGCCTACCGAAAGGCGTTGAGCAGGGAGGAAGCCATAGCCGAGTTAGAGCGCGGTGCCGGTACTCAGTTTGATCCCGCGGTGGTAGAGGCATTTCTGGCGTTGCTCAAGAGACCAGGCCAGAAGCCGGCAGCCCCCGCACAGGCAGCGCGCAAAGCCAGGCCCCTGGCAACTGCCAGAGCAGCGAGCCGGAAGAAAGGCTGACGCCGACAGCCGCCAGTTGCTGACGTCTCACACCCTGCTCCACGCTTGGTTCCTACGCCACCCTGTCCGCCGCCGACGCAGCGCAAAACCTGTAACTCATTTCTCACCTGAGCGTCCTACATAGTGGAGCTAAAGGCAACCGCGGCTTCCAACTGAAGGCGCGCAGCCGCCTCACGACGGGCTTGCTGGGCACTCCCCCAGTACACCCCGCGAAGGCCGAATGGCCCCCCGGCGCTGCCTCCCCGTTGGCAATCTGGCCGAGGCCAGACCCTATCCTGAAGGAGCGTCAGCGCCGAAGATGTTTGGTCTGAGATCCGCACGAAGCCGGGCCGTGCTAGGGGGTCTGGTGCTCCTCGTACTCCTGGCTGGCGTCGCCACGGTGGCCATCTGGCGCACCCACGACGATCAGCAGCGACACCACGCGCTGGAGCACACATCCGCCGTCGCTACCGCCCTGGAGCACGTCCAGGCCCAGTTCTGGGAGGCGCAGGCTACGCTTTCCGCCCTGATACTGTTAGGCGACCCATCCCTTGCCGATGCCTACCACGACACTGTAGTGTCACTTGAACAGAACCTGAGCCAGGCTCGAACCCAGGCCCTGGTGGCAGGCAAAGCTGACCATGTCGCCACTCTGGACGACCTGACTGAGCGGATAGGCCAGTTCAATGACGAAGCCAACCTGGGCCTTTCCGTTCTGCTCGGAGCCGATCCCGAGACGAGAGTCCAGTTAGCGGCTGCCTCCATGTCGGCAATGGTATCTGAGGCCAAGGCCATCGTCGCCGATCTGGAGGAGCTGGCCCGCGAAGAGCAAGAGGAGTTGACGGCCAGACGAGCGGCAGCAGACCGCGCCGCAGACACCACCCTCTGGCTCCTCATCGGCTTCAGCGCCGCCGCCTTCCTGGTGGCCGCTGGTGCGGTAGCAATGGTCATCGTGTCGGTGGTGCGCCCCCTGGCCGCCCTGCGGGCAAGCGCCAGGGCCATCACCTCCGGCGACCTCGAGGCGCGGGCAAAGGTCTCCGGCCCCGAGGAAGTGGCCTCCCTCGCCCACGACTTCAACGCGATGACCGATGCCCTATCGGCCAAGACGCAGGAGTACATCGATACCACCAACCTGACAGGGGTCATACTCCTGAAGCTGGACAGGAATGGCAGATGCACCTTCCTCAACGACGCGACGTGCGAATTCCTTGGAAGGCCAAAGGAAGAGATCTTGGGTGTCGAAATTACACGTTACTTGCATCCCGAGGACATAGAGCCTACTACCCAGGCGATCCGCCAGATGATAAAGAGCAAGAGGCTAGTAACGGGGGTTGTGAGCCGCTTCGTCACACCGCTGGGGATCAGGGTAACGGAATGGAACGCCTATCCCCTCTTCGATGAGGAAGGCCACTACGCCGGACTCCAGGGTACGGGACGCGACATCACCGAGCGCAAGCAGGCGGAGGAGGCGCTGCGTGAGGCAAAGGAGTTCTCAGAGGGCCTGATCGCTTCGATGCAAGATGGGTTCTCGGTGCTGGATACTAGCGGCATTCATGTTGATGTCAACTCTGCTTTTTGTCGGATGACTGGCTTTTCAAGAGAGGAGATCATCGGAGTCGGGCCGCCGCACCCCTATTGGCCACCGGAGGCGTACGAAGAGATAGAGAGGGCCTTCCAGAAGACCCTGGCGGGCGAATTCGGCGACTTTGAATTGACTTTCATGCGAAAAACCGGTGAGCGCTTTCCAGTGATCGTCAGCCCCTCCTGGATAAAGGATAAGCAAGGGAAGGTAATCAGTTACTTTGCCACAGTCAAAGACATCACCGAGCGCAAGCGGGCGGAGGAGGCGCTGCGAAGTTCGGAGGAGCGGCTAAGGATACTATTCGAATTTGCACCGGACGCCTACTACTTGAACGACTTGCAAGGTAACTTCGTCGACGGCAATAAGGCTGCAGAGGAAATAACCGGCTATAAGAGAGAAGAATTGATCGGAAAGAATATGTTAGAGCTGAAGCTTCTACCTCCAGAGCATCTGCCGAAAGCGGCTGCGGCCTTGGCCAAGCATGTACGGGGGCTACCCTCTGGGCCGAATGAGTTTACCTTAGATCGGAAAGACGGCAGTCAGGTTCCAGTGGAAATAAGGGCATTCCCAGTAAAGATCAAAGATCAGACTTTGGTGTTGGGCATTGCCCGCGACATCACCGAGCGCAAGCGGGCCGAGGAGGAGCGAGAGAGACTGAACGCCGAGCTGGAGGTGAGGGCCATCACCGACGGCCTCACCGGTCTCTACAACCACGCCCACTTCTTCCAGCGCCTGGCTGAGGAGATAGACCGCTCGAACCGCTACGGACGGGGCTTCTCCATACTGATGATGGACGTCGACAACTTCAAGCAGTTCAACGACTCCCGCGGCCACCAGGTGGGTGACGAGGCCCTCTGCCTCGTTGCTGACTGCATCCGGACGGCACTACGCCGCTCGGACATCCCCTTCCGCTACGGCGGCGATGAGTTTGCGGCGATACTACTGCATGCCGATTCATCAAGAGCGCAGGCCATCGCCAAACGCATGAACGGGTGCATTACCAGAAGGCTGAAGAAGATGAACAACCCCGTTGCAGCGTCGCTAGGCCTTAGCACCGGCATCGCCTGCTTCCCCCAGGACGCGACCACCGTCGACGACCTCGTGAGGATAGCAGACACCGCCCTGTACGACGCTAAGCGGGTGGCATCGGCTCGCCGCGCGATGCAGCAGGGACAGGCTATCGACTTACTAGCCTCCCCATCCGGGACCCTTGACGAGAATCAGCAAAGAGTGCTCTCTGCTGCGGCCGGTTCTCTGGCCGCGATTCTCCAGGATGTCAGCCTGCCTGACATTCTTGCAGACCTGGACCTGCGCACTATCGCCGCCATAGGGGCAGCAGCCGAGATCAAGGACCCCTACATCCGCGACCACCAGCAGCGGGTCAGCCAGGGGGCGGCGGCCCTCGCCGAGAAGATGGGCCTTCCCCCCGAACAAGTGCAGGACATCAAGGTTGCCGGCCTCCTCCACGACCTGGGCAAGGTCAGCATCAGCGAGCAGATCCTCAACAAGCCCGGCAAGCTGACCCAAGAAGAGTACGCCAAGATCAAAGAGCACGCCGCACTGGGGGCTAGGGTGATTGCCCACATCGAGGGCTTGCAACCCTTGGTGCCGATAGTCCGCCACCACCATGAGCGCTTCGACGGCAACGGCTACCCCGATGGCCTCGCTGGCGAAGAGATCCCCCTGGAGGCCCGCATCCTCAGCGTGGTGGACGTCTTCGACGCCATGACACACCAGCGTTCCTACCGCAAGGCCCTAAGCAAAGCGGAGGCCATGGCCGAACTAGAGCGTGGTGCTGGCACTCAGTTTGATCCCGCAGCAGTAAAGGCATTTCTAGCGCTGCTCAAGAAGCGAGGCGATGGGCTGGCATGTCCCGTACACGCAGCGAGCGAAGCCAGGCCGCTGGCGACTGCGAAAGCGGCGGGGCGCAGCAAAGGCTAATGGCGGGCCGGCAAGAAGCGGTGGAACATTCGCCAACGGCCGAGTCCGCCCAACAGGAGCGCCGTCAGAAGACGCGGGCAACTGACTCCAGCGAACAACGCGCTGCCCTCAGCCGCCCAGCCTTCCTGTTTCCAATCGCAAGCTTTGCAGGGGCGGCCACCGGTCTCGCGGTCGTGCTGGCGCACGAGGCGTTCGGCCCAGAGCGGTTCGATCTGCTGGTGGTAGCGTCCGCCATTTTGGGCGTTGGCGTCCTCAGCTTCGCCTTCGGTGCCTTGGGCCAAGGCCTCCTCCTTAGATCGGTACAGCAGTTTGAGACCCGCACCACCGCCCGCCACCTGGAGCTGCAAGACATGGCTATGCGGGACGATCTCACCGGCCTGCCCAACCGTCGCTACTTCTATACCAGATTGCAGGGCGAGCTGGAGTTGGCCCGCAACTTCCGACGCCATCTAGCCGTGCTCGTGCTGGACATCGATGGGTTCAAGGGGATAAACGACCGTTACGGCCACAAGGCCGGCGATGTAGTCCTGGCCCATGTGGGCAAGCTGCTACCAGAGGGCGTGCGCGGCTCCGATGTGCCGGCCCGCATCGGTGGCGATGAGTTCGCCGTCATCATGCCCTCCACCAACAAGGAGGGTGCCTACATTGTCGCCGAGCGCCTGCAACAGGCTCTCGAAGGGACCTTGGCCGTCAACGACGACGGCGTACAGGTGCATCTACGTGTGTCTTTGGGGGTGTCTGGCTACCCCTGGGCTGGCGACAACGTCGATTCAATAGTGCAGCGGGCCGACACCCAGATGTACGCCGCCAAGACAGTCCACAAACACGCGCCGGCCTGACAACCTTTCGGAATGTTGGCGGGAGTGCATGGGAGTCGAACCCACCCACCCCGATGCTATCGGGGCGCATCGGTTTTGAAGACCGCAACCACACCTCCCAGCGTGTCCCAGCGCGTGCGATTAGTGACAGTTTCGTATCTGGAAACTGGCGGGTCTCTCCCGTCTTGACCCTTGTCGTCCTAGGGCTTGTCGCCCAGTATGGCGACAATTGCTAAGGCGCGTCGTCTGGCGTGCCCCACCCCCACGCCCATCGCCACCACGACCCACACGATGGCGTTGGCCAGCAGGAGACCTAGAGTACCCCGCCGGCTGCAATCCGATTTGAGCAGTCCTCTTTTAACCAGGTTTCTACCGCTTTTCACCCCGCTGTCATGCAACACGTCAGGGCCGAAGTGCTAGCCTGGCGTTAAGGGGGTGCGGCCCTTGCCTAGCATTCGAGGGCAGACACAACTGTGGCGAATTCCTTAAGCTCGACTGCTGACATGCGATTGGAGTGAGTGTGATGAGGGAACTGAAAATGCTCCGTTCTCTTTGGCGGGAAGAGTCTGGCCAAGGCCTGGTAGTGGCCACCCTGGTCATGGTGATGATTCTTGGCTTCGCGGCGATGACTATCGATGTGGGGCTATTCCTGCACGAGAGGCGGGAGCTTCAGAAGTCGGCTGACGCCGCCGCCCTGGCCGGCGCTCAGGAACTGCCCTACTCGCCGGCCGACGCCGAGCAAAAGGCGGCAGAGTGGGCGGAGAAGAATGGAATCGATGTCGATGAGCTTGAAGCCATCGAGATAACCTCCACCTACGCCGCCAATGACACGATCACCGTCGCGGTCAAGCGGGACGTGCCGTTCGTCTTTGCCCGCGTGCTGGGCCTCACCAGCGATACGATGCGGGCTGACGCCAGTGCCCGCGTGGGCTCCCCTGCCGCGATGGCTGGGCTGGTGCCCTTTGGCGTCCTGGACGAGGCCATTAGCCTTAATGAACCGACGGTGCTCAAGTACGACGCCAAGAACGTCTTCCACGGCAATTTCGGCGCGCTGGGCATAGACGGTCGCGGTGGCAACACCTACCGTGAAACCATCAAGCACGGCTCCGAGACTTCTCTCTGTTCTCAAGGCCAGGACGACTGCAATGACCCCACGACGGAAACGGAGCCCGGCAATATAATTGGGCCCACCCGTGAGGGCGTGGAGTGGCGTATCGACAATACCAGCCCTGGGTGCGATGAGTTCAACGAGGTTTTCCTAGAGGTGAGTGGAACCTATCGGTTGAAAGGCCGCTGCAATCCCTTCACGTCTACCGGACGCAGCGATAGCAACAAGGTGGTCATCGTTCCTGTCATCGCAGAGCTGTGCAAAGGCCGTTGCGACGTGACCATACTAAAGTTCGCCATGTTCTTCATCGATGAACTGGGCAACTGCACGGGCAACGACTGTGAGGTCACTGGCCGTTTCGCGGATGCTCAGGCCGATGTAGGGGGCCTGATGGGGAGCCTGGACCCCGATGGCTTGATCCGCTTCGTGCGCTTGGTCGAGTGATAGGCGGCCTATACCGGAACAACCGATGTGGGTATCAGACGTGCGATCACCCGCGCCCGCCAGCATCTTGCCTGACCTCCACTAGCGCCTATGGCAGCGGAGGCAGATGGACAGTACCTCACAGCGCCTCCATCTTGATCGCAGCCGCGAGGGTTAGCAAGGCGCATTCTTCGATTCGCCGCCGGGGGCTGCGCTAACTCCAACCCAATCTAAACCCCATATCACCTGACGTTTACTGAAGACCGCGGCCTAGCCGTGCTATCTTGGAAACGAGGTAGAACGGGGGACGCAGGGTGAACGAAGAGGAACGCGCCAGGAAGCTGAGTGACGCCATAGATGCCATGCTCCAAGGCAAAGAGCCGGAGCTGGATCTGAACGATGAAGATCTCATCGAGCTCTTGCGCATAGCGCGGCTCCGCCGCCGCGCTGGCCAAGCCCGCGCTGCCGCCGCTCTCGCCTCCCAAGAGTTGGTGTGGCGCGTGCTTAAGACCCGTATGGTGGCCCGCCAGATGGAGGAGGAAACGGAGCCGAAACCCCCTTCGCCGAAGCGCGCAACCCGTTAGAGCGCAACGGGCAGCGAATTGCTCGATCGCCTAGACCCTCACTGACTCCCCTATTCCGTTGCCACCACGAACTACACGATGGCGTTGGCCAGGAGCAGGACGGGCAGAGTCTCCAAGAGGAAGCTGTCCGTGACCTGGATGCCTGGCTTTCGGGGCGGGCGTGCCGCGGATGGGCGACAAGTGTTCGCCAGCCTTAGCAATAAACGAGGGCGCAAATCTCACGATCTGCGCCCTCTCTGCATGGATTTCGTATTTGGCGGGAGTGCATGGGAGTCGAACCCACCCACCCCGATGCTATCGGGGCGCATCGGTTTTGAAGACCGAGAGGCCCACCGGGGCCCATCCACTCCCGCGTCCGAACGCTGCTTGC
>Ga0209979_1004194_pt1 | contig 12080 bp, 7 predicted proteins | sample AnhtaG_FD_183114 | JGI IMG/M metagenome (GOLD analysis project Ga0209979, IMG submission 183114) | Deep subsurface microbial communities from Anholt, Denmark to uncover new lineages of life (NeLLi) - Anholt_01485 metaG (SPAdes) (version 2) | ecosystem: Environmental > Aquatic > Marine > Oceanic >...
TTTTGAGGATTACGACACTTCTAATAAAAACCAGATATGGTTTACGTGGAAAGACGGGCTTGGCTATGGCACACCGGAAACTCCGCCCTACTATGCCGGTAACGGCACCGGCTCAAGCATAGGTGACGAAAACACGAGTTCTTACACTGAGGAAACTATCATTCACGGAGGGGGCCAGGCAATACCGTACTTATATGACAACAATAAGCCGGACCACCTCAACTATTCAGAGGCACAGATGACGTTAACTTCCCGACGTGATTGGACAGCACAAGGCGTTAAAGCACTGTCGCTGTGGTTCATAGGTTATCCGGAATCTGTCAGCAGCTTTGTAGAAGGACCGGCTGGCACCTACACGATGACCGCCAGGGGCACAGATATTACAGGCCCATCCGACGAGTTCCACTTCGCCTACAAGCAGCTCTCCGGCCCCGGTACGATTATAGCGAAGGTCGAGAGTGTGCGGAACACGAACGACTGGGCCAAGGCCGGGGTGATGATTCGCGATACGCTTGCACCAAATTCAGCGCACGCTATGACGTTTATCACACCCGCTCAGGGCGCTGTCTTCGAGTTTCGTCCCGCCGTAGGAGAGAATAACGTTAGCGCAGCAGGACAGCAAACCGGTATTACAGCGCCACAGTGGGTCAGAATAGGACGTGATCTGGGGGGCAACATTACGGCCTCTTATTCCAGTGACGGCATTTCATGGACTGAGCTTGGTGGTAACGTGCTCAACATGAGTACACCTATTTATATAGGCCTGGCACTAACGTCCCATGACACTAACAGGACGTGTGAGGCTACATTCTCCAACATCCAAATCACCGGCACGGTTGGCCCGCAGTGGTTGCACCAGGATATCGGCATACCCGGCAACGACCCTGAGCCGATGTATGTAGCTCTGACCAATAGCAACGGCACAACCGGCGTGGTGTACCACGATGACCCCAATGCAGCGAGAGTAGATACCTGGACGGAATGGAATATCGATCTGCAAGCATTCGCAGAGCAGGGCGTGAACCTGGCAAATGTCGATAAGCTCGCTATTGGTTTTGGCGACAGGAATCCCGATGTCTCAGGACAGCCCGGTGGTTCAGGCAAGATGTACTTTGATGACATTCGGCTGTATCGACCCAGATGTGTTGCTTCTTCACTTAAACCTATAGCCAGTTTCAATAACGACTGTGTTGTAAACTCTTTAGACCTTGAGATGATGGCGGCTGGCTGGCTCAAAAGCGATGCCATGGTTGCGACAACAGCTCCCGAACCGGCTGATTTGGTGGCACACTACAAGCTTGACGGCAATGCCGACGACAGCTCCGGTAACAACTACCACGGCACTGAAAAGGGCGGTGCAAGCTATGTGGCCGGCAAGTTTGACCAGGCAATTCACCTTGACGGTTTCGACGACTATGTAGCCATTCAAGATATAAACTACGCCAGTTCCGGCCATACGGAAGTCAGCGTCTGCGCCTGGATTCGCACCAGCAATGAGGGCAGCCAGATAATTGCTTCTTTTGACCGCAATGAGTACTGGCGGCTGGAGATTAATGGTGATGGTGCCGGCCCCGGTCAGGTAGGCTGGGATGTGATGACCAGCTCAGGCCAGGTGGATTATGGCAGCAGCAGGCGTGTTGATGATGGGCAGTGGCACAATGTGGCGGGAGTGTTCGACAACGGCACGCTGACTATCTACATCGATGGTAGTCCGGAGACATCCGCTTTCGGTGGTCCCACTTTCGGAACCGGAACAACACGCTATGGTTTCCTGGGAATCGGCTCGGAGGCGACTGAGCTCAACGGCAGGCCAAATGCAACCGGTTACTTTGACGGCGAACTGGACGATGTACACATCTACAGCCGTGCTCTGTCGCAGGCCGAGATTGCATACCTCGCTGATGCGACCCCTGGCGACGGCGAGTCGTATATTCCGGTAGCTTCGGCTGCTAATATATACGATGAAGAAGCGCAAGGCTTCAAGACAGTTAACTTCAAGGACTTTGCTGTCCTGGCAGACCAGTGGCTTGATGAGGAACTCTGGCCTGCTCCGTAATTTTACAGATGTCAGAAGTCAGATTTCAGAAGTCAGTTCTGTCCTCTGTTTTTGCCGTAAGGCATCCTGTGGACTGTACTTTGGCCCGCTCAGTATGGCATTGAGCAGATTGCGTGTTTGAGCCGAGTTTGGATCTATACGTAACGCGGTTTTCAGCTCTTTGACTGCCTCATCTTTGTGTCCCTGCATATTTAGAAACACACCCAGGTTGTGATGCAGATAAAGGTCATCCGGTATTTTTTCAAATCCGCCTGAAGGCGGGCAATCCCTTTCGGGATATTTCTACTGCCTGGTCAATCTTGCCTCCCTTAGGGACTCTCCAAGATTTTTGTAGGCCTCACTGTTATTCGGCTGGACTCGAACCGCCATGGAATAATATTTTATGGCCTCTTCGATGCGAGCCCAGCCCATCCGATGGGCGGGGCGAGCTTGTGCTTGACATGCCAATCCCAGGCAGTGATACGCATTGGTACTGGTCGGCTTAATTTCTGTCACCCTCAGAAGATGGTCGATAGCCTCATTAAGACGGCCCAGCCTTCCGAGCGATAACGCCAATAGAAGGTGCGGCTTGTAAGAATGAGGCAAAAGTTTCAGTGTAAGACTTTTTCAATCCGCCTGCAGGCGGCTGCTCGGCTGCAGCCCTCCCGTTTGTTAAACGTACTGATAGCCCGCCAACGGCGGGTTTTAATCGAAACCCGGCATTGCCGGGTCGGCGTATCTCCAACGCAGCCAGAAGTCGGATGGCTTTTTTATCAAGCAGCCCGCGGTACTGAGCCGCGGCATTCCTTAGAGCTTCGGGCGTTAAGCCGGCTTCAAGGGCCTCGAGTCTTCGCTGCAATCGGCTCAGGCGTTCACTATGGTAGAGCTGGTTGGTGAACGGCGGCTCCTTTATATAGTAATTAAGGACCTTATAAACACTATTGTATCGGGCCCAGTCGTTATAGGCTAAAAGTTGGGCGCACTGGGCCGCGGTCAGCAACTTTTTCAATCCGCCTAAAGGCGGTTCATGTGCTTCTCGAGGTTTTACCCATTCCGGCAGTATTTCTTCCACCTGCTTTAAGACGGTCTTAGCTAGAAGATAATTGCCATTGAAATTTAAATCTTTATGAAAAAATGCTCATAAAATAGCCCCTCTCCGGGAGCGTTATAAGAACTGTTCTCCTCGAGCGCTCTGACAACGTCCACGAGATAAACACCTTCCTTGGCACCGTTATCTGAGACAGCCCGAATAATCTCGTTAATCCGGGTATCAGCACGGAACCGAAGTGTGTCCAGCTCACGCGCTTCAATATACCTGTCCCTGGCTTTGTCATATTCTCCCATGGCCCAATAACAGCGGCCCAGTCGAAACTGCAGGTCGGCGTAACGGTCATCAATCCGGGCGGCGGCTAAATAGTCCTCAACCGCCTTGGTATAATCACCTGCTAATTCGTGTTCGGCACCTTGTTGGTAAATATCGTCCCACTTTTTCTTCTGGCTCTCACGAAGTCCCGATCTGTGGAGGGAAGCAAAGGGCGGGCAATCTTTCAGGTTGCTGCCTACAGTGCAAAGAATTATCTTGGCTCCGCTTTCACCGGCAATGCAGCTAATATCTTCGAGGTTTCTCTGGAAGTGTTGATAGACCGTCTCCAAACCGGGGTCGTCGGGTCGTACCTGCTTTTCGAGAAACATTCTCATGCCCCGCCAAACCGTGGGAACATTTCGTTTTGCATCTGCTGATTCGGACAAGTTCGTTAGGAGTTGTCCCAGCCTCGTAGTTTTCACAGCAATACCAATACGGATAAGGGACAAGCTTCTTGATAATGGGGCAAAGACAGTTCCTGCTCCATAGGGTCCCACGACTTCATTGTGGCCGAGATATGCCACGAACAGGTCGGGTCGGTGTTTTGCGAAATCCTTAGTAATTTCGACAACCACATGCGAGTTTATGGCCGGCATTGCAGCGACAATAACCTCGAATTTTACTTTCGGATACGCGTTCTGCAGAATTGTCTGAAGAATTCGTCCAAAACTAAACGCCGCCTCTGGCGTGCCCTGAGCAGCAGAAGCCCCAAGAATAAAGATTCGATAAGTATCGTCCGGCTTGTCCGCTGAGAAAATGAACGGGTCAAATTCCTGGGCAATGTTTTGAGGAAAGAACCGCCAGCCAAATTTTACATTATCCGCATAAGCATCCGTCCCGTTGACTTTACACTTGATGGTTGCAGTCGCAGGATATCCGTAACCAACTATGCGCAAGGTAATCTCCAACGACAAAAAAAATAAAGCTGGACCAACAGTGCTTGCAATAACACGAAACATCCACAGACGCCATCCCTTAACTCGTTTTGGCGGCGCCCCTTGTTTGTCTCTTTGCTGCTCTTGTTTCCTGCGTCCGGCACATTTGTCGGGCGCTATTTTATGTGAACGGTTTCTCTTCCTGCGCCGCTTCTTGCGCGTTGGCTTGTTTGGGGATGACTTATTGCTGCCATCACTATGCTTGGCGGTCATGGTGCAGCCGTTCTAATAATGAGCTTAGACATATCACAAAAAACAATTGTGTTCTTCTTTTATACATATCACAGTAACGACTATAACTCAAGCTCAATCTAAAGCTCACAACCCTGATGATAGGTAAGATATATGGGGTTCCAGTCTGTGGCAAAGTGAACTAAAGTGCCTAAAATGAGCTAAAGTGAGCTAAAGTTAGAAAATAATCCACAACTTTAGGCACTTCAAACTTTAGGCACTTTAGAGACTTTTATGAGTTGTTGACTTTATCGAAGATTTGATGCAAAATAGAATAAAGAGTTCCGTCAGGCCTTCTTTGATTATGTGGAATTGCCGGACTGATGTGAAGATTATATATTTCGAGAAATCCGTCAGGTCTTCTTTGATTATGTGGAATTGCCGGACTGAAGGGCTACCAATGAAAAGCATCGGTATTTTTATCTCTATGATATTAGCTCTGACCGTTGCCAGCCCCGCCCATCCGATGGGCGGGGCTGGCCGAGAGCCACGAACACCAAAAAGGCAAAAGCTGAGAAAAGTTCCGTCACAACGAGCGGAGCTGAATCTGAAGGAAGTAGCTTTTAAGATCGTGTACGAAACGTACCGAGAAACCGAGCCCAGCAACGCTGGGTTTTGCTCGAAACCCGCCGATGGCGGGCGACCAAACTGGGAATTGTACTTGATGAATGCCGATGGTTCCAACCAGATTAATCTCACTAACACCCCTGATGTGGATGAGATGTATCCCCACGTTTCTCCTGATGGTACAAAGATCTGTTTCGTTATTGACGAAGTGGAAAGTAGAAGAAAGGTGCGAAATGTTTACTATATGAAGATTGACGGGACCGAGCGTGTCAAAGTCGCCGAAAACGCCCGGCAGCCTTGCTGGAGGTTTGACAGCAAAAAAATCGCTTATTTAAAGGGAGAGTATGAGCGCTATAGCGACAGGCCGTACGCAACCTCTGATCTGATAATCTATGACCTTCAAACCGGCCAATACACCCCTCACCCTAATAAAAGTTTACATCACATTTATGCTATTTGTTGGTCACCCGACGGCAATTGGTTTGTTGCCGCAGTACAGGGAGGTATGGAATACAGCGATGCTATCCTGGCTTTTGAAGCCAATGGGACAAAGCTATTTGACCTGGGATGGTGGGGAGTTAAGGGCTGCCGACCCGAATTTAATCTTGATGGTAACAAAATGGTGTGGGGGGAGACCGACTGGAATCTATGCCTGGGCGATATCGACCTGACGGGCCGTACACCCCGGGTGACTAATATCCAAGATGTTGTCCAATGCCTGCGTAAGTCTAAAGTTTATCATGTTGACATCTCACCAGATGGGCGGTACATCGCTTTCAGTTATGGCCCTTTCAGGGGAGCACAACAGGTTGGTGGCAAAGCGCCGGGCTGGAATATCTGTGTCAGTGATTTGACAACAGGAAAATGGGTAAAAATCACAACTGACGGGAACCACAATAAGGAACCCGATTGGGTGCCTATTCCATCGGCAGGCCAGTGAGCAAAGGAGATATTATGACAATGAAGCAGTATGTAGTTTTTATTCTTGCGCTGAGTTTGCTTATAGTGAATGAAGCTGTTTGCGGCACAAGGACGCAAGATGCCCCAAAAGCACGGCAAATACCTTCACCAAAATCTGAGCTTAACCTCAAAGAAATCCCCTTTAAGATAGTTTACGAAACCTTCCGTAAGACCAACGGCAAGGAGAGCTGGGAACTGTGCTTGATAAATGCAGATGGCTCCAATCCTATTAATCTCACCAACACCCCTGATGTGGATGAGATGTATCCCCACGCCTCTGGCGATGGGACAAAGGTCTGTTTTGTTGCGGATGAGCTGGTAAGAAAGAAGAAAGTTCGCAACGTCTATTACATGAACATTGACGGGACCGGACGAGTCAAGGTTGCTGAAAATGCTCGACAGCCCTGCTGGAATCCCGATGGCAAAACTATCGCTTATTTAAAGGGAGAATTTACCCGTTATACCATTAAAGACTTCGCCACCAGAGGAATTTTCTTTTATGATATAGATACGCGCAAACATAGAGAACATCGAAATAAAGGCTTGTATCATCTTTATAATATTTGCTGGTCACCGGACGGTAATTGGTTTCTTGCAACGGTGCACGGAGGCATGGGTTTTAAGCACGCCAATCTTGCTGTCGAAGCCAACGGAACCGAAGTCTTTGATTTAACAAAGTATAAAGTTACAGGTTGTAGGCCTGATTTTAGCCTCGATGGTAAGAAGATAACGTGGGGATTAACTGATTGGGATTTATGCACGGCTAATATCGACCTGGCATCCCGTGCACCACGAGTGTCTGATGTTCGCCGCGTTATCAAGTGTCGAAAAGAATATGAGGTTTATCACTCTGACTTCTCGCCGGACGGCAGATACCTCACTTTCAGCCACGGCCCAAAGGCCACTGAAATGGTAGGCGGCAAAGCGCCCGGCTGGAATATCTGCGTGAGTGACCTGACGGGCACGTGGGTCCAGATCACTACCGACGGAAACCACAACAAAGAGCCCGACTGGGTGCCGATTAAAACCACAAATCGTTGAGGCCAGAGAATTGTTTCACCTGTAAGTACCAGGTGGCAGGGAGATAGGAATATAGTAAATGGCTCAGTGGTCCGAAAAGCTAATGATTAAAGCCGTTTGTCTGCTGCTTGTATTGGCAATTGTCCCCGGCTGCCGCCGTACTAAGGACACCGCCAGTATGCCGGAAGTTATAAAAACAAAGACGGGAATCGAAATGGTGAAAATCCCCGGAGGCTGGTTTGATATGGGAAGCAAGAACGGTTCACCGGACGAGACGCCGGTACATAGGGTATGGATCAGCTCGTTTTGGATGGATAGATTCGAAGTGATCCAGGAGCAGTTCAAGAAGTATCAGCTCCCCGACCCCTCTCATTTCAAAAATCCAAAGCATCCCTTAGAACAGATAAACTGGACCGATGCAGCTCTGTATTGCAACGATCGTTCACGAGCAGAGGGCCTTGAGCCTTGCTACGATGAGGAAACCTGGCAGTGCAGCTTCCAGGCAAACGGATACAGACTTCCGACAGAAGCTGAATGGGAGTATGCCTGTCGGGCGGGCACCGGCACAAAGTTCAGCTTTGGTAACAATGTGCGGAAGCTGAAAACCTACGCCTGGTTCCTTGAGAACTCATCCGGAAAGACACATCCTGTTGGACAGAAGAAACCCAATCCCTGGGGGCTTTATGATATGCATGGAAATGTGTCAGAATGGTGCAATGATTTTTATTCTGAGAATTATTACAAAGATAGCAAGGAAAAAAATCCAAAGGGGCCAGCTGAAGCCCAGGAGAGGGTCTTGAGAGGCGGCGCATGGAACTCCAGCGCCGGGAGCTGCCGGTCATCATATCGCACGAGTGACCCTTCTATTGATGATACTTGTCTTGCGAGTGATGCTATTGGATTTCGCTGCGTAAGAGGGACCCCGCTTGGCGACAACCCAAATGCACCTCCCAACACATCCACCGGAGAAGATATGACAAAGGAGAATCCAAGCAAAAAAGCGTCAAAAACAGGATTCGTTTATGATGATATTTACCTTGAGCACAAAACAACAGAAGGCCATCCGGAGGCACCTCAGAGGCTGGTCGCAATAGTAGATAGGTTGAAGACAAAGGGGCTATACTCCCAATTATTCAAGCTCTCACCAAAGCCAGTCTCTTCTGAATGGCTCACTGCGGTTCACACACCCGAATATGTAGAACGAGCCAAAGAAAGTTGTGAAGAAGGCGCAGGATATCTTGATTCAATGGATGTTCCGATATCACCCAAATCATACAAAGCAGCGCTGGCAGCCGTAGGGGGTGTACTGTGTGCTATCGATGCTGTGATGGAAAAGAAAGTCACGAACGCCTTTTGTGCGATTCGTCCACCGGGCCATCATGCACTAAAGGATATGGCAAAGGGATTCTGCATCTTTAACAATCTTGCTATTGGCACCCGCTATGTTCAAAAGAAACATGGCTTATTGAAAATACTCATCGTGGATTGGGATGTGCACCACGGCAACGGTACTCAGGCGGCATTCTACAACGACCCTTCAGTGCTATACTTTAGTGTTCACCAGTATCCCTTCTATCCAGGCACCGGAAGCGAAATAGAAAAGGGCGGCGGACAAGGTTTGAATTATAATATTAACGTGCCCTTGCCGGCTGGGTCCGGAGATGCCGATTATGTGAGGGTCTTCAAAGAAAAACTTGAGCCAGCGGCCCGTGACTTTTCCCCGGACTTCGTGCTCATATCTGCGGGATTTGATGCCCATAAGGATGACCTGCTCGGTAGCATGAAGGTCACTGCGCAGGGATTTGCGGAGCTGACGCAAATCGTCAAGGTCATAGCAGAAAAGTGTTGTGAAGGTCATCTCGTTTCTATTCTCGAAGGAGGGTATCATCCGGATGGTCTGGCCGATTCGGTAGAGGCACACATTCAGGTCTTGATGAGATAAAGGGGCGCAAGGAATGTTATTTCATACTTGGCCGTTTGCACTATTTTTCATTATTGTATATCCCGCCTACCTGGCCCTCAAGAATACCAAGCTCAGAGTTCCCTGGCTTTTGGCTGTTTCATATTTCTTCTATGCCTGCTTTAACCCGCTATATTTGATTCTAATTTCGTATTCGACACTGCTGGACTACATCGTAGTTATGAAAATGGCCAAAAGCACACGGCGGAAGATGTGGCTTTCCATAAGCATTGTAAACAATCTCGGGCTGCTTAGCTTTTTCAAATATGGTGGATTCGTCACCGATAACTTAAACCTTTTATTGTCTTCATTGGGTATTCCTTATGCACTCCCTGCTCCCGGTATATTATTGCCCGTGGGTATATCGTTCTATATCTTCCAGTCGATGAGCTACACTATAGATTACTATCGTGGTAATATAGAAAGAGAGACGAGCCTCATAAGGTACGCTACCTTTGTATCACTCTTCCCCCGATTGGTTGCCGGGCCAATCGAAAGAGCCAAAAATTTACTCCCCCAGTTGCATAAACCGCCCAAGGTCTCCATACAGGATATAACGGACGGTCTTTCCCTCTTTGTTGTCGGTTTCTTCAAGAAAGTCGCCCTGGCCGACTATATGGCTCTTTACGTTGACAAGGTGTATGACGCTCCTGAGCAATTTCAGGCGCCTGCATTGGTCCTGGCCACTTTTTTGTTTTCCTGGCAGATATATTTCGACTTCAGCGGCTATACGGATATGGCACGGGGCGTGGCACGGATGATGGGCTTTCGTTTAATGCTGAACTTTAATAATCCATACTTGGCAACGGGCCTGGGTGACTTCTGGTCCAGATGGCATATCAGCCTTTCCTCCTGGTTCAAAGATTACGTCTATATTCCCCTGGGAGGAAACCGCAAGGGCAAGTTTAACACCTACAGAAATATGTTTCTGACTATGGTAATTTCAGGATTATGGCATGGTGCGGCCTGGACATTCGTTACCTGGGGTGCGGTGCATGGGCTCGGGCGTTTTTGTACCCGGGAGCTGGAAAAAACTTCGTTCTACAAAGAAAGGGTGCCGAAAGTAGCGAAACAACTGCTCGTATTTGTCTTTGTCAGCTTTGCGTGGATTTTCTTCCGGGCTGCAACAATAAGTGACGCATGGATGATTGTAACAAGAATATTCAGCTCCGGACGGGCAAAGCATTATTGTCCATTGCTGGCTTTGGCCTTGGTCTTTGCTGTGTGGCTCTATCAGTTTGCTTATGAATCCAGGCTTAAGTGGGTCCTTGAGCTGAGGGCCGTTCGCATAGGAATTGTTCTTTTGCTGGTTTTCTACCTGGCCGTCTTTGCCCCGGCAAGTGAGAAGGCTTTCATCTACTTACAGTTCTGAACAATTACGCGGAATCCGTAGATGGTAAAAGAAGGAGACGGTAATGCAGAAAAAAGGTATATCGGATGCTCGATGCTCGATGCTCGATGCTCGTAGAAGCGAGAATCAAGAATCGAGAATCAAGGATGTCCCTTTCAGTTCCAACTGCGTGCGATTATCCGGATGCGAATGGATTTTCGTTGGAATTGTTGCCTTGGCTTTATTTTGTTTCGGGCCCACACTTTGGGAACGGATGGAGAAATTTGAGCCTGAAACCGACTGTCGCATGCCCTACGAGTTAAGCAGCGACTACTGGCTGTATAGCCGTTACTGCCGGTGGGCAACCTCAAAGTACGAGACGCTTGTAATTGGAGATTCGGTCATTTGGGGCCATTACGTGCCTCAACATAACACATTGTCGCATTATCTTAATGAAATTACTGACCGAGATCAGTTCGCTAATTTGGGGGTGGATGGTATCCATCCGGGGGCATTAGCGGGTTTGCTGAAATACTATGGTCACAACATCTCAAACAAGAAGGTTGTGCTGCATTTTAATCCTTTATGGATGAGCTCTAAGAAACACGATTTGCAGACCGAAAAAGAGTTCCGTTTCAATCATCCTAAGCTGGTACCGCAGTTCATTCCAAACATTCCCTGCTATAAGGATCCATATTCTAAAAGGATTTCCGCTGTGGTAGAACGCTATGTCCCTTTTTTAAGCTGGACATCCCATTTGAAGATTACCTATTTCGAGAACATGGACCTGCCCACATGGACGCTGGAGCACCCCCACGAGAATCCCGCCAGCGCCGTCACTCTCGATCTTCCCACTTCTGCCAACAATAGTCAGAACGAACATATTTCCTGGACAGAGAAGGGGACAGCCAAAATAGATTTTCAGTGGGTTAAGCTTGAGACGTCACTGCAGTGGGACTTTTTCCAGCGGTCAGTTAAGCTGCTGAAGAAAAGAGGCAACAGGGTATTCGTCCTCGTTGGCCCATTTAACGAGCACATGCTCAAGGGCGAGAGCATCGAGATTTATCGAAAGATGAAAAGTAAGATTGAAGACTGGCTGCAACAAAATAATATTGCCTGCTATATGCCACCGACATTACCCAGCGAGTGGTATGTTGACGCCAGTCACCCGATGAGCGAAGGATATGCCATGCTTGCGAAACAGCTCTTTGAAAATGAGTCTTTCAGATCCAGCATCCTCGCTCCGTCGCTGAAGCCTTAACGCGTAGGCGACTATTCCAGCGGCGATTTTGCCTCATCTGACGCTAAGAGCTTATCCGAATAATCCTTCATCCTTTGTCATTCTGAGGCGAAAAAAAGCTTGCCCTGAGCGAAGCCGAAGGGCCGAAGAATCTGGCCAACGAAGAGGAGATTCTTCACTTCGCTACGCTCCGTTCAGACCTGTCCTTGAGCAAAGCGAAGGAATGACAGGCGAGAGCGAATAGTTATTCGGATAGGTTCTAAGATGGACCGAATACAAAAGAGCACTTATCTGCGTGACTTTTTAGTGCCCGTGTTTACAGATCGGGCCACTCGGAAACCTATAAAATCCATTTCAGGCAGCCACCATATGCTCTTCGGTATCTGTGGGTCGCCAGAGCGCCACCACTTTTCCTCAAAGGCCCTGGCCGTACAGCGCA
>Ga0209979_1004196_pt1 | contig 12080 bp, 9 predicted proteins | sample AnhtaG_FD_183114 | JGI IMG/M metagenome (GOLD analysis project Ga0209979, IMG submission 183114) | Deep subsurface microbial communities from Anholt, Denmark to uncover new lineages of life (NeLLi) - Anholt_01485 metaG (SPAdes) (version 2) | ecosystem: Environmental > Aquatic > Marine > Oceanic >...
ACCGTTAAAAAACCTGTTGGCTTCCGGTATCCAAACACTAACAGGCCAGGAAACGATGTTCCGGCTATCCTTACGCTGCTCTGTTAAAGTCTGCATAATTTCAACCTCCCTTAAATCAATATTCCATCAATGATAAGTTTTATCGGCAATGTTAAATTGGATAGATTAGCGGAAATAGGCAAAATAATTATTTTTCTCTAAAAACTTTTTATAGCTCTGCATATCGTTGTGGTTTGCGGTTTTTATCGGCTGTTTTTTGGAATTGATAAACCACCACATTTTTACATTTGAACGATTCGTGGCCTATGAGGCGTGGCTCTTGATTCGCAGTTCGTGAATAATAAGTGTTAGAGTATGAAAGCATAAATGAATAAGTTCATAGTAATATGTAATAATAGCGAAAATAGGTAATGTGGTTAGAATAGTTCCACCGAAGGCGGTTAATTTATACATCTTTGCGCAATTTTAACAAAAAGGAAAATAATTCTTGACAGGAAGATGGCCAATCTGGTATAAAAAATTGAAGAAGTTTGTGTCCGTTTATGTGGGCATGAGCAGTTTTTAGTCCGCGGGCAGGCCGTATCTTTGAAGTATTTCAACAGAGGAGGAGTTATTATGCAAGAAACAGAGTTGGAGTGGAAACTTTGTGCTCGCACCCCCTTGTCTGCTGTCGCAGACAGCAAAGGGGGTAACGCGAGTACAGGTGCTTCGCAAGTGGAGATTTTCACATTTCAACTGACAATTCATATCCCGCCTCTGCGGGAACGAGAGTTTTGGTGTGTGGCCAAAGCATAATTCATAATTACTTAAACTTTCTTTAAGGAGGACTATTATGTGTAGAAAATTGATTAATTTGGTTTCTTTTGTTTTGGTGCTGGGCCTGGTTCTGACGAGCGCAGCCGACGCTGCCGACCCTGATCTTATTGGGTGGTGGCCCTTGAATGAAGGCTCCGGGGATACTGCTATTGATTTGTCCGGCTCCGGCAATGATGGGACCATCAACAACGCCGACAGCGGGGGCCTGGGCGATGGTGGTTCGGTCTGGGTCAACGATCCGGAGCATGGCATGGTTATTAGCTTCAATGGAAACGACAGCAGCGGCGCAGTTGTTGTCACCGACCTGATTATTCCCGCGATGAGCATGGACAACGATTTTACCTGGGCATTCTGGGCCAAGCAGCACGCCGATCAAGCTACGGACAACGATACGATCTTAGGCAATCGCTATGGCGGGACTACATCGCCGCTTCAGTTCATCAAGTTTACACCGACGAGGTTTGAGTTCTACAACGACGACGGTAGTTACGCAGAGGGTATTAATTACGTGGCCGTCCCAGGTGGCGTATGGGTTCATCACGTGATCGTCAAGGATGGAACAAGTTTGACCTATTATCGAAATGGTGAGGAGGCGGGAACCAACACTATCTCTAAAACAATCGATGAGAATCCATTCTACATGGGTGCCGACGCCACAGCGGAGCATTGGCAAGGCTGGATGAGTGACGTGCGCCTTTACAAGAAGGCGCTTACACTGAACGAGGTTCTGGGCGCTATGGAAGGAACAGGTGAGGTATGGCCTTACGCCTCGTCGGCGAAACCGGCTGATGGTGCCTTGCATGCCGATACTTGGGTGAACATTTCCTGGAGGCCGGGGGGTCATGCGGTCTCACACGATGTGTACTTAGGCGAGAATTTTGACGATGTGAACGACGGTGCCGAAAGCACGTTCCGGGGTAACCAAGCCGATACGTTTTATGTTGCCGGTTTTCCGGGATTTCCTTATCCGGATGGTCTTGTTCCGGGTACGACATATTACTGGCGAATCGATGAGGTCAATGACACCGAGCCGAACAGTCCCTGGAAAGGCGATGTCTGGAGCTTTAGTATTCCTCCCAAGACCGCCTATTTCCCGGACCCGGCTGATGGTGCCGAACTGGTAGATACGGGTGTGCAGCTTAAATGGACGGGAGGTTTCGGTGCGAAATTACACACCGTATTTTTCGGTGATAATTTTGACGATGTGAGTAATGCCACTGAAGGTATTCCTCAGGGAACTACGACCTATCCTCCTGGTACACTTAAAACGGGTAAGACCTACTACTGGAGAGTTGATGAGTTCGATATTATCGACACGTATAAAGGCGAGGTCTGGAGTTTCACTACTCAGGGCGCCGTTGTGAGCTTGAAGCCGTCTAATGGCGCTGTGGATGTGAAGCAGACACAGATTCTTAGCTGGTCGCCAGGAGAAGCAGTCGCTTCGCATGAGGTCTATTTCGGCACGGATAAAGAGGTCGTGCGCGATGCCGATACCGGTTCGCCGGAGTATAAAGGCACCAGGGACCTTGGTTCCGAGAGCTATGACCCTGGAAAGCTTGAGTGGGATACCACCTACTATTGGCGGGTTGACGAGGTCAATAACGCCAATCCCGACAGTCCGTGGATTGGCCCTGTCTGGAGCTTTACGACAGCCAACTTCCTTATAGTGGACGATTTTGAGAGCTACAATGACCTTGACCCCGCCGACCCCGATAGCAACAGGATATTTAATGCGTGGCTGGACGGATACGACGACCCGACAAACGGTTCTTTAGTTGGTTATGAGAATCCTCCGTTTGCCGAGCAAACTATCGTTCACAGTGGCAACCAGTCGATGCCACTTTACTACGACAACAGTGTTGGGTACTCTGAGGCAACTTTGACGTTGACTTATCCGCGTGACTGGACGGAGAAAGGTGTGACCACATTAACGATTTGGTTCAGAGGCATTTCGGACAACGCTGCTGAGACGTTGTATGTTGCTCTCAATGGTACCGCTGTAGTCAATCATGATAATCCTGATGCAGCACAGATAAATGAGTGGACCCAATGGAATATCGACCTGCAGGCGTTCGGCGTGAACCTTGCCAATGTCAATACGATTGCCCTTGGTTTAGGCAATAAGAACAACCCGCAGGCTGGTGGTTCAGGTACAATGTACTTCGATGATATTCGACTGTATTTACCGGCACCTTAAGCCGGGATTTAGCCGGTAATTAAAATTGCGTGGCTGATGCGAAGCTCTCAAAGTTTGAGATTGCCGCGTCCGCCTTTAGCGGACTCGCAATGACAAACAAGAGGGCATCGGATTTGCGTTAATTCGGGGCCTATATTGGTTGATTCGGTATAGGCCCCTTTCTCATTGATTCAGATACGGGCAGATAGCGATATTGATAATAAGGAACAGCAGGACAAACAGGGGAGCGTTTTACTTTGATAGTTATTGCGATTCTGGTTATAGTATGGTCTGTGTTGGCTGGCAGATGGTGACCTAACCGTAGTTATAAGATAATAATGACAAAAGAAGAATTGGAAAAACTTTGGGCAGACAAGAATAACTGGCTCTGGGGCGCAATCTATTACTGCAAAAACGATCCGCGTCTGGTTGTGCCGAAACGGATTAAATGGACGGGTTGGACAGTGAATTTTGCATACCCAGGGCGGGCAATCGGGTTTATTATTTTCATTATCTTCGCAGCGTCCTTACCATTTATTATTGAATTGAAGTTAAATATTGCTACGCCGATTGTTATATGTATCACTTTGGCTGTTGTTGCGGTTCTAATTGTTGGGCTTCTTGCATACTTGTCATCGAAGACGGAATAACAAAAGCGTGATTAACATATTGCCTGAGTTGTATTTCACAAGGAAGATTGTGAAGCTGGTTCGCAGGTGTGTGAGATTATGAATTTTTTTGGAGGTATATGTCATGTTTACGTGGAGAATGTGTAGGTTTCCGTTCTGGCCGATAAGACCATTTTTCGGGATTGAGGCGCTGTGGGGCGTAATAGCAATCTTGGGAGTGATTTTTACTCTGATAATGCTCATCGATTGTCTGAAGCGGCCGGTGTCGAAGTTTTATCACCCGCTTACGAAAGAAGGCGAGTACGACAAGCTAATTTGGGCTGCTGCGATTCTTTTGTCGCTTAGTTTTTATTTTGTAGGAGCGATTGCGTATTTCTTTGTTATAAAAAGGGCCAAGCCTGAGAGCAAAGAGTAGCAGGGAATAGTTTTTACATTTTGATTTGAGGGGATTGCTTAGGTTAATTCGATGTTGACAGGTTTTTGCGGTAGGGGAGACTCGGCGGTTATTAGCTCTTTGCCAAGGCGGAACGCTTCTTTGAGCGCTGAAGGGTGTTTTTGTATTTCGCTGAGGTCATCGACTTTATTGATAAACAAATTTGCTGCATAATTTATATCCAGCACATCAAAATAGGATTTCATCGTCAATCGAATGCTTTCAAACTGCTTTTTGCTTTTTGAGCCACCTACGGCTATTACCATTGCCCGGCGGTCGCGTTGGGGGGTAATAAGCTGTTTTTTTAGCACATACTTATACGCCCAAAGACATTGGCTGCGGTCGATAAGCATCTTTGCCTGGGCACAGACGGTCATAAAAAATATGGGGGTAGCGAAGACGAGCCGGTCGGCATCGAGCATCTTTTTTAAGAGCTGCTGAAAGTCATCTTGAATCTGGCAGGTGCCTGTTGTGTAACAGGAATTACATTCGATGCAAGGAGCAATATTGTAATCTGACAGATGTATATATTCGGTGTTTGCACCTGCGGACTCGGCGCCTGCGAGAGCTTCGCGCAAAAGCAAATCGCTGTTGCCCTTAATCCTCGGGCTTGTCGAAATCCCAAGTGTTTTAATAATCATATTAGCATCCATGTTTTTTGTGTTCCATAATTGCAGCTCCTTAGATTGCTTCATTTCCGGAATACGATTTTACCGGCGACGATAGTTGTGTGGACTGAATGGTCGTGGTCGAGCAGGACCAGGTCGGCGTCTTTTCCCGGGGCGATAGTGCCTTTTTTACCTTGGAGGCCTAACAGTCCGGCAGGATTTTGTGTAACAGTTTTGATTGCAACGTCAAGAGGGCAGTCCGTAAATGCTATGAGCTTTTCGAGGAGCTGACTTAGGCCGAGAGCAGTGCCTATAAGAGTGCCGTCTTTGTACCTTGCAGCTCCGTTTTTGGATTCGTATTCGATGCCGTTGTAAATGAATTTACCGTCGCCGAGGCCGAGGGCCTGCATGCCATCCGTTATTGGTATGATTCGATTTGGGCCGAGCGCTTCAAAAGCAAATTTCAAAACGGCCGGATGTATGTGAACGCCATCGGCAATAAGCTGTGTGGTTACGTGTTTTGTCTGAAAGATAGCGACCAGCGGGCCGGGTGCGCGATGATGGATTGACGGCATTGCGTTGAACAGATGTGTTACGTGTGAGATGCCGGCATCGAAGCCATCGAGAGTTTGCTGATAAGTTGCGCTGGAGTGGCCGAAAGAGGCAATGATGTTAGAGTCAATGAGGCGTTTAATTATTGGGAGGTTGTGGGGCAGCTCGGGTGCGATTGTCATCATTCTGAGGTGGCCGTTTGTAATGTCCAGGATTTGGTCGAGAACCTTTAAGGATGGCGGGCATATACATTCAGGCAGAATCATTCCTTTTTTTTCGAGCGAGATAAAAGGGCCTTCGAGATGGATGCCGAGCAGGTTCGCCCCGCCAAGGTCCCGGCCAACATGTTCGGCGGCGAGAGTAAGATGTTGATTTTTCTGTTCCGGCTTGAATACAGTTGTGGCAAGAAAACCGGTGGTTCCGAAACGTGGGCAAGTTTGTGATATGGCTTTGAGGGCATCGGGCGTTGCGTCGAGTATATCGGCACCGCCTGCGCCCTGAATGTGAATGTCAATAAAACCCGGGGCGATTATTCTACCCTGTGCGTCAAGTGTATTATTACAACCAGTGGAGGGATTGATTTGGCCGATTTGAGTGATGGTGCCATTTTCGATGAGAATGGATGTGGTCTGTTTGTCGTCCGGAGCATCGAACAAACTGCAATTGGTTATAAGAAGTTTTTGTAACATATCGGTTGCAGAATAATAGATTCAAGGTCCAATTGCAAGGATGAGATTGGTGAGCGGTTTTTAAACTGATTCCGCCAAAAGACGGCGGGATTCCGTCAAACAGATGCCGGATCTTTGACTTCGATATTGATTACAGGAAGGTTTGGGATTATTCCTGCCTCCAGTGGACATTCAACTCTGCTCTGGTGGTAGAAACAGTTGAGTAATTTTGTTGACTTTGTGAGTTTTACCTGTTAGATTACTCTTAGGTTGCCCACAACTGGTGTGGGCGGCGGGTATTTTGCAAGTCTAAATTAACAGGAGAACTATCATGAAAAAGGTATGCAGAATGTTGGTGCTCGGTGTGCTTGCAGGGTTGCTGTTCGGTGGGATGCTCTGGGCCGAGGATGGTGACAGAAGTGGGGCAGTGGGCGGAACCTTTGTACGGCTGGTCGAGCGAGCGGTTGGTGAACGAGAGTATATGGGTATCGTTATCAAGCCGTTTGAGAGGGACGACCATGTGACCGTGCTCGTACCCCGGCAGCGAGAAGAACTTTGGCGGGCGGCTCGGAGTCTGCAGGAAGGACAGAAAGTAGGTGTTTCCTTTGTGACCGAGGCCGGGCACAAGTTTATCAAGGGTATGGAGACTGAGCGGCGTGAAGTTGTTGAAGAAGAGCCGGAGGGCAGAAGAAGGATGAGTGTTCGGAGAGAGGTCGTGCGGCGTGAGGGCGTTCGAGAAAGGCGAGAGGCCAGAAGGCCGGCACATCTGGAGCAGATGGAAGGACAATTAAAAGAAGTTGTTGCAGGGCATCTGGAACGTATGGGCAGAGCGCTGAAAGAGGTCCTCGGAGAACATCTGGAGCGGATGGAAGCAGAGCTTCGAGAGCTTCGGGCGCACATAGAGCGGATGCAAGAAGAGCTCCAAGAGCTTAGGGCCGAAAATGAGCGATTGAAGTGGCAATTGCGAGAGAGGGGTGGCCCAGAGAGAGAGCGTGAAAGAGAGGTCCGGATCCGAAGAGAAGTCGAGGAACGAAGAGAAGACAGGGAACGAGAAGAACGCGAGAGACGAAGAGAACGCGATGAAGATAGGGCGAGAAGGGAGCGTCCAAAGAGTGAGCGCGAAGTTGTGCTCCATCAGTTAGAAGTGATGAGAATGGCACTGCCTGCACTTAAGGAAGCCGAACGCGGGGACGCGGTGGAATTGCTCACGTTAGCCATTCGTGCCCGTGAAGTGATGCTCGAAGGACGCAAGGACGAGGAGGCACAGAGTATCCGAGAACGGGCTCCTAATCGCGAGCAGCTTATCGAAATCCTGTCCATGGCGGCGAAGCTCTGGCGAGAGTTCGGCAACTCTGAGAAGAGCGCTGTCGTTGGACAACTGGCGGAACAGCTTTCAGGTGCGAAGAGACGGCAGGTTCGGGAAGGAGAAGAACGTGAGGTCCGAAGAGAGCGCGAGGTGAGAAGAGAAGCTGATAACCGTCGAGAAGGCAGGGAGCGAGAAGAACGCGAGGTCCGAAGAAGGCGCGTGGAGCGATGAGAAGCCGGCCCATCTTTGCCCGAAGGTATGATAGGATTTCGCAGGGGAGTGTTAGTCGAGGCTTTCCATTTCGAAGGCAATCGTCTAACTGTAGTAGAGCAGTTGCGAAAGGCTGAATGAAAAGCCTTAAAATGAACCACAAGATAGTTTTTTGTAGTTGTTTCGAGTAGAAGATTTTGGTTTTGGAGCGGATATAATGGCCAAGGAAGGAAAGAGCTGGGAAGGGCGTCTGGCCGGTGAGCCGGATGAGCTGACAGTTGATTTTGTGGAGTCGCTGTCGATAGACAAGCGTCTCTATAAATATGATATTGTCGGCTCAATCGCCCATGCACGGATGTTAGCTGAGCAAAAACTGATTAGCAAAGACGAATTCAATTCAATTAAAGACGGGCTTATCGAAATCAGTGAGGAAATCTCAGCCGGGCGGTTCAAATTCGAGAAGAAGTATGAAGATATTCATATGGTAATCAGGCTGCATTTAGTGGCGAAAATCGGTGAGCCGGGCAAGAAACTTCATACGGGAAGAAGCCGCAACGACCAGGTCGCCGCTGATGTTCGGCTGTGGATGCGAGACCAGATAGAGATTCTGCAGGCCAAGATAACGCTGCTCCAAAAGGCGTTCGTTAAATTGGCGGATAAGTATGCGGAAGATATAATGCCGGGTTATACACATCTTCAGCGTGCCCAGCCGATAGTTATCGCTTCTTATCTGTTAAGTTTTGCCGAGCAGCTCGAGCGTGATTTTATTCGGCTGAAAAATTGCCATCGTCTGCTTAATATTTCGCCGTTAGGTAGTGGTGCAGTGGCCGGCTCCACGCTGCCTTTAGACAGAAAGAGCACAGCGAAGCAATTGGGTTTTTCGGATATCAGCTACAACAGTATTGACGCGGTCGGCGACAGGGACTTTTGTGCGGAGTTTATTTTCGATTGTGCGCTTATTGCGACTCATCTGTCCAGGCTGGCTGAGGACTGGATAATTTATTCATCCAATGAATTCGGATTTGTACGGATTGACGATGCCTATTGCACATCGTCGAGTATGATGCCGCAGAAGCGTAATCCGGACCTCCTGGAGCTGATTCGGGCAAAGACCGGTCGGGTTTATGGTTCATTGATGGCTATTCTGACGATTCTGAAGGGTCAGCCGTCAGGCTATAATCGCGATATGCAAGAGGACAAGGTCCATATTTTCGCTGCGAGCGATACGGTCGAGGCCTGTTTGGATGTGGCGCGGGCGATTGTTTTACATACGAAGTTCAATACGAAGAAGATTTCGGCTGAGCTGGAGGAAGGCTTTTTGGATGCCACCGCCTTGGCTGAGTATTTAGTCGGAAAGGGCGTTGCTTTTCGCAAGGCGCACGGTATTGTCGGGTCTTTGGTTGCTTACTGCGAGGAGCAGAATAAAAAGTTGACTGAGCTTGGTCTGGATGAGCTGCAAAAGTATTCGGCCTCGATTGAGACGGATGTGTATGAAAGTCTCGGTGCGGCAGGTGTTGCAGATAAATATGTTGTCGAGGGTTCAGCCGGCCCGAAGCAGGCGAAAGAACAGATTGCATACTGGAATAAGCAGTTGGGACAGCGATGAGTGAAGATGAAATAACCGCCTGGTTTGCGTGCCAAAGCAAGTTGTCCGCATCAGATTTTCCTGTCGGCATTGGTGACGATATGGCCCAGATTCGGTTAGGAGATGAGTCGGTCCTTATCACCACAGATATGCTGCTGGATGGTGTGCATTTCGACTTAAGAGAGTCGACTTTGGAACAAGCCGGATATAAAGCTATGGCGGTCAGCCTCAGCGATTGCGCGGCGATGGCGACGGTGCCTGTTGCCGCTGTTGTATCGGTTGCGCTGCCAAAAGGATTCGGCGAAGAAGAATTAAAGCAGCTTCACTCTGGGATTGTTGGTGCGGGCGAGAGGTTTGGCTGTGTGCTTGTTGGTGGTGATATTACGAGCTGGAACGGCGAAAAACCGTTCGCGATAAGTGTGGCGATGCTCAGTAAGCGGGGGGGCAGTGAGCCTGTAAAAAGGTCGGGTGCAAAGGTGGGTGACAGTATCTGTGTAACAGGTTCGTTAGGTGGAGCGGGCTGGGGGAGACATCTGGAATTTGAGCCGAGAGTTAAAGAGGCTATAAAAATTGCCCAAATAGTGACGGTAAATTCAATGATTGATATAAGCGATGGACTGAGCAGCGATTTAAGTCGGATTTGCAAAACAAGCCAGGTGGGTGCTATTATAAACGCAGAGCAAATTCCGATATCAGAACAGGCCAGAAAAAATGCAGAGCCGCTAAGTTCTGCATTAAATGACGGTGAAGATTTCGAGCTGCTTTTTACTCTTTCGCAGCCAGACTGCCAAAAACTGTTGGATAAGTGGGATGAACCGATGCCGATTACGCAGATTGGTACCGTTACTGATACTAAGAAAATGCAGATAAAAATGCCGGATGGCCGGATTAGTGATTTACAAGCCAAAGGCTATGAGCATTTGAAAAACTGAGTTTCAGCACCCCCAAACAAGTTTGAGGGTGCCACCCTGGGTGCTGGGGAGATGCAGATAAAAAGGACACGACCATCTTGGGAGTTGATAAAAAAGTATGTGGAGGTATAAATTATGAGAAGTAGATTTTGTGTTATATGGATGATTGGTTTTTTTCTGCTTGTTATGTCCATTCCTGTATCAGGTGTAGAAAAACTGGGGCGTGGATTGGTGGCTCTTGAACGCGAAGACGGCTTGGTTTTTCTGAGCTGGCGATTGCTTGATAGCGACCCCCAAGACATCGCTTTCCAAATGTTGCGCTCGTCTGTCAATGACTCCTCTGATCTTGACATTACACTTCTAACAAAGGGCAGTCCATATCGCTTTACCAACTTTGTGGATAAAAGTCTCAAGAAAGATACTGGTAGAAAAACTCATATTTATGAACTGTATAAATACAGTCAGAAAAAACGACCACAGGCTTCGGATCTACTGGGGACAGTTACGGTTACCCTGACCGGCGAGCCCAAGCCATATATCAGAATCCCGCTGAAGGGTAATTATGATTTCCAGAAGGTAGGTATCGCTGACCTGGACGGTGATGGTGCTTATGAGTATGTTATCAAGCAGCCTAATTTCAACACCGACCCCTATCAGCAGCCGGGCTACTGGAAGCGCAGCACCACAACTTACAAACTCGAAGCGTATCGCTTAGACGGGACAAGAATGTGGCGCTACGATATGGGCTGGTCCATCGAGGCGGGGATATGGTATTCGCCGTGGATTGTCTATGACGTGGATGGTGACGGCAAAGCCGAGGTTTATTGCAAGGCCGGCGTCGGAGACCCCCGGGATGAAAAAGGGCTTGTCCAAAGCGGGCCTGAATATCTGGTTAAGATTGACGGACAAACCGGTAAAGTTATAGCTAAAATGGCATGGCTGAGTCGGGATGGGTTTTCTGATTACAATCGTTACTGCCGTAATTTTCTTACGGTGGCATATCTTGACGGCAGGACGCCGTCGCTAATTATGCAGCGAGGTACCTACAACCTTATCAAGATTCAGGCGCTGGACAAGGATTTCAATCGGCTCTGGTATTGGGAATCGCCGCAGGAAAAAAGGAAATACCGAGGACAAAGCTCTCACGGATTGATAACCGCCGATGTCGATGGGGACGGTAAGGATGAGCTGGTTATCGGGGCGGCAGTAGTGGACGATAACGGCAAAGGTCTCTGGACCTTAGAGATGGGACATCCTGATGTTTGTTACGTTGCAGATATCGATCCTGACAATCCTGGTCTGGAGGTTTTTTACGGGTTCGAGACGCGTCAGAAAACCGATGGTATTTGCGTGGTGGATGCCAAAACCGGTCGCAAACTATGGGCCCATAAGAAACCCTCCCGCCACCTTCACGGCCAGGGAATGGCCGGGGATGTCCTTGCGGACTGGCCCGGTATGGAGGTTTATGTTGGCGAGCGAGACCTTAAAGAGCGATGGCTTTACAGTGCAAAGGGTCGGCTGATAGAGTTTCGGGAAAAGGGGTCCTTAACCCCGCGTCCGGTCTGGTGGGATGCGGATCCGCAGAAGGAGGTGGCCGTCTCCGGAGCGATTCGTGATTGGGGCGGCGAAGCGATACAGCCGATTGAAGGCCGAGTTATCGTGGTAGTTGATTGCCTCGGTGACCATCGGGAAGAGGTGATTACCAGCTTAAAAGGAGAGCTTCGCATTTACACGACTACCGTTCCCACTTCCGATCGGCGTGCCTGTCTTATGCAGGACCATCAATACCGGTTAGGTGTTGTCGCTCAAACGATGGGTTATTACTACCCGGCACAATTGGGTAAATGATAAATGATTATGCTCTGTTGAAGATATCTAAAAGTTGTCATTCTGAACGAAGCGCAGCGAAGTGAAGAATCTCTTCCTGCATAGGTCCCGATTTATCGGGATTATCCTCATTCATAGGCCAGATGCTTCGCTTTGCTCAGCATGACAGTAAAAAACCGGTCAGTTTGCGTAAGTAAATGATTCCGCCAAAAGACGGTGGATCTGCGATATTGACTATTGGTTATGGATTTTAATATTATCTCAAGTTCGGCGGAGGATACTATAGAACTCGGTCGAAAAATCGGCTCACAATTGAGAGGTGGTGAGGTTATAGCTGTTTGTGGGCCGTTGGGCAGCGG
>Ga0209979_1004198_pt1 | contig 12078 bp, 10 predicted proteins | sample AnhtaG_FD_183114 | JGI IMG/M metagenome (GOLD analysis project Ga0209979, IMG submission 183114) | Deep subsurface microbial communities from Anholt, Denmark to uncover new lineages of life (NeLLi) - Anholt_01485 metaG (SPAdes) (version 2) | ecosystem: Environmental > Aquatic > Marine > Oceanic...
CGCAGCCCATCCGCCGGGCGCGAGGCTACGCGCCTTTCCCCATCAGGCTGCCCTTCAGGACAAAGCATATCCTGGCCTGCGGAGCCGAACTGAAGAACACCTTCTGCCTCACCAGGGACGAGTACGCCTTCCTCAGCCAGCACATCGGCGACATGGAGAACCTGGAGACGCTGGAGCACTTCGAGACCACCATCGAGCTCTACAAGCACCTGTTCCGCATCGAGCCTGAAGTCATCGGCTACGACATGCACCCGGACTACCTGGCGACGAAATACGCAAAATCTCAAATCTCAAATCTCAAATCTCAAATCCCTATCCAGCACCACCATGCCCACATCGCCGCCTGCCTGGCCGACAACGGCTGGTCGCCGGACGACGGGCCGGTCATCGGCGTCGCCTGGGACGGCACCGGCTACGGCAGCGACGGGCACATCTGGGGCGGCGAGTTCCTGGTAGCCGACTACCATGGCTTCCGGCGAGCCGGGCACTTGGAGTACCTGCCCATGCCCGGCGGCGAGGCAGCCATCCGCAATCCTTACCGCCTGGCCATCGGCTATCTCTACGCCCTCACTGGCCAGTTGCCGTCCTTTCGCCCCCCCACGGTCCCCCCCAACCCTTCGACTTTGCTCAGGACAGGCTTTGGGGGGGAAGGGGGAGAAGAACTTCGCATCATCCGGCAGCAGATTGATAAGGGGATCAACTGTCCGCAGACCTCGGCCGGCGGCCGGCTGTTCGACGCCGTGGCGGCCCTGATCGGCGTGCGAGAGCGAGTTACCTACGAGGCCCAGGCTGCCATCGAGCTGGAGATGGCGGCTCAAATCCAATATCCAATATCCAATATCCAAATAGAGGGCTATCCGTTTGGCATTGAAGAGAGTGATGGTGGGAAGGTGATCCGGCTGCGGGGGTTGTTTGATGCGCTGCTCGCTGACCTGCGGGGTGAGGTGGCCGTCGGGGAGATGGCCTATCGCTTCCACGTCACCGTGGCGGAGATGATAGGTGCGATGTGTGAGCGGATCGCCCGGGAGACAGGACTGCGGACGGTGGCACTGAGCGGCGGCTGCTTCCAGAACCGGCTGCTGCTGGCGCTGGTCGTGCCGCGATTGCGGGAGGTGGGCCTGCGCGTCCTTTTGCACCGGCAGGTGCCGTGCAACGACGGCGGTATATCGCTGGGGCAGGCGGTCGTCGCCAATTTCACGGTGGAGAGGAGATAGCAGAGCATGTGTCTGGCCGTTCCAGCTCTGATCAAGTCCATAGATGGACAGATGGCCGAAGTGGACATCGGGGGAGTGCGACGCCCAATCGGCCTGCACCTGACCCCTGAGGCCCGCGTGGGCGACTACGTGCTGCTCCACACCGGCTTCGCCATCAACGTGGTAGACGAAGAGGAAGCCCTGAAGACACTCAGCCTCTTCGAGGAGATAGAAGCTGCTTACCAGAGGGAGCTAGCCGAGGCCGGGGGAGGTCTCGATGAAGCACCTTGACGAGTATCGAAACTCCGGGCTGGCGAAGGGACTGGTGAGGAGCATCCGCCGCCACCGAGGCAGGCCCTTCAGGTTCATGGAGTTCTGCGGCGGACACACCGTGGCCATCCTGAAGTATGGCATCCGCCAGCTCATCTCGCCCACGGTGGAGATGCTGTCCGGGCCCGGCTGCCCAGTGTGCGTGACGGCCAAGGCCGATCTGGACAAGGCCATAGCCATGGCTCACCTTCCCGACGTCATCCTCACCACCTTCGGCGACATGGTGAAGGTGCCGGGCAGCCACTCCAGCCTGCAACAGGCCAGGGCCGAGGGAGCAGATGTGCGCGTCGTGTACTCCACCCTGGACGCGCTTGAGGTTGCCCGGGATAACTCGGACAGGCCAGTCATCTTCCTGGGGATCGGCTTCGAGACCACAGCGCCTACCATCGCCGCCTCGATCCTGCAGGCCGAAGCCCAGGGGATGGACAATTACTTCGTCTTCGTACTGCACAAGCTCACCCCGCCCGTGACGGTTGCCTTGCTGGCTCTGGGTGAGGTGAAATTCGACGGCATCATCGGGCCGGGGCACGTGAGCACCATCATAGGTTCGCGAGTCTGGGAGTCTCTCCCCCGCGACCACCACATGCCTTGCGTGATCTCCGGCTTCGAACCGCTGGACATCCTGCAATGCATCGCCATGTTGGTAGCTCAGGTGGAGAGGGGGCAGGCGAAAGTGGAGATAGCTTATCGGCGCAGCGTGCGCCCTGAGGGGAATCGAACGGCCCTGGCTCTCATGGAGCGGGTGTTCGAGAGTTGCGATGCCAACTGGCGGGGGATGGGCATCGTTCCTGACAGCGGTCTGAAGCTGAGCACAGAGTACGGGCGATTCGACGCCGAGCGAGTTTTCACCGTTGAGCCGGGCCCCACCGAGGAGGCCCAGGGCTGCGCCTGCGGGGAGATATTGCGGGGGATCAAGAGCCCGCCCGAGTGTCCTCTCTTCGGCGGGGCTTGTACCCCGGTGCATCCTGTGGGCCCTTGTATGGTCTCGGCCGAGGGTGCCTGCGCGGCGCATTATCGGTACGGAGAGCCATGACACAAGACAGGATTCTGCTGGCCCACGGCAGTGGCGGCCAACTGAGCCACGAACTGGTGGAGCGGCTATTTCTGAAGTACTTCGATAACCCCATCCTGGCGCGGCTGGACGACGCGGCGGTGGTCAGGGTTTCAAGTTTCAGGTTCCAGGTTCCAGGTTCATCTAACCTGAAAGCTGAAGCCCCGAACCCGAAACTGGCCTTCACGACCGATTCCTACGTGGTGAACCCCATCTTCTTCCCAGGCGGCGACATCGGCAAGCTGGCCATCTGTGGCACGGTGAACGACCTGGCCATGAGCGGGGCCAGGCCTTTGTACCTGAGCGCATCTTTCATAATTGAGGAGGGGTTGAGCCTGGACGACCTGGAGCGGATCGTGGTCTCCATGCGCCAGGCGGCGGATGAAGCAGGCGTGGAGGTCATAGCCGGCGATACCAAGGTGGTCAACAGAGGCAGCGCCGATGGACTGTTCATCAACACGACCGGGGTGGGCATCGTGCCGGAGCAAATAGGGATTTCGGGTTCCAATGCCCGGCCGGGGGATAAGGTGATCGTCAGCGGCGCTATCGGTGATCACGGCATGGCCATCATGAGCCAGCGCGAAGGGCTGGAGTTCTCCGCTCCCTTGCGCAGTGATTGCGCTCCTTTGAACAAGCTGGTGGCCGCCATGCTGGAGGCGTCGAGGGAGATACATTGTCTGCGCGACCCCACGCGGGGAGGGTTGGCAACCACGCTCAACGAGTTCGCTGCACAATCAAACGTAGGGATCTTGATTCACGAAGGCAGGATACCCATTCACGATGCGGTGCGGGGAGCCTGCGAGATGCTGGGGTTGGATCCCCTGCACGTGGCTAACGAGGGCAAGCTGGTGGCCGTCGTAGGCGAGGCCGATGCGGAGAAGGTACTGGTCTGTATGAAGGGCCATCCTTATGGAGCCGAGGCGGCGATCATCGGCGAGGTGCGGGCTGAGCATCCGGGTCGTGTGGTAATGAGGACGCTGCTGGGAACCTTGCGGCTGGTTGACATGCTCGTTGGAGACCTGTTGCCCAGGATATGCTGACCTCCTGATTCTCTTCGCCATCCCTTTCGGCGGGGTAATCGCCGCCCCCGTCGCTGCCTGGGTGTGCAAGAAGCTCCCCCTCCGCATGATGGGCATCTTGATCGGCGTTCTGCTCATTCTGCTCAACGTTCGTACGCTGATCCTGACCTTCGTGAAGTAGGTCGCCCTTGTGGGGGACGAAGGCCCAACCTTTTTCATTAACCTGGGGAGGGGCTGTAAGTTTGAGGCGGTCGCGGATCTGGCGATCCGCTCTGAGCGTGCGTAGACGTTTCTTCTACCCCAAGCCTCGTTGTAGTATTAGGGATAGACCAGATTGCTTTCGAGTGTCTGGTTATAAGAGAATAGCCACAGTAACACCAAATCTTAGCGAAAGGGGGCAACCCAATGGAAAAGGTGAAAATCGGCGGCGTCATTAGAAACGCCAACTTGGCCAAGATAGGGATCATGGGCATCCCGGATCGTCCCGGCGTAGCTGGCGCGATCCTCTCCTCTCTCGGCCACGAAGGCATCAACGTCGAGTTTATCGTTCAGTGCATAGACCTAAATAACCAGGATCACGTTGTGTTCTGTGTCGCCCGGGATGACTTGGAGGCTGCTCTAGGCATACTCGAGGGAATCAGGCCTCAGTTGGGGGCGAAGGAGGTGATCCACGAGCCGGAAGCGGGGATAGTCTCCATCTTTGGCCCCGATTTCCGGGAGCGTCCAGGCATCGCTGGCACCATGTTCAGCGCTCTGGCATCGGTAGGTATAAACATACTGGCTGTCAGTACTTCTATCTCGACCGTCTCTTGTGTGATCGATGCCAATTGCCTCCCGGACGCCGTTAAGGTTCTCGAGGAGACTTTTGACATGCCCTGATGAAAAAGGCGGTCTATGGTGTGCCTCTAACGACGTACCACAGACCGCTTTGCTTGTAGACCAGTAAACTAAATCATGGCTGCCCAAAAGCCTACCGCTTGGGCAGTCATCACAACTCGAGCAATTCTCTGAATCCCTCCTCGCTTCTGAAGGGGCCCTTTGTCCCCTGTGTCCTTGGGCCACAGGACCAAGGGCTTGGGCCAAAGGACCAAGGGCCTACCACAGCCAGGTTCAGCTTCTCCTCCGAGAAGAGCTCCTGCCCTACCCTCTGAAGGTCGGCTGTGGCTATGGCTTCGATTGTTTCCATTGCTTCCTCGTATGTCATGATCTCAGAAAAGAGTATCTCCTGGGAGCCAAACCAGATAGCTACGCTGAAACTGTCTTCCATAAGGAGTAGCAGTTGCCCTTTCAATGAAGTCCTTAGCTCTGGCCAGCTCTTCGGGCGGTATCTCTTCTTGCCTGAGCTTGTCCCACTCCTCTAGAATGGCTTCGATGGCAGCCTCAATGTGCTCTGGATCAACCCCAGTCTAGACCCCTACTACTCCAGTGTCATACAGCGCACTGATGTAGGAGTTAACGCTATAGGCCAGGCCTCGCTTTTCCCTGATGCCGGTGAAAAGCCGAGAGCTCGTGCCTTCTCCCAGCACGGCATTGAGCAGGCGCAACATCAACGGCGATATCCAGGTGAGGCTGGGTGACCTTGGCCCAATAGGTGCTCTGTTCCTGGCCCGTGCTGGCATTGAAGATGCCCCCGATCCGTTCGATAGCGATGGCGATTTCCCTGGCCGTGGGACGCTTCGCTGTGCCTTTGAAGAGCATGTGTTCGATGAAGTCGGATGCTCCGCTCTGTTCGTCCGATTCGTAGGCGGGAGCCCGTGCCGACGAAGAAAGCGATGCTCACCGAGTGGGTATGCGGCATCGTTGAGGTCAGGATACGCAAACCGTTATCGAGACCGTTCCTTCGTGCATTGATTCCTTTGCTACTTCGGCAAGCTGAAGCGATACCCCACTCCCCGCACTGTTCTCAGGTAGCAGCGATGATCGGGATCCTCTTCTATCTTCTTCCGCAGCCAGCAGACGTGGACTTCCAACGTCCTGGTATCTCCAAGATAATCCGTTTCCCAAACCTCCTTCATCAGAAACTTACGGGTCAAAACCTTCTCCGGATTGCGCATGAATACTTCTAACAATCGGCAGAGCATGGGGGTCAGTTTTTGCGCCCCGTTGCTTGTGATAACTTGCCTGCTGTCCAAATCTAACGTCCAGTCCTTGATACACAGCAGTACGGATGGCCTTTTGCTCTTGGCACGAAGCTTGGGCTGTCTTCTTTCTCCGGATTCAACCTTCGTCAATTTCTGTCTCTAGCTCCAAATAAGAAACCTGCGGTTCCGGTCCGGCCGGGAAGCCGCAGGCATCCTTCCGACTTATCACTTAGTGTAGTAAGTAATAAGCTTTGCCCGCTTCGGCAGCCCGGCTATCATAGCTCAAACCTGAGCCTTAGACCCGTAGCTTTGCGCCCCCCTCTTTCGAGAGGTTAGCCTTTATCGGCAGACGTGCCCTTGATTTAGTTGGTTACTATTCTATTATATCATAGATCTCAATATTTGGCAAGTTTGCACTGCATCTTTTAACCTTAAAATTCTCGATGATCACACCTTAGCCATGCTCTCGTCTTGGCCTGGCCCTGTCTCCTGCTGCTGGTTCGGAGCGGTACGTGCTGCTGCGGTTGGAAGAACGGATCTTAGAAGTGCCCGTGATACTCGTCGGCGGGATATTTGCGGGCGTTGTGGGCCAGCTTGTGGACGATGGCCTCCGAGAGGTCAACGTCGAGTGTGTTGGCTAGGCTGAGGCAGTAGATCAAGACGTCGGCCAGCTCATCTATAACCTGCCCCCGTGTTGCCCCTTCTTCAACCAGGCTCTCAGACTCTTCGATGGTCAGCCACTGAAAGTGCTCCATCAATTCACCGGCCTCAATGGCGATGGCCATACTGAGGTTCTTCGGGCTGTGGAACTGGGCCCAATCGCGCTCGGCGACGAAAGCTTCTAGCTGGACTCGTAAATCAGCGATGGTGGTTTGATCGTCGGGCATCAGGTTACCTCCAGAGTTTCACCCTTTACGCGAAAGATTAAAGAAAAAGCCCAACGGCTTGAACCTTGGGCAATTTCTCGCGCAGATTCGGAAACACGGTCAGAGGATCGCTAGGGTGCGGGCGGCAGTTGAAAGTCTGCTCCGATGATGAGGCGGATGTCAATCTCACTCTGCGAGCCGGTGAAATGCTGGATGTTGTCCTCCGTAACATTAAGCAACCGGGCCAGATATTGGACGGTGTGGTCCTTGCCCGCGTAGTCTACAATAATGGTGGTGGGATAGTCGAAACGTTCGGCGTTCCCAAACTCCACTACCTGGAGGCCCTGTTCTTTCAGAAAAGCACTCGTTTGGGCAGCCAGATTGCCAACGGTGGAACCGTTGTGAACTATGATTCTCGCCCCTTCCGCGATTAGCTTGTCTCTATCCTCGATCTCTTCCTCGGCTTGCGCAGGGGTGGCAAAAATCTCGTCCACCACGGCCCGGATCTCATCCCGGATGGGGATCAGAACCTGGGCCCCGTCGGGCGTGGTGGTGGGCACGGTCATGGAGCTATCAACGACGGCAGTCTTCATGTGTTCGTCATCTATTTGGTTGAGTAGTTGAGCCAGGCTGAGGATCTCGTCAGGTTGGAGGTCTGTCTGAACCGCATCGCCCACGTTCTTCAGCAAATCAGGCAATTTGGGCAGTAGCTGGGGCAGAAGATCAAGGCGCAGAACCCTGTCGCGCGCAGCCATGATGACCTGTTGCTGGCGCTGGAGCCGGTCGAAGTCGCTGCCGCTGTGACGGGTGCGAGCGTATTTGAGAGCGAGTTCACCGTCTATGTGTTGGTAGCCTGCCGAGATATATAGGGGATCGTAGCCATACCCTTGATCAGGATATTGGGGATCGTAGATCTCTTCTTCTACGTAGATCTCTATTCCGCCTAGGGTGTCTATGACCCTCACAAAGCCATTGAAGTTGACGCGGACGTAGTAGTGGATGGGTATTCCCAGGTTAGTCTGCACCGTCTTGATAGCCAACGCGAGCCCGCCACCTGGGTATTTCTTTAGGTCGCCGGTATAATGGGCAGTGTTAATGCGATTCTCGCTATAGCCGGGGATGGGCACCCACAAGTCGCGAGGGATGGAAAGCATGCCCGCCGTCTTGTTCTCGGGGTCAATGGTCAGCACGATCATGGTGTCGGTGCGCCAGGGGCCATGCTGGCCCTCCCTCTGATCAATGCCCAAGAGGAGAATGTTCACTCGCTCTTTCTTCTGCCAGTCGGGCAAGGGCTCCCCACCCTTGCTGATATTGCTTTGTCTCTCTTGGCCGGGGATAGGGGGCAAGTTCACATTTGGCAGGGAGGGAAGCTGAGCATGCGCTACGAGTTCTCTTACGGCGATATAAAAGAGGTAGCCGGAGTAGATCCCGCCTATTATGAGGATCACGGAGAGCGTGCCAAGCAACAGCCTAGACCAAGAGAAACGGCGGCCTCTCGACTTAGGGCCTCTCATATCGTGCCTCCACTTGAAGCAAAAGCGTGGTCAAACTTTTGTAAAATCGGCCCCTGTCCGTGGCTTTGGAAACAGGCGCAGATCCGCATCTATTATAGCACATTTCCCTCGACAGGGCAAAAGAGGAGCAGGGGAGCGTCACAACCTGGGGAGGCCCCCGAGTGGAGGGGCAAGATCCCCTGCTTGCCCACGGGCTGCCCCTACTCCGAAGGCATATTGGTTACACAAAGTTTGTTGCCGCTGACAAAGTAGAGGCGATGATACGTTTCGCTCGCAAAGAAGCCCTTCAATTGATCGAAGGCCTCGCCTTCGCCAGCTTGGAATTGCCGTAGGAAGCGCCCCTCCTTTGTGAGCTGCACAATGCGTTTGTTGCCCGCGTCAGCTACGTAGAGGGAATTCGCCTCTTCATTGGTGAAGAGGGCTGTGGGATTTCGCAAGGGCTCGTAGAGTCCCACTAGCTCGAAAGGTGCTGGCTGGCCGCCGATGAACTTCAGGATCCGCCCATCGGCATAGAGAATGTAGACTTGGCCGTCTATGGCCATGTCTACTACCCCCGCCAGCTCTACCTGCCCAGGGGTGGGGAAGTAATACCCAGGCAAACCGCCGTAATCAGGTTCGTAGCGCAGGATCTGGTTCAAACTCGAATCCAGCAGATAGAAGTTGCCTTCGTAACTTCCCGCTATTTGTGGTTGGATCCAACTGTCGCTTCCGCCGATAGGCAGCACCCCTATACCCTTAATGGGGTCATATTCCAGTACCGAGCCCCCGCTCTCCACCACAAGGAGGCTGCCCCTTAGCCGCCCGCCCTTGGCCTCCATCCAGACCACGTCTACCAGCTCACCCACCACAATGGGGTCGCGCTGATCACCCTTGCGCAGGAGCACTGGCTCGGCTTCCAGCTCCTGCAGCGCCTGCAGGGTGTCGTCGAGGAGGTGCTTGTAGACTCGATCGAGGCCCTTGTCCAGGACGTAGACATCAATGCCGTTGACGATCACCCGGCCGGGGTCGCTGCCTGGCTCGTTGTACTCCCATAATGGGTTTATCCAATGGAGTTCGATCACTCTGTCAATCTGCTTCAGTTTGTCCACGATGTTCTTTTGCAGGTCGCTCACCGGAGGCTTGTCAGGCTCCAGCTTATGGGCTTGGGTTAGAGAGTCGAGGGCTTTCAGCAAATGACCCCTCGCTGTGGCTTCATCTACCTGTCCGGCCAGAGACATCTGCTCCTGGGCCTGGGCCACAAGCTCTTCAAAGCGAGCTTGCCTGGCTGACCCCTGCCGCCAATATACAGCGATCACTAAGAGAACGACGATGACGGGAATGGCGATGGCGATGCCCATCCAGAAGTTTCTGCTCCCTGCCGCTGTCCGAGAAGGCTGGCGTGGCCGTATGACACGCTCGCTAGGAGTTGGGCCCTCCTTCTCGGGCAGGAGCCTTCTCAGGAAATTACCGGTTCCTCTCAAGGTGCTCGCCAGCAGTGACGCCATCCTGCGCCCCAGGCTACCCCAGTCGGGGTGGGGTAGGAGTTCCTTCGCTGCCGCTCCGACCCCAGCCAGAGCTGGCCGCCTCGCAACTTTGCTTTTAATCCTGGTCTTTTCCCCCGCTGGGACAACTCGGATGACCATGGCAGAGGTGTCTCCCCCGCCAGCTAGCTTTTCCAGATTAGCCAGGGCCAGCTCTAAGTCTTGCTCAACGACGGCCTGGCCGATCTGTTCTGGACTGGCTTGTTGAGCTAGGGAGCTATTTGCCAGGAGGATGACGTCTCCAGCCCCCACTCTACGATGGTAAAAGCGGACTGGCACTCCTCTCTTAAAGCCCAGGGGCACTGCCTGCTCAGGGGTTAACTCGGCTAGGGGGCTTTCCGGGAAGCACGTAAACTCTCCTTGACAGGACACGTACGCTGTAGTTGGCCCTGCTTGGGCGATGTAGATGTCTTCCTCCCTGAGCACGGCGCAGGTGACGCCCCCAGTGCGTTGTTCGTGGGGAAGCGAGCTGAGATTCTTCTGCAATAGAAAGGAGTCGGCAGCTCTTATGGCTTGGCGCAGCTTCGCAGTGACGCTGCCCCGGGCTCGAAAGTACTCTTCGCTGATGATCCTGACCAGCTCGCCATAAATCTCATCCCGACCCAAGGGATCGCCTGTTACCTCAAGCACGATGTACAGGCTCTCCTTCTCCTGTACTGAGCTCAGCCGAAGTATGCGTTTCCGAGGGATAGCACGAGCCGGCTCAATCGCGGCCATGTTCGGGGCCTCTTCCTGCCTGACGCCAGCGGCGAGGCTAAGCTGGCCCACGATGGTTTCTAGTTCTGGACTCATGGTTGGGCCTCCATTATCTCCCTTCCTCTAGCCCCCGAAGCCCCCAGAGGGGATCCCTTCGGGGGGGATCCCGTTGGGGCTGTTGAGAGGCGGTGGATACGCTTCGCGAATTCCCGTTGGTAAGTGGGGTTAGGATCGCGGGTCCTGTAGGCATCGCCAGCGAAGACTACCAGGCTGATGTCGTTTTCCAGAGCATAATCCACCACCTGATCGTGGGCGCGCAGGAAGTCCATCAGGCGGGTGCTGAGACCCGTCGCAGGGTCAATCCGCCCATAGTTTTCCACCCCCAGGTGGAGGTCTGCGAAGTGGAGCAGCTTAACCATTTGTCACTCCCACTCTATCGTCGCTGGCGGCTTGGAGGTGATGTCGTAGACCACGCGGTTGACGCCCGGCACCTCGTTGACGACGCGGTTGGAGATGCGGGCCAGCAGGTCGTGGGGAAGCCGCGCCCAGTCGGCCGTCATGCCGTCCCGGCTGGTCACCGCCCGTATGGCGATCGTTGTCTCGTAGGTGCGCCCGTCGCCCATCACCCCCACGCTCCTGGCGGGTGTGAGCACGGCGAAGTACTGCCAGACCCTCCGTGCCAGCCCCGCTGCCTCGATCTCCTCGGTCACGATGGCGTCGGCAGCTCTCAGCATCTCCAGTTTCTCCTCCGTCACCTCGCCGACGATGCGGATAGCCAGCGCCGGCCCGGGGAAAGGCTGGCGGCAGACCACCTCTTCCGGCAGCCCGAGCTCCAGCCCCACCTGGCGCACCTCGTCCTTGAAAAGATAGCGCAGCGGCTCGATGAGCTCGAAGCGCATTTCCGCCGGGAGGCCGGCCACGTTGTGGTGGGTCTTGATGCGCGCCGCCCCGCTGGCGGTGGCCGCGCTCTCGATGACGTCGGGGTAGAGGGTGCCCTGGGCCAGGAAATCGAAATGGCCCAGCATGCCATGCCATGGTTTGGCTGCTTCCTCCTCGAACACCCGCACGAACTCCTCCCCGATGATGCACCGCTTCTCCTCGGGGTCAATCACGCCCCGCAGCCTCTCTCGGAAGCGCTTTCTGGCGTCAACGAAGACCACGTTGAGTCCCAGGCGGTGGAAGCGCTCCAGGTTGCGCTCCGCCTCGCCGTGGCGCAGGAGCCCATGGTCAACGAAGATGCAGGTCAGCCTATCGCCCACCGCCCGCCTCACGAGGGTGGCCGTCACCGTGGAATCCACGCCGCCCGAGAGAGCGCAGATGACGCGACCCTCGCCCACCTGCTCCCTGATCCTGGCCACAGCTTCTTCGACAAAGGAGCGCGGCGTCCACGTCCCCTTCAGCCCGCAGACGTTGTAAAGGAAGTTGTGGATGATCTCCCCGCCGCGGGGGGTGTGAACGACCTCTGGATGGAATTGGAGGCCATAGAGCTTGCGCGCCTCGTCGCCCATGGCGGCGATTGGCGAGTTAGCGGTGGAGGCGAGGGCGACGAATCCTGGGGCAAGCTCCTCTACGCGGTCGCCGTGGCTCATCCAGACCTTCGTGGAGAAGGGGAGATTGGCGAAGAGCGGGGAGGAAATGGCCAGGACGGAGAGCTCGGCGGGGCCGTACTCCCGCTCCCCCGCCGGGGCGACCCTGCCCCCCAGCGCGTGGGCCAGAAGCTGCATCCCGTAGCAGATGCCCAGCACGGGCAGGCCGCTGACGAGCACGTAATGTGGCAGGGTGGGCGCTCCCTCGTCGTAGACGCTGGC
>Ga0209979_1004200_pt1 | contig 12069 bp, 10 predicted proteins | sample AnhtaG_FD_183114 | JGI IMG/M metagenome (GOLD analysis project Ga0209979, IMG submission 183114) | Deep subsurface microbial communities from Anholt, Denmark to uncover new lineages of life (NeLLi) - Anholt_01485 metaG (SPAdes) (version 2) | ecosystem: Environmental > Aquatic > Marine > Oceanic...
CTGCGACCGCGAGGGCCCTACCGCCGCAATCAGCTCCGTGGGGCGCCTTGGACTGGAGACGGCGCCCAACGGCGCGTCCCACACCCTGAACCTCAGCCCGTCACTCCTGAGGGACGAGGAGCACGTCTCCAAGCTGGCGGCTCTCCTCCGTGCCTATGGCCGCGTCGGCGGCACGGCCCTTCAGGTCAACGTTGTCGACCGGGATACGTTGCGAGCCGCCCAGGCCGACCCGGAGACCTATCGCAACCTGCTGGTACGGGTCACGGGCTACAACGCCTACTTCGTGGGTCTTGGGCGCGAGATCCAGGAGGAGATCATCACCCGGGAGGCGCGCCGGGTATGAAGGCGGGGAAGGCAACCGCCGCTGCATCGCCCGCAGGCGTCACCTTCAACGTGCAGCGCTTCAGCACCGAGGACGGGCCCGGCATCCGCACCACCGTCTTCATGAAGGGCTGCCCCCTGCGTTGCAAGTGGTGTCACAACCCTGAGGGCCTCTCGCCCCATCCGCAGTTGGTCTGGTACGACGTGCGCTGCATCGGCGCTCGCCGCTGCCTCGCGGCGTGCCCCGCCGACGCCCTGGAGCTGACGCCGGCAGGGATGCGCGTTGACCGCGACCGCTGCTCGCCCTGCGACCGCTGCGCCGAGGCCTGCCCGTCCGGCGCTCTGGAGATCATCGGCCGCTGCTGGACGCCGGCAGATCTCCTCGCGCAGGTGACAAAGGACAGGGCCTTCTACGAGACCTCAGGTGGCGGGGTGACGGTCTCAGGCGGCGAACCCGCCACGCAGCCCGATTTCCTGGAGGCGTTTTTCGCACTGTGCCGCGAGGCCGGCATCGCCACCGCCCTCGACACCTGTGGCTACGCCGACTGGAGCGTGTACGAGCGGCTGCTGCCGCACTTGGACCTGGTCCTTTTCGACTTGAAGATGGCGGACCGGGAGCAGCACCGCGAGGCTACGGGCGTGCACCCGGACCGCATCTTCGCCAACGCCGCCGCCATCGCGGAGCGTGGCCTGCCCATGTGGGTGCGCACGCCAATCGTGCCCGACTATACCGATGACGAGGAGAACATCAGGGCCCTCGCCGCCTTCATCGGCGAACGACTGCCGACGGTCCAGCGCTGGGACCTCCTCGCCTATTCAAAGCTGGGACGGCCCAAGTACCACCGCCTGGACCTTCCCTACCCACTGGAGGAGACCGAGCTGGCGGCGCGCCATCAGATGGAACGCCTGGCCGCCATTGCGGCGAACAGCGGTGCGCCGGTAGTCGCCTGGTCGGGGGCCACTTGTGACTGACAAGATGACCACCACCGACCTGTCCCAGGACAAGCTCAGCCCGGCGGTCATGAGGGCGCTTTCCGGGGCGCGGACTCCGAAGTTCCTGGCCACCCGCGACGGCCAAGGCATCCCCAACGTCGTGCCCGTACTCTCGCTGGAAGCCGCCGATGAGCAGACGATCATCTTCGGGGAGATGATGATCTGGAAGACGCGCCGCAACCTGCAGGCGGACGCCCGCGTCTCCATTCTCGTGCTGTCGCCGGACCTGCGAGGATGGACCGTCAGGGGCCGGTTCGTCGAGTTCCAGCGCACCGGCGCCTACTTCGACCACATCATGGGGAGCGAGAGCATCCGCTATAACGCCTACAGCGGCATCCGCAGCGCCGGTGTCATCCAGGTGGTTGATGTGGCCCGAACCTTCAAGCTCTCGCAGGCCGGCCTGCTCTTGGATACGGCCCGCAGCCGCTGGCTGGCCCGCCGCCTATCCCACAACGGCTCAGAGGGGGGTGCCATGCCGCGCCAGGTGCAGGAGAAGTTCAGTCGCTTGCAAGCGGCGAAGGCGGCGGCCTTTGTGGGCGCCGGCGGCCACCCCGACTGCCTGCCCGCCCTCCCGCTGGTGCCGGCGGGCCCGGCGAGGCTGGTCTGGGGCGCTCGCGCCCTCGAAGACCTCGCGGTCCTGACGCCGGGATCGCCGATGGCCGCGGCTGTAATTACCCCGGAGCCTGTCGCCTATCAGGTCAAAGGTGAGTTTGCGGGCTGGCGCATGAGCTTGGGGCGGAAGCTGGGCGTGATTGAGGTGCGAGAGGCGTACAGCGCTTGCCCTCCCCTCCCGGGCCAGCGCCTGCCGCCCGTCGGTGACACTGATCGCCTGTAACACGCGCCTTCGGTGGTGCTATTCGCCGATGATCTTGATGACGACGCGCTTGCGCCGTCGGCCATCGAACTCGGCATAGAAGACTTGCTCCCAGGGGCCCAGGTCCAGCTTGCCAGCGGTGACTGGCAGGAGCGCCTGGTGGTGGATCAAGGTTCGCTTCAGGTGGGCGTCGCCGTTGTCCTCGCCGGTTCGATGGTGCTGGTAGTCCCTGCCGTACGGGGCCAGCGACTCCAGCAGCCCCCAAAAGTCCTGCCAAAGACCAGGCTCATTGTCGTTGACCCAGATGCCAGCGGTAATGTGCATGGCGCTGACCAGGCAGAACCCCTCGCCGATGCCGGAGTCGCGGACACGCTGGCTCACCTCCTGGGTTATGTTGATGAGATCGCGCCGCTCGGCGGTATTGAACCAGAGGTACTCTGTATAGCTCTTCATAGTCCCTCCCCTGACGCTATGGCGGCAGTGGCCGCATTCTAACGCCGGGGCCCAAGAGGCGGCAATGCTATGGACCGGGACCAGCGGCGCCGGATGTTCACACCGTCCAGCGCATGCTCCGCCACGCGGACATCCGAACCACGCTCCGATATTTGCATCTAGCGCCGGAGCAGCTTCAGGAGAAGATGCGCCTCTTATCGCCGTTGGCCGAGGTCGCGGAGGAGCGGCGGCGGATGGTGCCGTACCTCCAGAGTCTTATGCTCCACCTTCGCCGCGCCGTCCGCATTCGCTTCCTCCCTCGCGATACCAGCGTCGTTCGGCCTCGCTCAGGCCTGTCGGCGCCGGTCCTCCCAGGAGGGGCGGCATGCGCGAGTTGAGGCCGTGCAACTTGGCCTGGAGGAGAATCCAAAGCGCGCGGAGAGGATTCAGAGGCACCATGTCCAGCGGCCTGACCTTCATCAGAGTAGCCAGGCCGGCGGTTATGCCGCGCAGGTCGTTGTGGGCGTCCACTTCGATGATTCGGCGGTCAGGGTAGCGCCGCCGCAGGTCCGCCCCCCGGTCGTTGATGGCGCACGCCCCTACCACCAGGATGTCCCCGGGTAAGTCCTCCAGATCGGCCTCCTCGAACCCCCTACCGAAGACGATAGTGAAGCCGCCCTGGCTGGCGTAGTCGTTGCTCAGGATCTCCAGGGCGCATTCGGTGTTCCCCTTGCAACCCTCCACGCATGCCCGCTCGCGGCCCTCGACGATGCGCACGTCGGGGTGGAAGCGGCGCAGCAGGGTGTACGGATAGCGCCTCCCGAAACGGCTGAGGTCGCCGACAATCTCGACGCGGTCGAGCCGTCCCTCGCCCAGACCCCACTCCGCCGCCAGGCGGAGGTGCTCCACCTCTTCGATGGCATAGCCCATCACCCTGCAGCCCACGGTGTCCACCGCCACCGTGTCCTGGCCGCCAATGAGCACGTTGAGCTGCACGCTGCTCTCATTTAGCAGGGCCGCGGGCGGTACGTGCCCGTTGAAGATCGCCGTCATCCCCTCGATGATGCAGAAATCGGGTTGCAACATCCGATAGAGGCGAGCGAGACGAACGTGCAACGTCTCGTGGTTGTGAAAGTGCATGCGGTCCTCATCAATGGGGAACGCTTGCTGGTTTTTCACGCCGAGGGTCATCGTCGTCATCGAGTGGGTCTTCAGCTTGGGCAAGCTGAGGTAGAAGTTGCCGGCGGGCTGCGAGGGGTTAATGAAGGTCCTATAGAGGCGGCGGGATATGCGGATCGGCGCCTCCTCGCCCTCCAGGGTGTAGGGCACTGTGCCGCCCTCATCCAGGTAGATTAGCTCGGCGCCGTGCCGACGAGCGATATCGGCGTAGCCGTTCACCGCGAAAACAAGACGGGTGGAAACGCCGTGGGTGGAATTCTCCATCAGGGCCAAGCGGCGGTAGCCGTGGTCGCCCAGGTAAGCCAGCAGAGCATCGACGACGGCTGGGTCCGTGTACATGCCTGCGGAAAAGTGGACACCGTTCGGCTTGAGGTGGACTTTGCTACCGGCAGGAATGACCTTGGCGATGCCGCCGTGTGAGGCAAAGATGGCGTCGAACGCGGCGGGCAGACCATTGGCTGTGTCGGCGATGGTCACGATGGGTCGCATGGCAGATACCTCCCGGGTTGGCCCGGCCAGCGGCCGGCGCCTCAATGATACGATGCTGGCTACTACCCTCGCCTCTGGACGACGAACGGCACAGCGGCCAGGAAGAGTAGCCATGGTGTCCTAGACGAACTTGTTCTGGCTCAGGAACTGAAGCAGCCGCTCGGCCACGGCGTCTGTCGGCCCCTGGATGACGTCACCGTGCCGCTCCTCCATGCCGCCGGAGATGATCTGCTGCCAGCGTTCCTCCGGCGAGAGGCTGCTATCAGGGATGAACAAGCCTTTGGTGATGGGCTTGGGCGGCGACAGGTTCACCACCTGAGCGCAGGAGCCCGCCTCGCCTACCTCGTCAGCGCGGAGGCCCAGGTCGGCGAGGCCACGGCGGGGGATTTCTGCCCTCAGCGAGCGAAGAAGAACCCGTAGCTTCGGATAACGGGGGCGATTGATCCCCTCCTCGACGGCGAACAGAGCGGGCAGAGGACAGCGGAGCACCTCTCGCCGGCCTCGTTCCAGCCGGCGATGGACCAGGGCTTCGCCGTCCCTCACCTCCAGCTGGACAACACCAGTGACCGCTGGCAGGTCGAGAAGTTCGGCTAGCTGAGCGCCCACCTGCCCCGTGTCGCCGTCGCTGGCCCGCTTGCCGCAGAGCACTACATTGGCCTCCACCTGCCTGATGGCGGCGGTCAGGATGCGCGCGGTGGCCAAAGTGTCGGAGCCGCGGAAGGCCTCGTCGCACAGGAGCAGGGCCTCGTCGACCCCCAGGGCCAAGCAACGGCGGAGGACCGACTCGCTTTGGGGCGGGCCCATGCTGATGGCCGTCACGCTGCTGTCGGGGAAACGATCCCTCAGGCGCAGGCCTTCCTCCAGGGCATACTCGTCGGCCGGATTGAGGACGTGCCTCAGGCCCCCTCCTTCGAGAGCGGCCTTTTCCCACCCTACTGGCAGCGGCTCGCCAGTATCCACCACCCTGGCGACGCAGACGACCACCTTCATCGAGCTTGTCACCTCACGAGACCTGCCTGGCGGCGGGCATGTTGGCCAGCGTCCGCAGAACCTCCTCGTCCTCAGCCGTCCCCCGCTCCTGCCGCAATCGCCGCAGCCGCTCGACCAGCGAGGGCAGCACCTGGCGCAGGTCGCCCACTACCTTCACGTCGGCTATCTGGAAGATAGGAGCATAGGGGTCCCGGTTTATGGCGACTACGGCCCTGGAATCCTTCATCCCCACGACATGGTGATTGGCGCCGGAAATACCACAAGCGAGGTATAGCCGTGGAGCGACAGTCTTGCCGCTGAGTCCTACCTGCCGCTCATAGGGAGCCCAGCCGGCGTCCACCGCCGGCCTGGAGGCGGCCACGGCGGCGCCCGTGAGGTGAGCCAGTTGTTCCACCAGGTGGAAGCCCTCCTCGCTGCCCACGCCCCGCCCGCCAGCGACGATCACCTCCGCCTCGGTCACGTCCAGGGCTGAGGAAGGAATCTTGATCACCTCCTCCAGGCGGAGACGCAGGCTCTGGGACGATAGGCTCACGTCTATTGGAACTACCTGCGCCTGACGGCTGGGGTCCGGCCGCTTGGCCGGCACCGCCCCCGGCTGAAGGGTGGCCATCTGGGGCCTCGCCTGAGGGCAGACGACGTCGCAGGAGGCCTTGCCGCCGTAGACCGGGCGAGTCATCACCAGCAGGCCATCCTCGCTCAGGTCGATGCGGGTGCAATTAGAGGCCAGGCCTGTGCCCAGGCGGGCAGCCACCCGGGGAGCCAGATCGCGCCCCTGATCGGTAGCACCCCAGAGGACGATAGAAGGCCGCTGGCGACGGATGAGATCGGCGAGAAGGGGAGTATGAGCGTCGGGATTATAGGCGCCCAGGAGAGGACTTTCAGCTAGATAGACCGTATCGGCGCCGCACTGACCGATAAGGGGCGCCAAGCCACCAACATCATCGCCCAGGAGCACCGCCACCACCGACAGGCCCAGTCGATCGGCCAGCTCGCGGGCCAGCCCGAGGAGTTCCAGGGCGACATCCTCTACCTCATCGCTGGTATGGTCGACGATAACCCACACGCCGCCCGTCGGTCCTGCTCGCATATCCCGACGCGGTCGCGCCCGCTAGCAGGTCATCGCCAGTCTGCGCTCTCTCAGCCCTGTGCCGGCCTAGCTTCCGCCGAGCCTCCAGAAGGAGCCTGTCTTGCCCAGCTTAACTAGGGTAGTCACCCACTCGGGCATGAATTGGGGGAGCCGGAGCGCATAGTCGGCCTGGAGGCGCTCCCGGAACAAGGCAATGCCGAAAAGGGTGGCATAGTCGGCGAGGGGCATGGTGCCGTCGGCGCTCTCAGGATCGTAGAGGGACCAGTTGCGGACGTGCTCTTCCGACCGGAAGAGGTTCATCTGGCTTCAGGCCCTGGCGAAGTCGCGCCAGCGCGAGAAGGGGACGTTCACGTGGCCCACGATGGTGGCTGGCGAGGCCTCCAGGATCTCCCCATCGCGCATCCGCACCCGTATCGGTTCGTTGCAGTCCAGGCAGGGGCAGTCGATCTGGACCTGCTTGCCGGGGTAGAGCCAGCTGACCGCTAGCGACTCAAACCCTCACTGGCCGTACCATTTCTGCTCGCCCTCGACAGAGATGAGATACGGAGTGGGGATATTCGAGAAGGGCGCGCAGGACTCCACGAGATCGGTGTCCGGGCGAACCCAGAAGCCGGGCACGCCCCTTCCGTCCAGCTCGTGCAGCGCCTGCCGGGCCTCGTCTGGGGAAAGGCCTAGCTCGGCGGCGAGTTCCGTGTAGTGCGGCGCCCGGCCGTCGCGGACTATGCCGCTGATGATGCCGTGGTACATCTTTGCCAGAAGCTGCGGGTCGGCCATGGTGCGCCTCCTTCGCTGCTTGCAGGGACATGCCGGTCTGCACTATTCTACCAGACGCCGTACAGACGAATGTCGCAACCCTAGGTGCGGAATGGCTTGCGCGCCAGGGCCGCCCGCTAGAGTCGGTCGAGGGCGCGTGAGCGCGTCGCGTGGATTTGGCCGAGATGGAGATTGGAGAGTCCAAAACATGAGGCAGCCGCTTCTTCAGGAACTGTTGACGGAAGAGGACAGGTTGGTCCAACAAGCGGTGAGAACCTTTGTGGATAGCGAGATTATGCCTGTCCGCCAGCAACTGGACGATGATAGGGACCATATCCTCATCGACAAGATATCGGAAAAGCTGAAGAACATAGGGTTTCAGAGGAGCATAGTGCCGGAGAGATACGGCGGCCTGCCACAGAGGTCGGTGGTCGGCACTAGCATCCTCATGGAGGAGATCGCCCGAGGAGACGTCGGACTCGCCGTGTCACTGGGCTGCACCGCGTGGTTCGTTATGCCGGCGACCCGCGCCAACAACGACGCGGTACTGCGCAAGGTTGCCGCGGTCTTCTGTGGCGACGAGCTGCGCAGAGGATGCTTCGCCATGACGGAACCCGAAGCGGGATGCGATGTTGAAAACCCTGCCCTGCACGGAAAAAGGATCTCTACCAGGGCCGTCTTGGATGGGGATGAATGGGTTCTGAACGGAAGCAAGAGGTTCCCCAGCAACGCGGGCATCTCCTCCTACTACTGTGTTGTCTGCACTACCGACCCCAGTCTGGGGGACGAGGGCATCGCCTTGATCTACGTGCCTCATCCCAGCGAAGGGCTCTCCTTCGGGAAGTTCGAGAACAAGGCAGGCATGCAGGCGGACAGAAACTGCGACATCTATTTGGACAACGTGCGGGTCCCCAAGGAGGACCGCGCCGCGGGCCCTGGAGAGGATGCTAGGCTGCTCCAGATCAATCTGACCGTTGGCAGGATAGTGAGCGGAGCTCTGGCCGTGGGCGCGGCTCAGGGCGCGTTTGAGACGGTTCTCGAGTACACCAAGAACAGAGTCGTGGCTGGGAAGCCCATCCGGGAGCATTCCATCTGTGCCGGGATGCTGGCCGATATGGCCATCGGCATCGAGACCGCCAGGACGTACTACTTGACCGCGGCCTACATGTCCGACCGCCCGGAGACCTATGGGCCGCCGGAATCGCCTGGCCACCTGTCGCGGGGGAGCATCGCCAAGGTCTACGGTGCCGAAGTAGCCATTATGGTCGCCAACAAGGCCATGGAGTTAATGGGCTCCTACGGCTATATGCGCGAGTACAACGTGGAGAAATACTGGAGGGACTGCAAAGAGATTCAGCTCTGGGAAGGAGGAGCCCAACTGGGCAGATTCGACGTAGTTCGCGGATACTACGACTTCCAGATGGGCGACCGGTAGACCGAGCGCAACATTTGCTAGCGCGCGGCTCAGGTCGATCGGAAGGCATTGGGAGAGGCGCTGGAGCTGCATTCCCTCTGATCCGGATCCGCTCTGGCAGCCATCAGGGAAGGAGTACTGACCAGTGACCACCGCACCAGAGAAGTCCCAAGTACAGTTCAAGCACCTTTTCACTCCTCTGAAGATCGGCGCATTTACCGTCCGCAACCGCATCCTCAGCACCGCCCACCTTACCTGCTTCGCCGAGGGGGGCCTTCCAACCGAACGGCACCTGAACTACTGGGCGTCAAAGGCCAAAGGGGGCATCGGCCTCATTGTCACCGAGGACCAGGCCGTCCACCCCACCGCTGCCACCGACCCGTTCGTCATCCACGCCTACAGGGATGCATGCATCGAGCCCTTCAGACGGATCGTCTCTGCGGTGCATGAGCACGGGGCCAAGCTAGTAGCCCAGCTATGGCATCCGGGGAGCCTTTTCTACGAGGCGCGAGAGGGCAGCCTGCCCCTGTGGTCCAGTGGGGCCAACCCCGGCTCCTTCCACGCTGAGACCGCTCACGTCATGGAGGTCGAAGAGGTCAAGGAGATAATTCAGGCATTTGGCGACTCGGCGCGGCGAATGCGGGAGGCCGGCCTGGACGGCGTAGAGCTCATGGGCACCCACGGCTTCTTGATCGAGCAGTTTATGTCGCCTCGCACCAACGAGCGCAGCGATGAATACGGGGGGTCCGAGGAGAACCGCCTTCGCTTCATCCTGGAGGTGATCGATGCGGTGCGGGCCGGTGTGGGCTCCGACTTCACCCTGGGCTTGCGGATTAGCGGCGACCAGTTCCAGGGAGGCGGCCTGGGCCTCCAGGACATGAGAAGGATTATGCCCAAGCTAACGGCCGCAGGCAAGCTGGACTACGTTAGCGTCACCGTCGGGGCCGGCGGCGCTCCCATCCCGCCCATGTACATGCCCAGCAGCCCCTTCGTCTACCTGGCGGCCGGGATCAAGGAGGTGGTGGACGTGCCGGTGTTCTGCGTCGGCCGCATCACCGACCCTGTGGTGGCCGAGGACATCCTGGCCAAGAATCAGGCGGACATGGTGGGGATGACCCGGGCCAACCTGTGCGACCCTGAGCTGCCCAACAAGGCGCGGGAAGGAAGGCTGGATGAGATTCGCCGCTGTATCGGCTGCAACGAGGGCTGCTTGGGCCGTAATGCCGAGACTCTGCCCATCACCTGCGCCCTCAATCCCAGCGCGGGACGGGAAAAAGAGATGGAGATCACCCCTGCCCCGGTGAAGAAGAGGGTGATGGTCATCGGCGCAGGCATCGCCGGCATGGAGGCGGCACGGGTGGCGGCGCTGCGGGGCCACTCCGTCTCCCTGTACGATAAGGATGAGCAGTTGGGGGGCCAGCTCCAGATCGCGGCCAAGGCCCCCGGCAGGCAGGACATGGCCGAGCCGGTGCGCTATTACGAGTTCCAGTTCAAGCTACTGGGAGTCGATGTCCATCTGGGCTCGGCGGTAGACGAAAGAACCGTGGCGGAGGTCAAGCCTGATGCCGTCATCGTGGCCACCGGGGGACTTCCAGCTCCAGCCAGCTTCGCTGGCGCAGACCAGCCCAACGTAGTGCAGGCCCGGGACGTGCTAGGGGGCGAGGCCCAGGCAGGCAAGAGGGTCGTCCTACTGGCCCTCGACCGGGGAATGGAAGCCCTGACCACGGCCGATTTCCTGTCCGACCGCGGTTGTGAGGTGGAGGTGCTCGTACCGTGGGGAGCGATAGCGGGCTTCCAGGTAGAGCCACTGACCCTCGGCTTTGTGCTATCGCGACTCTACCGCAAGGGGGTGGCCCTGACCAACAGCATGCGGATAAAGGCGGTGCGGGAGAACACTGTGGTAGCCACCAACATTCTCACCCGCCAGGAGCGCACCATCGAAGAAGTGGACAGCGTTGTGCTGGCCCTGGGCGGCGTGGCCAACGATAGCCTGTACAAGGCCCTCAAGGGCAAGGTGCCAGAGCTCCACGTTATTGGGCAGGCCCTGGCCCCGCGCAAGATGCTGGAGTCAACCCTGGACGGGCTTCGCGTGGGCAGGATGGTGTAAGAAGGGTGCCACTCAGGTGGTGAAAACGACGGTCGATATCTTCTTGCGCGGTGTTCCTCAGATGGCATGCTCCGTCCGCGCGATGAGTTCGTCCTGGACAACGCGGTTGAGGTCCGTGAACAGGGCGCTATAGCCCGCCACCCGCACAACCAGCCCCCGATATGCCTCCGGGTCTTGCCGGGCGGCGATCAGCGTCGCCCGGTCCACTAGGTTCCATTGCAGTTCCTGCCCGCCGAGGGTGAAATAGGCCTCCAAGAGGCCGCCCAACACGTCGCTGGCCTGCCTGCGCGCCGATGCGCCCAGGCTGAGCATCTGGATCAGCGCCAGGCCGTTGGACACCAGCGTGTGATCGAGCTTGGCAGCGGACTTGAGGGCGGCGGTAGGGCCACTCCTGTCGCGCCCGTGCGCCGGGCTGATGCCCTGCGAGAGCGGCTCGCCCGCATGGCGTCCATCAGGGGTCGCGCCGACCATCAGCCCGAAGGCTACGTGCGTCGTCACGCTGTACAGCCCGGGTGAATACCAGCCGCCGCGGGAGTTCCGATTCTTCTCGACGGCGCGGCAGTATATCTCCGCCGCAAGGCAGGCGAATCGATCGGCCTGATCGTCGTCACAGCCGTACTTGGGCGCTTTGTTCAGGAGCATCTGTCGCAGCGCCTCTCGCCCTTCGAAGTCCGTATCCAGGGCGGCTAGCAGTTCCTCCATGGCGATGCGCTTCTGGTCGAACACCAGCCAATCTATCGTCGCCAGGCTGTCGCCGACGGTGGCCACGCCCACGCCCTGGACACCGGTGAAGTTGTAGCGGGCGCCGCCTGCTGTCAGGTCGAGGCCCCGTGTCAGACAGTCATCGGTGAGCGATGAGGCCAGCGGCACTGGCCGCCGCTCGGCGTGGGCCTGCGCCAGCCCCTCCAGCCCTTCCACCATCTGGCTCACGAGGTATTCGACCTGCGCCCGGTAGGCTTCGATTACATCGTCGATGCACGTGAAGCTCCGCGGGTCTCCGGTGGGCAGACCAAGCTGATCGGAGAATAGCCGCCCGCGACCGTTGTTCAGCGCCAGCTCCAGGCACAACGGCAGGTTGAGCAGCGCTGCGTCGGAGGACGTAAAGCTCTTGCCGGGCACGGCCTGCTCGACGCAACCGATGATTCCGTAGTCGCGCGCCTCTTGCAGGGGGACGCCGCGATTGGTCAGCGAGGCGATGACCACTTCGTCGTTAAACAGCTGGAGGTTGCCGATGCCGTCGGCTACAGCCTGGACGATGGCGTCTCGGAATCCTCGTGGGGCCTGCCTGTGGAGGCGAACGCCAAAGTTGGGCTGCGGCGTCCGCACGCGCTTCATGGCTTCCAGCATCAGGTATGAGAGATCGTTAGTGGCGTCGTTCCCTTCCCCGTCCACGCCGCCGATGACCGTGTTGGCAAAGTTGGTCAGCCCGGAGAAGGCCAGCGTCACGTCGGCGTCGAACAGGGGAATGGAGTGACTGAGCTTGATGTAGA
>Ga0209979_1004203_pt1 | contig 12065 bp, 12 predicted proteins | sample AnhtaG_FD_183114 | JGI IMG/M metagenome (GOLD analysis project Ga0209979, IMG submission 183114) | Deep subsurface microbial communities from Anholt, Denmark to uncover new lineages of life (NeLLi) - Anholt_01485 metaG (SPAdes) (version 2) | ecosystem: Environmental > Aquatic > Marine > Oceanic...
CCAACCTCAGTCACCGTGCCCACGTCCACCCTGGTTATTACCGGGCCAAAACGCTCAATCTGCTGGCTGATAGCAGAAACGATATCTTGTCCCCTGTTTTTCAACTACCCCACCTCCTAGCCAACTTCTTTGCCATATCCTATCCTGAAATTACCTCCTTTTTCAGAGCTTCCAGTTTACCACGAACGCTACCATCAATGAGCTCATCACCAACTCTAATTATAATCCCACCTATTATACTTGGGTCTACTTTAGGCTTGAGCACTATCGACTTGCCGAATATGTCAGTGATACGCTGGGCTAACATTAGTCTATCTTCATTATCAAGTGGGATAGCAGTAATAACCTCAGCATCTTCAACTGCCTCCATACCAAGGTAGTGATCCACCAATCGCCGATACTCCTCGGAAATATTACCTATCATATCTAATCGACCCTGCCGCGCTAGCACACACACTACCCTTATCGCCAGGGGGTCTAGTAAAGGACATCGCTCAGATAGCACTCTAGCTTTCCTATCACAATCACCCTCAGGGTCTCGTAGTAAACCGGAAAGTGTAACATCCCCAGCCAGGCAAGCCAGTGTTCTCAGGTCACACTGCCATTTCCTGAATTCTTTTCTCTTCAGGGCAATATTAAATAGCGCCTTGGCGTAACGCTTAACAAAAACATTACTTGCCATTGTCATCCCCCTTAATACGAGGGCTAATCCTTTCTCAAGGTAGAGGCTTCTCTCAGCACATCATCAATGAGCTGGCGGTGTGCTTCTTTATCTAATGAGCGGTCAATGACCTTCCCTGCGGCCATTATGGTTAAGTCGGCAAACTCCCTATGTAGCTCATCAATAACCTCATCGCGCTCTCGCTGTATCTCAGCGCGCACCCTAACAATAAGAGATTCGGCTTCACGCCTGGCTTCCTGCAGTGCCTCTTGCCCAGCTTCCTCCCCAGTCTTCACTGCTCGGGTTATTATTTCCTGTCCTTGTTTACTAGCGGCTTCAATCTGCTTTTTAGCTTCTTCCTCAGCACGTGCCGCCTGCTCCTTAATATCTTCTGTTTGCTCCATGCTCTCCCTAACCCTCTTAGAGCGCTCATCAAACATCCTCATCAGAGGTTTATAGGCAACCAGATACAAAAGACCAAACAGAATAACAAAATTTATAATTTGTGCCAACAAAGTTGGCATGTTTATGCCAAGATTTGCCAGACCTCCCATTTTTCGCCCCTTTAGGCGAAAAGCATCACTGCAATTATTGACCCAACGAAAAACATCGCCCCAAAAATCACCACGGAAAAAAGAACCGCTATAGACATAGGTATACCATCCTGTCCCATAATAGCCCCCTTTATATAAACTAAACAATCATAGCCAGAATAATGGCTATAATCAAAACATAAATCCCGATTGCCTCAGCGAATGCGGTAACTAATATCATATTGGTCATTATGGGGCCACTCGCCTCGGGGTTACGGGCTATTCCCTGCAATGCTGAGTAACCAATAAGCCCAATAGCTAGCGCCGGCCCTAACATTCCCAGACCAGCCGCCATCCCCACTGCCAACATCTTCATTACTTCTGGTGTCATTTTTACCTCCCTTTCATAATTAATAAATTAGACTATATTAAGTTGCCTCTGCCCCATGAGAACCCACGGCAATGGTAAGAAACACCAAGGTTAACCCACCAAAGATAAGAGCCTGGACGAAGCCAACAAGCAACTCGAGCCCATAAAAGGCTAAGCCAAATATCAATGGAACAAGGAAAGTAGCTATTAGAAGTAATACCTCGCCAGCCGTCATATTACCGAAGAGACGGAAGGTGAAGCTGACGATGCGTATCAATTCACTCAGCGCTTCCAATATGCCGACAAAAATTTCAATAGCTCCGGTGAATAACCCACTAAGCGCAGCTTTAGGCTTACCTTTGAATAACTGACCTATGCTTCTGCCAAACCGCCCTACATTGAAAAACTTCCCCAGATAACGAAAGCCACGCGACCTTAAACCAAAGTATTCAACAAAGACAAAGGACACCAACGCCAGCGCCAGAGGCATATTAACATCGGTATTAGCTGCCCTAAGTAAATGCACCTCACCCTCTGCTGTTCCAATAGTTATTGAACCAAATCCAGGCAACAAACCCATCCAGGCATTAAAAGCAACAAATAGGAAGATAGTTGTTACTACTGGAAAGAACCGGCGTCCGTTCTTCTCACCAGCCACTTGCTGACAAAAGTTATAAAGCCAGCCAAGTAGAAATTCAAAGGCACTTTGCAATCTACTTGGTATAAGCTTTATCCTACGAGTAACCACATACGAAAACCCTGCCAAGACAATGATAGTAAGCCAAGCAGCCACAATACTATTAGTGATGGGAAAACCGAATAAGTGAAAAACCACCTCAGCCGGAAGCTCGGGGTGTGGTCGGGGAACAGTGAGCCAGCTAGGCAGCCCCAAATCACCAAACATGCTCTTGCCCAGGGGACCACTAAGAAAACCAATCACAAAGAAAGCAAGAAAGACAACCGCAACTCCAACTACTACCGGGAATGAACAACCCAGACAACCCCGCCGTTTGGGCACTAGTTATTCTCCTTGTTTTGTTTGTTACGAGTGAGGGGCAGAATCATCCGATAAATGCCGTAAAAAGCGACCACAATTCCAACAAGCAACCCGACTATCGCTAAAATAGGCTCACTATTCAGTTTATTGTCAAGCCAGCGACCGGCAAACACCCCCAATACAATTGAACCGCCGATAAAAAAACCCATCCCCGTCAGCCTCAGCGCCACCATCCACTTGGGCATACCAGCCTCAATATCCCTTAACCGTAGGTAGCATATCAAATCTGCCTCCCTAGGTCAAGTCTGCCTTTTACTTGCTCATTAAAACAGCCTTAGAACTGAAAGTCTAAGGCTGTTTAATTGATAACTAGAAAAGTAACCCTCTCTTGCCATAATGCTTCTAGCTTTTTGAGTCTACTCTTGATTAAAAAAGCGAGAAAAGTCTCCATCAAAGTCTTTCAAGAAGTTGTGCATATCCAGTAGTTCGTCGGCGGTTAGCCTACCCATATTACTGAATTTATCCAATTCCGCCTCAGTAAGGTCAGTAATAACCTCAGGTGTGCTATCCTCTTTAATTACTGCCGCCGCTAAATACTGAGTATGACAAGCTACACATAAAATCCTCAAAAACCATAGATTCTCCTCATGTCCAAGGACTTCAATATTATCCGTCTCGTAGTGCTGTCCACAAACGTTACACTTCATTGAAGCCATTAGCTTTCTGATAAGATTCTCCTCCAGCAATTCAACCTCTGTTATGATTTATGCTTACCAAAGTCCTCTAAATCAAGAGTATTAATGAAATCATAGAAAGCCGACATCTTCCTCAACTCTTCTTCACTAACTTTGTCGCCGCTAGCCCCTTCCCTTTCTGGGAGAACAGGTTTACCTGTCTCCTTATCCAATAGGATACCTGCCTTATCTAAAACTGTCTCCTCAACATAGATAGGTACCTCGACCCTTACCGCTAAGGCAAGGGCATCGCTAGGACGAGAGTCGACCTCCATTTGCCCACCATTTACATTAAGAAGAATCTTGGCATAAAAGGTATCGCTTTTAAGGTCGCTAATAATGATAGAGTTGACCGTAGCTCCTAAAGCATCAATGACTGTGCGTAGCAAGTCATGAGTTAGCGGTCTGGGCACAGTAACACCCTGTAGCTTTACAGCTATGGCATCAGCCTCGGCTGGACCAATCCAGATGGGTAGATAGCGCTCTGACGTCTTCTCTTTAAGAATCACCACCCGCTGATAATTCATCAGGCTGACCCGAATGCTGTCAATAGTCATCTCTATCATAATTGAACCTCCTCTATTTCCTCAGCCAACATATTCAAATTCTACTCCCCAATCACCCCCACTGTCAACCAGAAATAATAGGAGAGTATCTATCCAAACTACTCTCCTCAGCATTTAGCCACCCTATATCCCCTTATCAACGCAGATAGAAGATAATCTATTAAAAGAGGTCCAGACTTACATAGCCTCTGGCTCAATCCGGAAGGAGACAAAGAGGACTTTTTAGCACTCTCAAAATTATTTTATTTCCCGATAGACTTGCTGAAGCTAGTTGATGCTTTTACCGCATATTCATTTAGCATATTGCCGTACTCTTTAGTTAAAGATAATTGGGCAGATCTTAGCCAAGCTATTGGTACCTGATTTGGAGCAGGAGATACATTACTAAGACCGACACCATAACAAACTTCCAGTGATGCTGGGTCTGCGGCGTGCTCACCACAAATTCCAAATTCATAATCTGGTTTAGCTGCTCTTGCCAATAGAACTGCGTGAGCCATCGCCTTGGCAACCGGCCCATCCTTATCTATAGTAATAAATGGATCTTCGCCAACAATTCCTTGTCCAACATATCTTGGCATAAAAGTAGCACTACCATCTTCTCTACTCCAACCCATTGTAGTTTGTGTCAGATCATTGGTGCCAAAAGAACCAAAGTCGGAGACTTGGGCTAAACTATCTGCCTCGAATGAAGCTCCTGATAATTCATACATTATCCCTAGAAGGTATCTGTTATCGCCTTTTGAAGAATAGCCACCTCTACTGAATCCTAGTTTTTCTGCTTCTTCTCCCACTAATTGCTCCATATTTTTAACTTCGTTTACTAAACAAACCAACGGAATTTCAATATGTGGTGTTAAGTATTTTTTATCTGTAGAATTATTGAACTCTTCAGCCGCACTTAATATAGCTCTTACCTGCACTCTATAAATTTCCGGGTGTGTAATCCCAAGCCTTACAGACCTATGACCAAGCATAGGATTAGTTTCATGGTAACCATCTATTCTTTGTTTTAGGTGTTCTTGATTTAACTTGGTGGCTTCCGATAATTCATCAAGGTGAGCTTTCGCACCTGACAAAAGTTCATGTAATGGATAATCTAACAGTCTTATTATAATGGGTTTGTCTTGCATCACGCTGTACATCTCTAAAAAGTCTCTTTTTTGCATTTGCTCTAATCTTTCTAATGCCTTTAACTTTACTACCTCCTCCTCCTCAGCTAATATCCATGATTGAATTGCTAATTGCCTGTTCTCTCCTTCTAGCTTATCCTCTAAAAACATATACTCTGTCCTGGCTAAGCCTATACCTTCAGCACCAAATTGTAATGCCCTAGCCGCTTCACCAGAGTCGTTAGCATTGGCATAAACTCTCATCTTGGCAATTGGATATAATAATTGTAAGAAGTCTTGCAAATCTGGGTCATCGGGACTTGGCTCTGTTAAACTAGCTTTATAATTTAGTATTCTGCCTGCACTACCATCAACACTAATATAGTCTCCTTCGTTTATGGTAACAGTTTCGTCCTTATTATTTTGGTATGTAATCCTTTTACTTTCCTCATCAATATCTACTCCGGTACCAACAACACAGGGTATGCCTTTGTTTCTGGCAACAACTGCAGCGTGAGAAGTTTTCCCACCCCGTGCTGTTGCTATTGCTTCTGAAACAATCATCCCGGGGTAATCGGCAGGATTTGTCTCCAGCCGACAAAGAATAACAGGTTCTCCTCTCTCCTTATATTCCAAGGCTGTCTTAACATCAAAAACGGCTTTCCCGACGCCACCACCCGGAGAAGCAGCAACACCTGCTCCCCCACGATTAATAACAACTTCATCTAGCTGGACTCCGTCACATTTCATTGCCTCATAATCTATCATTTTATGAAGCAACTGCTCGAAATTTTCAGGAACCACCCTTAATACAGCATCCCTCACATCAATCAGTCCTTCCCGAACCATATCGTGGCTTGACCTTACATTGGCTCGGCCGGTAAGTTTTCCATTTCTTGTCTGAAGCATATATAATTTGCCCCGCCAAACAGTAAATTCGTAATCTTGCACTCTTTTTATCCTTTGCTCAAGAATATCACACACCTTCATTAACTCATCATATGCTTGTGGTACAGATTGTTTCATATGGGATATAGAGAAAACGTTTCTGCTACCACTTACCACATCTTCTCCCTGACCGCCTAATAAAAATTCTCCATAGGGATTTTGCCTGTTGTTGATGCCTGTTGATGGGTCTCTGGTAAAACCAACTCCGGTACCACAATCGGTTATATTCTCATTCCCGTAAACCATGGTTTGAATATTAACACCAGTCCCAACCTTTTCCGGTAATCCTTCTGCTTTCCTATAATTTCTGGCTTTTTCACCCATTGCTGATTCTTCAACTGCTTTGACAGCGTCAGTTAACTGCTGAAGAGGGTCTTGGGGTAATTCCTTACCATTTTCTTTATAAAGCTGCTTATATTTCGTAACAATTGTTTGCAAATGTGAAGAGGTTAGCAATGTCTCTTCCTGAATCCCCGCCTCTTCCTTAAATCCGTCAAATATCTTCCTGAACTTCTCTCTTTCTATACCATAGACATTCTGCCCGAACATCTCGTATAGCCTTCGCTGGCAATCAAGTATAAACTTCTTAGGCTGCTCTTTATTACCATGTCTTTCAATATAGGCGTCAACACATTTATCACTCAGCCCAATATTAAGTATAGTTTCCATCATACCAGGCATAGAGACAGCGGCACCGCTTCTTGCCGAAACAAGCAACGGGTCCTGTTCAATATCAACAAATCTATAACCCGTAACCTGCTCAAGTCGACTAATATTAGCTCTAACCTGCTCAACAAGACCCTCGGGAAGCTGACCATCATGCTCAAAATAATAGTCACAAACATCGGTTGTGATGGTAAATCCAGGAGGTACCGGTAATCCTATCTTGGTCATCCCCTGCAACTGGGCACCTTTATTCCCCAATAATCTTATCATTTCATCGGAAGCGTCACCTTCTGCTTGCCCTTCCCCAAAAAAATATATAAATTTTTTATCCATGTTGCCGCTGCCTCCCATAAATAGCACAAATTGCTCTTATTATATGCTATCCCACTATTGTCATGACTGTCAATTCTTTAAGCAACCGACACCCTTCAGAAGCTTTAGTTTAATCGTCTCTCCCGGGCTTTCAGGATAGCTTGACAATCGGGGACCGTGTGCCTATCATTCAAATAGGGAGTTAAGCCTAATGGTCAGGCAGCCTAACATTCACCAGATAATTGAAGAGAAGGAAGAAAGCCTTTCTCCTTACGCCGTTAAAAGTAAGCTGTCACGGGGCAGACTCAAATACGAAGAGCCCTGCCCGGTGCGCACTGACTTTCAGCGTGACCGAGACCGCATTACCCATTCAAAGGCTTTTCGCCGTCTCAAACATAAGACACAGGTTTTCATTGCTCCCTTAGGTGACCACTATGTAACCCGGCTTACCCACACCCTGGAGGTTTCTCAAATAGCTCGAACTATAAGCCGTGCCCTTAACCTTAATGAGGATTTGACTGAGGCAATTGCCCTGGGTCATGACTTGGGTCATACCCCTTTCGGTCATGCCGGTGAGGATGTTTTGAATGAGCTTTACCATCAGGGGTTCAGACATAATGAGCAAAGCCTGCGAGTTGTTGACCTTCTAGAGAATAATGGTCAGGGGCTTAATCTTACCTGGGAAGTGAGAGACGGCATTGTTAACCACTCTAAGACAAGGGAGGAGGTGTTAGGACAGGGCTGGGGGAAAGTAGGCACTCTTGAGGGTGAAGTGTGTAAGATTGCCGATACTGTCGCCTATATCAACCATGATATTGACGATGCCATAAGAGCTGGCATCATCACCGACGATGACCTACCTCCATCAACCACCAGTGTATTAGGTCGTTCCCATTCGCAACGCATCAATACTATGGTCTGCGATATTATCAACTACTCTTGGTCAGCAAGGGGTGAGGATGATACAGCCAACCCCACCATAAGTATGAGCCCCCCGATTCTAGAGGCGACTAACACCTTGCGTGAATTTCTTTTTGACCGAGTCTACAATATGCGCGCTACCTTAACTGAAACAGAAAAGGCAAGAGAAGTGATTCGCCTATTATATAAGTACTTTAATAAGCATATAGATGAGCTGCCACCAGAGTATAGCTTTTATAGTGATGAGACGGAACGAAGGGTAGTTGACTATATTGCTGGTATGACCGACCAATATGCCCTGAGGATTGCCGAGGAGTTGTCACTAACCAAAGGCAGGGCTAGATAATAACAAATTATTAAGGTGATAAAGGGGGGAGGCAGTAGTATAATAATAATATGAGCGTTATAGACGAGGTAAAGCAAAGAACAGATATCGTAGAGGTTGTTAGCCAGTATGCTTCGTTAACTAAAGCTGGACGAACCTTCAGGGCGCTATGCCCGTTCCATAGTGAAAAGCACCCCTCCTTCTTTGTCTATCCCGAGCAGCAGAGCTGGCACTGCTTTGGTGCCTGTAATACCGGTGGTGATGTCTTTTCTTTCATTATGAAAAAAGAGGGTATCGACTTTGGCGAAGCGCTGCGCCTCCTTGCCCAAAGGGCAGGGGTTACCATTAGCTCAAGGTTTGAGCAGGATGCCGGGAAGGATAAGAGGGAGAGACTATATCAAGTTAATGAGGCTACGGCTCAATACTTTCACAATCTACTCATCAACTCTCCGGCAGGAGAAAAGGCACGGGAATACCTAGCCAACCGTGGTCTGTCACCAGAAACCATTATTGACTTCCAACTGGGCTTTAGCCCGAATAGCTGGAAAGCTCTAAAACAGTATCTAATAGAGAGAGGCTATTCCGAGAGTGAACTACTGACCGCTGGCTTGGTAATAGAGGCAGACACTGGAGAAACTCACGACCGATTTCGCAATAAGTTGATGTTTCCCATATTTGATATAAAAGGACGGATTACCGGTTTCGGGGCCAGGGTGCTTGATGATTCACTACCCAAATACCTCAACTCGCCCCAAACGCCAACCTTTGATAAGAGTGGTAGCCTGTATGGTATAAATCTTGCTACAGCAGCTATTAGGCAACAAAACCTGGCAATTATTGTTGAAGGGTATATGGATGTTATCACCGCTCACCAGAATGGATTCAACAATGTAGTTGCCTCCATGGGAACCTCGGTTACCGAGAAGCAGGTCAGCACTCTAAAGAGGCTGACCAAGAATATGGCTTTAGCCCTTGATGCTGATACTGCTGGAGAGGAAGCCATGCTACGGGGCGTAGGTTACGAAAACACCCTTGATGCTGAGGTAAGGGTTATTATCCTGCCCAGAGGTAAAGACCCTGATGACGTTATTAAAGAAGATGCAACGATGTGGCAATGCCTCCTGGAAGAGGCTCTGCCTGTAGTTGACTACACCTTCAATATGGTTACCTCTGAACTTGACCTGACTACAGCTAAGGACAAGACTTTAGCCGTAGGCAAGCTTCTGCCTATCATTGCCGAGATAAAAGATACGGTGCGCCAAGCTCACTACCTCCAAAAATTGGCTCGTCTAGTTAAGGTCAGCGAGCGAAGTATTGAAGCTGCTCTAAGCAGAGTTAAGACCAGCCAGGGTAGACCCAAGGCTAAAGAGTCTCACCCTCCACATCCACTCTTGTCCAACCGCCTTGAGGAGTACTGCCTTGCCCTGCTATTACAGCACCCAGAGCTTAAACAGAGCGACCAGGCTTCTTCACCTGAATATTTCCAAGATACTGAAAATCGTGAAATCTTTATCGCCTGGCAGCAAGTTGATGACCCACCCTCGCTTAAGGAGAAACTTGACCCGGCAATTTGGGAGTATCTTGATTCTCTAATAACCAAGAACTTACCGGCTAACCAAATAGAGCAAAAATATGCTAGCTGTGTCCTCCGCCTGCGGGAAAAATTCCTCCGAGATTTGGAGGCAAAAAGAGGCGAAATATTGGCTTTAGCCGCCGAGGCAGGGGGCATTGCTGCCGAGCTGGCTAAGCTTCAGGAGCAGGGGATAGAAGTCAGCGCTCAGCTCGGAGAAGTTTTTACTCAAAAGAGCCAAAGGTCAGCATCAAAGGAGACGGGATATGGGATTAAAAAACAGTGAGGACTCTGCAAAATTCCTACCCCAGAATAGGGATGAGGAGCTGCCTCCTGATGAAATGCTAAACACTGAGTCTGAATCAGAAGGGCCAAATGCTTTACACGCCTCCTCTCCCGAACCTGAGGAGGAAACAGAGGCTGAAGACATAACCGAGCCAAAGGGACTATGGCCTGAGGCAAGATACCTTGCGATTGAGAAACCCGAATTCCCGGCAGATTTAGATATAGAAACGCCGCTAGAACAACTGGAGGAGCAAGAAGTAGTAGATGACCCGGTTCGTGTCTATCTTCACGAAATTGGTAGAGTGCACCTTCTTACCGCTGAGGATGAAAAGATACTAGCCAAAAAGATGGAAGAGGGTAAGCACATCGGTGAGATTAAGCAAGACTGGCTACAGAGATATGGAAGAAACCCTACTGCCACCGAAATAATAATTACTGTGCTCCAGGAGTTAGAGCAGGCTTCTACCATCATCCATCTCCTTCAAAAACAGCTTAATTTGACACCCCCAGCCAGCTTTTTAGAGACCATCGCTGATGCTAAATTGCAAGATAGCATCAATAATGAGATAAATCAGCAACTAATCCAAGTTATTGCTTACCAGATAGATAAGTCCATTCCCAAAACAGAACAGCTTCTTATTAATCTGTCACTAAATAGCAAATTGTTACCGCAGGAAGTCCTTGATGTTATTGAAAGTAGCGCTTCTATAGCTGACATAGCGAATCTGGTAACAAATACTGCTTTCATCAACTCCATCCAAGCTTATGAAAAGCAACTTAAGGCTTACCTAGACAATATTGAGCGTGAGGCTGAAGAGGCAGAAGGACGTCTCACCGAAGCCAACCTGCGCCTGGTAGTCAGTGTAGCCAAGAAACATATCGGACGAGGCATGTCACTCCTCGACCTCATTCAGGAGGGAAACATTGGACTCATCAGAGCCGTGGAGAAATTCGACTACCGTAAAGGTTATAAATTTAGCACCTATGCTACCTGGTGGATTCGCCAGGCTATTACTCGAGCTATAGCCGACCAAGCTCGAACTATTCGCATTCCAGTTCATATGGTTGAGACCATTAATAAGCTACTACGGGTAAGTCGCCGGCTAGCCCAAGAATACGGGCGAGAGCCTACCGCCAAGGAAATCGGTATGGAAATGGACATACCCCCAGAAAAGGTTAGGGAGATAGGCAAAATATCACAGCTACCAATATCACTGGAGTCACCTATAGGTGAGGATGAAAACAGCCACCTGGGTGACTTCATAGAGGACCACGCTGTTTTGCCACCAGTTGATGCTGCCTCCAGACAACTCTTGAAGGAGCAAATCGATGATGTGCTATCCAGCCTCACTCCTCGGGAGCAGCGGGTACTCCAGCTCAGATTTGGTCTTGAGGATGGACGAAGCCGAACCCTAGAGGAAGTGGGAAAGGAGTTTGGCGTAACCAGAGAGCGAATTCGCCAGATTGAAGCCAAGGCACTGCGCAAACTACGCCACCCCAGCCGCAGCCGCAAACTAAAGGACTACTTGGAGTGATAACATTAGAAACCCTATCCCCTGTATCCCCCTCCCTTATCAAGGGAGGGGGAGTTTTTTAAGAGGGGCTGAAGCCCCTCTTTTTTTATTCTTCCCCCTCATGCTAGGAATATATATCCATATCATGGAGAGGGGGATAAAGGGGGTGGGGTAGATAAATAATCACCTGACTATGCTAAAATAAGCTGTCATTCTGAATGTAACGAAGTGGAATGAAGAATCTGGGATTCTTCGCTGCGCTCAGAATGACAGAGGAGATAGACATTATTTCTATTACTAAAAAGTGGGCAAGTATACTATCTGAGGAGCTTTATCAATGATTCCCATTAAGCTGGCAATGCGCGATTTTATGTGCTACCGAGATAATGTACCTCCACTCTCTTTTGAAGGTATCCATACCGCCTGCATCAGCGGTGATAACGGCAATGGTAAATCGGCTCTGATTGATGCTATAACCTGGGCACTGTGGGGACGAACCAGAGCCAAGAGCGATGATGACCTCATTCACTCAGGTCAGACTGAAATGGAGG
>Ga0209979_1004204_pt1 | contig 12063 bp, 8 predicted proteins | sample AnhtaG_FD_183114 | JGI IMG/M metagenome (GOLD analysis project Ga0209979, IMG submission 183114) | Deep subsurface microbial communities from Anholt, Denmark to uncover new lineages of life (NeLLi) - Anholt_01485 metaG (SPAdes) (version 2) | ecosystem: Environmental > Aquatic > Marine > Oceanic >...
TGTAGGCGAGGGCGCGGGCGCGCCAGCGCAGGTAGAGGTGCTGAAGCTCGAACATCTGCCGGTTGGCGCGCCCGGTGAAGACGATGACGAACCAGTTGAAGACGGCGAGGAGGCCAGCGACGCTGCCGAGGACGCCGGTGCGGTCGCCGCCGACGCCGAGGCCGAGGCCGGGGCCTCCGACTAGAAGCAGGTGCGGGATGGCGAGGATGAGCCGGAAGCCGACGGTCAGCCGGTTGCGGTCTCCCTCAGGAGGGTCGACGCGGTAGGCGATGGGATAGGTGTTCATGGCGTGCTCCTTTCAGGCAGGTGCACGGGTGGCGACAGCGGGCGCTGTTGATCGGTATTCTGCACGCGAGCGGGCGGTTTGGCAAGAGGGAGATTGGGGCGGAGGGCGCGGTCCGGCCACGTCGCCTGCCGCGTGCGAGCGGCGGCTCGCGGCCGGATCACTTGATCTGGGGGGACACCCCCTGAAACCCCCGGCCCGCTGCGCGGGGGCGGAATGCTCGGACGGGGAAGGCTGAGGGCGGGAAGCCTGGGGGCTCCGCCCGCTGTACCCCCGGTCCAGGGGTAGCGAGCGAGAGGCAGGGAGGCGCCGGTTGTCGCGGGTGGCCCTCTTGATTTGCGGGGAAATCGCTGTCTGCTGGCCGTCGAACGAAAGGTAGGGGAGCGTCAGTCGGTGCCGGAGGCCCTGCCGAATCGCAATCCAGCCGGGAGCGACGGCAAGGACGGCTGGAGCAGCCGCTGGATGAGCGCCTGGCCGCTGAGTACGAGGAGCAGGCGGCTGAGGAAATTCTTCGGCCTTCCCAAGCCGAGGACTGCGGCGATGAGGAACGCGCGGAGGACGAGCTCGCCGGGCGAGGGCGCGATGGGGACCCATCGCGAGGAGGTGCCGGTCAGCTCGATGAAGCCAACGGGCCGGACCATACCGCCGCCGCCACCGCCACCTCCGCCTCCGGCGGTCTCAGGCCCGCCTTCCTCTCCTTGGGGCCGTTCGGCTCGTCGTCGGCGGCCCCGTCCCCTTCCGCTGCCACCGCCAAAGCCGAAGGCGACTCTGGCGACCGGGATGATGGTCCTGCCATCAATGGTGACGGGATCGCCGTAGATGGTGCGAGCGGAGAGCCGCTCCGTGATGGTCTGGGCGATGTTCTCGAGGGGTTGCATGAAGTTCGTTTCCATGTGGTGCCTCCTCTTCCGCTCTGCACACCTTACGGCGCTGCATTGTACCGCATGGGAGAGCTAGAGGGCCTCCTTCAGTCTCTGGCGCAGCATGGGTTGGGGCGGGCGCGGCGCTGGTTATTTGGGCCCGCCCGGCCCACCCTCATGAGGAGGTCAGGGGGACACCCCCTGAAACCCCCGGCCCGCTGCGCGGGGGCGGAATGCTGGGACGGGGAAGGCCGAGGGCGGGAAGCCTGGGGGCTGCGGCCCCTGCAGCGGCGGGTGGTGGGCGATTGGAGCTTGAGTTGCTGGCGGCGCTACGGGAAGTTAGTGAGGTGGTCGTCGAGCACGCTGGCCAAGGCGGGGACCAAGGAGCGGAAGTAGTCGATGTAGTCGAGTACCACGCTAGAGCCGACGGTTTGATAGTTGGGGCCTCGGTGGGCTATCTGGTTGCGCGTATCGATGAATGCATCCAGTTTGTTCCTTGCTAACTGTGCTGTCGTTTCCGCCGTGGTCGTGCCTAGGTGGCCCCGTAGCTCCGGGGCGTCGCTCATCTTGCGCCAGAGATCCTTCACCTGCAGCCGGCTAAACAGTTCCGACAGCTCGCCACTGGTCAAGTTCCGGCCGTGGCTGGCAAAGCCAGATACGTAGAGCCTGACCGGTTTTCCTTTGGTTAGACAGCGAGCAACGTCTTCGACGACCTGTATGTAGTCGATGTGGGCTGTCCGCGGCTTGTTGATGGCCGTAAGCAGTTCGCCGACGAGGCGCACGTTCTCCACCCGAATGGGCTCCGGGATGTCTTGGTAGCGCTTGACTTTGGACGCGAGGCGGCCACTGGCTGCCTCCGCTAGATCGCGTGATGCCAGCTCGAACTCGGCTGCCACGGACAGGAGGCAGCCGTCGAGGGACACTGTTTCCCACTCGCGGCTTACCCTCATGCGCTCTCTCGTAGCCAGTGCTTGCCGTCCCAGTATGGTTCGAGTCGCGCTGGTGACTTCGCGAGAGGCGGCGAGGCGTCGCAGGTCGTCAACCAGGTGCACGTGATTCTCGAGACTGTCAAGCCGCTGGCAGAAGAGACGCGCGATCGTCTTCACCCGAGAGACTCCACGGCGTGCGCACAGATGGTGGTCAGAAGATCGATACGCTGAAGGATTGACGTTTTTGTGTTGGGTCGGCCCACGAGCAGTTCATAGTTGGCAGAGTCGCCTAGGGCTGACTCGGTCTGGGCAACGATGAGGGAGCCCGCGTCCTTCAATCTCTGCCGGGCATCAGCCCGACTGTCGCCAGTCTTGTCTCTGATGGTGTTGAAGATACCAACTATCACCGCGTCGTAGAGGGGGCGGGACAGGCGCCTTCTCGGCGCCCTCCTTGCCCGTGTTTCGGGCAGCAAGCGGAATGTGGCATCTCCGTATATGTCGTGGGCAGTGTTGAGACAATCCATGAAGTTGCCGCGCATCGTCTCCAGCTCTTCCCGAGATGAAGAGCCGTAGCGGTGCATGGTGCTATCCAACGAAGCCTTCATGCTGGTAGCCAGCTTGTCTGGCTCGGAAAGCGTGAAGAAACGCAGCACGATCTCGCAGTCGAGCATCTTTCGGTAGTAGGTGTTCTTGCGGAGCTGTGGGCTTGCCTGGGCATCCTCATCCCTCTCACGAGGGGGTATGTCCCATATTGAGGTGAATAGGCCATCCCTCGATAGCTCGTGCAGCAGATGATTAAACGGACCGTCGTACACCGCGTTGCGGATTTCCTGGGCATTGAGCCTGACACCACCCGTATTCAAGCGCTCGAAGACGAAACGCTTGATCTCGCGCTGTGTGTTCTCCTGATCGCCCTGCGTAGCGCCGCTTTCTGCCAACAGGATCACCCCGGCCAGTGATCGCCGTCGGAGCCCGGATTGAATCCGGTGGGGCAACCTGTTGAAACGCCTGCCGTTCAGGTCTTTCCATCTCTCAAGCCCGGACAGGACGAACTCATTGTTGAAGAACTCTCGAATCGTGGCCAATCGCTGCTGCCCGTCAACGACCTCGTACTGAGCTAGCTCCGTCTCAAACAGGAAGACCGGAGGAATGGGCACGTTCATAAGGAGCGACTCGATGAGCCGTGACTTCCTCTTGTTGTCCCAGCGGAGTCGGCGCTGATAAGGGGGGGTTAGATTCAAATAGGGTTGCTCTTTCATGGATTGAATGAGGTTGGGAATCAGAAAGTCGTTGCGTTGTGTGACAATCCGAAAGGTTTCGGTATCGTACAAGCTCTCCAACTGCGCATCCGACAGTCGTCTGCTCTTCGGTGGGGGGCTGTCATCGAAAGGCCCCTCTTCCTCTTCGAGAAGTTCATCGATTTCCTCAGTTGGGTCACCGTCGCCGGTTCGCATGATTCTCTCCTCTCAGGGGGATGATGGCACATCCTACGCGTGGTGGTCAACAGCCATGAGTCACAGCGGGTGACAGGTCGCTACAGCGCTTCCTTCACCCTCTGGGCCAGGGTGCGGGTGAAGCCGAGGGTGGCGGCGATGTCGTCGATGCCGGCCTCGCGGATGGCCTTGAGGGAGCCGAACTTGCGGAGGAGGGCCTTCTTGCGCTTGGGGCCGACGCCGGGTATTGAGTCGAGGGCGGACTGGATGCCGGCCTTCCCGCGCAGCTTGCGGTGGTAGGTGACGGCGAAGCGGTGGGCCTCGTCGCGGACGCGCTGGACGAGGTAGAGGGCCTGTGAGGTGCGCGGGAGGACGATGGGCTCGGACATGTCCTTGACGAACAGCTCCTCGTGCTGCTTGGCGAGGCCGGCGGCGGGGATGTGCTCGACGCCGAGGTCGCGCATGGCGTCGAGGGCGGCGTTAAGCTGGCCCCTGCCGCCATCGACGATGAGCAGATCAGGGAGGACGCGCCAGGACTCGGCCTTCTCGTCGCCGTCGCCGGCGGGCGCGGGCGCGGCGGCGCGCTTGAAGCGGCGGCGGAGGACCTCGGCGAGCATGGCGAAGTCGTCGGCGCCCTGGACGGTCTTGATGCGGAAGCGGCGGTAGTCGGCGGGCCGGGGGTGGCCGTCGATGAAGACGACCATGCTGCCGACGGCGCTGGTGCCCTGGATGTTGGAGACGTCGTAGCACTCGATGCGATGGGGGGGCTCGGGCAGGTTCAGCTCCTCCTGGAGCTCGTCGAGGGCGGCGCGGGTCTTGCCGGTGTCGGCGAGCCAGCGGACGCGTGACATCTCGAGGGCCTCGCGGGCGTTCTCCTGGGCCATCCGGACGAGGCGGCGCTTCTCGCCGCGCTGAGGGACGAGCAGCTCGACGCGGCCGCCGCGCTTGTCCGAGAGCCACGACTGGATGAGGGCCGCCTCGGTCACCTCGAGGGGGACGATGACGCGGTGGGGGACGTAGGTGGCGGAGCCGTAGAACTGCTTGAGGAAGCTGGCCATGACCTCGGGGTCGGCCTCGTCGCGGGCGCCGTCGAGGCTGAAGTGATCGGCGCCGACCATCTTGGTGCCGCGGACGAAGAAGACCTGGACGCAGGCGTTGCCGTCGGCGCGGGCGAGGCCGAAGACGTCCTCGTCGGCGGGTCTGGTGCCGGCGGTGACCTGCTGCTCGGTGAGGCGCTCGATGGCGCGGAGCTGGTCGCGGAGGATGGCGGCGCGCTCGAACTGGAGGGCGTCGGCGGCCTCCTCCATCTGGGCGCGGAGGCTTCGGACGACCTCGTCGGTGCGGCCCTCCAAGAAGAGGATGACTTGGCGGACGACCTGGTCGTACTCCTCGCTGGTGCAGTAGCCGGTGCAGGGGGCGATGCAGCGGTGGATATAGTAGTCGAGGCAGGGGCGGGGGTCGTCGCCGGTGATGGTCCTGGTGCAGGAGCGCCAGGGGAAGAGCTTCTTGACGATATCGAGGGTCTTGCGGACGGAGCTGGCGCTGGCGTAGGGGCCGAAGTAGCGGGCGCCGTCGGGCTCGACGCGGCGGGTGATGTAAACGCGGGGCCAGGGGTCGTTCAGGTCGACCTTGAGGTAGGGGTAGTGCTTGTCGTCCTTGAGGCGGACGTTGAAGAAGGGCTGGTGGCGCTTGACCAGGGCGGCCTCGAGGTGGAGGGCCTCGGCCTCGTTGCTGGTGACGACGAAGTCGAAGTCGGCGACGGCGGCGGAGAGGTTGCGCACCTTGGGCTCGAGGCTGTGAGGGGAGCCGAAGTAGGAGCGGACGCGGCTGCGGAGGTTGGCGGCCTTGCCGACGTAGATGACCTGGCCCTCGGCGTTGCGCATGATGTAGACGCCGGGCCTTGTGGGGAGGGCCTGGAGCTGGTCGGCGAAGCGGGTTGCCATTACACTTCCATTGTAAGGGTCGCGGCGAGAGGGTCTCAAGCGGTGCGCGTTGACACGTTCTTGGGGGCGTTGCTATACTCCGGTTGCAGAAGGCAGCGTAGCTCAGGGGCAGAGCAGTCGGCTCATAATCGACGGGTCGGTGGTTCGAATCCACCCGCTGCTACCAGTTTGACAAGCAGAACGAGCGTGGGGGCGGTTAGCTCAGTTGGCAGGAGCGCTTCCTTCACACGGAAGAGGTCGCAGGTTCGAGTCCTGCACCGCCCACCATGGCCAACATCTGCGCCGGTCTCGTCATTCTGAGCGCAGCGAAGAATCTGGTTCATGGAGACCCTTCGCTTCGCTCAGGGTGACAGGACAGAAGGGTTTATCAACAGAGGTAGGACGCGCCGAAGTGGCGGAATGGCAGACGCGCTACGTTCAGGGCGTAGTGTCCGTAAGGGCGTGTGGGTTCAAATCCCACCTTCGGCACCAGCAAGAGAGACAAGGGTCAGGGGTCAGGGACTCGGGTGTTAGTGTGGTGTCCCCGGACCGGTGGTCCCCGGGCCTTTGTTTGTGCGCTCGTAGCTCAGCTGGATAGAGCGCAGCCCTGCGGAGGCTGAGGCCGTGGGTTCGAATCCCGCCGAGCGCGCCACCTGAAATCTCGGGAACGGCAGGTGATGGAACACCTGCCGTTCTGCCGTTGCGGGTCCTGAGAAGGACACTAGGAGGAAAGGGGTATGGTGGCCCGGCGTTTGTGGATGAGGCACGTTGGACACTGCGGGATAAATCCCGCAGCTTGCGAAACCGAATGTAGCAAGCCGCGGGTTTCAGAATCTGCTACAGAAGTCAGGTGGTTCTGCCCACCCGCCCGCCCTCGGGATGATTTGGGGTCTGGGGGACACCCCCAAACCCCCGGCCCGCTGCGCGGGGGCGGAATGCTCGGACGGGGAAGGCTGAGGGCGGAAACCTTGGGGGCTCCGCCCCTCTGCACTCCCCCCTTTGCAGCACGCTCTTCAATCCGGAGGTGCTTGTCCAGACCTTTCCAGATACCCAGTTCAGCAGATTTGAGCCGATTTCCACCGAACTGGCCGCTCGTGCTTCTGGGGGTGTTCGCCCTGGCTGCTGTCGCGCTCCTGAGCGCCTGCGGGGCCGGGGACGAGGGCGAGCCTACCCCGACGGTAGCCCGCCCGACGGCCACCGCAGCCCCGTCGGTTGACGTCCGGGAGGTGGACTTCTCGGAGGTCTCGGAGGTGCGCGACGCGCTGGAGGAGAGCGGCGGGGAGCTGGTGGAGGAGGACATCCAGTACGTCGATCTGACGGGGGACAGTCTGGAGGAGGCGATCGTGCCGCTGTTCTCGGGAGGGACAGCGGGCAATATCGCCCTCTGGGTGTACGGCTATGTGGGCGAGGACCTCGAGGCGCTGCTCGCGCAGCCGGACAGCTACAAGATCGTCGCGAGGGTCGAGGATGGGATGCTGGTGCTGGTGGACCCGGTGTACGGCCCCGACGACCCCAACTGCTGCCCCAGCCAGCTCAGGAACCGGTACTACGAGTGGGACGGGGGCGAGCTGGCTCTGGTCGAAGAGGAAATCGTCGACAACCCGGACGTGGCGCCCAAGCCGGAGTAGTTGGATCAGGCAGTGCGACGTGGTTCTGCCCACCCGCCCGCCCTCGAAATGTATTTAGAATCTGGGGGACACCCCCAGACCCCCGGCCCGCTGCGCGGGGGCGGAATGCTCGGACGGGGAAGGCTGAGGGCGGAAACCTTGGGGGCTCCGCCCCTCTGCACTCCCCCTCTAGCAACGCGCTCTGAAACCCGCAGCTTCCTGAACTTACCGCGGCAGGCGGGGGATCTGTCCGACTAGAACGCAACGAGACTTCTGCTGATCAGGGATCACTTACGTCACGGCTGGTTGGGCCCAGCCCTTGGCGCGCTCGAGGGCGCGCTTCCAGCCGCTGTAGAGATCTTCGCGTCGCTCCTCGCTCATCCGGGGCTCGAAGGTGCGGTCGGAGCGCCAGCGAAGGGCCAGTTCCTGCCGGCTGGGCCAGAGGCCGACACCCAGGCCCGCCAGGAAGGCGGCGCCCAGGGCGGTGGTCTCGGGGATGGCGGCGCGGAGCACCGGGCGTCCGAGGATGTCCGCCTGCATTTGCATGAGGAGGTCGTTGCGGGCGGCGCCGCCGTCGGCGCGTAGCTCGGGCATGGCTACGGCGGACTCGCGCTCCATGGCCTCGACCACGTCGCGGGTCTGGAAGGCGATGGACTCCAGGGTGGCGCGGACGATGTGGGCGGCGGTCGTTCCGCGGGTGATGCCGACGATAGTGCCGCGGGCGTACTGGTCCCAGTGGGGCGCGCCCAGGCCCACGAAGGCCGGCACGACGTAGACGCCGTCGCTGGAGTCGACGCTGGCGGCCAGGGCCTCGCTCTGGCCCGCGCTCTCCAGGATGCCGAGGCCGTCGCGCAACCACTGGATGGCCGCTCCGGTGATGAAGATGCTCCCCTCCAGAGCGTAGTCCACGCGAGTCCCCACCTGCGAGGCGACCGTGGCCAGCATGCTCTGCGAAGGGGCGGGCCGCTCGCCCGTGTGCAGGAGCAAGAAGGAGCCGGTGCCGTAGGTGTTCTTGGCCATGCCCGGCTCGAAGCAGGCCTGGCCGAACAAGGCGGCCTGCTGGTCTCCGGCCATCCCGGCGATGGGTATCTCCGCGCCCAGGAGCGAGGGCTGGGTGGTGCCTACGACTTCGCTGGAGGCGCAGACCCTGGGCAGGAGGGCCTCGGGCAGGTCGAACTCGCGGAGGAGGTCGGGGTCCCAGCGGCCCTGATGGAGATTGTAGAGCATCGTGCGCGAGGCGTTGGTGGCGTCGGTAACGTGGACGGCTCCGCCGGTAAGCCGGTAGACAAGCCAGCTATCGACGGTGCCGAAGGCCAGCTCGCCGCGCTCGGCCCGCTGCCTGGCGCCGGGCACGTGGTCGAGGATCCAGCGCAGCTTGGTGGCCGAGAAGTAGGCGTCGATGACCAGGCCGGTCCTCTCGCGGACGAGCGACTCCAGGCCGCGGCGGCGCATCTCGTCGCACATGGGGGCGGTGCGACGGCACTGCCAGACGATGGCGTTGCAGAGCGGGCGGCCGCTGGCCCTCTCCCAAACGACCGTGGTCTCGCGCTGGTTGGTGATGCCGATGGCGGCGACTCGGGAGGGTTCGACGGACGCCTTGCGCAGGACATCGCGGGCGGCCTCTAGCTGGGAGCTCCAGATCTCCTCCGGGTCGTGCTCCACCCAGCCGGCCTGCGGGTAGAGCTGGGGGAATTCGCGGCCGGCCTCCGCGACGGGAGCGCCCTCCTGGTCGAAGATGATGGCGCGGGAGCTGGAGGTGCCCTGGTCCAGCGACAGGACGTAGGAAGACATGGCAGGCTTCCTCGAAGAAGTCGGCACCAGTGTAGTGGCCCGGGGCGATAGTGTCACGGGCATAGGGGCTTAGTTGAATCACGACTGGAGCCCGATATAAGATACAGGGGCGCTCTGTTGGCGGCGCGGAAGCACTGCGAGGCGCTGACCGGAGAGGGCGTTCAGGGGCGATTAGCTCAGATGGCTAGAGCGTCTGTTTTACACACAGAAGGTCGCAGGTTCGAGTCCTGCATCGCCCACCACCTTCTAATTGCGGCGAACTGATTGGCTCTGCTGCGGGTTTGCTACAGTACGGATGGCAGGAGATGAGCAAGATGCCCGAAATTGGAGGTTTGCGCCCCGGATGGCCTAGCTTTCCAACTTCTACCCCCGGAACGTGTAGCTTAACGACAGGGGGCTTTAGTTAGCCGCGAGACTCCCGCAAGGGCCGAAAAGGGTAACGAAGGGAGAGACTGGAGTTGCAGGGCGACGCCTTCCCTGACCTTCAGGACGTGTTCAACGCCTTGACCAAGGATGAGGCTAGGTGTTCGGCCAGTTGGGAGAAGGCACAGCTTTACGAGCTAGGGCCGTGGGAATTCCTTTCATTTGCTAGGCAAGATTTGGAGGAGGGTTCCGAAAGAGGGCTGCTCAACGGGATAAGCAATGCGAGCCGAGCCATTGCTTGTCGAGTCGATGAAATCTTGACCTTGGCAAACTTGCGGCCCTTCGTCACAAGGGAAAGATGGTCGCTGCCCTACAAACTGGAAGTCATCAAGAAACTTGGCTGCCCGGCGCCTAACGTGCTACGGGGGTACATTACTTCGATACGAAACGTTCTAGAACACGAGTACAAGAGGCCGCCGGAGCTGGCGCAAATTCGGTACGTCGCTGACATCGCTGAACTCTTCTTGAGCGCAACCGACGAATTTGTCGGCAGGGGATACATGCGCTCGGCCGAAGTCGTTGTGGAGCATGAAGAACGCGCTGGGGAGCGGGAGCGCTGGAAAGAAACGCGTGTGTTTCCGGGGGAGTCTTTTGCTTTGGACTTTGAGGTCGAAATTGCGGTCCTCAAGCTATCGTACTCACAGTTCGAGCGAATAAACGTCTGGAATCGCAGGACGACGACACTTAGCGAGCAGAAGAGGCGCCTGGGAGAGCCGATCATGCGCACCCTAAGGTTAGACAACTGCAATAAACAGCAGCTGGTGGACCTAGTACGGGTACTTAGGGAGAAGTCCACACTCTAACTGCTGGCTAAGGGCACGGAGTGAGCCACTGAACGCCGTCCGGCCCGGCTTGCGCTGACCATCCCCAGGTGGTCTGGGCCTCGATGAGCCACCAGCGGTAGCCGTCCGCCGCCGCCGGGCCATCGCGCAGGCGGACGACGGTTCCGTCCGGCAGGCAGGCGCGGATGGGTGCGCTGATGCTTGGCGCCTCGCGGACGTTGAGGCAGGAGCCGGTGTTGGCGACTACGGCGTTTGCACCCCTGCTGAGGCCGGGGGACGGCGTAGGGGCCGGCTGCTGCCAGTCCCTCAGCAAGCGCCAGATCTCGCCGCTTGTGACGCCATGGCGCCAGGAGGAGACGACGGTGATACCCGCCCTGCGGGCCGCACTCAGGAAGCGAGGCCAGGCCGTCGGATCGCGGGAGGCGCCCTGGCCGACGGGGTGGATCGGAGAGCCGTACCGCTGTAGCAGGCGACGGCTGACCTCGAGCAGGAACTCCGGCGTGATGCCTTGATCGCCCGGCGGGAATCCGCTGGACTCGAAACGGCGTAGATTCTCCGGGGAGTTGAACGTCTCCCAATAGAGCTGTGGGGCGAGGCCCTGGGCGAAGGAGGCAAACTCCGCCAGCGGGATCCTGCTTATCACCCAGGGCCGTGGGTCGACGGACACGCAGAAGGTGGCGCCAGCCTGCCGTCGCCGAAATTCGCGACCGAAGGTCAGGGCGGCCTGGGGGGTGCCCTGCCAGAAGCCCGCGTGCGGCTCCAGATCGACGGTGACGCTTCGTGCCCCGACGGCGATGACCTGGGCGCACATTTCGGCTTCTCGCTGCGGATCCAGCCCCTTGACCACACACCAGGCGTGGAATGGAACGCCGTACGTCTCATAGTAGCTGGCCAGGACGGCCACCTGGTCCGGGCCGGAGACAGCGTAGGGGGAGGCGTCATAGCGCGACATCCAGTTGGTCCCATCGTGCGTCTTCAGCAAGATTCCCAGGTTATGCTGGGCCAGCACCGAGGCGATTTGCTCCGGCGGGCCGTCGCGAGAGAACTGCCACACCCAGCTCAGGTGTCGGGGCCCGTCGGCGCGGCCCCGCTGCGGGACAGGCGGCCAAGGGGGAAGGGGAGTGCAGGTGAAGCCGAGGCTCACGGCAGCCGCAAGGGCTGCCCCGATGCCGAGGAACTGGCGTCTGCTGGTTCGCCGCCTGAGTAGCATCCGCTAACCCTCGATACCGAGAGCTGCTGGAATGCCGGTGGCTTCCCGTTACCGCGCAACCTTACCCTGCTGGCACAGACAGGTCAATAGCTTAGCAGCCGTCACGGGATTGTGAAGGGTGGTGTCAGTTCCTTGAGGTCAGTACCCTGAGGTGACACACAGGCGCGAGGTTCGAGTCCTGCATGGCCCACCAATCGCCATTTTCAATCGACCGGAGCCCTCTGACTCTGGCTCACCTCAAAATCTGCCAAGGTCCAGGAGGCGGCGGAAGCGGCGGGCATCCTCTAGCATGGAGAGGTTGTTGAAGAGTACGTAGACGGCCTCTCGTGTCCCCATTGTACTTGAGGCAGGCGCACCGATTGCGAGAAGGGTGATGGCTGACTATACTGGGAGTCGTCCTCGGGCGGGCACGGGCCCCCATCGTCTAGAGGCCTAGGACGCCACCCTTTCAAGGTGGAAACAGGGATTCGAATTCCCTTGGGGGCACCAAAGTGTCCGTTTTATAATGTTATCTAGGGCGCTCTAGGTCAGTTCTGGCATTCCAGTCCGGGGCTTCGCCAGTTTCTTGTATTGAGCGCCTCCCCGAAACGCCCCAATACTCGGCTATCCTAGGTTACCTACATTGCGACCTGAGGACGGTCCAAATCTGGCCGACCCCTCCAACCGCCGGAAATTGCTAACCACCCCAAGGGAATCCTAATCCCGGGGTGGATCGGTGCTCTTCCCCGGCTATGCGATGGAGTTCTGCCACTCCACAGCCGCTTGCGGTTCGCTGCGCGCTTGCTCAACGAGCCCCGCTCTTGACCATGACAGCACACACCGG
>Ga0209979_1004206_pt1 | contig 12062 bp, 11 predicted proteins | sample AnhtaG_FD_183114 | JGI IMG/M metagenome (GOLD analysis project Ga0209979, IMG submission 183114) | Deep subsurface microbial communities from Anholt, Denmark to uncover new lineages of life (NeLLi) - Anholt_01485 metaG (SPAdes) (version 2) | ecosystem: Environmental > Aquatic > Marine > Oceanic...
CCTCTTCCAACTGCTTTATATATGCGTCTTTGCCCATATAATTATTATCGGACAAAGAGAACTTTTGCTTCAGTTATTCAAAACACGGTGAACGCTTACGTTTTCTGTAGTATACTTTAAGTGAAAGTGGGAGATTGAGAAGCTTTATTCACATCTCCTTTTGAGTTTCTTACCCTCACTAAAGTCAAAACAGAAAGGTTGTTGGTTGCGTATTTGCAATCTATCGGAAGAAAACTTTATAAATGGCCATAGACTGAAGGTAATCGAATGAAATCTGCACAGGATACGTCTAACCCTCCTAAAACGAAAACTGACCTTCTCTTCGGCGAATTCCTCGTATCCAAAGGGCTGATAAGCCATAGAGAGTTGATCGAAGCACTAAACGAGCAACGCGACCACGGTGGCCGGCTCGGTGAGGTATTGCTCAAACTTAAAGTGCTAAACGACAAGGATGTCACTGGAGCCCTGGCTGAGCACCTCTCAATGGAGTACATCCGTTTCGATGATATTGCCAGGATAGATATGAATATCGCCCGAACGCTGCCAGAGAGCATCGCCAAACGATTTTGCCTTGTGGCCGTCGGCGAGATAGACGACAAAGTTGTCGTGGCAATGGCTGACCCGCTTAACGTTATCGCAATAGATACAATATCGCTGAAAATAAAGCGTCAGATTAAAGTAGTAATTAGTTCGACCCAGGAGATTCGCAAAGCAATAGATGTAATCTATCACGGTTCTGATGTCGAAGAACAGCGGCTTCGTGACCTGGTAGAGCTCGAAGACGGCGAAGAGGTGACGGTTGTAGACGAAGCGCAAGATGAGGACATTGAGGGCGAACTGGCTGCGTCGAGAGCTCCTGTAATTCGCTTTGTTGATTTACTGCTGAGCCAGGCCGTCAAGAGCAGAGCAAGTGACATTCACATCGAGCCGCAAGAAAAATCAATGGCGATTCGCATGCGAATTGACGGTGTGCTTCGCGATATGGTTCCGCCGGCCAGAAAAATGCAGGCTGCGGTAATTGCCAGAATAAAGATTCTATCGGATATGAATATTGCCGAACGCAGACTGCCCCAGGACGGCCGATTTAAAATGAAGGCCTCCGGCAGAGCTATAGACGTTCGTGTTTCGGTGATTCCAACGATATACGGCGAAAAAGTGGTGATGCGAATCCTGGACGCAAAAGCGGTAAACCATGACCTGGATCAACTTGGATTTGAACCCGGACTTCTCAAAGAGTTTAAAGACGTATTGTCACAGCCGCACGGTATCATAGTTGTCACCGGACCGACCGGCAGCGGTAAAAGCACCACGTTATACTCGGCGTTAAATTACCTGAAGGACCCGACCAAAAATATTACGACGGTTGAAGACCCTGTCGAATACCGCCTTGCGGGGATTAACCAGATTCAAGTCAAACCCGAAATCGGTCTTGATTTTGCATCATGCCTGCGGGCAATTTTAAGACAGGACCCGGACATAGTTTTAATTGGTGAAATCAGGGACAAGGAAACAGTTGATATTGCGATAAAAGCATCTTTGACGGGCCATCTGGTCTTGAGCACGTTCCATACCAACGATGCCCCCAGCGCGATAAGCAGATTTGTCTATATGGGAATTGAGGCGTATTTACTGGCTTCGACACTGAATTTAGTTGTTGCTCAGCGACTGATAAGAAAAATTTGTGACCGCTGCAAAGAACCTGTGAGCCTCAGTGAAGAAGTCCTGAAGTGCTTGAAGATAGACCCCAAGCAGGCAAAAGACTCAGTCTTCTACCACGGCCGAGGCTGTAACAACTGTGGAGGGACTGGTTATTTGGGCCGACTGCCCATATTTGAGTTCTTAGTTATGAATAACGATATACGCGAAAAGCTCATTGCCGGTGGCAACGAGTCGCAAATAAGAGCAATGGCACGCCAAACAGGATATGGGGGCTTACTTGAAAGTGGCGTAAGTAAGATATTGCAGGGCTTGACCACCGCTGAAGAGGTCCTTAGAGTAGCATTTACGGAAAATATAAAATCCTAATAGCTGGAATTAATCCTCTCGGCCTGGGGACCTGAGCTGCACTGCAATTTTTACTAAACTCAGGGTTTGCGGACGCCGATAAAAAACAAAAAACTCTGAACAAAAAAAATCGTGACTCGGTAAATGAAAAGCTATCAATATATCGCTCGGGATTTGTCAGGGGTGCGAAAGGAAGGCTTCAGTCAGGCCGCTTCCCCAAATGATGTACTTAACTGGCTTCGCGAACAAGGGTTTACGCCAGTCTCTGTCAACGAAATATCTGTTGGCACTACGCAAACCCGCCGAACATCTCGCCGAAAACGAATCAAATCAGGGGACCTGGCAGCGCTGTGCTGGCAGCTGACCACAATGGTAGAGGGAGGAATTTCCATTACCACAGCTTTGGACACCATTGCCGAGGACATAGAGAATTCACAGCTCCGAGAAATATTGCAACACGTTTCGGAAAAAATACAGAAAGGTGAAACTTTTTCGGACAGTCTCTCGGCATTTCCTAAGGTTTTCAACCGTCTCTCTTGCGCTATCATATTAGCCGGCGAAACTGGTGGTAGTCTCCCGGAAGCACTGCGCAGACTGGCGGAATACTTTGACAATCGCGATAAACTGCTGAAGAAGGTCAAAGGCGCAATGGCATATCCCGCCGTTGTGTTCGTATTCATTATCCTGATAGTTACATTCATAATGACTTTTATTGTTCCTCGATTCAAACTCATATTTGAGCAATTCGGCGCAGACCTGCCTGCTTTTACCAAGGGATTTATGGGGTTTTACGATATACTTCGCACCAATGTCATCTATATTATCGGCTCTGTGCTACTTCTAATCACCTCGGGGATTTTTGCGTCCAAAACCAGAAAAGGCCATTATTTTCTTTGCAGAATCGCCCTGGCCCTGCCTCTGATCGGAAAGGTACTCAGTCAATCCTTTATCGTAGTGTTCTGTAAGACGATGTCAACGTTACTTGGCGCGGGTGTTTCAGTGCTTGAGGTATTCGATATTCTTTCCGGAATGACTAATAACGATATTATAAAGAACGCGATAACGCAGGCAAGAGAGCGTATCGTCGAGGGCTCAAACCTCTCTTTGGCTCTCGCCACATCCGGTTTTTTCCCTAATATGGTCGTCAAGATGATACAGGTCGGCGAAGAGAGCGGTTCAATATCAAAGGTGCTGGAGAGGACCGCCGACTACTACGAACGAAAAGTCGACTCTACCATAACCACCGTGATGGGCATGCTTGAGCCGATAATGATTGTAGCAGTTGGAGGGATTGTATTGGTGGTGGTTCTTGCGCTGTATCTGCCGATTTTCTCAATGTCACCGGGTTAACGAGATGGCACGGACAGTGAAAAAAAAGGAAAACTGATATAGTCGCTAACAAATTTGGTCGATTGGGTTAAATCGGAAGTCGTGTAATTTTTGGAACATTTTTTAGGAGAAGTTGAAATGAAAAGTAGAAAAGGTTTCACACTGATCGAGCTGATGGTGGTAATCCTCATCGTCGGCATCCTGGCAGCAGTGGCGATTCCGATTATGCGAGGCCGAGTGGACTCGGCCAAGTGGTCGGAAGGAAAGTCGGGAATGGGCACCATAGGCACGGCGCTGCGCGCCTACGCCGCTGAGAAGGGTGTAACCGGGACGTATCCGCCCACGCTGACGGAGTTGGGATTCATTGCCAGCGACCTCCACGGAACGTATTTCACCATTGCTAATTATTCGATCCCAGCGTGTGTTTTCACGGCTGCTGCCGACCCTGAGCTGGTGTACACCATCCAGTGTACTAATGTCGGTACAGGGATCAGCTCTCCCATTCAGATTACGCTGAGTGAGGCCGGTGTCTGGACGGAAACTCCGTAAGTAAGGTAGTTGTAGTTACGAGTCTTTTCTCACAACCACCGGTGATTGTTGAGTCAAGCTGACACGTGGGGGCCTTAACCGTAAAGGCCCCCGCTTTGACCATTTGAGACCAAGTAAAGAAGAGAGGGGCGGTGTGACTGTTAGGCGACCCAAATCTGCGGCGGGCTTTACCCTCATCGAGCTGATGGTTGTAATTCTCATCATCGGCATCCTGGCTGCAGTGGCAATTGCACTCCTGCGTGGCCGTAGTGACGAAGCCAAATGGACGGAAGGAAAGGCTGGGGCCAGCACTATCTCTACTGCACTGCGTGCCTATGCCGCAGAGAAAGGTAACCTTGGGACGTATCCACCAACGCTGGCAGAGATGGGGTTCATTGCCAGTGACCTTCACGGAGCGTATTTCACCATGGCTAATTATTCAATTCCAGCGTGTGCGTTCGCGGTAGGGGCTGACCCTCAGTTGACATTCACCATCCGCATTAGTAGCGCCGGTACCGGGATTATCACACCTACTGAGATTACACTCGATCAAGCCGGTATCTGGACAGTAACTCCGTAAGGCGGATGTAAGTCTTCTCTGACAACCACCGACAGTTGAGTAAGGCCAAAGCCCCACACTGAAATATATCGAGAAAGTTTTGCCTTTGAGGGCTTTTGGGAGTATACTTTAATTAGTGAGGTCTTAAAAATGGGGGAAGCTTTCACACGGCATTTCCAGCTTCTTGCCCTATAATATTTAAGTAAATAGTTCCTGTTGCGGAAAACGCATTTGTCATTCCCGCGAAAGCGGGAATCCAGCTTTTTCGCTCTGGACCCCTGCTTTCGCAGGGGTGACATCATCGATTTTTACTTTCCACAACAGATACTAAATAGCAATCATTGTGGTCTTAATAACGATGGGGGCTGCCAAAGGCCCCATTATTTGGAAAGTCAAGTAAGGAGGATGGCGACTATGACTGTTAAGCGACGTAAATACCCGGCAGGGTTGACCTTCATCGAGATAATAATCGCAACTGTTGTCCTTGTTATAGCGGTTCTGGGCACGTCTGCGTTTAGATATTCCGCTGCTCTGAGTGCCCGTAAGGCTGACCTGCAAGCAACTGCTTCGCGAGCAGCGCTGCTGCTTTGCGAAAGTTGGCGGGGCGCAAGCGAGCCAAATACATTTGACGCTGCAGCCTATTTCGACGCTTCTTTAGCTGCCCATTTCAGTGAGTCAGACCTTAACATTGTCAATACCGAGCAAGGTCCTTATCCGCCTGATGGGTTTACCCTTTTGGACCATTATAAAATTTCTGTCGATGGCGTTAGCTACTGGGCCACGCTTTCCTGGAACGATGTGTCGCCCGGCCTGCGGGCTCTAAATGTTGCTGTGGCCTGGGACCGGCGAGGCTCCGTTGCAGATTATTTCGGGGATGCTGATAAATCCTTCAAACTCACAACCTATGTCGCTGATTAGATTTGAATGCTGAAGGGAGGATGGTTACCACAAATGTTGGAAAAGCGAAACACAAATCGAAAAGGCTTTACCCCGTTAGAAATAAAGATTTCTAATCGGGGAAGCAAAAGATTTCTAACGGGGTTTACGGTCATAGAGTTGATGATAGCCATGATATTTCTTGGCATCGTCACAGTTGGTGTCGGCATCGTATTGGCTGATAGTCAGCGTGGTTGGAATCAAATGTACAACCGCATATACTCCGGCGTCGTAACCGATGGTCATGTCGCCAGGAGAATGTTTGATACCGTTATCCGCAAGGCAAGCAGACAAAACATCCAGGTAGATGGGGCGGGCACGTGGGTTGAGGTTTACTACTACGCAGATGCCAATTCCGCCGTTGTTGACCGATATGCACGTTTCTACCTATCCGGCGAGGAGCTGAAAGTTGAACATGGCAATTTGGACCCTGGAGATGTATTAAGCACCCGGAGAATTTGTCCAAATGTGTCTTCCTGTGTTTTCACTACTACGGGAACGGCGGTACAAATGGTCCTCAGGCTGGATAACGGCTCCGAGAGGGCTACGGTTATGTCATCCGCGGTTGCGCACAATTAGTCGCAGACAATAGACGGATTGTTAAATCGCTGGGCGGCTTAGATGAAAGCCATCAAAAAAGTGTTGCGTTCGCAAAGGCGTGGCTCGGCCCTGCCTTTGGTTTTTTCGGTGCTCGTAATCCTTCTTGCAATAGGCACCGGCCTATTAAGTCTTGGTCTGCACAGCCGTACTTTCACGATACGGACTGCCTCGGAGATTGCAGCAAGGTCTGCAGCCGATGCCGGGCTTACAAAGGCCCTGTTCGAGTTGAACGAGATGTTGGAAGTTAAACCCTGGGACGATAGCGACCTGCCACAGGCAACAAATGAGACGCTGCCGAATTGTGATGCAACTTTTAGCTATACAGTCACAGGAGACATCGACAGCGGCTTTACCATTGAATCCATCGGGAAGTCCGGCCGGGCCGAGAGAAAAGTTTGCGCCACCCTGCGATTACGAGGACTGTTTGACTATGCAGTTTTCGGTGTAGAGGATGTAGGACTGAAAAATAGAGCTACGGTTGACGGGTACAATTATGGCGAGGACGGCGAAAATTTACAAGTCGGCACCAACAGCATCGAATCGGACGCCGTTGACCTTAAGAATGAGGCAACTGTAAACGGTGATGTGGTAGTTGGCGTTGATGGGGACCCCGATGTTGTTATCAACTCCACGTGGGGCACCATCACAGGCCAGACTTATGCCATGCCTGAGGAGCAGGAATTGCCGCCAGTAACTGTGCCGGAGTGGCTGCAGTCGTTGCCTTCCGGTGGAACTATAGAAGACAATGACAATACAACGATAAGCAGTTCTGGAAAATATGATGAGATTGACCTTAAGAACGGCAAAACAGTCACAATTGACGGGCCTGTTACTCTGTATATTATTGGCGACATAATACTTGATAATTCTGCCGAGCTGCAGGTAGTCGATGGGGATGAGGTCTCCTTGACTATGTATTTGGCCGGAGATGTTGAAGTCAAAAACAACGGTGCTGTTAACAACCTGACCGAAGACCCGAAAAAACTCAAGATATATGGGCTTGATAGTTGTCAAAGTATCATTCTCAAGAACGGCACCGATTTTTATGGAGCAATTTATGCCCGGAATGCGGATGTCGAGATGAAGAATTCTGCTGATGCGTTCGGAGCCGTTATAGCCAGGAGCTTTGAGCAAAAAAATTCGGCTGCTTTTAACTACGATGCGTCGCTTAGAGACACGAGTGCAAATGATGAGGGTGTGCACTTTGTAATAGAACGGTGGAATGAGGAATAATCAGGCGCAGAGGAATCCGTAACAGTTGCCGCTGTCTCGTCTGCGGTTATACAGAATTAACGATAAAAAGTATAGTATAGGAAAGGGGAGGTCAAGATGAGTATAAACAAGTCGCTAAGAGCCAGGAGAAAAGGCTCTTCAATGGTCCTTGTGACGCTTGCAGTGGTAATATTGCTTTTAATAGGCGGGGGCTTGTTAAGTCTCGGTCTGCACGGCCGGCTGCAGACAATACGGGCCAGTTCAGGCATTGTCGCCAGGACTGCCGCCGATGCCGGGCTGGCAAAGGCCCTGTTTGAAATGAACGAGAAGCTGAGTGTTTTCCCCTGGGACGCTAACACGCTGCCGCAGCTAACAGACGCGACGCTGCCGGGTTGTGATGCAACTTTCACCTACACGATTACGGAGGACCTCGGCAACAACTTCGTCGTTGAATCAGTCGGAAGCTCCGGACAACACGCCGGAAAAAGTGTTAGTGCCATTTTGCGCTTGCAGGGACTATTTGACAATGCAATCTTCGCGAAAGAAACTATCACATTGTACAGCGGCACGGAGGTTGACGGAATGGACTCCTCGGACCCAAACAATCCTGACGTGCCGGTGCAGATTGCCACAGAAGCCGCTGATGAGGGCAGCATATCACTTATGCCCGGGGCAAGTGTTGATGGGGATATGTTGTTAGGCGTTGATGGTTATTACCCGGATGTGACTCCACCGATACTTCCCGATATGGGCAGCATCTACGCGAAGGGTGAAACGGTGACGATCGGTCCCGCCGACAGCGGAACATATACAAGTATTACTTTGTTGGGCGAGACTTTGCCGGGAATACTGGAAGTAAGCGGTGGCGATGTTGTGCTGTACATCACCGGCGATATCTGGATGGGCAACGCGTGCGAAATGACGCTAAAGGCTGATTCGTCTTTGACCATATATCTTGACGGTGATATGGTGACCGGCAATTCAAGCGGAATCACCAACGAAACTGAGGATTCTACGAGCTTTATCCTCTATGGAACAGGCGAAGACCAAACGTTCGACATCAAGGCAAAGACTGATTGGTTCGGCGCTATTTATGCTCCAGATGCCGAGATAAGCATTAAGGCCGGTGCTAATATTTACGGCGCTTTTGTAAGCACAGACTTTGATAACAAGTCCGGCGGCTTTATCTTTTATGATGCAGCTTTGAGCAATGTGACCACAACCGATGTGGGAGTGCGATTCATAGTCGAACGATGGTTCGAATAGTAAGAACGTCCGGTTGCTGCTGCTTTTTGTTCAGCCGGAAAGACCGATAATTTTAAAAAAGCCATCCTCAAATTCTTGGCGACGCTGTCATTTTACAGGCCCCAACGCGCTAAGAACTTCTTAGATGTTCAAAGTCTTTATCTGCAGACCCAAATCGCAATATTTACAGGACCTCACGTCTTAAAATCCGGCACATCATCAGAAACCAACATTTTGCAATTTATACGTAAAACAGCCACTTCTTTAGGCCGATAGGTAACAGCAGATAGCAGAAGAAACTAAACAGTATCCCCCTACACCAACCCATTGATTATGGGGGTAAATGCTAAAAGCTGATTACTGTTAGGTTGAAAGACGTATGAACCTGGGCTGGAAACGATCGTTTAGGCTTGAGCGCGAAGCAAAGGGGCTCCTGGGGCTGGATATTGGCTCATCGGAAGTCAAGCTAATCCAGTTGTGCAAAAACGGCGACGGCTACGCAGTTGCTGCAGCCGGCATAGCTGATATACCCGCCGGCGGAGATGACGATAATCGTAGAGAAGCAAACACCGTCGGGGCAATTCGCAAATGTATCGAGTCAGCGGGTACTCAGACGCGAATGGCTGTTTGTGGCGTATCCGGCCCGGAAGTCGCGGTACGCTATTTCAAGTTCCCTTCATTGCCGACGGAGGAGATAGAAGGAGCGGTCTTGCTCGAAGCTGCGCAGGTTTGTCCGTTCAACGTTGACAACAGTGCTGTTGACCATCAATTGATAGCGGACGGCGAAGATAGTGCTTGTGGCGTGTTTGTGGCAGCGACAAATAAGCTGATAAAAACAAAAAGACAACTTACTAAAAATGCTTCTCTTAAGTGCGTCTTGATGGATATCGACGGATTGGCACTTTTGAATTGCTTCAGCGGATTCAACCCGGATGAGTATGAAAAAAATATGGCCGGCCGAACAACAGCTATTCTGAACATCGGCAGCTCTTACACAACTTTAGGCATTATGGGCGATAACGGTTTGCCGTCTATTCGAGATATTGCTTATGCCGGTAATGATATTGTTGAGCAGATCGCAACTGAAAACAATGTTTCAACACAGACTGTCAGGAAGATTCTGTCCGGCTGCGAAAACCGAGGAGAACCCAAACTGGAGCTCGGTGACAGCCTGGCCAGGGCCTGTCAGAAATTGATTGTCGATGTTACTGAAACGGTACGGTACTACATGGCTCAGGAGAAATCAGCCGTTGTTGAAAGGATATTTGTCTGTGGTGATTTCGCTCCGGTCGAAGGGCTCGTAGAGTTACTGGATAGTCGGCTCCCCGCCAGAGCCGTGTTGTGGAACCCGTTTGATAACATACGCTGCGAGCCAGGTCAGCCTTGTGAAGACATCCTCGCAAAAAAAGGCCCTGCAATGGCGGTAGCAGCCGGTCTTGCTATGAGGTCAATCTGATATGTTCACCATAGATTTGTTAAAGGCAGATGGTATTCCAATAAAAAGCACGCCTGGGGGCATAGCTGCTGCCGCGGTAACCTTTGCCGTGCCTGTTATTGTCGCAATAGTAATGTTCGGCCTCTATCTAAGCAACATCATTGGCATATCAATACAGAAGCAGGAAATAATTAGTTACGAAGCAAAGACTAACGAATTGTCGGACGCTATAAAGCTGAAAGAATCTTTGGAGCAAGAGAAAAAGACTGTAAGCAGCAGCTTATCAGAAGTTTCGTCCTCTATTGGCAGACATCCTCAATGGTCGCCTGTTTTGGTGACACTGGTAGAAAGCATGCCTGACTCGATGGTGTTAACCAACCTTGAGGTAAAGCAGCGCTCCGTAAAAAGAAAACTTCCCAAAAAAGATGACCCCCAAACACAGGTTGAGACAAGTGTCCCCCAGAGAACATTGCGGATAAGTATAAGTGGAAATCCACACTACAGCTGTGACAAAGCAGTTAAGGATTTCATGGACCGTCTTCGCTTTTCAACCGTCCTTGGGCCGAAGCTCGAAAACATCGGACTTGCAAAGGAGGATTTTGGTAAACTTGACGGTCAGAAAGTCGCCTCTTACGAGATAGATTGCGTCTTCAGACCGGGATTGTAGCGGGTTTGTTATGAAGTCGATTTATAGAAAATATCTTAAGACAGCAGCTTTAATATGGGCAGGCTGCTTCGTACTGTTTTTCTTAGCCTATATGTATGCGCTGTCACCACAGGAAAAAACCAAAAAACAGACCGAAAGGCAGCTGGCAGAGCAAAAACAGATGTACGAGTCTGCACTAAAAGCAGCACAGGAGAAAACCAAGATTCAGCTAAGTGAGCAAATCGAGCGTTTACGAAACAGCTTGAAGGATTTTGTTATTGATTTCGAAGATTCAGCTAATTTGACCTTCGATATAAGTCAAATTGCGAACGAAAAAAAGGTCGCTTCGTTTAGCGTTAAAGACACTAAAGCCAAGAGTAACCGCAGAGGCAAAGGCTCAGAAATACCCGGTTGTGAGCACATAAGCGAGAATTACATGAGTGTCAGCTTCGCCGCCGCAAATTTCAGCCAGTTTGCCACTTTTCTAAATGCTTTGGAGAGGCACCGACCGGTTGTCTTTGTAGATAAATTCAAAATAGCTCGCTCAGAGCAAGATGATTCAGGCCATAAGGTGGGTATGGACTTGGCGGTTTTTGTCAGAAAGCCCCGGGGCAGTTGAGAGCGACGTTGAGTTCCTGGTACGAGTTTAGGATATAGAATGAGAACAATAGCAATAGCAAATCAAAAAGGCGGCTGCGGTAAAACGACTACTGCGACAAATCTTTCCGCTGCCCTTGCTATGGCCGGAAATCATGTTTTGGTGCTTGACCTTGATCCGCAGGCACACACCACGCTGGGATTGGGCCATAATCCTGACGCTCTGGGTAAGACTGTTTACGATGTTCTCACCAATGTGCAAATGCCAATGTCCAGAGTGGTGGTAAGCACCAACGTGGAGGGACTTAGTGTGGCTCCGAACAATATTTTGCTCTCCGGCTTCGAGCTTGAGTTGGCACCGCTTCAAGACAGAGAATATGTACTAAGCCGGCAGCTTGACTCTGTAAACGCCAATTATGATATATGCATTATTGACTGCTCACCGTCGCTTAGTTTGTTGACGTTGAACGCCCTGGTAGCGAGCACCGATGTAATAATACCTGTCCAGACACATTATTATGCTCTTGAAGGTCTAAGACAGTTACTTGAGACGATAGAGATTGTTAAAGAGCGCTTTAATCCGGGGTTGAAAATACTTGGCGTTCTGCTGACATTTGTGGACAGAACAAATTTGAGCAGGCAGGTTGAGCGGCAGATGAGAGAATTCTTCGGCGATTTAGTATTTGATACGGTTATTCACAGAACCGTAAGGTTGGCCGAAGCCCCAAGTGCTGGTGAGTCTATCTTGACTTACGCCCCCAAAAGTAAAGGGGCTGCTGATTATAAGGCTCTGGCTGAGGAGATGATCGGCGGGAAGACTAAGGCCGTTTTAACTTGCACCACCGAAGGCGAAGGTGCTGTTGAGCAGATAAGCCAGAGCGAAGCTGCTGTCGCGAAGATAAGTCAAGGCGAAGGTGCTGTTGAGCAGATAAGCCAGAGCGAAGCTGCTGTCGCGAAGATAAGTCAAGGCG
>Ga0209979_1004207_pt1 | contig 12059 bp, 13 predicted proteins | sample AnhtaG_FD_183114 | JGI IMG/M metagenome (GOLD analysis project Ga0209979, IMG submission 183114) | Deep subsurface microbial communities from Anholt, Denmark to uncover new lineages of life (NeLLi) - Anholt_01485 metaG (SPAdes) (version 2) | ecosystem: Environmental > Aquatic > Marine > Oceanic...
ACCGGGGGCCGCTCGGCCTCTCCAGCGGGGGCCTCTTTCGCCTTGCCTCGGCGGCCGTCTCCGCCTCGGCGTCGGAGGGTGGCGAGGGCCATCTTGCGGCGCAGGTAGGCGAGCTGCTCCATCAGGGGGAGGCCCTTGGGGCAGTAGTCGTGGCAGGCGAGGAGGCCGATGCAGCCGAAGACGCCATCGTCGGTTGCCACGACGTCGAAGACGTCGGCCTCGGTGCGCTGATCGCGGGGGTCGACCAGGAAGCGAGCGATGCGCAGCAGTCCAGCCGCGCCGAGGAAGTCCTCGCGCATCTGGGCGGTGGCGCAGGCGGCGATGCAGCAGCCGCACTCGATGCAGCGGTCCAGCTCGTAGACCTCCTGGGCCTTGTCATCGGACATGCGCTCCTCTTCGCCGTCGGGTTCGAAGGGGCGAAGGGTGTGGATCCAGGATTCGACGCGCTGGCCCATCTGGGCGAACCAGGTGCCGGTGTCCACGGAGAGGTCGCCGACCAGGCGGAAGAGGGGAAGAGGCAGGAGGGTGATCTTGCTGGGGAGTTCCTCCGTGCGGGTGCGACAGGCCAGCCTGGGTTGGCCGTTGACCAGCATGCCGCAGGAGCCGCAAACCGCCGACCGACAGACGAAATCGAACTGGAGGGAGGGGTCCAGTTCCTCGCGGATGCGGGTGAGGGCGGTGAACAGAGTCATCCTGGGGGTTTCGTCCAGGATGAAGTCCTGCATGCGGGGAGTGGACTCCGGGTCGTAGGGATTGTAGCGGAAGATGGACAGGGTCAGGGTGCGATTACTCTTGGACACTGACACCCTCCTTTCGGGCTGTTGCCTGGGCCTCACCGTAGCCGCGCTCGCCGGGGGGTAGTTCGGTGATCTTGACGGACTCGTAGTCAAGATGCGGTAGGTGGGCGCGGGAAGGCCAGGTAGCCAGGGTGCGCTTGAGCCATTCGTCGTCGTCGCGAGAGGGGAAGTCCTCGCGGTAGTGGCTTCCGCGGCTCTCGGTGCGCTCCAGGGCGCCGTAGGCGATGGTGATGGCCAGGCGGATCATTCCGGGGAGGCGGAGGGCTGCGGCGACCTCGGGGTTGGGGCCGCGGCCGACGGAGCGCAAGCCGAGGCGGGCGGCGCGTTCCTGGAGTTCCACGAGTTCGTCGACGGCCTCGCGGAGCTGGGGGCCGTTTCGGAAGACTCCGACCTTCTCCATGAGGATCTCGGACATGCGGTCGCGCAGGTCGTAAACGTACTCGACGCCGTAGGAGGCCAGGCGGCGGAGGCGCTCCTCCACCTGCAATGTGGCGGAACGAACCACGCCCTGGGGGAGGCGGAATCCGGAGCTGGCGATGTCCCTGGCGACGGAGCCGCCTACCACCGAGCCCATGACGATGGTCTCGGCCACGGAGTTGCCGCCGAGGCGGTTGAAGCCGTGGAGGTCCCAGCAGGCGGCCTCGCCGGCGGCGTAGAGGCCAGCGAGGCCGTAGGCACGGCCGTCGATGTCGGTGCGAACGCCGCCCATGCTGTAGTGCTGGGTGGGCCGCACGGGGATGAGTTCGTGGATTGGGTCGACGCCCAGGAAGTCGCGGCAGATCTCGGCCACGTCGCGCAGGTTCTTCTCGATGTGGTCCTGGCCGAGGTGGCGGATGTCCAGCCAGAGGTGAGGGCCATAGGGCGAGTCGACGCCGTAGCCCTGGCGGATGTGGTGAACCATGCGGCGGCTGACCACGTCACGGGAGGCGAGCTCCTTCTTCTCGGGCTCGTAGTCGAGCATGAAGCGGTGCTCGTTCTTGTCGAGGAGGTAGCCGCCGTCACCCCGGCAGCCCTCGGTGACCAGGATGTCTCCGGGGACGACGCCGGTGGGATGGAACTGTACGGCCTCCATGTTTCCCAGGGGGACCACGCCGGTGTCCAGGGCGATGGCCATGCCGGTGCCATCGTTGATGACGGCGTTGGTGGAGTGGCCGTAGATGCGGCCGTAGCCGCCGGTGGCGATGACGGTGGCACGGGCCACATAGGCGCGCAGCTCGCCGGTCCGAAGGTCACGGACGATGGCGCCGTAGCAGCGCTCCCCATCGTGGATGAGGGCGAGGGCCTCGGCCCGGTCATGTACGTCTACGCCTAGCTGAAGGGCCACGTTGTCCAGGGTGTATAGGAGGGAGTGGCCGGTGCCGTCGGAGCAGAAGCAGGCCCGCCACTTCTTGGTGCCGCCGAAGGCGCGGGCGGCGATGAGGCCCTCTTTCTCAGGCGGTTCCTCGATGACTTCGCCGCCGGGGAGCTCGCGGGGCCCGGCGACCACCCGGCTCCAGGGCACGCCCCACCAGGCCATCTGACGGACGGCGATAGGAGCCAGGTTGACGAAGCAGCGGGCGACGTCCTGGTTGCAGCCCCAGTCGGCGCCCTTGACGGTGTCCTCAAAGTGAACGTCTGGTGAGTCGTCGTGGCCCTTGACCACGTTGCCCAGGGCGGCCTGCATGCCCCCCTGGGCGGCGCTGGAGTGGGAGCGCCGGGGCGGGACCAGGGAGGTCACGATGACCCGACAGCCACGGGCGGCCGCCTCGACGGCGGTGCGCTCGCCGGCCAGGCCGGCGCCTATCACCAGAACATCGGTCATTATGGTTGTCACAGGTCACCCTCCAAGGCGATAGAAGCTTGCCATCACGGCGAAGCTCAGGACGAGGGCAGCGGCGGCGTATGCCCCGACCAGGCCGTAGGCCCAGCGACGGGCGAGAAGCCCCCACTTCACAGCAATGCGGTAGAGGCCCACGCAGATGTGTCCCCACACGAACAACACAAAGGGGATGTCAAGCCAGAGGTACATCCCAGAGACGTGCTCGCCGCTCTTGCTAGCCTCGATGGGCAGATCGATGAGGATGACCCAGAGGTGAATGGAGGCCAGTATGAGCAGGGCTGCCCCGCTGAGCACCTGGAAGGCCCAGGTCCAAGTATCCAAGTGGGCCATGCCGCGCGCCCGGCTTACCAGGATGCGCTGCTGGCGAAAGGTGGTAGGCACCTTTCGTACCGCCAGAAAGACATGGACGAGCCCCAGCAGGATCAGGGGGCCTATCATGGCGTGGAGCAGGTAGTAGCGCTCCAGGAGGCCACCCAGGTCATCCATGGTCTGGGCGCCTATCAGCACGGTGGACAGCAGGCCCAGGTGCATGAGCATGAAGACGGCCAGGGCCAGTCCGCTGGCGCTGGTGACCAGCTCGAGCCAGACGGCGCTCAGGGTCGGCCACGTAATTGCGCGCAGCCGCCTTGGTGGCGCCAGTGCCTGGGCCCGAGAGAAGGGGGCCTGTACCGACTGGCCCTGAAACATGAACCCGGTGAGCAGCCGATGGCCGTTGCCTCCCTCCTGGACGCGCCCTGGGTGCTCGGCGTATTCCGGGGCTCTCATGGCTCGCTCTCCCCTCTGCTTAGCGGTGCCCGGTTCTCACGCGGAGGCCGCGAACGGAGTGAACCGGGCCGGTATATCCGTCCTCAGCGCTGGGTGGTGGGAACGGATGGCTCGGCCTCGTCACCGGTGACCCTCTCCATCTGGATGCTGATGGGCGGTTCCCAATCTTCCTCGGTGCCGCGGAAGATCTTCTCACCGGGCTTGAGGTCCAGGACGGCGCAAGCATACTCGCAGACGCGCTCGACCGCCAGGTCCGGGTCGGTAATCCGGCGGTAGCCCTGGTCGGGCGTGTCGATGTAGGCCTCGACGTCGTTGGGGGGGAGGGGTGCCCGTCGCCGGAACTCCTCCTTCTCCATCGCGACGGTCTCTTCGGTGGCCTCGCTGTAGAACTGGAGCACGTAGCGGGCCATGGCAACGCCGGCGATCTGGACGCAGCCAAAGGAGGGCGGAGCGCACTCCTTCCGCTCAGGGTAATAGCGGCAGGGGGTCCGCCCGTGCTCCTCAACGTCGCTGAAGTTCTGGAGGACGGGATCGGACATACAGATGGTGCAGGGGTTACCGTAGTAGATGAAGGATCTGTCTTTCATGGCCTTGCCTCCTTAATGAATGCCCATTCGTGAACATATTCACACATCCTGAGCACTGACCGCTTCGGCCTGGGGTCTAGTTTGAGTCATGCTTTGGACAGTAGAGAGGCTAAAGGCCTAGTACCAAAGGAGGTGACACAGGCGGTAAAAGGATGTACAATTATCGTGAACCAATTCACAAAGGATAGGCAGGTGCGCCTTGGAAGCTATCAAGATCTTGCTGGTGGACGATCACGGCGTGCTTAGGGAGGGGATGCGCAATCTCTTGGAGCAAGAGCCGGATATGAAGGTGGTTGGGGAGGCAGGCAACGGCCTGGAGGCGGTGGCGGTGGCCAAGGCGGTGAAGCCTGACGTGGTGCTGATGGATGTGGTCATGCCACGCCTGGGCGGCATTGAGGCCACCAAGCAGATCAAGAAGGCTAACCCGACCACGGCCACGCTGATCCTCAGCGCGTACGACGATGATCGCTACGTCCTCGGCCTCTTAGAGGCTGGTGCGGCGGGCTATCTTCTAAAGAGTGCCAGCGGCCAGGAGGTGATCCACGCGATCCGAGCAGTCCACGCGGGGGAGTCGGTATTGCACCCTGCGGTGACCGCCAGGCTTCTGGCCAGAGCGGCCCGCTCGCCAGGCCGAGCGATCGCGCCCCGCAGCGGAGAGCTGCTCACGGAGCGGGAACTGGATGTGCTGAGGCTTGCGGCCAAGGGTGGAGCGAACAAGGAGATCGCCAAGGAGCTGGCGCTCAGTCTGCCTACGGTCAAGGCGCACCTGGCGAACATCTTCAATAAGATGGGGGTTGCCTCACGAACGGAGGCCGTATTGCAGGCGGTGTGCCGGGGCTGGATTGAGGTGGAGGACACAGCGGGCGAGGCTGCTTCGGGGGCATTCCTGGAGCCTGCCCCCAGGGAGCATCCCGGGGACGCTTCCACGTATGGCTACGTCCCTATGCCAAGGGGGACGGTGGGGCCCGGTGATGACTAGGAGTCCTGTACGACACGAGGCCGGTGAGGGCGCACAAGCGGAGAGGGGAATGAGCACGGGGGCCTCTGGGGTTGGAAGGGGGGGGCGGCCAAAGGCCGTGGCAGCAAGGGAATTGCTAGAGAGCTTAGCCTCAGCGTCTCCAGCGTGAAGTCTCAGATGAAGCGGCAGGCCACCCGTCGGGTATCAGAAGCTATCCGCAGCTTCGAGCTCTGGGTTGCGATAGCCATGTTCATGGTGGCTATCCCCCTGCATTATCCGGAGCATCTGCTGCCCTTCCTGGACATAGAGGACCCGGGCTCTGTGCTGGGTCTGGAGCGACACGCTATCGAGCGCGTCTTCATCCTCCTACCCATCACCTACGTCGGCTTCCTGTTCGGGATAAGGGCGGGGCTGGCTGCCTCGGTGTTCGCCCTCGTCATCATGCTGCCAAGGGCTCTCTTCATATCAGCGCATCAGTCCGATGCCCTGGTAGACGTCACCGCCGTTGTTGTCGTGGGTGCGGTGATCAACGTCGGGTTCGAGCGCATCCGCAGAGAACAGGAGCGGCGCCGCCTCATGGCGGAGCAGTTGCGGCTATCGGAGGAGCGTTATCGAGAGATGTTCGACAATGCCCACGATGCCATCTGGGTGCAGGACATGGAAGGCACGATCATCATGGCCAACAGGGCCTGCGCCGAGGTAACCGGCCACACGCCCGAAGAGTTGGTGGGGATGAGGGTTGAGGACTTTCTCTCGGAGGAGGCCCTAAGCAAGGCGAGAGAGGTTCGCCGGAGGCTGTTTGCCGATCAGACCATCGATGGGCCGTATGAGCAGGAGATAATCAAGAGAGACGGCACGCACGCCCGGCTGTGGCTAACGACCAGCCTGATTACCAGCCATGGCCAGCCTAGAGCATTTCAGCTCATCGCCCGCGACATCACGGAGCAGACGCGGCTGCAGCAGAACCTGAGATTCTACTTGCAGCACTTCACCAGGGCCCAGGAGCATGAGCGCCAGCGTATCGCGCGGGAGCTTCATGATGAGACGGCTCAGTCTCTGCTTCTGACCGCGCAACGGCTGGATCGTCTGGGGTCGAGTCCTCGCGGGGAGACGGCGGCGCACCTGGCGGAGGGGATGCAAGAGCTGCGGGGGGAGGTGCTGCAGACGCTGGCGAACCTGCGGCGCCTGACTCAGGACCTGCGACCGCGTATCCTGGACGACCTGGGGCTTGTGCCGGCTCTGGAGTGGCTGGCCGATGACCTGCCCCATCAGTATGGGGTGGAGGCGAGCGTTGAGGTAGACGAGGCCCTGCCGGAGCTTTCTCAGGAGGCGCAGTTGCTTCTGTTCCGCATCGCCCAGGAGGCGCTGCGGAATGTGGGCAGGCACTCGGGTGCTACTCGGGCCACGATCTCGCTGCGGCGCTGCGGGGACCGGCTGAAGATGACGGTGAGTGACGACGGGAGGGGGTTCGCACTCCCCAAGGATATCAGCGACCTGGCCACGACGGGCAAGCTGGGGCTGCTGGGAATGTACGAGCGGGCCCGCCTCCTGTGTGGCGGCTTCGATATTCGCTCCGAACCGGGACAAGGTACGACGGTGGTGGTTGAGCTACCGGTGGCTGATGTCCTGAAGGCCCTGTCGAGGGCAGGCGGCGGATAGGGGGCCGCCGGGTCGAATAGCGGCACCTGAGTGGCAGCAGGGCCATGGGTGTGTTATAATGCCGCAGTAAGAAGTTTTCCTCGTCCTCGAACTGCAGCGAATTTCCTTCGTTTCGTCTCGCACTCGACGACTAGGAACAGCAGACACCTAAGGAGGTCGTCGAGTGTCTACAGACAAGAGCCTGACCTGCGTCGATTGCGGCGCCCAATTCACGTTCTCCGCCGAGGACCAGGAATACCACGCCAGCCGTGGCTTCACCAATGAGCCGAAGCGTTGCTCCTCCTGCCGCCAGGCCCGCAAGGGCGAGCGCGGCCAGGGCGGCCAGGGCGGTGGCTACGGCTCCTCGTCACGCCAGATGTACCCGGCCGTCTGCGCCGAGTGCGGTCAGCAGACAGAGGTCCCGTTCGAGCCGCGCGGTGACCGGCCTGTGTACTGCCGCACCTGCTACGCGAAGCGGCAGCCAGAGCGGAGCCGCTACTAAGCACGCCGGGTCGCCGGTTGTCGGAAGCTAGGCTGTCAGTTCTTCCTCACCCGGGGGTCATCCTGGAGAGGTGCGGCCTTCGGCCGCGATGAGCGCTGTGGCATTCCTATTGCGGTTCGAGAGGAGCCCGGTGTGCGGGTCTCTGAAGAAGCCAAGGCCGTGCTCGCCTCGCTCCTTGAAGGGCGGGAGGAAAAGCAGGTCCTGCGCCTAAGCGTCGCCGATGGTCATCATACGCTGGCCCTCGACGAAGTGAGGGCTGGCGACCTGACCTTTCACCACAGGGGGCGCCCCGTGCTCGTCATCGGCGACGGGGTATCCCGCGACCTCTGGGGCCTGAGCATCGACAGTGAGGAGGGGGAGACCGGCCTCCGCATCGTGTTGCGGCGCACCGCTACTGCGGAACGCGGTGATACGGGCACATCTGCTCTCTCGATGCCGGCTGTTGACCATCGCAGCGATGAGCACACTCGCCTGCTGGAGGAGGTGAACGCGATCACCGCATTGATCGCCGCCCTGCGCCTGTCTCATTCCGCAGACAAGATCCCGCGCATCCGCGAGCTGGAAGCGGCCAAGCAGGCCAAGTGGCACGAAATCCGCACCCTGTGGGCGGCAGCAACTCGCCTCAGACTTCCGGAGACCGGGCCGTCGTGGCAGGCTCCGACGTAGGACCCCAGCGGGCTCATGGCAGAGAGGGAACCATCCATGCTTGCCGTTAGGGACAGTGTTACATGAGTTGGGAGATGCCCAACGCACGCAAGGGATCGCCGTTCACCCAGGGCCCGGAGAACCAGAGGGCGAACCGTGAGGACCGGATCGATAAGGCGCTCAAGGAGATTAACAAGCTCTCGGTCCGGCTCCAGAACCTGCGCAGGGGTCCCGTATCCGCTGGCAAGGACGCTCAGCTGCGGGCGCTGGAGCATGGTATTCAGTCGAAGTGGAACGAGGTGCGCGCGCTGCGCGCTGGCGCCCATCCTAGCCCACGCTAGCTCCTGGCCCGGCCTATAGGGCGAAGCCGGGCTCGGGAATGATGGTCCGTACGTCCAGAGGGGAACCCACATGTTTGTCGAGCTCAAGGATGGTGAATCGCAGGAACGGCTGCTGGCCAGGTTCCGGCAGGCCGTGCAGCGGGACGGCATCCTGCGGGAGGCGCGGAGGAAGCGCCACTTCGTATCGAAGTCCGAGGCGCGGCGGCTGGCGCGCGCCAAGGCGGCGCGACGGGCGCGAAAGCGCGCCGATAGGGCGCGCCCGAGCAATGGTCGCCCTACCACCTAGACAGGGGGAGGCCGTCGCACAGGACGCCTTCCCTCAGACAGCCCGGCACACCCGGTGAGGAGGTCCATATCATGGCAGTAGGCACCATCAAGCGCATGATCCGCGGTCGAGGGTTCGGCTTTATTCAGCCCGAGGGCGCCACGGAGGAGGTCTTTTTCCACAGCAGCGCGGTGGAAAGTCCCACCTTCGATGAACTGAACGAGGGCCAGCAGGTCGAGTTCGAAACCGAGCCGGATCCCCGGCAGCCAAGCCGGAGCCGCGCCACCCACGTCCGCCAGGCAAGTTAACCGTCCGCTGAGGAGCAATCCATTGACCACCCTGTTTGTGGGCAATCTATCTCCGGAGGTCACCGATAGTGATCTGCGGAAGGTCTTCTCGGTCTATGGAGAGATCGGCTCCATCCGCGTCCCCCACAACCGCGCGGGCCGGCCCCGCGGCTTTGCTCTCGTCGAGCTTGAGGACGAGCCCGCGGCTGCCGCCGTCGAAGCCCTGAAAGGCACTGAGCTTAAGGGATGGATGATGGATGTGGTCGTGGATCGCCCACCGTCGGCCGGGCGGCGCCGGGACAGGCGCAAGCGGGGCGGCTTCCGCCGCAGGCGCTGAGGGCCGCGCAGGCCTAAAGGCGCCGGTTTCACCGATACCGCCAGCCGCGGGCTCCGTCCGATCACGGTTGGAGCGCCGTTGCCGGTTTGTTGCTCTGAAGGCGGGCGCGGCGCAACGCGCGGGAGGACTTTACGAAGCTACGACATCGCCGGCCAGACACATTGATCACCTTCATGGACGGCCCCACTGACGAAGTGCTTCTACGCGTCGGCTTGGACGAAGACAGCCACCCCTTTATGTACTTCCGTCTCTACGATTCCCACGGCTGCCTGGCGGCCGAATCAGGACGCCTCGAGTCCTTCCCCGGCGGGCTCAAGATCCACTCCGGGGACGGGGAGTTGCTCCTGGACGTTCCCGCCGAGCCCGATGCTCACATTCAGTACCGTCTCTACAACCGGAACGGTGAGCTCCTCACCTGCTCGGACGGTGTCTGCACTAAGATCCGGTCACTCCTACGCATGGAGGCAGGGCGCCCCTAACCCTCTGGCGCCGGCACCATGAGTGCGGGCCGCGGATAGGGGGTCGCCGGGACTAGCGGAGGCGTCGCCAGGGGGACCAGATGGTGACGGCGGCCACGGCCGCCACGAGCATGGTCAGCAGCAGGCTGGCGCCACCGAGAAGGGCGAGGATCGCCAGGACGGCCAGGCAGGCCGTGAGGACCGTGATCTCGGCGGCGTGTCCCTCCCAGCGGGCGGCGATACAGGCAGCCAGCTCGCGGGCCCACAGCAGGAAGACCTCGATCAGAGGCGGTTCAGGGGCCTCGGGCGGCGGGCGCTTCGGCGCGGCTGGCTTCGGGGCCGGCGTTTTCCCGTTGGCGGCGAGCACGCTGTAGGCCTCCTTGAGCTCATCCAGCCTGGCTTTGGCCTGGCCGTCCCGGCCCGCTTCCGGCCGATACTTTCGGGTCAGGTGCCGGTAGGCGCGCTTGACGAGGTCGGCGTCGGCCGAGGGGGCCACGCACAGGACTTTGTAGGCTTCCCTTCGATTCATGAGGCCTCCAAGGTAATAGTCGGACGCGGGCGCGGAGTCCATAGCGGGGGCGGCGGGAGTTTTCCTGCGTCCTGCTAGAAGGGCTTGGCCGGAGGGGGTATAATGGGTTTGCCGCAGCCCCATCGGTTCCCTAGCTAGGGCCCAACAGGTCCTTTTGGGGGCAGTCGCGAGCAGGGCGAGGCAAGAGCTGGCTATCTGGAAGGAAAGGGCCCACGTCGCATCCACAGAAGTGGACCAGCGCTGTGCTAGGGCCCTCTTTTCACGTCCTGGTAATCCGCGCCAGAGGAGGTTGGGATGGGACGGAGCCTGACCCGCAAGATCATCGATGAGCACCTGGTCTCGGGCGATCCCACGCCGGGCAGGGAGATCGCCCTGCGCATCGACCAGACGCTCACGCAGGACGCCACGGGGACCATGGCTTACCTCCAGTTCGAGGCCATGGACATCCCCAGGGTCCGCACGAAGCTCTCTGTCAGCTACGCCGACCACAACATGCTGCAGGCGGGGTTCGAGAATGCGGACGACCACCGCTTTCTCCAGAGCATTGCGGCGAAGTACGGGATCTACTTCTCGCGGCCGGGCAACGGTATCTGCCATCAGGTGCACCTGGAGCGCTTCAGCGTTCCGGGCATGACGTTGCTGGGTTCGGACAGCCACACGCCCACTGCGGGCGGCGCGGGGATGATAGCCATCGGGGCGGGCGGTCTGGACGTGGCTGCGGCCATGGCCGGGGGGCCTTTCTATCTGGCCATGCCCAGGGTGGTGCGGGTGGAGCTGAAGGGACACCTCCAGCCCTGGGTCTCGGCCAAGGACGTCATTCTGGAGATACTGCGGCAGCTCACGGTGAAGGGAGGGGTGGGCCGCATCTTCGAGTACGGAGGCGAGGGGCTGGCCGACCTGAACGTGCCCGCCCGCTCTACCATCACCAACATGGGGGCGGAGCTGGGGGCCACCGCCTCCGTCTTCCCCAGCGACGAGGTGACCCGCCAGTACCTGCGGGCCCAGGGTCGAGAGGAGGTGTGGCAGCCCCTCCAGGCCGACCCGGATGCGGAGTACGAGGAGGTAGTGGAGATCGACCTGAGCCGGCTGGAGCCTCTTATCGCGCGGCCATCGAGCCCGGACAGCGTCGTGCCGGTACGGGAGGTGGCAGGTACGCCGGTGGCTCAGGTGTGCGTGGGGAGCTGTACGAACTCCTCGTTCAGCGACCTCATGACCGTGGCCACAGTGTTTCGCGACAAGACAGTGCACCCAGGCCTGAGCGCGACGGTCTCGCCGGGCTCGCGGCAGGTGTTCAACATGATCGCCCGCAACGGGGCGCTGGCCGACCTTATCGAGTCGGGCTGGCGCATCCTGGAGTCGTCCTGCGGCCCGTGCATCGGCATGGGGCAGGCGCCGCCGACGGGGGGCGTATCGCTGCGCACGTTCAACCGCAACTTCCCCGGGCGCAGCGGTACCCCTAACGACCAGGCCTACCTGTGCAGCCCGGAGACCGCCGCCGCCACCGCCCTTCACGGGGTGATCACGGACCCACGCGACCTGGGCAAGCCCATCCAGGTGAGTTTGCCCAGAGAGTTCCACATCGACGACAACATGATCATCCCGCCCTGCGAGAGGGTTGAGGAGGTGGAGATCGTGCGGGGGCCCAACATTCAGCCCCTGCCGATGGCCGAGCCGATGGGGGAGAGCATCCGGGCGCCCGTGCTGCTGAAGGTGGAGGACAACATCACTACCGACCACATTATGCCCGCCGGGGCCAAGGTGCTGCCGCTGCGCTCCAACATCCCGGCCATCTCCGAGTTCGTGTTCACGCCGCTTGATGTGCTCTTCCCGGCGCGGGCCAAGGAAGCGGGCAGGAGCGTGGTGATCGGCGGGGCGAACTACGGGCAGGGCTCCAGCCGGGAGCACGCCGCCCTGGCGCCCATGTATCTGGGGTTGAAGGCGGTGCTGGCCAAGTCCTTCGCCCGCATCCACTGGGCCAACCTGGTGAACTTCGGCATTCTGCCGCTAACCTTTGAGGACGAGGAGGCGTATGAGGGCATTCAGCAGGGGGATGAGCTGGAGATTCCGGGCGTGCGCGATGCCCTGAGGCGGGGCGAGGAGACGCTGACGGTGCGTAACGTCACCCAGGGAG
>Ga0209979_1004208_pt1 | contig 12058 bp, 12 predicted proteins | sample AnhtaG_FD_183114 | JGI IMG/M metagenome (GOLD analysis project Ga0209979, IMG submission 183114) | Deep subsurface microbial communities from Anholt, Denmark to uncover new lineages of life (NeLLi) - Anholt_01485 metaG (SPAdes) (version 2) | ecosystem: Environmental > Aquatic > Marine > Oceanic...
CGAGACCATAGACTACCAACAGATGGAAGACCTGGCAAAGGAGCACCAGCCAAAGCTGATTGTCCTGGGAGCCAGCGCCTATCCCCGGGATATCGACTGCCAGAAGGTTAGAGGGATTGCCGACAAGGTGGGGGCTATGGTGATGGCGGACATCGCCCATATTGCCGGTATGGTGGCTGTCGGGCTCCTCAACGACCCGGTTCCTCATTGTGAGTTCATCACCAGCACCACCCACAAGACCCTGCGGGGTCCCCGGGGGGGGATAATTCTCTGCCAGGAGAGGTTTGCCAAGGATATAGACAAAACAGTTTTCCCCGGCTATCAGGGGGGACCCCTGGTGCACATCATCGCTGCCAAGGCGGTCTGCTTTAAGGAAGCTTTTAGCCCGGAGTTCAAGCAGTACCAGGAGCAAATCATCAAAAATGCCAAAGCCATGGCTAACAGGTTCCAGAAGAACGGCTTCCGCCTGGTCTCTGGGGGCACCGATAATCACCTGATGCTGGTGGATGTCTTCAGCCGGGGGATTACGGGTAAGGAAGCCGAAGCTGCCCTGGGAAAAGCGGGGATCACGGTGAACCGAAACACCATCCCCTTCGATACCAACAAGCCCTTTATCGCCTCAGGGATAAGAATCGGCACCCCGGCACTTACCACCCGGGGGATGAAGGAGCCGGAGATGGAGCTCATCGCCGACCTTATTTCCCGAGTCCTCCAAGATATTAACAATAACGATATAAAACAGGAGGTCAGCGGAGAAGTGCACTGCCTCTGTGAAGAGTTTCCCCTCTATCAGCTCCGGCTGCAGGGGTGCGATGGGATTAAGAAGTGCTTCACCGTCTCCAACCCTCAACGCCGCAGCTAAAGGAGAGAAAGTTGGCAAAGCCGAAGCCTCCGGACAACAGACCCTCGTGGGACGAATACTTTATGGAGATAACCGAGCTGGTATCCCGCCGCTCCACCTGTCTGAGGCGCCAGGTGGGGGCAGTGATTGTTAAGGGTAAGCGGATACTGACCACCGGTTACAACGGTGCCCCTTCGGGCTTGAAACACTGCAGTGAGGTAGGCTGTCTGAGAGAGAAGCTCAACATCCCCTCTGGGGAGAGGCAGGAGCTGTGCCGGGGTTGCCATGCCGAGCAGAACGCCATCATCCAGGCAGCCCAGCATGGAATCAGCATAAACGGAGCCACCGTCTACTCAACCCACTTCCCCTGTGTGACCTGTGCCAAGATGATAATCAACGCCGGCATAAAAGAGATAATCTACCAAGAGGGCTACCCCGACCAGCTTTCCCAAGAGCTGTTAGAAGAGGCGGGGATTGAACTGAAAAAGATGACTCCAATTGTAAATGACGAGCTGGAGGCAAAGGAGGAGGTCAAACAGAAGGAAGCTATTAAAAGAACGGACTCCTCTAACATTTTGAAATAGCTGGCACCAATGGGAAAAGGGAAGCTATTTTTAGTCAGCACCCCAATTGGGAACCTGGAGGACATAACCTTCAGGGCAATAAAAACTCTGCAAGAGGTCTCTCTCATTGCGGCGGAAGATACTCGCCGGGCGAGAAAGCTCCTCAGCCGCTACCAAATCTCCAATCGGGTCATCAGCTACCATCAGCACAACGAGCTGCCCAAGGGGAAGAAGATTCTAACAGAGCTAATAAAGGGGGCTGATATAGCCCTGGTATCCGATGCTGGAACCCCCGGCATATCCGACCCCGGCTACCGCCTGGTCCAGAGTGCTCTGGAGGAGGGGATTGAGGTGGTACCCATACCGGGTCCCAACGCCGCCATAGCTGCCATTTCAGTCTCCGGGCTACCCACCGACAGCTTCTTTTACGGGGGGTTTCTCTCTCCCAAGGGGGGGGAAAGGAAAAGGAGACTCCACCTTTATCAGAACTACACCTCAACCCTGATCTTCCACGAAGCACCCCACCGCCTGGCAGCAACCTTAAAAGACATCTACGAAGTGCTGGGAAACAGGCGGGTGGCGATCGCTCGAGAGTTGACCAAAATCCACGAGGAGGTCTGGAGGGGATGCTTAAGGGACCTAATGGACAACCTACAACAGTTGACCCTGCGAGGGGAGTTCACTTTAGTGATAGAGGGAAGAGAAAAACGACCTCAAGTCTCACCCATTGAGGCTACCACTATCAAGGAGGATTACGAAAAGCTTCGGGAGAAATCTGGTTTGAGCCAGAAAGAGGCGATGAAGCAGATAGCCAGAAAGCGAGGCATTAGCAAAAGCGAGGTCTATAAGGCTATCGTCAAAGGGTAACAAATTATGGAAAAAAGGTAAAAGAGAGTGTACGAAAGTCTGTGGATTGCCATTGGTCTCATAGTTGTAATCGGGTTTTTCTTCCGCCGTTGGATTAAAATAAGCCGTTCGACTAAAAAACGCTCCATAAAGGAGCTAAAGACCAACGAGTTCAACTATTATATAAAATTCGCCTCCAACTATGAGAAAGGAAGGAGGGAAGAGGAGCGGGGGAACATAAGGGGATCGATACTCTTCTACCAGCGGGCGCTCGATTGTCTCAGGGAGAGCGGCAGGATAAAAGACGAATTAGTAAGGCTCAGCATCCAGGAGCTGGTAAACAAAATAGAAAAGCTCCAAAGGGTTGAGGAGCCCTCTTCTTAGTGAAGGCGAAACAAAGAGAAGCAAGAGAGATGGCAAAAAAGACGCTAACCCCTCCATTTCCTTGACAAACTGTGGCAAAGAAGATAATATTCTTACTAAAAGAGCTCTCCTTCAGGAGGCACATATTATCAACATAAGAAGGGAGAGAAGAATGGTTAAATGGAAGAGCGAGAATGGCGAGGGGGTGCTGAAGTCCCTTATAGTCCTCATTATTATAGGGCTGGCTTTTTATCTTCTCTTCAAATTCTTTCCCACCTTCTGGAAGCCTTACGAATTTAAATCGACCATTCAGCAAGAGGCGATGAACGCCACCAGCCGACCTGGTTACGAAAAGGAGCTTCACCAGCGATTGTTGGCGAAAGCAGAGGAGCTGGGGTTAAACCTTGACCCCTCCCAGATTACCGTGGAGATAAGTAATCAGCTAGTTGAAATCGTGGCTGATTATTATATGGAAGTAAATACCCCCATCTACACCTTCCGTCGGCACTTCGTCCACCAGGTAGAAAACCCTCTCTACCGATAGCTCCACCTCGCCTTACCTGGGATCCCCCTGTCAAACTTCGGAAAAAGAGGGACAATTTACCATTGTACCTCCCTCATCATTCGATCTTTTGACTGACAGAGTGAAGGACTCGGTTTTTTAGTTCCTCCCCTTTTTGTGAGGTCGACTGAATTTTAGCCTCCATCTCCCCAACGAAAGCGCTATCTTTTATAGAGGGGAGGTTGATCTTGACATTCAGAATAGCTCCCTCCAATCCTGCCCAGCAGGCAAGGCAACCCACCCCCAGGTCGCTAATGGCATTGGGGTTTCCCTCCTCGACCACCTCCTGGCAGAGTTGCAGTAGCAATAGGCAGAGCTCAGCGGTCTGACTGGGGATCTCAGTGGCTTCTCTAAATGCTTGTTGAAGAGCCTCCTTGCGCCGTTGTATCTCCTGGTCGGTTGTTTTTGGCATCTTAAGAGCTCGCATTACCCCATCGAATGCTTCCGTATCGTGGTCGCTCAGCCGGGTGAGCCGTGAGCTTATCTCCTCGACCCTCCCCTTGACCCTCCGAAACTCCTCTTCCACCCCTTGGAACTTCTCCTTCCCTAGGGTGAGGTTACAGAATTTGATAATCAGCGAGGCTCCTGTTGCCCCCATAAGGGCGCTTATGCTGCCACCCCCTGGGGTGGGGGAGTCGGAACCCGCCTTCTCCCATAGCTCTCTTACAGTTAAGTCGGCTAACATAACTCACTCCTTTGGGTCACGATTTAGACACTCCCAAGAGGCAAAGACGACCGAGAGGGAAAACTATTAAAACGAGTCTTGGTTTATAATCTTAGCCTCTCTAACCACTACCTTTCCATCCTTAACCACTGTGTGGACATGGTTTATACCCCAGTGGTAGACAAGGTGCAGGTAGTTTGGTATGGAGCAGACAATGAGGTCGGCTTTCTTACCCACCTCTATGCTGCCCACCGATGTATGCAGGTCTATGGCATAGGCTCCGTTAATGGTAGCCGCATTGATTGCCTCCTCGGGGGAAAAACCCATCTCCAAACAGGCTAAGGCGATGGCGATAGGCATTGATTCGTTCATTGCGGTGCCGGGGTTAAAATCGGTGGCTAAAGCAACCGGGACACCGGCTTCTATCAGCCGCCTCCCAGGGGGATATTTCCCCAGACGCAGAAAGAAATTGGAGCCGGGCAATAGCACCGCTGCCACCCCCTTCTCTGCCAGTAGCTCAATTCCTCTTGGGGAGATGTTGTCCAGGTGGTCGGCAGAGGTTGCCCCCAGCTCGGCAGCCAATTCGGCACCCCCCGAAGGTGTGAGCTGGTCAGCGTGGAGCTTTAGCTTAAAGCCGAGCCGAGCTGCTGGCTCCAATATGGCTCTAGTTTGCTCCACGGAGAAAGCCCCCTCCTCACAGAATACATCGCAGAACTCCGCCAACCCCTCCTCTTTTACCCTGGGGAGGAGTTGGGAGATTATTAAATCGATATACTCCTCTTTGCGGAACTGATATTCGGGTGGAAAGGTATGAGCACCCAGAAAAGTGTTAACAATATCAATGGGATGGCTTCCATTAAGCTCTCTGCTAACCCGTAGAAGCTTCAGTTCATCGTTAACAGTCAGCCCATAGCCGCTCTTCGCCTCGCAGGTGGTAGTCCCCAGGCGAAGCATGCTGTCTAATCTCCTTCGGGCACTTCTGACGAGCTCGTGGTAGCTAGCTTCTCTGGTAGCCTTCACCGTGGAAAGAATTCCTCCCCCCGAGCGGGCAATCTCCTGATAGCTCAACCCCCGAAGCCTCTGGACAAACTCCTCCTCACGGCTCCCCGCAAATACGATATGGGTGTGGGGATCCACCAGCCCAGGCATAACCACCCTCTCCGAGGCATCTATCACCTGACAGCCTTCCTGGAGAACAACTTTCTCCCTGAAACCTTTCTCCCCTCCCACATAGGTTATCTTACCCCGATAGGAGGCAACCCACCCTTGAGTTATCAGGCCCAAGTCCATCATCTCCCCTTTGAGCTTAGGGGCCTTCCCTCGGCAGGTTACCAGCTGGTGGGCATTTTTTATAACTAGGTCGGCTTTAATCACTCTTCCCTCAACCTTTTCAGTTCCTGTGATTCGCCCATTAAATCCAGGAGGATAACTTCTCCAGTAAGGTTTGCTCGTCTATCCCTTTAATTTTAAGCAACTTCCTCTTTCCCTTTCTTCCCGTTTGCAGGCAAATAGATGAGCGGTTGATACCCAGTAGTTTCGCCATAAAGGTAACCAGCTCACGATTAGCAGCCCCGCCGACAGGTGGGGCAGTTATCTTTATCTTCAGGCGTCCTTCGATCAGCCCCGCTATCTCATTCTTGCCCGAGCGGGGGAGCACATGGACAGGTAGGCTGATACCCTCCTCTGTTTTGGTGAGTTTCAGCATAGGGTTAGCGGTCTCCAAGAATTTATGGTTACTACCCAAGACTGCGAGCCAACCTAAAAAGGCTGTTCACCAGCAGGGAGCGGAGGATAAAAAGAGCCAGGAGCACTATTAGGGGGGAAAGGTCCACTCCACCGTAGATTATCGGCAGTCGCCTCCTTATGGGACGCAATACCGGCTCTGTCAGGCGATAGATTAGCCTTACCAGAGGATGATAGGGATAAGGAGTTATCCAAGAAAGAATAGCTCGGACAATGATAATCCAGACATAGAGGATTATGAGGAGATTTAGAAGAACAGCTAGCGCCTGGAGAAAACCTGCCAGAAAGGGCATCTTTTATTCCTCCCGAGGACCAAAAATAGCTGTCCCCAACCTGATCATGGTCGCCCCCTCCTCGATGGCGACCTCGAAATCGTGGCTCATACCCATGGAAAGCTCCTTCAACTCTGTGGATACCATTCTTTTGCGGTTGAGCTGGTTAAGAAGCTGGCGGAGGCGCTGGAAATATGGGCGGACATCTTCGGGATTATGGAAAAAGGGAGGGAGAACCATTAGCCCTATCAAAGTGAGGTTTTCTATCTCCCCTACCCTCTGCACCAACTCCTCCAGTTCCCCTTCCGGGATCCCAAACTTGGTTTCCTCTCCCACCAGGTCTATTTGTATGAGTACCTCCATCCGCTTAGACAGAGCGGCGAGGTGGCGGTTGAGCTTCTCGGCAATAGAGACCCTGTCGATAGAATGAATCATATCAAAAAGCTCGGCTGCTAGCTTGGCTTTGTTCGATTGGAGGTGCCCTACCAAGTGCCAGGAGGCCCTTGCTTCTATCTGGGGGATCTTCTGCTGGGCTTCCTGAACTCTGTTCTCGCCCAGAACAGTTATCCCTGCGGCTATGGCTGCCCTGATATGTTCCAGTCCGAAGGATTTGGACACCGCAACCAACTTTATCTCCTCAGGGTTCCTGTCGGCTCTAAGAGCTGCTCGGTCTATGCGCTCCTTTACCCGGAGGATGTTCCCTCTAATCTCCTCTTCTAATTTCTCCATAGTGTAATAAGATATGCCGAAAGAGGAATATCCCCTCTTTGGTTAAAAAGGCAAAACCTTCCTTTCCCCAATGAAGGCAAATAAATTGTAAAACAAAATCGTCTCTCCGTCAATTCATTTCCTTAAAATGAGGCTATTAAATAGAATCAGAAGTGGGAGGCTGCCCCCTTGGCTCTAAGAGCCAAGGGGGCAGCTTCTTAGGAGGGATTGTACCTTGAAGTGTTGCAATCGCAGAAAGCGCTGCTACCATCACGGCAGCCTTCTTTAGAAGAGCTTTTGGTAGGAGAGGCTTTCCCAGTTTTATTGTGATTCTGATTTTTCTTTACGCCATAATCGGTCACATACCACCCCGTCCCTTTGAACTGGAGAACCGGGGCATGGAGAACCTTCTCCAGCTCCCCATTACACTTGGAGCAGTGCGTTAGAGGTTTGTCCGAGAATTTCTGAATCACCTCAAATCGCTCACCACACTGAAGACACCGATATTCATACAACGGCATTTTGAACACCTACCTTTCGGAAGGGATTGCAAAACATAATACCATATAAATGACCCTTGTCAAGGGGGAAAATGGCGGGAGACTTCTCTTGCAGGAAAAAATTAGGTGGTTGACTATGAAAGCGGAGTAAGTTAGAATTCCTTTCATGCAACTGAAAAAAGTTATGAAGTTAATAGCCGATGACCTGGAAGGTATTTCCCACAGTTCCATATAAATGTTTCAATTAGGTAAACATTGTTTTATGAAACTTAAATATTCCAAGCAAACTTCAAAAAATTCAGTAAATTTTAAATATCTATCTTTTCAAATTAAATAATGGGTCTTATAGAAAATAAAAATCAGCATAAGCAGAAAAAATCGTCGGATGTACGCAATTCTTGTTCTTGAAGATGGCACAGTTTGGCAGGGAAATGGATTCGGTGCTGAATGTAAAGTGACAGGGGAGATTGTTTTCAATACAGGAATGGTCGGCTATGAGCAGTCTATAACGGATCCCTCTTACTATGGTCAAATTGTCTGTCAGACTTATCCTTTGGTAGGGAATTACGGCGTCTGCAAAAAAGAGTTCGAATCGGACAGCCCTAAAATAAGAGGTTACATAGTCTCTGAACTATGCAGAAACCCATCACACTATATGAGTGAAACAGGTCTAAATGAGTGGCTGGAATCGAACGGAATACCCGGAATAGAGGGAATAGATACCAGAGAACTTACAAAGGTGCTCAGGACAAAGGGAACGATGCTGGGAGTCCTGAAGGTCAGCCGGAAGCCTATAAATACGGAAAGGATTATCAAAGAAGCGAAAAATGTGGAAGCCCCCAACAAAATAGACCTTATAAATGAAGTGACTATTAAAAAACCCATCAGGCACTCTGGCAGTGGGAAGAGGGTAGTTGTCATAGATTGTGGTGTAAAGATGGGAATAATAAGGGCTCTTTTAGCAAGAGGAATAGAAACTATAAGGGTGCCTGCCAGATACAACGCTGACAAAATAATGGAGTTAAGTCCTGATGGTGTAATAATCTCGAATGGCCCCGGTGACCCGAAGAAGGCAGATTACATCATAAGAACTGTTGAAAATCTGATAGAATATAAAATACCACTTATAGGCATATGCCTCGGGAATCAGATACTCGGGCTTGCTCTTGGATGTGACACATATAAGATGAAATTCGGTCACAGGGGACAGAACCATCCTGTGATAAACCTGGAAACCCGGAAGTGCTATATAACATCCCAGAATCACGGCTATGCAATAATTCCCGGCCCTCTCGATGAAAGGAACGTGAAAATCACATTTGTGAATGCAAACGACGGAACAGTCGAAGGTATAGAACACAAAAAACTCCCGATTATTGGGGTACAGTTTCACCCTGAGGCTTCTCCAGGTCCTCTCGACACGAACTTCCTTTTCAATCGCTTCATAAAAATCATGGGTAGTGCCAATGCCAAGAGATAAAAGTATAAAAAAAGTGCTGATAATAGGTTCCGGCGGGATAAGAGTAGGCCAGGCAGCAGAGTTCGACTATTCCGGCTCCCAAGCGCTGAAAGCGCTGAGAGAGGAGGGCATAGAAACCGTGCTCATAAACCCGAATGTTGCGACCATACAAACTTCGCACGATATGGCGGACAAGATTTATTTAGAACCAATAATCCCTGAGTTTGTTGAGAAAATAATAAGAGAAGAGATGCCTGATGGAATACTGCTCGGTTTCGGTGGACAGACGGCATTAAATACAGGAGTCACTCTTGCTGAGAAGGGGATACTCGAGAAATACGGTGTAAAGGTCCTTGGCACTAACATTGAAGCGATAAAGAAGACAGAGGACAGGGACGAGTTCAAAAAAGCCCTGGAAAAATTAGAGGTGAGCATAGCTCCAAGCAAAAGTACCCTTTCCATCGAGGAGGCAAAAGAAATCGTTAAAGAAATAGGATATCCTGTGATAATAAGGCCTGCCTACATTCTCGGAGGACTGGGCTCGAGCGTGGCATGGAACGAGCAGGAACTGGAAGATGCTGTACAGGTCGGCCTAAAACAATCCATGATAGGACAGGTTCTGGTGGAGAAATATCTTTCTCATTGGAAAGAGATAGAATACGAGGTTGTAAGGGACGGAAAAGACAATTGCATTACTGTTTGCAACATGGAAAACTTCGACCCCATGGGGATACATACGGGCGATTCCATAGTCGTGGCACCTTCGCAGACCCTGACAAATAATGAGTATCATATGCTAAGGTCAGTCTCGATTCGTATTGTCCGCTCACTGGGAATAGTTGGAGAGTGTAATATACAGTTCGCACTTGACCCTGAGAGTGAGAGGTTTTATGTGATTGAAATAAACGCCAGGCTGAGTAGAAGCAGCGCACTGGCCTCAAAGGCAACAGGATATCCTCTGGCATATATTGCAGCAAAACTGGCGATAGGATACACCCTCACCGAAATAATAAACAAGGTGACCAGAGTAACAAAATCGTGCTTCGAGCCTGCACTTGACTATGTAGTTGTAAAGATACCGAAATGGGAGATGAGAAAATTCGACGGGATGGAAAAGAAAATTGGCTCGCAGATGAAGTCGATAGGGGAGGTTATGGCAATAGGCAGGCGGTTTGAGGAGGCGCTGCAGAAAGCAGTAAGGATGCTCGAAGTCGGGAGGGAATTGGTTGAAGAGGAAAAAGCGGATTTAGAAAACATTATCCAGGAACTGAAAGTGCCGACTGATAGGAGGCTTTTTGCGGTAGTTGATGCCATGAAGGAAGGTGTGAGCATAAAGGAGATAAACGAATGGAGCGGAATAGACAACTGGTTTTTGCACAAAATCAAAATTATTGTGGAAATTTACGAGGAACTGAAAAAAAGCCGGTTCTCCGACCCCGACTTTGGAGAAAAACTGAGAAAAGCAAAGGAATTCGGGTTTTCGGACAGGCAGATAGCAAATCTGCTTGGCACGAGCATGGAGAAGATACGGTTTTCAAGAAAGTATTTGGGCATTATACCAGTTGTGAAGCAGATAGACACGCTTGCAGCAGAATATCCAGCAAAGACTAACTACCTTTACTTGACTTATAACGGCTCGGCAGACGATATAGAGTTTAAGAAAGGGGCTCAGATAATCGTGATAGGGGCAGGCCCTATAAGAATAGGCTCGAGTGTGGAATTTGACTGGTGTACCATGAACTGTGTCTGGGAGCTTAAAGAAAAGGGATATAATACGGTGGTTGTTAACTGTAACCCCGAGACTGTTTCTACTGATTATGATATGTCGGATAAACTGTATTTTGAGGAGCTGACGCTGGAGAGGATCCTCGATATAATTGAGAAAGAGAAGCCTCTCGGAGTGATTGTTTCCGTTGGCGGTCAGACCTCCAACAATCTTGCTTACTCCCTCTCCAAGAGAGACATTACATTACTCGGCACATTTGGAAGCGATATAGATTCTGCCGAGAACAGGAAGAAGTTCTCAAGCATACTTGACAGACTTAGAATAGCGCAGCCACCGTGGAACTCGTTCACAACCCTTCAGGGGGCTGTGTCTTTCACAAAAAGAGTAGGATATCCTGTGTTAATAAGGCCTTCTTACGTACTTTCAGGTTCTGCAATGAAGGTTGCAAGAAACGACGAAGAGCTGAAGAAGTATATAAGGGAAGCGACAAACCTTTCCAAAAATTATCCTGTTGTAATTTCCAAATTCATAGAGAATGCAAAGGAGGTGGAGGTTGACGGTGTAGGCGATGGAAGAAATGCATTCATAGGAGCCGTGATAGAGCATATAGAAAATGCCGGGGTGCATTCAGGGGATGCAACGATGGTTATACCCTCTTTTGGAATTGAGAAAAAGATGAAGGAAAGGATAATAACAGATGCCAAAAGAATAGCAAGGGAACTTGGTGTGAAGGGACCGTTCAACATACAGTTCATAGTCAAGGATGATAGAATATACGTGATAGAATGTAACCTCAGAGCCTCGAGGTCCATGCCTTATACGTCTAAGACTATAGGGATAAATCTGATAAAGTTGGCAACGAGATGCATGACGGGAGAACCTCTACCAAGAGGTTTGGAAACGATTGAGCCGGGATTTTTTTCCGTGAAGATGCCCATGTTTTCCTGGTCCAGGTTCAAAGGTACCGATCCAAAACTCCATGTCGAGATGAAGTCTACAGGGGAAGTTGCGTGCATGGGCTCAACATTCGAGGAAGCTTTTCTAAAGGCGGCTATCGCAACCGAGTCCGGAATACTGTTCAAGGGTAGGGTTTTGGTCTCGGGCATAAATGATTCTTTAAGAAAATCCGTAGAAAGTGTCGGCTTCAGAGTGGAAAGTGAAAAATGTATGCCTGATCTGGTGATTGATTTAAGCAAAGAGGGCAATGCAAGGAAAAAATTCGCTCCCTTTGGCATCCCGATTATAACCGAGAGGAATTTCCTTAACACTTTTCTTAACTCTCTCGCAAAAAAACCAAAACTGAATGCTAAAGAACTTAAAAAATATTGGAGGTTGTCTGGTATGCACATGGAATTGAAGGTTAGTAAGATAGAAAGGGGTACAGTTATAGACCATCTGCCTCCCACCAAGGCATATGACATAATAGAAGCACTAAGAATAAAGGAGAAATATCCCAACTCTGTCATAACCATGGCAACAAATGTCAAGAGCAAGAGATACGGCATAAAGGATTTGCTTAAAATAGAGGGTAAGGTACTTTCGGAAAATGAAATAAACAAAATAAAAGAAATAGCAGGACAGGCAACCATAAACATCGTAAAGGACTACGAGATCGTCAAGAAGATAATCGTATAGAACCGGCATTCAAAAATTTCATAATCGTAAAAGAGCAATTGAGGTACCTTTTCATCCCATCCACCTTTTCTTCCAACAAAATGATGAAATCAGAACCGAAAGATGCTATAATTTTTAAAAAGGTGATTATCTTAGGAGAAATTGAGAGGGTAATATGGAGGAGCTAAGGGTCAGAT
>Ga0209979_1004211_pt1 | contig 12047 bp, 11 predicted proteins | sample AnhtaG_FD_183114 | JGI IMG/M metagenome (GOLD analysis project Ga0209979, IMG submission 183114) | Deep subsurface microbial communities from Anholt, Denmark to uncover new lineages of life (NeLLi) - Anholt_01485 metaG (SPAdes) (version 2) | ecosystem: Environmental > Aquatic > Marine > Oceanic...
AAGGGTTGCCCTACATAATTTATTTATAATTAAAACCAATTACTATATTTTATATATAAATAAGATGTTTTTTTAATAACCTTAAAGCTAAGTCTGGCATTTTTTGAGCTAAAAGTCCAACAGCAAACATTATATAATATTTATCTAATAAAAATTTTGGAGATTTCGGCTTCAATATGTATGGCTCATCTTCATCAAATATAGATTTTTCCAAAATAGACTTTGGATTCTTAGCTTTTATCACACCCCCACCAGTTCCTAATACAGTGGGGACATCTCTTAAATCTTTCCCATATAAAATATTTACTGGACCTATTGGTGTATATTTTGTTTGAAACTTTCCTACATGTCTATTTATTGCAATTTTAGTAGATATTGCAGATAGTAACTTATCTACCTCAATATCTTTCTCATCTTTAGCAATAAAATTAATATTTCTTGATAGCTTTTCAACTTTCTTATCCAGGTCCTTTAATTTTATTTTACATTTCTTCATAAAATTTTCCTTTTTGGCTGTATTTAAAAGATTCATAGCACTAAAACGAATTCCTAAATCACCCTCAACTGTTCTTTTCATGTAAGGTTGAGGGAGACCCTTTACAACAAAACCACCTGTACCCGGTAGTCCTAATGAATATGAGCAAACATCAGTAGTAGCTCCACCAACATCAATTAACATTAAATCCCCAATACCTTCCTCATTATCTGTACCTTTTGCTAGTAACTGCCCAGCTTTTAAAACAGCTGACGGGGTAGGCATTAAGACACTTGATAAGAAATCCATCCTTTTTGAAAGACCTTTTGCTTTGATTATATTTGATAGAAAGAGTTTTCTTATTAATTCTTTAGCTGGTTCTATATTTAAATAATTTAACTCAGGTAAGATATTTTCTATTATCGATACAGACTTTTTATTTTCTTTTAAAATTCTCTTTGCTATAGTTGCTGAACATTTATTCCCAGCATAAACAATTGGAACATCTATCTTTAGTTGACTTAAAACCTTTGCATTATGAATTATTACCTTCTCATTTCCTCCATCAGTTCCACCTGAAAGCAGTATTAAGTCCGGTTTTAAAATTTCAATTTCATCTCTTTCGTCTGCAGTTAATTTATAGCTGTAAACTTTTAAAACTTTTCCACCAGCTCCTAAAGCTGCAATTTTAGCTGCTTGTGAAGTTAAGAGGGGAACTAAGCCTACCGCTACAATTTTTAAACCTCCAGCAGCACTACTACAGGCTAATTTTAAATCATAATCTATATCTATGTTTTTTTTTGATATTTTTTTATTAAGTTCATTTAGAGCTTTTTTAAATCCAATCATCACATCAGTTTCTACTGTTGTTGGATAATATGAACTCCCTAAGAATATTTCTTTTTCTAAATCTATTGCTACCAATTTGGTAAATGTACTTCCAAAATCAACCAAAAGTGCTATTCCCAAAATAAAAATCTCCTATTTAATGTTAAAATCTTTTTTTATATCATCAATTAATTGCTGAGGAGATGTTCCAGGGGGATAAGCCCTATTAAATCCCATCTCTTCAAAAATCTTTTTAACCTCAGTAAAATCCTTCTTTCCTACAACTAAATTTCCACCAACATATAATTGCATATCACCAATTCCAGCTTCAATACATTTTTCCCTCATTCCCCTGCAATCTATTTCACCATGACCATATAATGATGAAACAACAATCAAGTCTGCTGCAGTTTCAATTGCAGCATTTATAAAATCCTCTTGAGGGGAGAGAACTCCAATATTTATTACTTTAAATCCTTCTTCAGTTAGCACATTTTCGAGTATTTTATTTCCAACTGCATGAACATCAGAGCCAATTACACCAAGCACTATTTTTAATTTTCTTTTCCCTGCAATCATTTATAAAATAACCTCCTATTGTAATATTTAAAACCCTAAATATTATTAAATTAGTTATTATTCTACATTCATTTATTTTTCGTGTAAAATTATTTGAATTATTTTTTACACTGATAGACTTTTATTTATATTAAAATATAAAGTAAAGGATTGAGTCATTAATGAAATTATATGAGTATGAAAGCAAAATTATATTTAAAAAAGAGGGTATCCCCATACCTGAGAGTTATTTAGCTTCAACTCCAGATGAAGTAGAAAAGATTGTAGAGAATCTTAAAAAAGAAGTTGCTATAAAAGCTCAAATTTTAGCTACTGGTAGAGGAAAGGCTGGAGGAATATCATTTGCAAAAAACCCCAAAGAAGCAAAGCAATTAGCAAGAAAGATATTTTCATTAAAAATAAAGGGATTTGAAGTAAGAAAGGTCTTAGTAGAAGAAAGACTATTTCCATCTGCTGAACTTTTTCTTGGAATAACTTATGACCTATCTCAAAAAACTCCCGTAGTAATTTCATCTTCTCTTGGTGGTATTGACATCAATGAAATAGCTAAAAAATATCCAGAAAAGGTTTTTACTTTACCCGTTAATATGGTCTGGGGAATTCAAAACTATCAAGGAAAATTACTTGCAAAAAATATGGGGCTGAAGTCAAAAGATATGTTTAAGGCTGCAGGTATTGCTGTTAAATTATTTAATATTTTTAAAAAATATGATTGTGATTTAGCAGAAATAAATCCTTTGATATTGACTCAAGATGGAAAGTTAATTGCAGCAGATGCCCATTTAGAACTTGAACAGGAAGCTCTTTATAGACATAAAGAATTAGAGCAATTAGGAATACCAATCAGGAAAGACAGCCCAAGAATTCCTACAAAGTTTGAAATAGAAGCAGAAAAAATTGATAAGATTGACCACAGAGGTGTTGCAGGTAGAGTTGTTGAGTTTGATGGAAATCTGGGATTATTAATTGGAGGAGGTGGGGCATCCCTTACTATCTTTGATGCTATTAGATATCATGGAGGAAAACCAGCAAATTACTGTGAAATTGGAGGTAATCCAACAGTTAAAAAAGTAAAAGAGCTAACAAAACTGATTCTAAAAAAACCAGGCATAAAAGGATTAGCAGTTATAACTAATGTTTTAAATAACACCCGAGTAGATCTTGTGGCAAGAGGAGTAATTTTAGCCATGAATGAATTGGATATCAAACCTAGTGAGTATCCGATTTTATTTAGAAGTGCAGGTGCATATGAAGAGGACGGATACAGAATTCTTAAAAAATACAAAATAAAATATATGGATAGGAGTTATTCTATAGATCAGGCTGCAAAAGCAGCAGTTGAAATGATATCCAATTTAAAATAAAAAATGATTGATTTATTTTTTTATAAGTGGAGAATTAATTGAGTATTTTAATAGATGAGAAAATAAGAGTTTTGGTTCAAGGAATTACAGGGAGAGAAGCAGCATTATTTACTAAATATATGCTTGATTACAGTACTAATGTGGTTGGTGGTGTAACTCCAGGAAAAGGAGGACAGACTATTCATGGAATCCCTGTTTTTGATTGTGTTAGTGATGTAGTTAAAGAGTTTGGAGCAAATACATCAATCATATCTGTTCCTGCTGCTTTTGCAAAAGATGCTGCATTAGAAGCAATAGATTCTAACATAGAACTTATTGTTATATTCACTGAGAGAATCCCAAAAAAAGATGTAGTTTTGATTTTAGATTTTGCAGAACAAAAAGGTACAAAAGTTATAGGACCGAACTCATTAGGAATTATTTCACCTGGTAAATCTAAGGTTGGAGCTATTGGCGGACCACAAATTGAAACAAAAAAATCATATATGATAGGTCCAGTTGGAATTGCTTCTACCAGTGGTGGAATGACAACAGAGCTTGCAAATTTATTAACCAGTAATGAGATAGGACAAAGTACATGCATCAGTGTTGGTGGGGACCCAATTGTTGGAATGACATTCAGAGAACTACTCCCACTTTTTGAAAAAGATATTCAAACAAAAACTATTGTACTTTTTTGTGAACCGGGTGGTACACAAGAAGAGGATGCAGCTAGATATATAATTGAATATTCATATTCTAAACCTGTAATAGCTTTTATTGGTGGAAGATTTGTTGATGATATGCCAGGTATGAGATTTGGACATGCTGGTGTCATTGTACAAAAAGGAAAAGGAACAGCTAAAGGAAAAATTGAAGCATTTAAAAGAGCTGGTATATTGGTAGCAGATACACTAACTCAATTAGTTGATTATGTCAAAGAATCATTAAGCTAAAAATATTTTATTTTTATGGTGAAAATTATGGGAATGTTTGTAAAAGTAGAAATTAATAATAGTAAATGTAAAAAAGTTAAAAATTGTAAAATATGTGAAGAGGTTTGTCCTGTTGAAATCTTTAAATTTGAAAATTTAGAAGAGAATAATGAAATAATTTCAGTTATTGAGGAAAATGAAGATGAATGCATATTTTGTAATCTTTGTTTAGAAAAATGCCTACAAAAAGCAATCACTATAAAAAAATTATATTAGAGATCAAATATTGCAGGAGGAAAAATGAAAGAGAAAGAATTTGAGTGGAGAACAGCTATATCCAAAGTTGAACCTAATAAAATCATAATTAGAGGTTATGCTTTAGATAAAATTATAGGAAAAAAGAGTTTTGGTGAAGTAGTTTATCTTCTATGGATGGGGAAATTTCCTACTAAAGAAGAGGGCAAAATGATGAATGCAATATTAGTGTCAGGCTGCGATCATAGCTTAGCAGCTCCATCAGCAGATGCAACAAGATTTGTAGCATCATCAGGTGTTCCCCTGCAAGCGAGTGTAGCATCAGGTATTATAGCATTAGGTGAATATCATGGAGGTTCAATTGAGGGATGTGCAAAGATTCTCCAAGAAGGAGTAAAAGAGAGTGAAAAACAAAATAAAGGTTTGGCACAGATTGCTGATGAAATTGTACAAAAACATCATTTACAAAAGAAAAGAATCCTTGGATTTGGACATCCTTACCATAAATCTGATCCAAGAACTAAGAAACTATCAAAGTTGGCAGAAGATTTAAAACTATATAAAAAGCATTGTAAATTGGTATTTGAGATTGAAAAGTCTATTGAAAATATGTTAAATAAAAAAATAATTCTAAATGTAGATGGAGTAATTGCAGCAATCACGTCAGATATGGGATTTCCTTATAAATATGGTAAGGGTTTTTATATTGTATCAAGAGCAGCCGGGTTAGTTGCTCACGCAATTGAACAAGAAGAAAGGGAAAAACCTTTTAAAGCCATACCGCTTGATCAAATAATTTATGATGGTCCTGAAGAAAAATCTCTTTAATTATAGGAGTTAAAAGCTTTTATCTTGCAATAATAGAAATTAAAAATATCAAATTTCTAAAGAAGAATCTTAACAGAAAATATAATACATTTTCTAAAATAGTTAATACTTTTGCTAGTTTTATATTTAAATAAAATTACTTAAATCACATCTTATTATTATTTTTTATTCTATTTATTATCTCTTATAAATTCCTCTTTTTCTTTTTCAATATCAATAGTTGAAAGCATTTCTGGTAAGAAATCCTCAAATTTAATATCTTTTTTCTCATATTCTTTTAATTTTTCATTAAAATGTTTAACTAAAATAAGACCTACTTTTTCATTTACTCTAATTTTATAGTTCAATTTTTTTTCATCATCTGAAAAAAGTATTCTAAATGCTATTGATTGAGTTAATGAGTTATCTACTATCATTGTCCAAGTATTATAAGCACGATCCATACCTTTGTCTCTCAATAGTTGCATTAATTCCTTATATTTATTAAATAGTTTATAATTTTCATAAGTAAATAATAAAGGTTCTGTTACTGTATGAATATATTCATGGGCTAATACAGTATAATAAAGATCAAACTTACTATAGATATAGATTTTATCTGGACTTCTACTATAGTATCCTCCGAAATTGATATCCAGAAAGTTCATTGCATATATAATCTCATTTTCTTCAGGCTCTTCTAAACGAAGGTAATCTCTTATACTTTTAATTACTTCTGGAAATGTTTTCTTATATTCTTCCAATATCTCTTCAAAATCATCTTCATATTTTAAATATAAATCATGAATTTCTGCTTCTTCGTAAAATTCTCTTATTAATTCATATTTATTAAAAAATTCATCTTTTGATATTTTTATAGCATCTTCCATAAGACCAAGTTTAACGCTAAATGAATTATATTTTCTAAATTTTGATTCTGATGTTATCTTCTCAAATATTTTTAGATCTATCTTATTTAAATCCTCTTTTATCTTTTTTCTTAGTGGATTGTTGAAATATTTAAAGTCTTCAGGGAAATTCTTTTTTAATTCCTTCATTACTTCTTTACCTAACTGGTTTTCCCAATCAGATAAAATTTCTTCATCATCAGGGCCTGTTAGATAAAAAATACAAGATATTGTAAATAAATTCTCATTATAAAGAGTGCTAAATTTTAATGATGAAGCATCAGGTTTTTCAGTTTCTTTTCTTTCAATCTGGGTAGTTTTTAATGAAACATCAGGTTTTTCTTTTTCTATAGTAATTTTATGAGAACAGCTGATATTTGAGAATAATAGAATTACTATTAATAGAAAAGCTGTTATAAATTTTCTACCCTTCATTTTATTAAATATATAAAATTAATAAATTTTTACTATATTTTACTAATACAAATAATAATTTTATATTTAATATTTTAGTACAAATAAGGTGGTTATGTAATGTTTTTTAGACTGTTTCAATGACCTTTTCAAAACCAGATTGTAAAATAACGTTAAACTTTGTACAATTAATAGAATGATTTAGCCATATATATTCCTATATATTGAGACATTTAAAAATTTTTATAACAATTCTATATAATTATACTTTAAGTAACCTTTCTATTAAAATGAGAATTTATTACTATGTTTAATATTAACAATTACAAAAAGCAAATAGTAAAAAATAAATCAAGTATTGTTATTATTTTCATACTTATTTCACTATTAATTTCTAGTTGTACTGTAAAGCAAGAAGTTCAGACAGAAAAACAAGAAATTGAACCAAAAATTAAAGTTGAACCTAAAAGCGCACTCTTTGACAAGAAGGTAAATATTATGCTTTCTAACTTTAAGCCAGGTCAAAAAGTAACAATAAGGGCAAATACACGCTTTGAATCAGAAAATAGATGGGAATCATATGCAACATTTATTGCTGACGAGAATGGAATTGTTGATATAAGTAAACAGAAACCAATCGAGGGAACATATGAAGATATTGATCCCGTGGGACTATTTTGGTCCATGGAAAGATATGAAGATAAAGATGATGAATTTTATATAAGTGAGCTAGATCCAACATATATTAATTTTACTGCAGAAGTAGATGGTGAAATAGTTACATCTACTATTATTGAAAGACTTTTTGTTCTACCAGAAGTAATTAGAATTCCAGTACGTGAAAAGGGTTTAGTTGGAACACTATTTTTACCAAGTAATGAAGGTTCATATCCAATAGTAATAGTTTTGGGTGGTTCTGAAGGGGGTTTAAATGAAATAGGTGCAGCTATTTTAGCTTCACATGGATATGCAGCATTAGCATTAGCATATTTTGGTATCGAACCTCTACCAGCTGGTTTATATAAAATACCACTTGAATATTTTAAGACTGCTATTGATTGGTTAAAATCACAAGAAAATATAGACAGTAAAAAATTAGCAGTTATGGGTGGCTCAAGAGGAGGTGAACTTACACTACTTTTAGGATCAACATTTCCAGAGATTAGAGCAGTTATTGGTTATGCTGTTAGTAGATCTGCAGGATCTGAATGGACTTACCAAGGAGAATCTGTAGGTGGATATATCTCTGTAGAGAATATCAATGGTCCAGTACTTCTTATATCAGGTAAAAAAGACCTAATATGGCCTTCATCTGATATGTCAGATATGGTTATTGACAGACTTGCTAAATATGATCATCCTTATTTCTATAAACACTTAAGTTATGAAGGATCTGGTCATTCTATAACTATACCATATGTTCCTTTTTATGAAAATATTGATGGATCTGTTTGGGGAGGTGGAAATGCAAAAGATAATGCATTTGCATCTTCTGACTCATGGACAAATGTTCTTAATTTCTTAAAAGATAACCTAGTCAATGTGGATTCCTGATTTTAAAATTACCTACATTACTATTATTCAAACTTTCACTAAATACACCAAGAATTTATAGATATATTAAGATATACAGATATACATTTTATAAAAATATACTTATTTTTCTTTAAGAGAGCTGTGTTATATTTTCTGTAAAATTGCTCTTTGAAAACTTTAATGAGTCATAAATAACCTAAAAATGTATATCTCATAACATTAATTGGTTTTATTCGTTCAAAACTCACTTTCTCAAAAGTAGGAGCGTGTGTATCGCCAATATATGAATAATAGTTAACACCTTTTATTTTATGCTTTTTTAAAATATTAAAAATCTTAGAGAGAATGTAAAGTATTGCCTTTTCTGAACCTATTGCGATGTTAATCTCTCCATATTTACCCTTTTTACCTCTCTTAGTCTGTGAAGCTAGCTCATCTTTAATTATGAAATCCACTTCGCCAATTATAACTTTAGGTACTTCTTGAAAGATAATAACTCCTTCATATTCTCCTTTATGAATGTATGTTAAGACCTTATCTCTTTTTATAAGTGATCTAATCATATCTTCATTGAGATTCACTGGATAGTAGTAATATAAGATAATATTATCCCTTCCTTTAACTTCTGGAGAATAAAGTATTAAGTTTTTTAATTTATCAAAATCTGATTCATCTGCAAATTTTATACCCTCTACTAGTGGTGGACAGTATTCTTCAGAATCTAATTTTTTATAAAACCTTACCCTACGATAAACCAGATAAAATTCTAGCTTCTTAAAAAGACTAATAGCGGCTAGATTGTTTGGATCCGTGAATAAAAATGCATTAATACATCCTTTATTTTTAAGATATTCTAAACAACACTTTACTAAGTTTATTCCAGTTCTCTTTCTTCTATGAACTGGATCAATAAATAAACCACCTAACCAACCAGAACCACTAAAGTGTTTGAGAGCATATATGCATCCGATTATCTGTTTCCTTCGCTTAGCTATAAAGATCTTTTTTTCTTTCACATCCATTAGTAACTCATATAGGAATCTATCTCCTTTATACAGAAATTGCTCTTGAGTATTTCTCAAATATAAATCTATTATCCCTTTTAATTCGTCTTTTTTAAGAGTATTAATAAGATAACCCATAACTTCCTCTCTATATCATATAAATGTTTCCACAAAACTTATTGATTAATTATATTACTAAGATTATTGAAATGTTTAATTGAAATATCTGAACTTATTTTTGCTATAAATAAATATTACCTAAAAAATTTCTAAGCTCAATTTATTATAGTTATATACTAGAATAAATTTATTTATAAGAAAACTTTTGAGGAGATTATTAATGTAAAATAAGAATCAGAAATTAGGAAGGAAACATTGACCATATAAATTTTATAAAAAAATTGGGATTGACTCTTATGGGGAATGTATTAAAATTTCTGTAAAATTGTTCTTTTAAATTTTGAAAATTAATTATTTAGATTTAATTTCTCTATTTAATTTGCCTGCTTTTTTTCTATAGTTTTCAATAGCTTTTTTTAATGCTTTTGCTCCCAAGTTAGAACAATGAAGTTTCTGAGGTGGTAAACCTCCTAACATTTCAGCTACTTCTTTACTGGTTATTTTCTCAGCCTCATCTAAGTTCATGCCCTTTGCAGTTTCAGAAACAATAGAAGAAACAGCTATGGCTGCTCCACACCCAAAAGTCTTAAATTTTATATCCTCTAATTTATTATCTTTTACTTTTATATAAAAAGTCATAAGATCACCACAAATAGGGTTACCAACTTCCCCTATTCCGTCAGCATCCTCTATTTCTCCCACATTTCTGGGATTGAAAAAATGTTCCATAACTATTTTGCTATATGGCATTTCTAATTATCACCTTATCAATTAATAAAATTATCTTTTACTACTTACTTTTTACAGTAACATTTATTATAAAATAAAAAAACAGACGAGATATTAATTATTTAAGCTCCATATTTTTCTAATCTATTAGCACACGCTAAAGTAATCGGCATTAAATCAGTCATTGGCTTTAATCCCAATATTCCATTTGCACAACTTATTTCATCAAATTTTGTCACAGAATCTTTTCTCGCATAAATTGATTTAATCATCACTGGAACGGGATGCCAACTATGATATTTAAGTAAAGCAGGTGTAGAATGATCAGATGTAACAACCAAAACATCTGGATATAGTTTAACAATCTCAGGAATCATAGCATCAACTTTCTCTATCTCTTTTACTTTTGCATCAAAATCTCCATCCTCACCAAAACTATCTGTCTTTTTTATATGAAAGAAGAAGAAATCATACTTATCATAATTCTTTTTTAAAGCTTCAATTTGACTATCTAATCCTGATATGTTTTGTGCTATTTCCATTCCTAATAATTTAGCCATTCCTTTATACATTGGATACTCAGCAATTGCTAAGGCTTTTAAACCATACCTCTCTTTTATTGATTTAAAAGGAATGTATTTATCAAATCCTCTTAAAAGAATCATATTTGCAGGCTTTTCTTTAGCTAAGATACCTTTTGCTTGTTCTATAAAATCAGATACAATTCTTGCAGTCTTTTTAGAGCGCGGATTAGTTACTTTAACCTCGAGTGGTACAACTCCTATTTTCTGAGGATCTGTGTCAATTAAATCTCCCCAAAGACCATCCCCTCTTAAAATAAGAGTTGCTCTATAGTCCCTTACTGGGTGTAGAAAAATTTCAACAGAAGGGTCTAATTTTATATTTTTTAATATCTTCTCACAAAGTTCTTTATTTAGTTCAGTTTTTATCCTTCCCGCTCTTCTATCTAAAACTCTACCTTTTTCATCCACTGTAGCAAAATTTACTCTGGCTGCTACATCTTTTTCTGTTAAATTAAATCCTGTTCCAAGAGCAGATAAAATACCTCTTCCCATATTATTTTTTATAGGATCGTATCCAAAAAGTGCTAAATGTGCAGGCCCACTTCCGGGAGTAATTCCAGCACCAATTGGCTCCAATAAACCGCATGATGACTCTGTAGCTAATGCATCCAGATTGTGTGTATTTGCAATTTGCAATTCTGTTCCCTTACCACCTGGTAAAGCTAATCCTCCTACTCCGTCAATCACTACTAATATAATTTTTGATTTTTCAGCTTTTATTAATGAATCAATAAACTCTTCTTTCAAAATTACACCTCATATTTTTCTAATTAACAAAGCTCCCTTTTTAATATTCTTATAATCATATTATTATAATCAAATGGGAGCTTATTTGACAATCTAATTTATAAATAAGCTAAAATTAGGATTTTAATGAAATCATTTTTAAGAGTAAAGATTTTTTTAATCCCACTGCTTCTTCCGGACACAGTTCGTGACAGCAATAACATCTGATACATTTTTTTAAATCAATATTTGCTTTTTTCTTTACATCTTTATCTATTGCCATTTTATCTATTGATATTAACTTCATAGCATTTACCGGGCAGCTTTTTACACACACTCCACAACCAATGCAATTTGATTTAATAATAGGTGTTGAGTTTAAATTTCTTATAGCCCATTTACGAATAACTGGTGGATAAAACCAAAAATCCCTTCTCTCAGTTGAGGGTGGCTTAAAATCTAAGACTCTAACTGAATCTATTTCCTCTCCAACAATATCTACATCGCTAATCTTTCCAGTAATTAAATTTCTATCAATTGCAGCTTTTAGAGTTGGTACTTTCAATGGATTTACACCTATAATATAGGACACAACTAAATCCAAACAAACTGCATCATCACTTGCTAGTATCAATCCTACCTTCTTAGCATCACCAGCTGATGGTCCGCTCCCTTCCATTGCAATTACTGCGTCCATTATGTTGAGTGCTGGTTTTGTTAAAATATAAAGATCAAGCAACATCTGTGAGAAATGGTCTATATTTTGAAACCTTGTATGAAATCCAATTTTATTAAGACCTGGTA
>Ga0209979_1004212_pt1 | contig 12046 bp, 9 predicted proteins | sample AnhtaG_FD_183114 | JGI IMG/M metagenome (GOLD analysis project Ga0209979, IMG submission 183114) | Deep subsurface microbial communities from Anholt, Denmark to uncover new lineages of life (NeLLi) - Anholt_01485 metaG (SPAdes) (version 2) | ecosystem: Environmental > Aquatic > Marine > Oceanic >...
GTTATATCAGTGGCCGCTTTGACATAGTCGCATCGCTAGATGACGGTTCTTATGCTGTCATAGACTTTAAAACAGGAAATCCTGCTGACGCGAAGACTAAAATGTATAGTCGTCAACTCCACGCATACGCCGTAGCATTAGAAAATCCAACTGAAGGAGCATTTGAACTAAAGCCAATATCGAAGCTTGGACTTCTTTACTTCTCACCTGATAGCTGTGAGTTGATTTCACTAACCCGTCAAGCTCTCCAGGGTAACCTTGACTGGATCGAAATTCCTCGAGATGACGAATCATTCCACAGTTTCTTACATGAAGTGGTTCAACTTTTGGATGGCCCCTTGCCGCCTTCAGATCCAGATAATTGCAAGTGGTGTGCATTTCTTGAAAGAACAGGAAAGGTTGGAAAAAAGACTCAAGACACTAATACATCAACAGAACCAGCCATCAAAGGCCCAAGTTGCCCACAATGTAATGGACCTATGCGTCTGAGAACTGGTAAGTTTGGCGAGTTCTGGTCATGCCTGGGATTCCCTGATTGTAAGGGCACAAGAAATAAATAAGCTTAGTTTTTCTCGGTTAAATATAGGAATTAATAATGAAGATTGCTTATATCAAATTCATCGCCACTCATGATGATTGGAATAGGCTGGATTCCGGAAATAAAAAACATAAAGGGAAGAGCCTAAGACTTCGTCAGATCTAGCTTTTTGACGACTCTTTCGAGGTCTTTCCTATCAATCACACGCATTATAATAATGGTTTTATCATGTACCCTATAGAGGACTCTAAAATCTCCTGACAGAATCCTGTAGATCGGCGGTTTGAATCCTTTTAGCTTCTTGATATTTGGACTTGGATCAAAAGGATTGGAAGAGAGCTTTTTGATGGAAGCGATATTTTTTTTCTGTCGGGCTTCAGGAATACAATCCAGATCATCAACGGCCGAGTAGGTGAGTTGAATGTCGAATTTATCCAATCTTATCTTTCTGACCGGGAAAGATACTCATCTAGAGATATGATCCTTCCTTTTTTGATATCATCTTCAGCCTTCTTGATTTTTTTTCGTATAGAAGGGCTATGCTCGATGATAAAGTCTTCGAGGTCGTCTTCTGTGAGGGGGAGGATAGAAGCGGCTGGCTTTCCCCTGTATGTGATGATCAGAGGATTCCCTTTCCTCACTTCAGCCAGAAGCTTGTTTGTTTTATTTTTCAAATCAACCGTATTTGCAACTTTCATGATTCTTTCTCCTATATAGCTATTATAATAGCCTTTTAGAATGTGACAAGCAATTTGTCAACATTAAAGAATTCTCGAGACCAGATTTCTAATTTTTTTGGTTCTTTCATATCATGAATCAATCTTCTTCATTACATTCTAACATTTTTTCGCTTACTACAGCCTCGCGATAGGGATACAGTGAGATTAGTCAGTTTGTATTAACGTTATTCTTAAACACAAGAGTAAAATCAATAAACTGAAAAAAAATAACAATATAATTTCATTGTTGACAAATGGTTCCATATGTGGTACCAATAATGAGCAAAATATGTACAAACATGCTATTTCAATCAAATGGAGCGATGAAGACAATGGTTTTATCGCCACAATTCCCGGCATCAAATCCCTTAGCGCTTTTGGAAACACTAGAGAACAAGCTCTATCAGAATTCAATATTGCCGCTAAAGCGTACTTTGAATCATTAAAAAAAACTGGCAGATCACTCCCACAGGAGCATAAAATTATTCCTTACAGTGGACAAACCCGCCTCAGGATGCCCAAAAGCCTTCATGCAGCTCTTTCTAGTGGGGCGGAGAGCGAAAGTGTTTCCCTTAACACATATATAGTTACTTTATTGTCAGAGAGACATATTGAGAGAAAGCTAATAAAAGAAGTTACAGATTTAAAAAGAATGCTTGAGATCATGAATTCAAGAATAATATCCGATACGTATAACGCAAACCATTCTATCCATAAAATTGAAGAAAGTAATGAGAGATATCGAGGTAAAAAAAATAAAAAGAGATAGCTCTCCAACAAAAAATTTACCACACCTTTTGCAACCATAGCGAATCTACTTGAGCTTCTTGAAGAAAACGGCATAAGAGACTATGAAGCTGGGAATATTAATGGTTTTGACGGCCTTTCAGCCCGTGTGGGCGATCTTCACGTCATAGTCATCAAATAGAGACGGAGGTACCGAATTTTATAGCTACGCTAAAAAAGCGCGGCTACAGCGATACAGATGTCCGTAAGATTCTTGGCGGGAACTACCTGCGCGTGTTCAGTCGGGTGTGGAAGTAACAGAGAGATAGATTATCAACCTTCTCAACCTGGGCAGGGGAAAGGCCTTTTTACCATAAATAAAATATATTCCCATATTGGGAACTTTCTTCTTGACATTCTTTTGGGAACTCTTTATATTATTAGTGTGCATATTATATCGCAAAAGAAACTTCGCGATTATTACAATAAGCACAAAGAAACAAAAAGCCAATTAGAGGCATGGTATCGCGAGGCAAAAAACGCAGAGTGGAAAAATCCTCAAGAAATAAAAGAAAAATACAGACCAGCAAGCATAATTGGAGGCAACAGAGTAGTGTTTAATATTAAAGGAAATAAATATAGGCTTGTAACAAAGATAAACTATCAAATGAAGGTTGTTTATGTAAGATTCATTGGTACTCATAAAGAATATGACAAGATAAACGCGGAGGAAATATAATGACTTACAAAATAATTAAAACTGAGGGAGATTACCAAATAGCATTAGCTCGCATAGATGAGCTAATGGATGCTGAACCAAACACTCCCGAAGGGGATGAATTAGAGCTTTTAGTGACACTTGTGGAGCTTTATGAAGAAAAAAAATACCAGATAGATATGCCAGATCCTGTCGAGGCGATTAAGTTTAGAATGGAACAACTAAGCTTAAATCAGCAGGCTCTTGTTCCTTTCATAGGCAGTAAAAGCAAAGTGTCCGAAATTCTTAACAAAAAAAGGCAGCTCTCGCTTTCTATGATGCGAGCTCTTCATAAAGGGTTAGGTATTCCAGCAGAGATATTGCTTCAAGAACAAGGCCAAGATTTTCCTGAAGAAATTCCAGAAATAGATTGGACGCGCTTCCCGATACACGAAATGATTAGTCTGAGCTGGATTTCTCACAGAAATAAAATAAAAGGAAATGAAGAAGAAATAATGAGGCAATATATTCAAGAGGCTGGAGGCATGAATAGATTCTTGCAATTCTCGTTTCGTAAAAGCAAAAGCCCAATAAAAAAATTAAGAACGGATAGATATGCGCTTATGGCCTGGTGTCTTAGGGTTATGGATCTGTCTAAAAAAAATCCTACTGATAAAAAGTATAAGCCAGAATCTCTTAATTTATCAGATTTGTCGAAGCTTAGTTATTTTGATAATGGCCCATTACTCGCAAAAGAATATCTTGAAAAACAAGGGATTCAATTTTTCATCGTTCCTCATTTGAAAAAGACTTTTCTTGATGGTGCCGTAATGATCTTAAGGGGAGAAACGCCAGTCGTAGTGTTAACTTTAAGGTATGATCGGCAAGATAATTTTTGGTTTTGCCTCCTTCATGAAATAGCACACGTCATTAAACATCTTAGGAGAGACGAAACAGACATAATTATAGACGAGATAGAACCACGTCAATCAAATATTGGCAGCACAGATAAGAAGGAAGAAGAAGCAGACAAAATTGCCGAAAACGCATTAATTCCAAGAGAATATTGGAAAAAAGTTAACCTAGATGCGAAAAACCTAGCAAAAGAAGTTGTTCTTTTATCAGAACAAATGAAGGTTCATCCAGCAATCATTGCAGGAAGAATCCGGTTTGAAAAAAACAATTATAGGATATTATCTCAGTTTGTTGGCAGGGGAGAGGTTAAACAGCTATTCAATTAGAGATGGAGGATGTAATGTGGTCGAAAACGGAGAAGGAAGTTGCCAGACAGGCCTTTGGAAGAGCTTACGAAATGGTTATAATCGCATAATCCTTGCCAAATGATGATTATTTTTATAATCTAATCCCCTTGGGAATCGGGTAAGTAGTTAAGATTTTTTTTGGGTATTCCAAGTCAGAACCAAATGAAACCGGAAGAACAAGCCAGAAAGGACATTGATAAACAACTCAAAAAGGCAAACTGGGCCATACAAGACCGCCAGAATATTAATTTGGGCGCTGGGCCGGGGATCGCCATCCGGGAATTTCACACAAAAACTGGTCCTGTTGATTATGCATTATTTGCAAACAGAAAAGCGATCGGAGTCATTGAAGCCAAACCTGCCGGTAGCACATTAAGCGGAGTTGCGGAGCAAACTGCTAAATATATTCGCAACTTTCCGGAAAACATTCCACATATTTCATCACCATTACCTTTTGCTTATGAAAGCACTGGCGTTGAGACATATTTCAGAGATGATAAAGACCCAAATCCCTTTTCCAGAAGGGTTTTTGCCTTTCATAAATCTGAAACACTTTTAGAATGGGCTAAACAGGATGCCACATTAAGAGCGCGACTTCAACAGCTTCCGCCTCTTATAACTTCCGGTCTTCGTGGCTGCCAGATCGAAGCCATTACCAATCTTGATGTTTCCTTCAAAGAAGCTAGGCCCCGGGCATTGATCCAGATGGCCACCGGCAGCGGCAAGACATACACAGCCGTAAGTTTTGTGTACCGCCTGATTAAATTTGCCAAGGCCAAGCGAGTGCTGTTCCTGGTTGATCGAAGAACCCTTGGAAGACAAGCCCGGGGAGAATTTGCCCAATACATCACACCTGATGACGGCAGAAAGTTCACTGAACTCTATAATGTACAGCTTCTATCAGGCCCTACCATAGATCCTGTCAGCAAAGTATGCATCACAACCATACAGCGCTTGTATTCGATGCTTAAAGGCAGGGAATTCGATCCAGACCAGGATGAAATACCCCTTGCGGATTTAACTACAGATAAGATCATAGGGGTAGCCTACAATCCCAATATTCCCATTGAAACATTTGATTTCATAATCACCGATGAGTGCCACCGCTCCATCTATAACCAGTGGCGCCAGGTCCTGGAGTATTTTGATGCATTTATCATCGGCCTGACAGCGACCCCTTCCAAGCAGACATTCGGCTTTTTCAATCAGAACCTTGTCATGGAATACAATCATGAAAGGGCCGTAGCGGATAGAGTCAATGTCGGGTATGAGGTTTATCGTATCCGCACCAGAATTACGGAAAAAGGCAGCAAGGTTGAAGCAGGCTATCATATTGACAAACGTGACCGCCACACCCGTAAGATCCGATGGGAACAGCTTGATGAAGACCTGGAATACGATGAGAGAGAACTTGATAGATCTGTGGTGGCTGTCGACCAGATCCGCACAGTGATCCGTACTTTCAAGGAAAAGTTGTTTACTGAGATTTTCCCCGGGCGTACAGAAATCCCAAAGACCCTGGTTTTTTCCAAGGATGATTCTCATGCCGAAGACATCGTGCAGATTATTCGGGAGGAGTTCGGCAAAGGGAATGAATTCTGTAAAAAAATCACTTATCGTACGACCGGAGAAAAGCCGGAGAATCTCATCGCCTCCTTCCGCAATTCCTATAATCCCCGAATTGCTGTGACCGTTGATATGATCTCCACCGGTACGGACATCCGCCCCCTGGAATGTCTCCTGTTTATGCGGGATGTGAAGTCTCGCGTTTATTATGAACAGATGAAAGGGCGCGGCACCCGTGTAATCTCTCCAACCGACCTTCAAGCCGTAACGCCCGATGTGAAGAACAAGACCCATTTCATCATCGTGGATGCTGTTGGGGCTACCGAGAGCGACAAGACGGATTCCAGGCCTCTTGAACGGAAAAAATCCGTCCCTTTTGATAAAATTGTGCAATCAATCGCCATAGGACAGAGGGATGAAGATACATTGATGACAATGGCCGGACGACTGGCAAAATTAAATGTTCAATTAGAGGAGGAACAGCGGAAGGAATTGAAGGAGGCGGCTCACGGAAAATCTTTAATAGAGATCACGAACGAGTTCCTTGATGCAGTGAACCCGGATAAGCAGATTGAGAAGGCCAGAGAAATGTTTGATATGGAAACACCTTCGGATGAACAGATTGAAAATGCTATGGAAGCACTGACGACTGAAGCCTGCCTGGTATTTGATGACCCTGAATTCAGAAATACTCTAATCGAGATTAAAAGACAGCAATACCAGATCATTGATACAGTGAGCCCGGATGCTATCATTACTGCTGAATTTGATCCGGGCCAGGCTGAAAAGGCTATACAGTCCTTCCGTGAGTTTATGGATACCAATAAAAACGAGATCCTGGCTTTACAGATCATTTACAATCAGCCTTATGACAAACGTCATCTGACTTATGAGATGATCAGGAATCTGGCCTATACTATGAAGAAACCCCCGTACAACCTGTCCACTGAGTATGTATGGAGGGCCTTTGAGCAGCTTGAGAAGGATAAAGTCAAAAAACGAAGACCCGAGTTTTTGCTCGCTGATATTATCTCACTGGTGAGGTTTGGGTTGCAGAAGGAGAATGTGCTAGTTCCGTACCAGGAAACTGTGAATTTGCGGTTTGCGGATTGGCTGGTTAACCAGGAAAAGGCCGGCAATATCTATACAGATGAACAGTTGGAATGGCTAACGATGATCAAAGACCATATCGCCACTAGCTTGGAAATCACTGTGGATGACTTTGATAATGTACCTTTTTATGAGAGGGGAGGCGTGATGAAGGCAAACAGCGTGTTTGGGGACAGATTTGATGCAATTCTTACTGAATTGAATGAGATGCTAACAGCGTGAGTACTGATCTGCCAAGAAATTGGTGCGATATGACCATCGGAGAAGTGTTTACAGTCACACTTGGTCAATCCCCGCCTTCATCAACTTACAATAGCCACGGTGAAGGGCTACCTTTTTTCCAGGGAAAAGCAGAGTTTGGTGACGTATATCCTGTTGCAAGAAAATGGTGCGGAAGTCCAAAAAAAATCGCTCAAAAGGGCGATGTTTTATTAACTGTCAGAGCACCAGTAGGACCTACAAATATCGCACCTACAAAATGCTGTATAGGACGAGGCTTAGCTTCGATTCGTCCAGTCGATGGAATAGATACTAAGTTTATTCTGTATTTTTTCCGTTCAGTTGAAAGATATCTTGCGAAGAGTGGAACTGGAACGACCTTCAATGCCATAACTGGAGACAAATTAAAGGGCCTCCCAATACCAATACCACCACTTCCCGAACAATACCGCATTGTCGCTAAGATTGAGGAGTTGTTCACCAAACTGGATGCAGGCGTGGATGCTCTGAAGCAGGTGCAGGCCCAGCTAAAACGCTACCGTCAATCCGTGCTGAAAGCAGCTGTGGAAGGCAAACTCACTGCAGAATGGCGGGAACAGCACCACTTGGATGAGTTGGAACCGGCTGACAAACTGCTCGATCGTATCCAATCAGAGCGAAAAGCGAAACTGGGAGAAAAATACAAGGAGCCAGCACCTATTAACACTACGAACCTGCCTTATTTGCCAAAGGGATGGGTATGGACAAATGTTGATTCAGCATTTGATATAACTCTTGGTCAGTCACCACCATCATCCACTTATAACAAAAACGGTGAAGGATTACCTTTTTTTCAAGGTAAAGCCGAATTTGGGAATATTTATCCTACGAAAAATAAATGGTGTAATAGTCCAAAAAAAATTGCACAAAAGGGATCTATATTAATATCAGTTAGGGCACCTGTAGGGCCAACAAATATTGCACCAGATACCTGTTGTATAGGTAGAGGTCTTGCAGCAATAAAAGGATTAGGGGGAGTTCATACAAAATTTATTCTTTATACATTTAGGGCGTTCGAACACAAATTTTCATCTAAAGGGACTGGAACAACTTTTAAGGCAATTACTGGAGACCAGTTGAAAAAGGTGATTATTCCATTCCCACCATTAATTGAACAAAATAATATTGTGATGCAGATCGAGCAAATATTATCAAATATCGAAGGAGCTGAAACAGTTTTGGAGCCTGAACTCAAACGTGCCCATTCCCTTCGCCAGTCAATCTTGAAGCATGCCTTTGAAGGGAAGTTGGTGCCACAGGACCCAAATGATGAGCCTGCATCTGTCCTGCTAGAAAGAATCAAGGAAGAAAAAGCCAAGCCTAATAAATCCAAACAACTGGAGATAATTTAAATGTCAAACGATTCATCCACACTTGTCCAGAAAATGTGGAATTACTGCCACGTCCTTCGGGATGATGGTGTCAGCTACGGGGATTATGTTGAGCAGCTTACTTATCTGCTTTTCCTAAAAATGGACGATGAGCAGACCAAACCGCCTTTCAATAGAGATTCCAAAATTCCAACCGAATACAATTGGAAAAGCCTGCTGGACAAGGACGGGGATGAATTAGAAGTCCAATATCGTCATATCCTTGAAAACTTGGGTAGAGAGTCTGGTGTAATGGGCGTGATTTTCCGTAAGTCTCAGAATAAAATTCAGGATCCTGCCAAGCTGAAACGCTTGGTTGACATGATTGATAAGGAAACCTGGCTAGGCCTGAGCGTGGATGTGAAGAGCGATACTTACGAAGGCTTATTGCAGAAAAATGCTGAAGATGTAAAGACTGGAGCTGGTCAATATTTTACTCCCAGACCGCTTATTGATGCGATTGTCGATATGATGCGGCCTGAGCCTGGTATGGAGATCATTGACCCCGCCTGTGGGACAGGGGGATTTCTTATATCCGCACACAATTACATTGCCAAACATTATCAACTGGATAAAGAACAGAAGCAGCATCTTAGATATCACACCTTAAAAGGTGTGGAAATCGCTGATAATGTGGCCAGACTCTGTGTGATGAACCTCTACCTACATGGCATCGGCGGTGATGAAAGTTTGGTTGATGTAGATGATTCACTGGAATCCGATAGGGGACATCGCTATGACCAGGTGTTAACAAATCCACCTTTTGGTAAGAAAAGCAGCATCACCATTATCAATGAAATAGGAAAGGCCGTCAGGGAAAAAATCGAGTATGAGAGAACTGACTTCTGGGCCACCACGTCCAATAAACAGTTGAACTTTGTCCAGCATATAAAGACCTTGCTCAAGATCAACGGTATCGCTGCTATGGTAGTGCCCGATAATGTGCTTTTTGAAGGCGGAGCAGGGGAGACCATCCGGCGAAAACTCCTGCATGAATGTGATGTACATACACTTTTGAGACTGCCAACAGGCGTATTTTACGCACAGGGAGTAAAAGCAAATGTGTTATTCTTTGACCGTAAGCCTGCTAGTGAAATCCCATGGACGAAAGAGCTGTGGATCTATGACCTTCGTACAAATAAGCATTTCACCCTGAAGACCAATCCATTGAAGTATGAAGACTTGAAGGATTTCATTCAGTGCTACAATCCTAAGAACCGCCATCAGCGTGAAGAAACAGAGCGATTCAAGCGCTTCTCCTATAATGAGCTGATGCAACGGGATAAGGTAAGCCTGGATATCATCTGGCTCAAAGATGAGAGCCTCGAAGATATGGAGAACCTGCCGGATCCTGACGTGCTTGCATTGGAAATCACGGAGAATCTGGAATCCGCCTTAGACCAATTCAGAGCTATTTATGAAGATTTTGATAAAGGACAATAGAGATAAATAGAAAAACAACCATATTGGAGACCTTTTTAATACAGATTGTGAATTTGAATATTCGCTAGCATTGTCTAATATTAATCAACTATAATACTTTTAAATGACATTGTAGCATAGGTTTTTAATTAATTAAAAACGAGGGAAATCAATTATTCATTTAAAATTTAAAGGACAAAAAAAACAAGTTAATATATTATTGTATTAAAATATTTTTTAAGAAGAAGTTTTGATTATGGCAAGAGCAGATATTTTAATTAGCATGATTCAGGCAGCCAATCGCGGCGATAACACCTCATTTCGAAAGGCAGTAGAGAGTCTGATTGCAGAAGAAAGAGCTAAAAAACATAATATCCTTGCGGACCGACTGACACAATCTCTTAATAACAGCATTAATAAAAACACGGCAATTCGCCCAAATGGTGAAGCTGGCGATTTGATGTTTGAGATTAATCCTCAAAAAAAATTCGAGGATCTAATACTAAATGAAGAAATATTAAAAATTTGTGAGGAATTGGTAGCGGAGCAACATAGAGCTGACCTTCTCAGATCTTATGGATTGGAACCTCGAAGTAAGATTTTTCTGGCCGGTCCTCCAGGCAATGGTAAAACAAGCCTTGCTGAAGCTCTGGCTACACATTTGATGTATCCAATATTAACAGTTCGGTATGAAAATATTATTGGTCGGTATCTTGGAGAAACCGCTTCAAGACTTCAAAAAATTTTTAATTATGTAAAAACCCGTAATTGTGTTCTATTTTTTGATGAATTTGATACAATTGGAAAAGAACGGGGGGATACAAAAGAGACCGGTGAAATAAAACGAGTAGTAAGTTCTCTACTTCTTCAAATGGACAGTTTGCCAAGTTATGTGGTTGTAATTACTGCAAGTAACCATCCCGAACTCCTTGATCGTGCTGTATGGCGGAGATTCCAGTTAAGGATAGAACTTAAGTCACCTAACATCAAACAGATTGAAGGTTTTTTAGAGCTTTTTATCAAGAGAACTGGTTTTAATTTTAATTACAGTCCAAAGAGCCTTTCTCAAAAACTATCAGGCTTCAGCTTCTCTGAAGTCGAAGAGTTCTGCACAGATGTGGTTCGGCATGCTGTTTTGACTAACAAACAGGATAATGCACGAAATATCGTTACTTTAAAATTAAAACAATGGAAGTCGAAATTTGGGGAATCTAATATAAAAGAGAAAGAATAATATGCCCGAACGACCTCTACTTATCTTTCCCACTCCTTCGGTTGCAGACCGAATTAAAAAGAGAATCCCTCGTGGCCCTATAAAGTATCATTTCCCTTCACTACAAAAGCAAAAAGATAGGTTGACGCCTCGGTTTGAATCAATGCATCAGTCGTTTATTACAGATTCAACGGCAGGAATCGAGCCTGAGTATGTTCTGGTCCTCGAAACAACAGGGGAAATCGAAGATTTTGAGAGAGCAGTACGCGCAGTTTCAGGTTTGGAATGGCTCGCTGAAATTGATACCGACGAGATAACGGCGGACGATGATTTCTTTGAAATACCAAAGATCGGTAAAAGGTTATTTTATAAGCAAATTGATGACATTAGCACAAAACAGTCTTCAGAGATATGGAAAGCCTTAGAAGATAATGGCTTTATTGATGATAAAGGATATATTAAAGACCAACCCATTGTTGATTTCATAGAATATATACCGGAAAATCTGACTGAATATACTGACAAAATAATATCTGCGATCAAGAAAACCATCTCGGATATTAAAGGAACGCCAATTAGCGGTCGGCTGTTTCTTAGTATGAGTAATCAGCAGACTATGACCTTATTGTTGGCTGAGTGGAATAAATGGTGTGCCAATAGAGATGATCAATCAAGAAAATGGGCTGAAATATTCAGCAATCTTAAAGCAATTCGCAGATGGGATATCAAGGACCGGCTGAGAGAGACTTTTATTGTACCTTATTGGGAAGAAGAGCTTAAAACAAAAAGTGGTACAGCGTTAAAAATCCCATTTGAAGTAGAGTTGTGGTACAGGAGAGATAGAGCCAAGAGAGAAGATATACAGAAAAAATTGGAACAACTTATAATATCTGAAAATGGCGCTGTTATCTCAAAATGTATTATAGATGATATTCGTTTCCACGCTATTAAAGCGGAACTTCCCCCTAAAAATATAGAACGGGTCATAGACTCTGAATATACAAATCTTTTCCAATGCGATGATATAATGTTTTTTCGTCCAGCAGGACAATTTGAGAGTGTTCAATAATACAGATTTTAGACTTTGATCACAGGGCTAACTTTCCCAGTAGTTTTATATCCAAAGATTATGTCTTGAGTCAAGACGATATCATGCTCAATAACA
>Ga0209979_1004213_pt1 | contig 12040 bp, 9 predicted proteins | sample AnhtaG_FD_183114 | JGI IMG/M metagenome (GOLD analysis project Ga0209979, IMG submission 183114) | Deep subsurface microbial communities from Anholt, Denmark to uncover new lineages of life (NeLLi) - Anholt_01485 metaG (SPAdes) (version 2) | ecosystem: Environmental > Aquatic > Marine > Oceanic >...
CCCGTGAAAAAGCAACACCCCCCCTGTTGTGGCATTGATGATTTCTAGCACAGTGTCCAGGGCTATATTCAGAATGGCATCTAAGTCCCACAATCCGCTAGTGGCGCTGGAAATACGGTTCAAGGCGTGGAGATGGTGATGACGCCTCAGAATTTGATTCTCCAGCTCCCTTTCTGCGGTAACATCTTTTCTTACTTCGGCAATCGCATTTATATTACCTTGACTGTCCTTTAGCGGATAAAGGATAACCTTAATATACCTGTTAGACACCGTCTCCGCATTGAGGGCAGGGTCAGGAGAAATAATCACCGTTGGGTCGCCGCTTTGCAGTACTCTCATAAGGGGGCATTTCCACAAGGGAGAGCGACAGGGATCGTTCCGACCTTCAAAGACTTCGTAGCAACGCTTGCCAATAAATGCTTTGCCTTCTGGCAACTTCTGCCTCATTGCCAGGTTGGCAAAGCCGACACGGTATTCTCTATCGATAACAAAAAACTTATCTTCAATCCCGTCCATCACGCCCTGCAAGCTTATGTCTAAACTTGCATTTCTCCCAGCTCGCTGAATTGCTGTTTTCTTTTGACCCATTAATCCCTCAGCCTCATAGGATTTTGATAAGAATAAAATATCTCAAACCTGCCATGCTTGTCAAAATTAAGCGTAAACCACCTGCTAAAATGAAGTTATTTTTCAGCGATTTTTCCCATAGTGCTAACTTATGACATATTGCGTGCATCTGGCTTACGACTAACTGAACTGGTTAGCGAGTATGTTTCAACCATCCGCATAAGTCACTTGACTATTCTGTGTCAACAGGCATGTTGAAATGGGAAGTACTAAAATACCCAGTCCGACGTCATCTGCCTGGTCCGATGATAAACCTATTGACAAATTTCCAGAGGCAAGTTACTATGTAAGTTCAGGGTAAGTGTACCTAACCCGAACGCGTGTCTTTGCCTGAGAAAGAGCGAATTTTATGTTTGTGAGGTTTCTATTGTGGATTCATATCGGAGTCAGTGCACGGCATCTCTAATACAGGTTCGCTGGCTTCTTTAGAAGATATGGATGAAATTGTGGAAAAAATCTAGAGAAGGCTTCATAGGCTTACTTAACAGGATTTTAACATAAGTAGCGTATTGTAGAGTTGTAAACATTGGTGAAGCGAGGTGACGAGCAGCGATTTTGCACTGTTAAGCTAGCGGAGCCAAAATATGAAATCATAAATGAAAGGGGGTGATAAGGTAAAGAATATACGATAGAAAAAAGTTAAAAAGGTGATGCAGTTTTGAAAAATTTAGAAAGGAGGAAAAATAGTGTGAAAAAAGTACTTTTTATTTCACTAGCGGTGGTACTGGCTCTTAGCGTGAGCCTCATGGGCTGTGGAGGCGACGGAGAAGAACTACCCAGTGACTATATCGGCAGTGGTGCACTTGACGGTAACGGTATCCCGGTGGACTTCTTCTCTGATGTAGACGTGCGCAAAGGTTTTAGCTATGCCTTTGACTGGGTCACTTACATCGCCGACGCCATGAGTGGCGAGGGTGTGCAGAGGGGCTCGCCGATCGTTGAAGGGCTTCCGTTCTTCAACCCCGATGCTTCGATGTACAGCCTTAACCTGACGCTAGCTCAGGCCCACCTGGAGGACGCCTGGGACGGCGAAGTCTGGGAGAAGGGATTCAAAATGACCCTGCTCTACAACGTCGGTAACGTGCCGCGTAAGATTGCCTGTGAAATCCTGGCTGAAAACCTTGCCTCTATCAATGAGAACTTCCAGGTGAGTATCCTGCCGCTCGCGTGGCCCGTTTTCTTGAGTAAGCTCTACGGTGGTGATATGCCCATGTTCCTCGTAGGCTGGCAACCCGACTATCCACACCCAGACAATTTCGTGGTTCCTTTTATGCACAGCGAGGGTACCTTCTCTGGGTGGCAATACTACGGCTATCCTGCGCTGGACACCAAGATTATGGCAGCGTTTCAGGACACCAACCCAGTGACGCAGGAGGCCAAGTACTACGAAATACAGGAGATTTACTACCAGGATGCTCCTGGCATCATACTCGCCCAGCCGACAGTGAGGCGCTACTTCACCCAGCATATAGATGGCTTCTATTACAACCCCACTGAATCTTCTTATGCGGGGCGTATCTATGACCTGAGCAAGTCGGATCAGGGGGATGACATACCATACGAGAACCCTGGTACCTTTGTCTTTCAGACCATCGGAGATATCGACTCCCTTGATCCAGCCTGGATCTACGACACAGCTAGCGGTATGCAGGTGGGTTTAATCTATGAGACGCTCTTGTACTATTCCGGCAACAAGACCGACGAGTTTGACCCCATTCTGGCTACCGAGTGGGCGTTCAACGAAACAACTCTCGAGTATCGCTTCACGATCCGTGAAGACGTCCAGTTCCACAATGGTAACAACCTGACCCCCGAAGATGTGGAATACACCTTCGAGCGGGCGATGGTCCAGGACAGACCGGGTGGACCGATCTGGATGTTCTACCAGCCGCTGCTAGGTGGAGCGGTGTGGTCTTACGAGGACACTACTTTTGCAGCTATTGATGCGGCGGTGGAAGTTGACGGCAATGACGTAGTGTTTACGCTGTCTGGTGCGTACTGGGAGTTGGCGTTCCTCCAGATTATGAGTGGCCAATGGGCCTCGATTGTCGACAAGGAATGGTGCATCGCTGAGGGCGACTGGGACGGCACTGAAGGAGACATTAGCAGAGTTCTGCACCCTCAGGATGCTGGTGACACTGTCCTCTTCGACCTGACGAATGGTACCGGACCCTGGAAACTGAACCTGTGGGAGTCGGGCATTCAGGTCAAAGTGGAGAAAAACACTAACTACTGGAGGGCCGAAGCCCCGTTTGATTGGGTCATCACCCTGGTCGTAAATGAATGGACTAGCCGAAAGCTAGCACTCCAGAATGGGGATGCCGACCTTGTCTATGTCCCGGCGACTTACTTTGACGAGATGGACGCGGTTGTGGGCCTCAACGTCTACGAAGACCTGCCTTCGCTTTCCATTGAGGCATTCTTCTTTAATATGCTTATCGGAGGAGAGTGAAGCTAGGAGTGACGTTGCAGAGCTCCTGGTGAGCTTGGTGAGACAAGTCAAGAGACCCCCGCTTGCAAGCGGGGGTTTCTCTATGGTATAAAAGTGTGTTTTGGAACTCAGGTCCTATATTATCCGCCGCCTGCTTCTTCTTATCCCGGTGCTGTTCGGGGTGACCCTGCTTATCTTCGGCATTACGATGATGTTCTCCCCGGTAGAGCGTGCGGCTCTCTTTGTCACTAGCTCAAGGCAGATGTCGGATATAACGGCTATCATCGAGACTTATGGTCTTGATCAGCCTTTCTTTGTACAGTACGGCACCTGGATTGGCCAGGTGTTCAGCGGTAATCTGGGCTGGTCAAAGGTGGTGGGGATGCCTGTTTGGGACGCTATCTGGGCTTTTCTGCCGGCTACCCTGGAACTGGCAATATTCGCCACACCGATTATCATTTTTATGGGCATCTTCCTTGGTACTAAGGCTGCTGCCCATAAGGACAGGCCTCTTGATCATGGGACACGGGTAATGGCCATCTTCGGATGGTCGCTGCCCACCTTCTGGCTGGGGTTAATACTGTTAATGGTCTTCTACGGCTACTTCACCGGCCTCCTGCCGCCGCATCGGCTGAGTATCCAGATGGACATGGTGGTCAACTCCGCCTCGTTTATCCGTTACACTCATATCAACACTATTGACGCCATCCTCAATCTTAACGGAGCGGTCCTCCTTGACGCCTTGAGACATCTTGTCTTGCCGGTCATCACCCTTTCGGTAACCCAGGTGGCCTTTATTATGAGGCTGATGCGCTCCAGCATGCTGGAGTCTCTGGGTAAAGGATATATTCTCACCGCCAGGGCCAAGGGGCTTGCTGAAAGGGTGGTGGTCAACAAGCACGCCCGCCGCAATGCCCTCATCCCGGTGATAACCGTAGCCGGTTATGTGCTTGCTGGCATGGCGAACGGTGTCGTTATTACCGAGACCATCTTCACCTATAAAGGAATCGGCTGGTGGGCCTGGCAATCTGCGGTGCGTCTGGACATAGCATCGGTCCTGGGCTTTGCGCTCTTTAATTCCGTCCTGTTTGTGCTGGTCAACCTGGTGGTTGATATCCTCTACACCCGCGTCGACCCGCGAGTGAGATTGGGAGGAACATTGCAGTGACCGACTGGAAATTCATGGCACGGCAGCTTGTTAAGAACCCGCTTTCGCTGGCTGGAATCATAATCATCACCATCTTTGTCGTCCTCGCCATCTTCGCTCCCCTTATCGCTCCGATTCCGGAAGGTCACCGGGACCCCTATATGATACCCCGCGACGGTTACTCGGCGACACCACAACTTCCCAGCGAGGAGCATATCTTTGGCACAACCGAGGGGCAGTACGATATTTTCTACGGGGTTATCTGGGGCACCCGCACTGCATTTCACGTGGGCCTGGTGGTGATAGGCGTTGTGCTTGCCGTAGGAATCGTATTGGGCAGCCTGGCCGGATACTTCGGTGGGGTTATCGATGAGGTTATCATGCGCATCACCGATATCTTCCTGGCCTTCCCGGCTCTCATTCTAGCCATGGCAATCGTCGCTGCCCTTGGGCCCAGCCTGAGGAGCGTTATGATGGCTCTTATCGTAGTGTCCTGGCCTTCCTATGCGCGGCTGATCCGCGGCGACATACTACAGGTGCGCGAGGAGGACTACATCGAGGCTTCTCGCGGCATCGGTGCCTCAAACTTCAGGGTTATAATCCGCCATGCGCTGCCCAACGCCATCTATCCCACACTTATTATGGCTTCACTGGACATAGGGGCGGTGGTCCTGTCAGCGGCAGCACTGAGCTTTCTGGGCCTGGGCGCCCCCGAAGGCTCCGCCGATTGGGGGCAGCTGACTTCATTCGCTCGTAACTGGATCGTAGGGCCACCGGGTAACCCGTTGAAGTACTGGTACGTAGTGACTATTCCCGGCCTGTTCATGCTCTTCTTTGTGCTGGGCTGGAATCTTCTTGGCGATGCCTTCAGGGATATCCTTGATCCCAGGTTGGCGAGGCGCTAGATGGAAGACCTTATCAGGATAAGAGACCTCTCGGTCAGATTCTACACTTATGAAGGTGTTGTCCACGCCATCGATGACCTGGACCTGGACATCAGGCAAGGGGAAACACTGGGTATAGTGGGTGAAACCGGTTCGGGAAAGACGATGACCGCCCTGGCTATCCTCCGCCTTATCCCCTACCCCGGCAGGATAGAATCGGGCACCATCGTCTTTTCTGACAGAGATCTCCACAGCGAAATCGAGCTGCTGAAATTGAGCGAGGATAAGATGAGGTCTATCCGCGGCAACAAGATATCCATGGTCTTCCAGGAGCCAGGGGCTGCCTTGAACCCTGTCTTTACCATCGGTGATCAAATCTCCGAAGTCTACTTGCTTCACCGGCGAAGCGAGCTGGGTAAGCGGGCAAAGGAACAAGTAGATAGATTGCTCAGAGATGGAGACGGCCTCGCCGCTGGCATCAAGAGGCCTTTCTGGCTCTGGCAGAGGAGGCTCTACAACAAGATAGCTCAGGAATCTAATCCCTTTGAGCCGCGTTTCTTGAGCCATGTCCCATTGTTTAGGCGGCTTCTCTGGCGACTAAAAAATGAATCCAAATTGCTGACGGTAAATATGTTGAAAGATGTGGAAATCCCCGACGCGGCCCGTGTGGCCATTCACTACCCTCACGAACTCTCCGGGGGGATGAAACAGCGGGCGGTGATTGCCATGGCGCTGGCCTGCTCTCCGGAGCTTCTCATCGCCGATGAGCCGACTACCTCGCTTGATGTCACTATTCAAGCTCAGATGCTGGAACTCTTCCGGCGCATTAAAGTGGAGAAGGGAGCCTCTGTTCTTTTCATTACTCATAACCTGGGAGTGGCATCTGAAGTCTGTGACCGGGTGTCGGTTATGTACGCCGGAAGGCTCTGCGAAGTGGCCAGCGTTGAGGAGCTATTCCTCCACCCATCACATCCTTATACCAAGGCTCTACTCGATTCCGTTCCTATGCCGGGGAAGGAACTGCAGACCATCCCCGGGGCGCTGGCTGACCCGTTGAACCCGCCGCCGGGTTGTCGCTTTCATCCCCGGTGCCCAAGCGCCATGCCGGTGTGCCAGCAAGAGAAAGCCAAACTTAAAGAGATTAGCAAGGACCATATGGTGGCCTGTCATCTTTTCTAATCTATGACTTAATCTATGAACACCTTAATTGATATCAGAAGATTGAAGAAACACTTCCCAATACTCGGTGGTGTTCTTAGAAGACCGGTGGGAGCGGTCAAAGCGGTTGACAATGTGAACCTAGCGATTAAGCGGGGGCAATGGCTGGGGCTGGTCGGCGAATCGGGCTGCGGCAAGACGACACTGGCCAAGACAGTCGTCCGTCTCTTGAAACCAACCAACGGGCATATTTATTTTGATGTCCCCGGCGAGGTCAAGGCGGAGATAGAAGAGTTGGAGTCGCTGGGCAGGAACAGTGGTAAGCTGACTTCTCTTCTAAAGGAGCACGACCTGGCGACCTTTTCCGGCAGCAGAGTCCGCTTATTCCGTCGCCGTGCCCAGCTTGTCCACCAGGACCCCTTTACCTCCCTTGATCCGCGGATGAAGATAAAGAATATAGTTGCTGAGCCGCTGACGATACACCGGGTCCTTTCCGGCCAGGCACAGGAGACAGCGGTCAAGGAGCTGTTGAGCACGGTCGGGTTGAGCGCAGGGCAACTGGAACGCTATCCCCATCAATTCAGCGGCGGTCAGCGCCAGCGCATCGCCATCGCTCGTGCCCTGGCTACGAGACCGGAGTTTATTGTCTTTGACGAACCGACCTCTGCTCTGGACGTCTCTGTCCAGGCACAGATCCTTAACCTTTTAAAGGATCTCAAAAATGAGTTTGGCCTTACTTATCTCTACATCACCCATGAGCTTTTGATTGCCGAGAGTGTCTGTGATTATATCGCTGTGATGTACCTGGGTAAGGTGGTGGAGATGGGAAAGCCTGAGGAGATATTTCACAAACCACGTCATCCCTATTCCCAGTCCCTGGTAGAGGCAACGCCAGTCCCTGATCCTAAGAGAAGAGTCGGGCGCATTGTCCTTTATGGTGAGGTACCCAGCCCAGCCAATCCACCGCCCGGCTGTACTTTTAACCCCAGATGTTCCCGGGCCAGCCAAGAGTGTCGTGAATTTGAGCCAGAGCTCAAGCTTGTTAGCAACGACCACTACGTTGCCTGCTTTTATCCTCTGTAGACCTCTAACTCCTCTCCAGCCTTGTTTATTTACTTCATTTACCAGCGATTTTTCCCAGAGTGCAAATTCATGCTATAGTTCATAAATTCGACTGTACCAGAGAGAAGAGCAATGATTGTAAAAATGTTAACGGTCGGTCCTTTTGCCTCTAACTGCTATATCGTTGGTTCATCCTCCACTAAGCAAGGAATGATTATTGACCCCGGTGCTGAAGCTGAGACTATTCTGAGAACGGTGCAGCAAACGGGATTATCCATATCCTTAATCGTGGTGACCCATGCCCATATGGACCATGTTGGTGCCCTTCGCTCGGTTCAAGAAAAGACCCATGCTCAGTTTGCTGTTCATGAGGCCGAGAAAGGCTTTGTATTTTCCGCCCCAATGCGTATGCTAACATCACTCGGCCTCTCCCCTGTTAAATCACCTCCTAAGCCTGATAGGTTGCTCAAGGACGGTGACCGCATAGATATAGGCGACTTACACTTTGAAGTCCTTCATACCCCGGGGCATAGTTCTGGTGGAATCAGTCTTTCAGGGCATGGAGTAGTCTTTAGCGGCGATACTCTGTTTAATTTTGGCATTGGCAGGACTGACTTTCCCGGTTGCAGCCACGAACGTCTTATGAAGAGCATTCGTGAAAAACTCATGGTTTTACCTGATGAAACCATTGTCTACCCCGGCCACGGACCAGCCACCACTATCGGTGATGAGCGTAGAGGAAATCCCTTTCTCCAGTGATGAAACCTGTTAACCTGGATTTCCTATATCAAACCGGGGAGACAGACAGGTTTCTATGGTAAAATAACTTCGAAAGCTTCTTGTTTGGCCACATTAGACGGGGCTGATTGGAGGAACCAAATGGGTGAAAAGGCCGAGGAGTTACTGAAGCTTCAATCTGATAAGCGGCTGGGGCTGGACCTGCTGAAGCACATCGTGCGCTGCTTTAACTGGCGTCAGTATTCTCTCCTGATAATCACCATCGTGCTCCTGGTCATGTCAGCGCTGGCCGGTTCTGGCCCTTCGATTGAGGACCTTTTAGCTGTTAACTACACACCGCTGCCCGGGGATGACTGGAAGGTGTCGACACCCGAAGCGCAGGGGCTGGATCCGATGCTGGTGGCGGAGATGTATTACAATGCGGCTGAATTGGAGACCATTTATAGTCTGCTGGTTATCAAGAACGGCTATCTCATCGCTGAAGACTACTTCAATGAAGGTTCGGTTGACCAGAAAGACCGGTTACAATCTGTGACGAAGAGTTATACCTCGGCGCTGGTCGGGATTGCACTGGAGCAGGGTTATCTGGCAAGCGTGGACCAGAAGATGCTGGATTTCTTCCCGGAAGTCGCCGACCAGATAACTGACCCGAGGAAGGAGCAGATCACAATCCGGCATCTGTTACAGATGCGCGCCGGATATCCCTGGGAGGAAACCGATCCGGCTCTCTGGGAGGGGCTTTTATCGGGTCACTATCCGCCTCTCATAGAAGAATTCCCTCTCATCGCCGATCCGGGAACCGAGTTCCATTACAGCAATCTATCGTCCAACTGGCTGGGGATTATCGTAGACCGGGCGACTGGTATGAATCTCAAGGCATACGCTGAAGAGAATCTTTTCTTACCGATTGGCGTGGAGGCGGGCGAATGGGGCACGGACGCGGAGGGCCACAACAACGGCTGTGGGGATCTGCACTTGACGGCACGTGACGCGGCCAGGTTCGGTCTGTTATATCTCAACGCAGGTGAATACGAGGGGAACCAGGTCGTTCCAGCCGATTGGGTCAAGGAATCACTGCAGAGGTACTCGGAGGATATCAATGTGACTGTCGGATTTCCAGCAAACTGGGGCCTTTCCATCAGCGACATCGGGTATGGCTATCAGTGGTGGTCTGCAAGGGTAGGCGAGCATCATTTCGACCTCGCGTGGGGACATGGAGGGCAGCTGATTGTCCTGGTGGATGAGTTCGACATGGTTATTGTCGTTACCTCTTACCCGTTTTGGTTGCAACATGATGACGAGGCATGGAAGCATGAATTGGCCAATGTCAATCTGGTGGGCGAGTTCATCAAGTCCTTACCCAGTGAGTGACGGGTAAGCTAGAGCGACATTCCGGCTGGCTAAGCTGTATAAATGATATTCCCCCTTAAAGGATTCTGTTAACACATCTTCGGCGTTGTTAATACCGCCTCATTTACCGGGGGATTGTGGTCGAGCCATTAAGATATGTTGCTCAAGTAATTACGATAATTTACCAGGGACTCTTTTAAGTTATCACCGCCGAATTTGTCCAGGCAAGCATCAGCCAGGACAGTGGCTAACATGGCTTCGGCGATTACCCCGGCGGCCGGGACAACACAAATATCGCTGCGTTCATAGTGAGCCCTGGCCTTCTCACCGCTGTGAAGGTCTATAGAAGGTAAAGGACTGGCCAAGGTAGCAATGGGTTTGACTGCCGCCCTGACTATTATGTCCTCGCCATTGCTTATGCCACCTTCGATGCCACCGGCACGGTTAGTGACATGTCGCCAGGGAAGTCCCTTCTCTTTGCTACGAGGACCGGGTTCGATAACATCGTGAGCTTGTGAGCCTTTAAGCCCGGCTAAAGCAAATCCTGCTCCGATTTCTACCCCTTTCACGGCATTGATGCTCATTATCGCCTTAGCAATCCTGCCATCGAGACGGCGGTCCCAGCTAACGTGGCTGCCTAAGCCGATGGGGACATCGGTAGCAATCACCTCAAAAATGCCACCCAACGTGTCCCCATTAGCTTTGGCCTCATCAATGGCTGCCATCATTGCCTTTTCTAGTTCGGCATGGGCACAACGGACCGGGGAGGCTTCTACTTGCTGCCAATCTATAGAGCTTGTTTCGCCTTGTTCCCAGTGATGTTGCCCAATCGCCATGGTGTGGCTATGAATAGAAATGCCCAACTCCTCCAGAAATCTTCGGGCTATAGCTCCGACAGCTACTCTGGTGGCTGTTTCCCGGGCACTGGCTCTTTCCATAACCGGCCTGATATCCTCGAGACCATATTTAGTCACTCCGGCCAGGTCGGCATGTCCAGGGCGAGGACAGGTTACAGGCGCAACTTCTTTCTCTACCGGAGAAACGCTTAACTGTTCCTGCCAGTTTTGCCAATCCTTGTTGGTGATAAAGAGTGCGATGGGGCTACCAGTAGTGAGCCCGTAGCGAACACCGGCCATAATTTCCGCCTTATCCTCTTCAATCTTCATGCGGGGACCACGCCCGTGGCCCTGCTGGCGACGCTTGAGTTCCTTATTGATATATCCTTCTTCCAGGGGAAGGGCAGCCACCATCCCTTCCACTATGGCTACCAACCCCCTTCCGTGGGATTCCCCACCGGTAAGAAAACGAAATTGTCCCATTAACTTTGATATAGAAATAGAGGTTGCCTATAGTTATGGCTTAGGATTTCCAGCAAAATTATATCTTGGGCGCTCAATCCCGATAACCTCACCTGTATAGCATTAGCAAATCCCAACAGCGACCATAGTGTCAGTCTAGGTGGTTGATAATATTCCACTATCGGAGCTTCGATGCCAGCCAGTTCTGCTGCCAAGTCTATAGCTGTATCCAGCCCACCCAGCTCATCAACCAGCCCCAACTCTTTGGCTTCGGTACCAGTATAAATTTGCCCCGTAGCCAAATTTCTAACCTCTTCCTTGCTTAGCTCCCTCCCTTCAGCCACCACATCGATAAACTGCTCGTAATACTCGTCGACCATTCCCTGCATGATTTCCTCTTCTTCCGGCGTCAGTTCCCTGAATCCCCAATACATGTCCTTATACATGCCGCCCTTGAATATTTCTATCTGGATACCCAGCTTTTCCAAAAGCCCCTCGATGTTTGTTACTTGATAGATAACCCCAATGCTCCCTGTCATTGTAGTAGGAAGGGCAACAATTCTATCCGCTTGGGTTGAGATATAGTAGCCTCCTGAAGCAGCCGTGCCCCCCATGCTTACCACAATGGGTTTTGTCTCCTTAACTCTTTCTATTTCCCACAGGATTTCCTGGCTAGGCGCTATCTCACCGCCAGGGCTCTCTATGCGGAAAACAATCGCCTTGACTGCCTTATCTCTCTCCACTCTCGCTAAATAATCTCTCACCAACTCCGGGGTAATGGTTGAGCCGGAGAACAATGAAGAGCCCTCGGTGGTAATAGTCCCACTGAGTGAGATTACAGCAATTTTACCTGCCGATGGTCTGCTGGGGACAACGAGAACTAGAACCACAACCAGTATTGCCACAAGCAATACTATGCTCACGCCAATGATGATTGCCCTCTTTTTCTTCACTGTTTTCCTCCTGTCATTATTGCCTTAGCCTTATTAAACATTATGTCAACTGGAGCTTCCCTTCCTGTCCATAGCTTGAAGGAAGCCGCTCCCTGATATACTAACATAGGTAATCCGCCAAGTATATTGGCCCCAGCTGTTTTTGCTAGCCTTAACAAGGGTGTTAGCCAGGGGTTATATACCACGTCATATACTAAAACTCCTTTAGGAATCACTTCGAGATTCAAAGGTGATTGTCCTTCTTGTGAGCTGTCCTTCATCCCTACTGTAGTGCAATGGACTATTAAATCGCAGTTGTCAAAAGTTCTGGCCGAGCTTAGATTCTGCCACTGAAAGGCAGTAACATCTGGCTCCAAATCCTTCGAGCTTGATGAAGCTCCTTTGGTGCACCT
>Ga0209979_1004215_pt1 | contig 12038 bp, 9 predicted proteins | sample AnhtaG_FD_183114 | JGI IMG/M metagenome (GOLD analysis project Ga0209979, IMG submission 183114) | Deep subsurface microbial communities from Anholt, Denmark to uncover new lineages of life (NeLLi) - Anholt_01485 metaG (SPAdes) (version 2) | ecosystem: Environmental > Aquatic > Marine > Oceanic >...
CAAAGGTTATATATGATCGTATTTCGCAGGGTGATAAAGTATTTGAACATCACAGGAAACTCATTAACTGATTTAATTGAAATTCTTTCTTTTGTGTGGAATTGTGAGGGTAATATCCATGAAATTAGTCAAAAGGATGATAAAAACGCTACTATAAATATCGTTAAATGCCCTTACATAGAAGCAATGGAGAGAAACCCAGATAGACACAGCAGAATTGAATCAATATGTTTGGAAATGTGTATTCCATATTTACAACCTGTTATTAAGGAGTTTAATCCTAAAATCGATATAAAAAGAGAGAAATTCATTGGTTTAGGGGATTTAGTGTGCGATTTTAGTCTTACTTTAGAAGATTAAAGAAAGGGTTAGATTTAAACGATAAATTATTGATAAATTTTTTTATAGAAATCGATTCGATTTTTAATGTCTGATATTATCATTTCTCGTTCATTCCCGTCTATTTCATATAACTCAAAAATTATACCTTCAATCTGTCTTAATTCACTAATTATATCTCTGTTTAATTTTCCATTAGAATTTAGGAGAGCGTTTATAACATCTTGAACCTTTTTGCTTAAAGTCTTTTTTTGAACTATGGAAGCGTTCTTAATTGGTAAGTGCCGGATCATGTATTGGTTTAGGTTAATCGTCGTGTTCTCTTGGTTGTTAATTCCGTACAGACAATAAAATTGCATTAAAGAAGAATTTAGAATTGCGCTGATGTACTTTAACTCTATATGATCATCGCTGATTATTGAATAGATTGAAGATGTAAAACACACATTATCTTTACTAAAAACTGATTGAGGAAAAATGCTATTATGCTTAATTAAGAGCTTTGGATTGGTATAAAATTCGAAATTAGTGCCCTTTAAAATTCTTGGATCTGCTTTTTCGATGTCAAACGACTTGTCTTTAGTAAAATGGTAATAACTAAAATCTTCTTTTGCCTTTATAAAATAGCAGTTATTGATTGTATTTTCCTCAATGAGATTTCTTACTTGCTTTAACCCTTTAGCTTCTTCTCCTCTAATCATGTTTGGGATTCGCTCGATATTAAGATAATTTACATCTCCTGATTTTTCAATTTTATTGATAAGGTTCAATATTTTTAGATCTGGTTTAATTCTGATGCGATTTAAAGCTATAGTTTTCGAATTACAGTATGGACAGTTCAATTCAGGTATATAAGCGTAAATTTTTTTGGCATGAGCACTTAAAGGGCAAGTTTTGTTAAAGCAAACTCTTAAAGTATCAACATTTTGGGCAGTATATTTAATAATTTCGGTATTTGGGTACTGAAATACCTCTAAATCTTTAATCTCATCACTTTTATTTTCATAGAATAGTATTTGTACTTCATTTGTAGCTTTAGCAAATAAATTTGGGCCAACGTCGTATATTTTGAGTAAATTAGCTTTAGAAAACAAGCTCTGTCTGAATTTAACATAACCTTGCCTCAGTAAAAAGCTCTTAGGTACAAGAAGTCCGATAATCCCTTTTGACCAATTCAGAGATTTTAATAAGAAAGCACAGTAAATATCGTTATAAAAAATATTTTCAGATTTTAATTTATTTTTCTGTTTATTGTCAAGAATGTTTCCATAAGGTGGGTTTCCAATAATTAAATCAAATTTAAAATCCTTATTTCTCACTAAACTATCTTTAAGCGTGATATTAGAATTTAGTATTGATAAGAGTTCTGAATCATATGAATTCCTACGGTCATTAAATAAGCTAAATAATTTTAAAATACAGAGTTTTCTAGCATTTTGGTTGATTTCAGAACCAAAAAGATTCTTATATACATGAAATTTGATTTTTTCAAAGTCATAGTTGGGTTCAAGAGTTCTCAACAATCCTACGATAATTTTAATTGCACTAAGAAGAAAAACTCCCGTTCCACAAGCAGGGTCAAGAATATTGAAATTTGTTAGTCTTTTTTTGACTCTATCTTTTCCCTCTTTATTCAGCTTGTAAATATCGTCGATAATATCAATCTTGTACTTTTTCAAATAGTTGTTAAAGAACAAAATTAAACCCTGGGTAACTATAAAATCTGCTATAGAGCCTCGGGTATAAAATGCTCCCTCCTTTTTTCGATTATGATATACTCTTAGAAAGTTTGATTCAATACTAGGAATTGAACTCAAACATGCCGTTATTTTCTCTTGATTTCCAGTTTCAACAGAATTTAGAATAGTTTCGTATAATGAGTCAATACTTAGATTGTTTTTCGTCTCTTTCATTTTTGTATCTTCTATTCTTCTTCAATTCGAATTAATTTAAGTATTATGACTGAATACGATGTTTTATTATATTTCAACTCTTATATGGTATATTCTTTATGTTTTTATAGTTGTATTTATTTTAATAGATCAGAAGCATGACAAATAACGAAGAAGAAAAAGACGGCATTGCTCCAATCAAACCGATTATAAAAAAATTGAAAAAAGAGTATGATAAAGATCCGAATGATTGGAGAGTGATTGGATCTAAAGACGAACATGGAAATACAGACACGTTTATTACAAAAAAACCCAACGCTTATTGGCTAAAGTCAAAAATGTTAAGTCCTTATTCTTCTTTGAGTATGGGCTCGATTGTTCGTAACATTGACCGTGATATCGATGATTCTCTGGGAATTGGGAAAAATTTAAGTCCTGATGAGATGTTGAGATTATTTGGAATGGTAGTTCCCATTAAAAAGGATCAGAATATAGTTGCTGCAGGTATCGAAAAATATTCTCAGACAGATGGAGATTATTTAAAGAAGATTGTTAGCGAAAGAGATGTGAACTTAGGCCCTCAAATGATAAAGAGGATCGACGAAGAATTTACTAAAAAACATCCTCAAAGAAAGAATTTATACATATAAAATCTAATTTTCTCTTAAAACTTAGATTAAAATAAAGTAATTATTTAAAATCTCGCAGAATTTCTTAAATTTTACTTATTAAAGTCCCTACTTCGTCTTTACTTTTAATAATAGGTAAATTAGAAGAATATTTTGTGGAATTGTTCACTAATTCAGTAATAATTACATTCATTTTTTCAGGACCAGGTTTACCCTCAAGAGTTTTAGCATATTCTTTGAACATCGGGATTTTAAGATCCTCAACATAGAAAGAAACTCCTTTCTCGACCTCTTCCATTAAAAATTGAAAGCTTAAATCTGCGGTTCTCTCGGTAACAAAAAGAGGATTGTCAGGTTCTTCAAAAGTATATGAAATTTCTTTCCAACGGGTTCCGCTTGCATCCACAGGTACCATTCCAAAAATATAATCACTCGTATAAATCCAAAATGGCGTTCCATTATCATACGATGATTCCACAATCGCTTTGAAGTCAGTCATTTCTGTTCAATTTGCTCTAATTTTATTATAATATAAATATGATAATAAACGGTTTTTTTTTAATGTATAATCTTAGAAATCTTATTTGAATCTTATCTTTTTGGTTTATTTATAAATGAGTTTTTAAAAAAATAAAGATTAATAAAAATTATGCGAGAACTCAATTATGAAAAACTAGTTCTTGATATTCAGAATTGGATATGTAATTATGTGAAGTCTGCAAATGCCGAAAATATTATTGTAGGCCTTAGCGGTGGGATAGACAGTGCAGTTACTGCTGCCTTATGCACAAAAGCGCTTGGAAGTAAAAATGTTTTTGGATTAGGTTTACCTTGTGATTCTATATCCCAAGATCTAGAAGATGCTAAATTAATAGCTAAATCCTTAGAAATTAACTTTACTGTATTAGATTTAAATCCAGTCTATGAAAAATTCTTAAGTATTATTGGTTCTAACTATAAAAAAAATAACAATGCTGACGCTAACCTCAAACCTAGGTTACGCATGGCAACCTTATACTTCTACGGTCAAACAAAGGGAAAAAGTTTGATTGCCGGAACAAGTAATCGAGCTGAATTAGCTATCGGATATTTCACTAAATATGGGGATGGTGCTGCAGATTTTGAACCGTTGGCTTCCCTCTATAAACAAGAAGTTAGAAAGTTGGCAAAAATTTTGAACATTCCTGAAAAAATAATTACTAAACCCCCCAGCGCGGGTCTCTGGGCAGGTCAAACCGATGAAGGCGAAATAGGATTAACGTATGATGTAATAGATGATATTCTTTATAGAATAGATTACGATATTAATTTTAACGGTTTAAACGATGGAGATATTCAAAAAGTACGAAAATTGATGAGTGCAGCAAGACATAAGTTAAATATGCCTTCATTTTTTAACGTAAGAGATTAAAATTTTAGCTTGCTCTATAAACTGGAAATTAACCTTCTAATTTTATTAATGCGGGAAGTTATCTCATCCATTTTAGTTTTTAAATCATTATTTTGACTTTTAAACACTGAATTTGACATTGAACCTTTATTAAAACCTTTCTCTAAATCTTTAAAATTCCTTTCTAACGAATAACGCTTTCCCTCAAGTGCAATCAATTCTTGGTAAAGAGTGTCCTTATCATCAGAAATATTGTCTAAAGTTGGAGAATTAAAAGTTGATTCCATGCTAACATCTGCTTTGTTAAAATCAATAAAAGGCATAACCTCTGGCTCTTGAACATCTTTGCTACTTTTTTTCTTCTTTTCTTCCTTCTTCTTAACTTCTACTTTTGTTGGTATCTCTGTAAAGTTAGGTACTTCTTTTGGTTTTTGCGTATTTTTATTTCCCATAGAAGAAAATACGTTAAATAAGTCAGATCCGCTAGAAACTATTGATTCGCTTTCAATCTCCTCAATCCTCATAGCTGAAATTTTTGGTTTCTCAGTTAAAAATGGCATTGCATCAGAGGTTTGTGAAACGGGTACCTTTTCGGGCTCTTCAGTTATTATTGGTACTATTTTCCTTTTTTCTGTTATTATAGGAATGTCTTCGGATTCTTCTATCACCATAGGGCTAATTTTTAGCTTTTTTTTAGGAATGGGAGTTAAATTAGGTTCATCCTTACCTATAGATTTATCAAGTACTACAAAAGGAATTGGAGTTAACTGTTCTTTCAAGGGTTCTAAATTAACTTCTTGAGGTTCTAAATCAACCGAATTTTCTTCGGTTTTATCAGGCATGATTGGAGTTTTGGGAATTGACTGTTTTGAAGTTGAGGTTGGTTTTACTATTTTCTTCATAACAGGAATCCTTATTTTAGGAGGCGCAAGTCTAACATTTTTGTTGGGAGTAATCTTGCGAACTTCCCGCTTGGTTGTCACTCTATGAATGGTCTTATCTTTTTTCTCTAACTCGTTCTTAAGATCATCTATTTTACCCTTTAAGTTTTCGATTTCCCCTTTGAATTGGTCTGAAACCTTGTTAAATATGTCAGTTAAGTCTACTTCTGAATCATCATTCTTAGATTCATTTGTAGGTTCTGCAATGCTTTCTTGAATTAGTTCTTTATTTAATTTTGCGTCGTCTGGAATGTTTATTATGCTTCTTATATCGGCGGGCAAGGCTGTTTCTGAAAACCAAAGATCAAGAGTGTCCCAATCATCTAACTTTTTAAGAATATTCTCGATAAAAACTTTCTGTTCTGAATCGGTATTATTACCTTTTAAGTTGGTAAAGAAATTAATCAATTTATCTTTTGCTTCAATTTCATCGTCAGGCGATGGTTGTCCTTCCGTAAGAAACGAAAACAATTCTTTAATTTCGCGTAGAGTATCATTATAATGTTCTTGATCAGTCATAAAAGGTACGAGGTTAATTTAATTTTAATTCTTAGCATTACCTTGATATTTAAATATAAAAAAATTATACACTAATTTATTTTTATGTATTATATTTGCTATAAAGAATATAAACATAATATTTTCAGAGTAATACTCAATAGCACGGTTTTTATGGTTTAACCAGTTTGAACCGCTTTTAATGATGATTGGCGGATACTTCTTATACCAAGAACAGGTAAGGACTTACATTTTATCTTCCAACATTTATTATTTCCCGTACAAGGATATCAATTATCTTATAGAAAAAGATCTACGATTGAAAGCCATTTTTTTTTGGTATCAGGATCATTTATGCTTTTGTTTACAAGGGCTTTCCCTTTTTTGAGATTTTCAATTCCTAACTCAAGATTTCCAAGTACTTTATAGCATATACCTAATTTGATGTAAGTTTGGCTAAGATACCAATCACGACTACCTAAAACCATAGCCTTTACGAATTTTTTAGCAGCTTCTTCATATTCTTCAAAATACATTAAAATTTCACCGTAAGTATCATAATAAATGCCCGTATCAGGTTCATGTTCTATGAGTTTCTGAATTGTTTTTATTGCTTCTTCTTTTCTATCTAAAAATTGTAGCCAATAGGCTTTATAACTAAGAAGGTCATGATCTTTAGGATATTTTTGAATCAAATTATTAATTATCTCTAGCCCGCTTTCAACATTTTTCATCTTTTTAAGAACAGAAGCTTTTTTAATATTAATATCCTTTTCATTTTCGGGGAAAATTTCAAGGATTTCATCTAAAAATTTTAAGGATAAATTATATTGGTTGAAATAAACCAAAATTCTAATTTTTGAATAGTATAGATCAAGATTCATTGGATCTGACTCAAGTTCGTTATCAATCTCTTTAATTTTTTCTTTATATTGATTTTCTAATCTATTAGAACCTTTAATTTGAATTATATCTGACATATTCTGCCAAATAATTCCTTCTAATTTATCGTAATCATCTTTTAACTTTCTTTTAGTCTCAATTTTATAAGCTAGAACTTTAATATATTCAGGTAAAAAGTCTCTTAATTGATCCTTTAAATCCTCATTAAATATTTTATTACAAATTTCTTCTAGGATATGATTTATCATAGAAGACATAGTTTCGGATTTACCAAATTTTACTAAAAAGGTATATTTTGTAATATGGTCCTCAGTAATCGCTCGAAGAATCCTTTCTAGCTTATCGTCGGATCGGAAATAATAACACTTATCCGGAAAGACTTCTAGTTTAAAAAACTTAAGAGTAAATAAATTGCTTTCTACAATCTCATCTACCCAAAAATCAAGCGTTTTTTTTCTAATATGATAATATCTTGAAAAATCATCAAAAGAGATATAATCAGGGTAAAAATCTGGATGGTTGGTTGAAATAAAGAGTAAAATTTTATCAAAATCTACTTCTTCTTTTAAAATATTGCTTATTTTTGAATAATCTAATTTTAATTTATTATTAATAAATCTATATCTAACATTTTCATCAGTGATTTTGAATTTGTTGAAAAATTCTAATGTTTTTTTAGTAGTTTCATCAACTCGTTTACTTTCCTCTTCTAAAATTGTTTGCCTATCTAAATCATAATCTTGTAACATCCTTGAATACCCTGATTTACCTGCTCGAGTAATTACATATTTTCCATCCTCTTTTATTATAAAACCTTTCTCGCCTAAAAAACTCAAATTCTTTGACAATGAAGATTGATTTATGGATAGAGGATCTTCAAGGAAATCAGACCTTTTGCAATAGTTATTATTATAAACCATCCAAAGAATCCAGTGAGAGTAATTTCTTCCACTTTTTAAGACTATATTAGGAGGATAATTTAGTTTACGTGCCTTTTTCTTAGCACTTGATAGCTCAAGAAATTCCTTTTTTCCCTCTGAAGTAATTTTATAGTGCCCTCGAGTAAATTTTTCTACAAAGCCCTTATATTTTAATGTCTCTAAATGTCTAGATAAAGTACCTGGAGGAATTTCAATTGGTTCTTGACAAAAATCTGCCCACTTACATATATCATTATTATTCAACATCCAGAGAATAATATGGTCATAATTCGGCCTTTTCAACTTAGATGGGCTGTAAAATTTTTCTGGAGGATAGTTCATATTTCCCATAATTTGAGAAAACTAAATTATTATTTTCTAAATTATAGATCGTCATCTTTTCTATTTATATCTATTTCATAGAACTTTCAAAATAAATTGAAACTATCGTGAAACTATCGGTAGCTCAATTATAAATGCAACAATATCTCAAGATTTAATTAATCATCGTAAAGATGATAAAACCAAAATTTTAGAAAAAAAAGTTGATAAAAAAAATGACCGAAATTAAAAAACTTACAAAAATCGTACTTATAGTGTATACTATAATTTTTTTCTTATTTGGGGTCATGCTTGTATTTTTATATGATATGGCCTTGAATCCTGAGGGTTGGACAAATCCCTATCTCCCAAGAATGTTCGGGGGAGTTAATTTCTTATCTGCCATTTTCGCAATTTTAATGCTTCGCAAAAAGGAATGGGAAGAAATTAAATTGACATTTGTGTATTTGTTAGGATTACTTATATCGACATTAATCATTGAAGCTACTGTACTAGCTACATTAGGCTCCACTTTTGGAGCTTTGATGATTCAAACAGGTTTAGGTACTATAATCTTAGAGTCTGTACTTTTAACGCTTGGAGTTGTCTCTTATATTAAACAGAGAGAATAAACATAACAATTGAAAAAATTAAATATTTTTTTTTTCTTTTATAATACTTATTTAGAGAATCCTTTCTAACGAGTAATAGAATTTTTTATTAAATACATTTAACATTAGATTTAAAATTACAATTAGCTTACTATTTACATAAGTGTATAATCCAAGTTAAATTAACTTATGTCTTATCCAGAGCTAAATGAATTAACAAGAGTGGACCAACTTTTTGATGAAGGTAAGCTAAATGAAGCTCTTGAACTATTAAACGATACGAGCCAATTTGATGGGCCTAATTCTCAGCAAAAAAGTTATTTTCAGTTTCTTAAGGGATTAATTCTCTTTTATCTTAATCAAGGTGAAGAACTCATTAATTTAGGTGAGGAAATATATGAAGAAGGTCAAAAACATAATAATAATCTCCAATCTTTTGATGGGTTATGGTTTATTATCACTGGATTAGCTATAGCTGGTAAATTTGAGGAAGCGTTCAAACTCTTTGAAGAAGCTGAATCATTATTAAAGCATATTTCAAAATTATCTAAAGAAATTTTGACTCAAAGAAAAGTTCGTCTCAGTGTAGCAAAAGCCTTTGTTGGATTGCATGGTGGTAACGTAGATTTGGTTGAGAAGTCTTTAGTGTGGATTTTAGATTCACAAGAAAAATTCGATAAATCATTCGAAATCGTCTGGGCTAATCTTCTAATGGCGAGTTATTTATTGCGAGTAAAAAACAAGTTTGATCTTTGTAGGGAGCACATCAAAAAAGCATTATCTCTTGCAAAGGAAATTAAATTTAATCACTTCTGGATTGCTCTGTGTCAACTCTATTTTGGAGTATATTATATTTCTATTGGCGAAATGGATAACAGCTTGAAATATAACATAAAGGGTTTAGAATTATTTAAAAAGATAAAGAGTAGTTTTAATATTGCAATTCTATTAAACAATATGGGGGATTTATATGGTGAAATGGGTGAATATGAACTTGCTGTGGAACATTTAGAGGAGAGTATAAATATTTTAGAGCAGATTCCTCAAAGTTTTTTTTCTATTGAAGGCACTATTGAAAGTTTAATAACCTTAGCCGTTGAACATGGAGATAACGAACGTGCTCAAAAATATTTTCATCGTTTGGAAAATATTTATAAACAGAAAAAAGGCGATAGAATTGAATTTGGTTACAAATTCGCTAAAGCCCTTATTTTAAAAACAAGTTCTCGAATCCGAGATAAAGCAAAAGCTCAGGAATTATTCAAAGAACTTATAGAAACTGATACTATATTTTTTGATCTTATTATAAAAGCTCATATCCATCTTTGTGACATACTTCTCACGGAATATCGTATAGAGAATAACATTGAGGTACTTAATGAACTTAATTATTATATTTCCAGGCTATTGGATATTGCTGAAAAGCAACATTCATATCTAGTTTTTTGTGAAACTTTCATACTTCAAGCTAAACTAGCTTTATTAACTTTTGACATGAAAGCAGCCCGACGCTTCTTAACTCAAGCTCAAAAAATAGCGGAATCATATGGAATAAAACGATTGGCTATGAAAATTTCATATGAACACGACGAATTACTTAAACAATCTAAAATATGGGAGAGTTTAAAAGAATCAAAAATGCCGTTATCTGAACGTTGGAAACTTGCTGGCTTGAACGAACAAATGGAGAAAATGGTGAAAAAACGAATGATTGAAATTCCGAAGCTTTTAAACGAGGAGCCTGTTCTTCTTTTAATCGTATCAGAGGGAGGAGTACCTTTTTTTTCACACTCGTTTATAAAGGATAAATCGTTTGAATCGCACCTTTTTGGCGGTTTTCTCACCACTATTGATTATTTTATTAAAGAAATGTTTTATGAAGGCCTGGACCGAGCAGTTTTCGGTGACCATACTCTTCTTATGAAATCTATTCCGCCTTTTTTTATTTCCTACATATTTAAAGGCGATTCTTACTACGCTCTTCAAAAATTAGATTATTTTAACGACCACTTACAAAAAGAAGGCGAGATTTGGCAGAATTTGCTTAAAGCTTTTCAAAAAAACACGACTATCCAGTTAAAAGATGACCCTTTACTTGAATCCCTAATAACAGAGACATTTATCGCCAATAATATTATAGTTGGATAATTTAAACATTGAGTTTTCTGCTTTTAAAATACAGTTGAGGAATTTAACTTGATCATAACTTTTTTACATAAATTTCACAAATAATCGAAACTATCGTGGAACTATCGGATGCTCAATTATAAATGCAACTATATCTCAATTTTCTATTGATCATCATAGATCATAAATTTAAAGATAAAATTGAAAAAAAAGAGGTATATTAAAAATGAAAAAAACAAAAATAATTCTTCTAGCGACTTTGGGATTATGCATGTTAAGCTTTATGCCAGCAGCCCTAGGAGCAGCAGATTCTAGACCAATTTCGGCCTTTACTGATACTAACCGTAATATAGCAGCATGGGCAGATTCTGAGTCTGGGTTAACCATTCTCCCTCATGGATTTTGGCTGTTTGGCATTGATGGCCTAGAAAGCATCGCGGAATGTGATCACCATGGCTCTGTACTCGTAAAAGAGTTGAAAAGCGGACAAATTTTGTATAAAGTGAATTTACATGTAAAAGGTGCGTCGATGTTCGTTGTTGATCAGTACTCACTGATATTTGTGGGAGAAATGGATTATTTCTTCTCAGCAACCCTAATTGTTTATGAGGGAGAACTCAGTGATCCTGTACCATATCTTCTTGCTATCTGGTTCCCAGATTTTTTTGGAATAGACCCTATAGGCGAAAGCACGTTTTCGCATATAACGGGAAGTGGTACTGGGGTATTTGTAAATGACACTGTAGCAATTGAGCTAGGTTTCGCTCCTGGAGCCACTGCGAAGGTAAAAGTGACCCAAGTCGGTATTGCTAAACCACCGGAACACCCCCAAATTGATCCATTAATTGATCCATATAATATGTGGCCTGTAGAATTCATCTTTTTCCACTAAAAAAGCCAAGAGCAAGCACCATAGCAAATAAAAGGAAACAAATTGTCTTAATTAAAAATATAGAAGAAGGGAGGAACTAGAGAAAGGGAGGGAATTCCTCGATTCTATATTTCTTTTTTTTATTAACTATTGTAGTTTTTTCAAAGAAAATCATATATTAATGGAAAACTGAGTGAACAAGATGTTTGGCACATTTTTTAAAAATCTCATCAAATGTGCAAGGACTTTAACGTTTGAGAAATGCGGTAAAAATATTCCTTTTGCTAAACTTTTATATTAGAAAACATCTAATTTTACATTATAGTAAAAATATACTACGAGAAGCACTAAATTATTTAATGACTAAGCCTCAGGAATTTAGCTTTAAGATATCTATTATAGGTGATGGAGGAGTAGGTAAGACATCTCTAATTAAAAAATTCACCAAAGGAACTTTCGAACAAGATTACATTCAAACTATCGGTGCCCAATTTTCAAAATATGATATAGAAATTGATGGGGACTTAGTTAATTTAATATTCTGGGATATTGCAGGCCAAGATGATTTTAAATTTTTACATCCTTTATTTTATAGA
>Ga0209979_1004216_pt1 | contig 12037 bp, 11 predicted proteins | sample AnhtaG_FD_183114 | JGI IMG/M metagenome (GOLD analysis project Ga0209979, IMG submission 183114) | Deep subsurface microbial communities from Anholt, Denmark to uncover new lineages of life (NeLLi) - Anholt_01485 metaG (SPAdes) (version 2) | ecosystem: Environmental > Aquatic > Marine > Oceanic...
AATTCCTTCAACTCAACGGGTTGGAACTGATGATCAGGGGACACTCTGTGCTTGAGGACGGGTATAGGTGGTGGTTTGATGGCAAGCTGCTGTCGTTGTATTCTGCTTTTAATCATGGTGGAATGGGGAATGGGGCAGCAGTTGCTGTGGTTGAGGAAGATAATATTATTATATGCAAGTTATAATCACAGTTGTTATCCTCACATTACCTGTAGTTGCAGCTTTTCACCAGTGCAGCCGAGCACCGGGAGTGCAGGGAGTGGCACATTTTCATCAACGGCAGGAAGAGGCTGACCCTGCGGCATTTTGAGAAGATGATCGATAAGTGGGCTGCTGAATATCCAGAGACGTCAGTCCATCAAGCCCAGCGGCAGGGAGTATCATCTGATCACGTTAATGGGACCAAAGGGAGGCAGGAGAGGGGCATCATGATCTGCAGTGGCGGTGATCCTGATGTGTCTGCGAAGGCGGCTGGGCACAGCAAGGAGACGAAGGTACGGTATTATAAGAAGGTAAGTTGTAGGACCTTCACCGCCAACAAATATTGAGAAAATATATATAAAATTCTTAAAAACGAATTTGAAAATAGAATTTGATTATCTATGGTTTAATGATTAAAAGATTAATATCACTAAACATGATAAACATTCATGCTGAAAAGTGGATTATGATTTTTGGACTACAAAGAAAGGAGTACTCTTAATGACTAATCATACAAGAAATAAAATGCAAGAGGCGAGATACTTTCTTGAAAAGATGGAAGAGTCATATGATGATCCTACTTTTACGTATAATTTTAATGCTTTCGTATCCGCCGCTCGTAGCATCACATATTACATGCAAAAACAATATGCTCATCAAGAAGGTTTTTCTTTGTGGTACAATCAAAAACAGGAGAAAATGAAAAAAGATAAAGAATTAAAATATCTTAACCAAGCTCGAGTCGGGGCTCTTAAAACAGAACCTATTAATAAAGGAGCCACTCGTGAAATTAAGTTTGCTGTGGATGTTATTCTAAGTAAAGAATATGAACTTAGTACTGAGCAAAGCAATGAACCTCAATTTGTAAATCCTCCTGAAAACTATCCAAAAACTGTTAGGCGATTCTTTCCAGATTTGGATGATCTAGATGTTGTTGAATTTTGCGAGAACCAATTAACTAAGCTTGTGGAATTAGTCGAAGAATGTGAAAATCTATTTCTACCGATTATATGATTGTACGGGGATGGTTATTTAATAATAAAATAAGGAGTCAGTTCATTGTTCCATATATTGTGATTTTTCGTTCGAAAAATAAGCGAAAAATAAAGCGAGTTTGTTTTTTAAGGGCGTACATCATCATACTAGTATGAACTCAATTCTAACCATATTTTTCTGAAGTTGGTCATCAAGACAACGCCAACGATTTATACACAGCATCTATCGGATCCTCATAAAAAGAGATCTGGAATTTGCTGAATAAATCCGGCGGGACTGTTGACATTTTTGATGCTGCTGATATCGGGATCAAGACTTTTTTCGCGCCAGCATCCAAGCAAACCTGCAAGAGATCGGATAAGTTATCTATGCTACTAATAGAACCTCCAATAGTTAATGTACCCAGGATTGCAGTTTGTTCTTGAATAGGCTTCTCTAAAGCACCTGAACACAAACTGAGAAAAGCTGCCAAGGCAAGGTCATCAGACATTCCAACACCTGTTAAATCATGCACATGTAGATGGTAATCTTTTTCTTTTGTTGAAATACCCTGGCTGACAGATTTTGCATTTGCTTTGAAATAGTTAAATGCGGTTTGAATAGCTTCTTTAGCTTTGGGACTTGAACCAAGACCTGATCTTTCATATTTTCCAGAACCAGGAACAACCTGTAACTCAATTTTATAAACACCAATCTTGCTTGAAGCAGCTCCCGATATTGCATAAACCTGTCCAGGTTTGGTCATCCCTGCAGGAATGATCTTACTTCCACCGCTTTCAGGAACTGTTACAAAATGTTCACTCATATCTTCATTATCGATGTATGAAAAATTTACATCGAAAAATTCGATTCCACCAATTTTCTTTAATTGCTCTTTTACCCTTCTTCTGCCAACCATTGCATATTCAAGTATCTCTTGTGCTTCCTCTTTGGATATGTTTTCATCAGGGTATATCAACTTCATTAAACCAGAATAAGTTTTTTTCACTGCTATGACATCTCTCTGGTTCAAATTATTTCCAAGCTTGAAATAATTGAACATATTGTCACTGAATGACCTTTTCCTCATTTCTCTTAGGAATTCAGCAAAATAATCCACAATAAAGCCATACCTATCAGTGAAATGTTGTGGTCTGAACTTGGGAACTTCCCATCCCGGCAAATAAAAGTGGATCCTGTCAAAAAATGCACTATCATTGTTCATCGCTTCGGGGAATGGAGCAAAAAGATGGAATGTTTTGAGTATCTGTATCCCGTCTTTATCTTTGAACCGTATCCCTGCAACCTCATCGAAAGCCACCACATCCCACATTCCCACGAGTCCCACCTGTCTTGTACTCATGTTATAGAACAGGTTTGCAACTGTAGTTTGTCCCCCAGATATCAATATGGAGTTGGGAGATATCTCTTTGTAGACGTGAGATTTACCGGTGCTTCTCGGTCCGAGTTCACACATATTATAATTATTTTCCACAAGAGGCACGAGACGCTCCAGTAAATGCCATTTTGCTGGATTTTCTAATTGTGTTGGTTCCATTCCGATGGTTCTTAATAAAGCGTCAATCCATTCATCTTTTGTGAAGTTCTTCCTCAGTTCTATGAACTCGTTTATGTTTACGTTCGGGATTTGTATGGGTTTTAAGTCAGAGATCATAAATGGGGACTGGGAAGATTCAGATAAATATTCCATTTTGATGATGCACCAGATACCACCACCGAGCAGTTTTTCATATTTTGTTACATAAAATGGGTCAACTTCTACTTTCGAGATTCCCAGATTGGAGAACAATGCTTCATAAACATCCCGTCTTTCATTGAGCTTAACGGTAACTTTGTCTATTATAGTATAGTATCCAGTTTCTCGTATTTTTGACTTGATCAATTCAGCTTCATCAGGGCGAACGTAATTCTCTGATAGTATATTTTTTACTTTCTTGACGCCTTCCTTGATAAGGTCTTCATCATCTGTGGCGCAGTTGGATCCTAAGAGGTATTCTAACACATATACAGGAACATTATGACCTATTTTCATAAGTTTAGTGAGGTCCTTTCTCACCACTTTTCCCGGGAAATAGGTGTTTAGTTTATTATCAATCTCAGTGCTTGAATCTATATCTGCCATTTTCATCTGCCCTGACTTTCTGAATGGTTGAATTTATTAAAAGTCATCTGTTATTAGAATGTCCACTACCATGGGAATTTCAAATATTTCCGATTGCAAAGCTTTTGGATCGTCATCGATCCCAATTAAATTATACGTTTTATTTTCAATATCGCTACTAAGGGTTAGGTTAATTTCCTGGATCCTTTCCTCTGGTTCGTCGGATGTACTATCTGCAATGAGCAGTTTTTCATCACTTACCTTGCGTCCATCATTGTCATATAATGCAATCTTGCAGCTCAGAGGTTCACGTTTATCGGTTACTTTACCAGTTTGCAATAACCTTACCTTGAAGGTGCGGCTGGTTATCTTTTTATGGGAATCTAAGATTGCGATCTCTACTTTGCCGTATTCTATCCCTTTTCTATCAAGGTCTGAGTCTTGACGGATGTGATTATAGACTAACCGGTATCACGATCTCCTGCAAAGATAAGCCTCCGTGGACATAATTTACCCCTCCGCCCTGGGATTTGAAGCGCAGGTCTCCCAGAGGAACGTATAGACACATCTGTTTATCTGAATCTACCAATGGAGCCATACTGAACTTATGTGTGTTCAATAGCTCCAGATCCTGCTCACTCATGATAAAACGCTTATTCGATTCATTGATCCTGCTTCTGTCAAAAGCTTGTGTTTCAAGCTTATCCACACTTTCGAGGTGTTCTCTTTTATATATGAAACCATGGTCTGATGTGACTATTACTTTTGTTACATTAAGTGATCTGCCAAGGCGGTTGACCATCTTGTCTATATCCTGGATCGTGGATTCTACTGCATCGAAAACCTTGTGTTCTGATGATATTTTATCCCCTATATCGTCTATCCGGTTATGATAAATGTAAATTACTCGTTTACCTTTGATCATATCTCTTGCATCATCTATTTTCAGTTCTAGGAGTTCACTGAATTTGAAAGCCACAGAATCGGGATTGCCATTTAACAGAATCTTTCCTCTGTTTTCAGTCCCCTCTGAGTCAATCCCATCTACGAATATGTGATTATTCCTGTACTCGAACCTGTTGTTCGGCAGAAGACTTGCCATTCCAAGTTTTGTATATGTTGGAAGTGAGCCTGCCAGTGCTTTTAATTCCATTGTGCCCTTTGTGCTTTTATTGAGCACATCTTTCAGTTCGACTGCGTTCTCATAGCGCAATCCATCCGAAATGATGACAGCAACTTTATCCCTATCATTCTTTCTGATAATGTTGTCAACATAGATGTCGTAGAAATTGTTCTGATTGTCAATGAGTTCGATATTCCAGGTATCCTCAAGCTCTGAACTTATCAGGTCGCTCCAGCGGGTGAGAAGTCTGTCAAGCAGCTGATTATACAGATTGTCAACTTTCTCTTTGATATCTTTCTTGAGAATCTCCTTCTCAACATCTTTATCGTAGTGGAAATAGAATTTGCGGTAATAATAATCGATATGATAATAGCGTTTTGTATACTCTTTAAAGAGCTCATTCAGGCTTTGCTCATTAATCCCTTTTTGCTCAAGATCTTTTGAGAACTGGTGAAGCTTTATGGCATTTTCAAGGGCACAGTAAATGTTCCCATATACCTGATACCAGTGCTTTGTTTTCCGTTTGTCGATCCATTCAAGATATTTTTCGAAATCATCGCTGCCGTCATTAATTTCATTGACAATATTACGGATGATGTTCTTGTCGAAGACATCGATGGATTCGGCTACAAGGTAATCTTCCACCTGGTATTTATTCAACAATGATGTCAGGCTATTCTCAAGTTTATGTTCGTCTTCTGAGAGTAATTGGTGGCAATATTTATCAAATGTTTTTGAGTCTCTTGAATGATCCATCCATCCTTTTATGAATATCTCACATTCATTGCTCGATCTGTTGATGTATTGCTGATATGATTTCAATTTGACTTTTGTATTCCTGCTGATGTGGGTTATAATGAAGCTTAAGAACAGTTTCTTCAAGGTAGGATGTTCGGATGAGTACCCGAAACGCTTGCTTATCATGCTCCAGAACTCATCAATAAGTTCGAATTTTTCGATATCACTCCAGATTGTGTTTTCTTCTTCTTTGAGTGAATCAATTAACAAATTTCTGACAATCTCTTTTTGGTCGATTGTCTTTGTCCCTGAAAGTACAGCAAGCATCCCTGATACAAATTTCTCTTCTTTCCAATCATTCTGGTATAACTGCTTGAAAGCAGAAACCCTTTTTTTATTTTCAAAGAATCTGGAATTTTTTTCAAGGAATTTATCAAGGTAGTAATCTTCGATTCCAATCTCACTTTTTATATCAGAAATCCTGCTGTTCTCAAATCTGGATGAATAGAGCTGTATGTCGAGCAGCCAGTTGGATTTTGGATTTCGTTCTTCTTCAGGGGAATAGATTAGATAATTGAATTTTGTGTCGTCATTTTCAAGGAGCTTTTTTGTTTCAAAGTAGTTGTTGTTCAGGATATGCAATTTTATACCATTTTCATTGAGAGAGGATTTGATCTGCTCAAGTTCTTCCTCATCTTCAACTGTCTGGTCCTTATCGTACCAGAATACAAGCTTTCTTTTCTCGTATTCATCCCTAACTTCAAATTTTTTGAGTATGCTCTGGATGGTTTTTTCTACATTTTGCATCTTTTCATCTCATGAATGGGTTGTTGAATTTGATGTATTTGGCCCCATTATGGCCCCATTGTGGCCCCATGTGGCCCCTTTAGGATGTAGGCGGTCCCCGTCCCAGTGGTGCCGATCTGCTCAAAAAATCCCGATGATACAAGATCTAACAGATCCCTTGAAGCCGTTCTTTTAGATATGGCGCAAACTTCCTGATACTCTTTGTTTGTGATCTGTCCTTTTTCTTTGACATACATTACAGCTTTGATCTGTCTTTCATTTAGGTTCAGGCTACGGAGATATTCTTCATCGTAGACATCTTTTCTAAATACAACCTGGAACCCCTGGTATTCCTCAAATATGGGTTTCGGAAGATTAGCATCGTGGCAGTGTTGTTGGATTTTTTCTATGCCGCTGCCCCATCGTTCGATCAATTCAGTATCATACAATACTTCTGCCAGTCCCTTGTTTCGCAGTGTTGATGAATGTGGCTTGTATAGTTCTTCCAGTGTGATCCCGTAGGGTAAAAAACCGGGACTCCTGATTATAAGTTTGTCGTCATAGATTCGCACTTCTATGTTTGAGAAAATCGTATAGTCCCGATGGCAAACGGCATTGATGAGGGCTTCTCGCAGGGCTTCTAATGGGTAATCCCATATTTGATCCCTTTGTGGTTTGCCTGTCATCACGAATTCGACATTGATGTTTTTGCGTATGAAGTCCATGGCTTCGTCTATCTGCTCAAAAATGGTGCCAACGATCATCCTGTCATCAATGACAATATTTCCTTTTTTGAACCTTCCACAGTGTATCGCAGCCTGGGAAATGAATTTATTTGTCTCTTTTGAAAACAGAAGGATTGCTGCCCATGTGGGCTGCCCCTGCGTTATCAGCTTCATTTTTTCAAGAACCGGCATTGGTTCTTCATCGTCCCCTATCTTTTTCCTGCCGGTTTCCTTTGCTTTTTTGATATATCGTTTGACTTTTTCAATGTCAATATCTGAAAGTTTTGCATCTTTTGCAGGATATTTGTCCCAACTCATTCCTGTGGAATGCAGGTGCATTTGTGCAACTTCCTGTGCACTCATTGCACGATTGCTGCTATCCACTCTTTTGAGGCATTTTCCTTTTGTGGATATGGGTTTTATTGGATTTTCTTTAATTTTCACTGCTATGACGGTTTTTCCATCGACCTTGATCTCTTCCAGTTCCGGGATTATGCGGGGGTCTGTGCTCTGAGATATTTGATTTGTCCACTGGTTGAGTGTCTCTTTTCCAATCTTTATGCCCCTGATATTGTTTTTATCGGATACACCTATGAAGATCATGCCGCCTCTTGTGTTGGCAAAAGCTACTGCTGATTCGATGGTTCGTTCATCGAATTTTTCTTTGAATTCGACGGTGTTGGATTCTCCGGTTATAAGGAGGTCTAGGGGGGGTCATATTTTTGGTTTAAGATTTTGTATTTATTTTGTTTTTAATCTTTCTTCAATCAGCTGGCGCTGGTTCATTGAGTTATCAAAAACATCACAAGGCTTGTGATGGATTTGCAGGCATTCATCGGTCACACGAGCACGACCATTTGTATATGCGTTCATTTCATGTCCTTCTTACCCTCTTTGGCTATGAATAAACATTGGAAATGCCATAAGTCTTCACCATATTTTCCTTTCACTTTACGATTAACGGAATTTACTTGACGATTACTTGACGATTAGACCAGCTCTTTTAGGCGGTATCGAGTGGAGCGTCCAGCTCCCAGTTTTTCAGCTAATCCCATTTCAACCAGTTTTCCGAAATCTACTGCTGTAACAGCACGGGTGACACCGAATTCTGCTTCACATTGCCGGCTGGTAAGTTCTTTGCCTTCAACGAGCAATTGCATCATCTTCCGTTGCCTTTCGTTCAATTGGGCTTCCACCGCCGGAGTAACCCGCATCAACTGCTCTGGCACACGGAGACGCTCGATATTCTCACCAGGTCCCGGGAAAATGACCTGGAAATATCCTGTATCAGTACCAATAAGAGGCAGGTCCAGTCCGTGGTTTAGCATCTGCTCGCGCATACGCAAAAAGCCGCTGCCACGCTCCTCTATACGGTGGAAATAAGAGAGACACTGGGCCAGTACAGGATTACGTGAACATGGCCTGTACGTTCCCTTGCGCAGGTTGACAAGTGTAATAGGTGAAGGCGGAAGACCGGGGCTTGAGACAATCACCTTGTTAGAGAAGACTTCAAGCATGATCTTTCGCCCGGCATCTTCGTATTGCCGGTGGGCCACAGCATTAACAAGAACCTCCCTCATAGCCTCAACAGGATATTCATCAAGACGCACACGGTTAAGTCCCACTACTTTCATGGGATGCCTGGTATTCCTATCAATAAAAGCAATGGCACGCTCAATAACCACCGGCATAGGTCCCCGAATATCCTCATGATCCCGTGGTTCCCCGTCAGGCTCAGAGCTACGATAAGCATCCGCAAGCACACGACACTGAGGGAACACTGCAGACGGATCTTTAGCCAGCAACACCACACCAGCCGCTGTTGCATAGTATTCCCTCGAATCCGATTCACGCCAAACAAGGCCACGCAACATCACGCCAGCCAATACATCTTCCAAAGACAACTCATCAATATTCCTAGCTTCGGCTGCACCCACAAGTCGGCGAGCCATGTCATGGTTGAGGTCCTCCCAGCGGATTCGCATCAGAAGTTGAGATTCGAAATTAGAAGTAGCTTCGATGGTCTGGTCTGCTATCAGGTTCTCATCACTTGTAGGAATAATGCCAAACCTTTCCTGAAGTAGCCTTACCAATGCAGCTCTTACTTCTTTTTGAAGTTCGATGACATTGCCAAAACGTTTATACTTAAAATCATCAGCGTCCAGTTCATTGAGCAAAACATCTGTACCGCTCTCCCTTTTTACAGTACGTTCGCCCTTTATAAAAGCTAGAATCGGCAATTCCCTTTGCTTTGCATGCCTGAATTCAGTGTGAGTTATAGATAGTTCACCCGTTGTAGTCCCATACTGCACGCCCACTATTAACAGATACATCTGGCAATTGTCGAGTGACCTCAGGCAGCCCTCTAAAACCTTATCAGCAGATGCTGGTTCATATTCATAAAGTACGGGCGTGCAATGTGCCGAAAGGAAAAGATCGGTATTAACGAGATTCTGGATAATAAGCCGCTCATCTTCAAGTTCTTTCTCACTGAACTGACAAATATTTTGAACAATGGGGTCATCGTGACATCTCCGCTCCGATTATTAAGGATCCTCCAGCGGTATTGGCAAAAGCTACTGCTGAATCAATGGTCCGTTCATCGAATTTTTCTTTAAATTCGATGTTTTCGGATTCTCCGGTTTTGATGAGGTCTGGGTGGTTCATATTTTTGGTTTAAGGGAATGTATCGATTTGGTTTTTCGAAAGTGTTTTATTTTCAATTATCAATAAAACCAACTATTTGCCATTCCTTTTTCTCTTCATTAAACACATCTTCAAATGCAGTCGATACATCGAATTTGACTGTTGTGTTGGTGTCAAGACGTTTTATTGTATCTTTTGCCAGCGAATCCAAAAAGTTCTCTTTGATTTCTCCTTTATCCGCTGTTATCTGCCGTTGTCTTAGGATGCTGTGATGTCTGATGCTTTGCGATAAGTTCCCGGACAGCAGGAACTAATTCAACAGGGACATCTATTGTAGTCTGAGTTCTGTCCTCATAGGCTGCCTCATCCTCGGCCAAGGCTTCCTCTCCTGTTTGTTTTTCATAATGAGCCAGAACTCTGTGTACCCTCTCTTCATCCCATCCTTTTGGGAATTTACTCTGCTTCATTCTTTCGTTCGCCTCCTGCGCTTATATGCTACTAATGGTTTACCTGTCAATTCAAAGGCTGTTATGATAAAAACACTTTCTTGCTCTGCGTCTGGAATATAAATTACTCTGAGATAACGTCCTGCACGGGTTTGACCCAAAGCTATTCGTGAACCGTCTCTGCCATGGAGGTCTTCCCCGGGTCTTAATAATACATCTTCCACTTCGCTTTCGGATATATTGTGGTTATGGATGTGGGGTAGACCTTTTTCCGGATCAATATAGTAGCGAATATACATGACTACACCATAAACAAATTTTTCTTTTCAAGACAATGGCTGATAACGTTTCCAGTAAAAAGGATATTGTGACCGAAGGGTGGGAGATAATCCGTAATGTATATGCTGTATCGTACAAAGTCATCCATGTTCATCTTATATTTAGTCATATCTTCTCCATCAATCCCTCAAACTTCGCATTCACCATAACTCCATTATCAAAGTTTGGCCCCACTATGGCCCCTTTAGTATGTAGGCTGTCTCCGTTCCGGTGGTGCCGATTTGCTCAATAAGTTTTGATGATACCAGATGTGCCAGATCTGCTGACGCTTGACTTTCAGATGTGACGCAAACTTTCTGGTATTCGTTGTTCGTAATCGGTCCATTTTCTTTGACATACATCACGGCTTTGATCTGTCTTTCATTCAATTTCAGGCTGCTTAGGTGATTTTCATCGTAGATATTCTCTATAACTTTATAATGTTCACCATCTTTTCTCTTTACTGCTTCCAAAACAATATCTACAATATTTTTACATTCATTAATATCTGTGAAAAACAAAGACCGAGACAAACCCGCTTGGTGAGATAAGTTATTTACAAACTTATCTACTTTTATCCGTTCACTTTCATTACTTATAAGTATATCAAGTCCTTTTTTTAACCCAACTGAATACTTGAACCCAATAAATGCCTCTAAAAATCTTCTAATTATATTTGGCAACTGATACAAACTTTCAAATTCAGTAGTAGGATTAGTAGCAAATGATTTGATTTTATAAAAAAGATAGTGATATTCAGACTTATAATTTAATAAGAATGAAGGTAATTCACCTATGTCTGAGATTTCATTTCCATCTCTCATTATCCGTTCAATAAGATAATAACGACATTTTTTTTTCATACTTGATTCTTTAAACCAGTCTTTTATTAAGTTAAAAAACTCAAGATTGTGTGTGGAAATAAAAAGCTGATCGCAATTTTCCAGCTTGGCTTTTATTATTGCAAATGTATTGTATAAATGATTAGAATCTAAACTCGAGATAGGGTCATCAATAAAAATTATTGCTTCTGAAATATCAGTTTCCTTGTCTTCAAGACGAGTTAAAAAATATGAGAACGCAATTGCTGTTTTTTCTCCCTCACTTAAATTCTTAGCTTCTCTCCGATCCCGTAATATTTTAAATTTATTTTCATCGGCTGCTTCTAATTTTATATGTTCTCTTCCGAAAATACTTTGTAAATCCTGATTTATCTTATCTGCAGCTTTACCAACATCCGACAATTGTGACTCTATTTTATGTATCTCTTCTTCTTTATTCGCTATCTCATCAATTATTTTTTTTATTTCGTTTTCTAACTGATGCACACCATTAAATGCATCGTAGTATTTGTTTTCGTTGTCAAATTCATAAGCATAATGAAGTTCTAATTTTTCAAACGCATTTTCTTGTTCATTTTGAAAGTTATCACAAATATCATTATGAATGCTTAGAAGTTCATTGAAATCTTTAAGCCCCTCATGAATGCTAATAACATTTAATGGAATTAGTTCGTTTGCAAGTTTCTTAAATGGATTATTGATTTTAGCTTCCAATAATTTTGCCAGTTCATCAATAATTCTATTATATTCATTTATCGAATTTTCAAAATTAGATTTAACTGTTTTATATCTCCCCTCTAATCTTGGATAAATTCTCTTGTCGTCAGGAAAAGAAATTATTAATTTTAATCTATTTAAATCTTGAATTCCCTTATTCAACTCATTTAATAGATTTTCATATTCCTCAGAAAAATGTTTCTCATATATTTGTAGTAAGTTTTCTGGAAGTTTGCTGCTACAAAATTCACATTTAGTTTTATCGACATGTAAATCTAACCCATTTCTTACCCAATTGTTAAGTTTAGGATTTTTTTCAAGTCTTTCAATAGTCTGTGATATCGCTGTTTTATCTAAGACTTCTTTAATTTCGTCCAGTTTTTTTTCACCTAGAATTT
>Ga0209979_1004217_pt1 | contig 12035 bp, 7 predicted proteins | sample AnhtaG_FD_183114 | JGI IMG/M metagenome (GOLD analysis project Ga0209979, IMG submission 183114) | Deep subsurface microbial communities from Anholt, Denmark to uncover new lineages of life (NeLLi) - Anholt_01485 metaG (SPAdes) (version 2) | ecosystem: Environmental > Aquatic > Marine > Oceanic >...
TGTGGGTCTTCCCTGGCCACCCTATGAGGAGGATTATGACTACCGGGAGGTCCAGGACTACTATGTGAAATATATAGTGGAACAGCTTAAGGGGCTGGTGGAGTTTCTGGAGAAGCATACCGGCAGGAAGATGGACTGGGACAAGCTGAGTGAGCTTGTTGACCTCACCGACAGGACCTGGAATCTAATCTGGGAGACCTATGAATTGCGTAGAGCGGTGCCTACCCCCATGGGTACCGGCGATGCCATGAATACCATGGTGCCCATAGTGTTTATGATGGCCACCCAGCAGGCCTATGACTTCTTTAAGGAATTAAATGACGAGCTAAAGCGTAAGATAGCCAACAGGGAGGGCGAGATTCCTGACGAGAAATACCGACTGATTTGGGGTGGTGGACTGCCTTCGTGGTTTGCCCTGACCGATTTTAACTACTTCAACAGCAAGGGGGCGGTATTTCCCGTAGAGACCACCTATCGTATGATAGAGGCGATCTATCATTTTGATATCGATTTGACCAAGATTACTGACCCTCTGGAGCATATAGCTTGGCGATGGGTCAAGTTTTGGACTTATTGGTATGATAAGGCTAGGCAGCGCCCCGGCTCTCACCCTGATGTCGAGCGGCTGATTCAGTATATTGAAGACTACAAGATAGACGGCATAGTAATGCATGAAGCCTTTTCCTGCCGCAGCTGGCATGTCGGCTTAATCTGGCAACTAAATCGGTTAAAGAAGGTATACCGGGATATGCCCTCGCTAATTCTGGAGAGTGATATTGTCGATATAAGTTCCTATAATGAAGCTGACACCAGAGCCAGGATAGACGCCTTTATTGACACCCTAGAGGCGGTTAAGAGTAGGAAAAGGTGAGTTCCTGATAGCGGCTATGATATAATTAAAGCGCTGCTGTAGGGTAGCACTTTAATTGTTTAAGATTTTACGGTAAGGGGATTGCCTTGAGCCAATATTTTGCCGGGGTTGACATTGGTTCCACCATGACCAAGGTAGTGATTATGAACCAGGCAATACTTGCCTCGGTCATCGGTCCTACCGGTCCTGAGCACAGGAAGCTAGCTAATCGGGTAATGGAAGAAGCCCTAGCCAAGGCAAAACTGCCCTTTGATGACATAACCTATGTGGTGGCTACCGGCTACGGGCGAATTAGTGTCCCTTTTGCCGATAAACAGATAACCGAGATATCCTGTCATGCCCGGGGAGTTGGTTACCTGCTGCCGGAGGCGAGAACAGCGATTGATATTGGTGGTCAGGACAGCAAAGGTATCAAGCTTAAGGAAGGGCAGGCGGTGGACTTTGTCATGAATGATAAGTGTGCCGCGGGGACGGGCAGATTTCTGGAGGTGACCGCTGAAGGGCTGGGCGTCAAGCTGGAGGATATGGGCAGATTAGCCTTAGAGGCTAAAAATAGGGTCGAGATAAGTAGCACCTGTACCGTGTTTGCTGCCCAGGAGGTGGTGGCTAAGCTATCGGAGGGGGTGGCACTGCCTGATATTATCGCTGGTCTGCATGATGCTATTGCCGCCAGGATATACGGAATGGTGGGGCGGTTGAAGATAGAGAGGGAGGTGGTGCTGACCGGTGGTGGGGCTAAGAATATCGGCTTGGTCAAGGCTTTAGAAGCCAAGCTAGGTTACTCGGTGTTGGTGCCTCCGGAGCCTTTGCTTACCGGGGCTATAGGTGCGGCGCTGCTGGGCAAGGATATTGTCGAAGAGGCGGCGGTAAAGAAAATGCCCTTGGTCAGAAGCGAGCGTCGCTTGCAGGAGGCTACCTTTTTTACCTAATAGGGGATTTAGGAGGGACGAAGTTCCCTATACATTTTATATCTTTTCCCACCCGCCACCCTTAAGGAGGGGGATGAAAAGAGAGTCCAAGAGAGGCGAAAGTCCCAAATAGATTATGGAGAGTTTAATAGGGGCTTCGCCCCTATTAAAGAAAAAATCTTCCCCTTCCCCTTGTTAAGGGGAAGGGGATAAAGCGGGTTCCCAGGAAAATCGAAGATTTTTCTGGGTGCTTAAAGAGGATGGGGTTCTAAAATAGTCATGGCTTATGTTGCTGGCATTGATATCGGTTCCGCCTTCTCTAAAGCGGTGGTAGTGACCCAGGGCGAAATTACCTCTTATCATATAATGCCCTCGGGGGGAAACTATAAACTCACTGCTGATGAGGTAACCAAGCAAGCCTTGACCAAGGCAAAGCTATCTTTTAAAGATATAGCTTATACCATAGCCACCGGTTATGGCGCCGCCAACGTCTCCTTTGCCCAGCAGGTAGTTACCGATATATCCTGTCAGAGTAGAGGTATATCCCATCTATTCCCCTCGGTCCGGACTGTGATTGATATTGGTGGTCAATTCACCAAGGTGTTTAAGGTGGATGAGAGGGGCAGGGCTACCGCCTTTCTGCTCAGCGAGAAATGTGCTGCCGGCAGTGGACGTTTCCTGCAGGTGATTGCCCGGGTTTTGCACATCAACCTGGAAGATATAGGTGAGCTGTCCCTGAAATCTCAAAAGAAGGTTGACTTCAATACCGGATGCGCTGTGTTTGCCGAATCAGAGGCAATATCCCGAATTGCTGAGGGTGCTTCAAAAGAGGATATTTTAGCCGGTCTCCACCACACTTTAGCGGCTAAAATCCAGGTAATGGTGCAGAGGCTGGGAATTGAGCCTGATTGTGCCGTGGTGGGTGGTGGGGCCAAGGATGTGGGGCTGGTCAAGGCAATATGGGAGGGCATAGGTCGTAGCCTTTTTGTCCCTGAGGAGCCACAACTTGTGGCTGCTTTGGGTGCAGCTTTGTTAGCTGAGGAAAAGGCGGCTTGAATCGGACTACCACTAATTTAAAGGGAGGGCTGGTATGTTGGAGAAAAAGTTTATTTCACAACTACGGAAGATTGTGGGCCAGGAGGCGGTTTTAACCTCTAAGGAGGACCTTAATGCCTATTCCTACGATGGCACCGCTACCTGGGCTCATATGCCCGATGTGGTGGTGCTGCCGACGACTACCGAGCAGGTGTCTCGGATTCTGAAGCTGGCTAACGAGAACATGATTCCGGTTACCCCCAGGGGCGCCGGCACCAATGTCAGCGGTGGCTCTATCCCGATAAAGGGCGGCATTGTATTATGCACCACCAGGGTGAACAAAATCCTGGAGATAAACAAGACCAACCTGACGGCTATTGTTGAGCCTGGCGTTGTTCTCCAGGACTTCAATATTGCCTTGGCTAAGCAGGGCCTGTTCTATCCCCCTGACCCCCAGAGCTTTTTAGGTTGTACCATAGGCGGTACTGTAGCTGAGAATGCTGGTGGTCCCTATTGTGTGAAGTACGGGGTGACCAAGCAGTATGTTCTCGGTCTGGAGGTGGTTTTAGCCAACGGCTATATTATGAAGCTGGGTGGGGTGACGGTAAAGAACCGGACCGGCTATGAGCTGATGATGCTGTTTACCGGCTCTGAGGGAACACTGGGAGTAATAACCAAAATAACGCTGAGACTAATGCCTATGCCGCTGGCCAATAAGACGATGATGGCTATTTTTGATGATATGGCAGTGGGTGGTCAGGCGGTATCTGATATTATGGCTAGCGGGGTGGTGCCAGCCAAGGTTGAGTTCGTTGACAATTTTGTCATCCGTCGTATTGAGGAAATGACCCCCATGGGTCTGCCGGTGGATGCCAAGGCTCTGCTTCTGTTACAGGCTGATGGCTCGCCGGCGGCGGTGGAGGCGGAGTCGGCGCAGATTGTTGACATCCTGAAGAAGAGTGGGGCTAGAGAGGTTAGGGTAGCCAAGGATGACAATGAGGCAGCCACATACTGGGGGATGAGGAGGGCCGGCTTCGCTGCTGTTTTTGGTGCCGCTCACACCGTCATGGCTGAGGATGTAGCCGTGCCCCGGGATAAGTTGGCTGAGTTCATCCGCAAGTTGGAAGAGATATCTCAGAAGACTGGCTTCTTTATCCAATACCTGGGTCATGCCGGCGATGGCAACCTTCACCCAGCTATATTTACTGATATCAGGGATAAGGAGAATTTCGCCAAGGCTCAGCAGACGATGGAGGAGATATTTGAAGCGGCATTGTCTTTAGGCGGCGTCCTCTCCGGGGAACACGGTATTGGTCTGGAGAAGCAGCGCTTTCTAAAGAGGGCTATGGACCCGGTAGCCCTTAACCTGATGAAGAAGATAAAGGCGATATTAGACCCCAACCATATTCTCAATCCCGGCAAAATATGGGAAGAGGAAGGGGCATGATATGGCCGAAGCTAGCCAGGACCGTTACGAGCAGATAAAGAGGTTTGAGAGTGACTTAAGCCAGTGCATGAAGTGTGGCTTTTGCACCTTCTGGTGCCCGGTATATCAGGAGGAGCGGCTGGAGCCTTCGGTTGCCCGCGGCAAGAATATGATGATACGGGGGCTGCTGGCTGGTGACCTGGAATATACCCAGGAGTATGCTGACCGGCTTAATAAGTGCACCCTGTGTATGACCTGTACTGTCAACTGCCCGGCTAAAGCCAATATTCCCAACGTTATCGTGGCGGCCAGGGCAGATACAGTCAAGGCCAGAGGATTGAAATTTCCCTATAATATTATCTATCCTTGGCTGCTACCTCGTCGCACCCTTTTTGGCAATATAGTCCGCTTTGCCTCCTGGTTTCAGGGCATCTTTCTCCCCAAGACCGAGGGTACCATCAGGCACTTATCCATGTTCCTTTCGGCTCTGGGTAAGGACAGGAATATACCTCAGATTGCCCCCAGGTTTTTAAGGCAGATGGTCCCGGTGGTGAACAAGCCGCTGGCTGGCGTTGAGACCAGGATGAAGGTGGGCTATTTCACCGGCTGTATGACCGACTTTGTCCTGCCCGACTTAGGTAAGCATATAATCGATTTCCTGAACAGGAATGGGGTGGAGGTGGTGGTGCCCAAGGAGCAGGGCTGCTGTGGAGCACCGGTATTTCTCGGGGCTGGCGATTTTGCCACCGGCCGAAAAATGGCTGATACCAATGTTAAGGCGTTTGAAGCTCTGGACTATGTGGTTACCGACTGTGCCACCTGTGCCTCGGCGCTCAAGGACTACGCCAAGTTTCTCGCCGATACTCCGGAGAGGGAGAAAGCTTATGCCAAGTTTGGCGACAAGGTAAAAGATATTTCTCAATTTTTGGTTGATGTGCTGAAACTGCCGGCATCAGCTTATCAGCCTTCGGCTCAGGTTAAGGGTAAGAAGGTTACCTGGCATGACCCCTGCCATCTGAGCCGTCATCTGGGGGTAACCAGCCAGCCAAGGCAGATAATAAAGTCGATACCCGATGTGGAATATGTTGAGATGCCCAATGCTGATAGGTGCTGTGGCATGGCGGGCGCATTTAGCATTTATTATTACGACCTGGCCAAGGAGATTGCCGATAAGAAGGTAGAGGCGATTAAGTCCACCGGGGCTGATATTGTGGTCAGTAGCTGTCCTGGCTGCGAGATTCAGTTGATTGACAGTCTACTGCGGAACAAGGTGCCGGTAAAGGTGATGCACATCATGGAGCTTCTGGCATAATGCCTGTCGGGATGGGGTTTTAAGAGGGGGGGGGCGAAGCCCCCCTCTTTTTATTCCTCCCCTCTCCCCACTTTAAGCTTATCTCTTTTTCCCACCCTCCCGCCCTCTTGGCGTCTGCGGCTTAATCCCCGGAAGTGGGGTATCTAAGATGGGCGCCAGCCCCAATGGGTGGGTGGGTGGGAAGAAAGACACAGGTTAAAAAACCAGAGAGGGGGGGGCAATGCTATGGAGAAACGGAATTTGAACTAGCTCAGGATGGAGTGTTACAATGAAATTTGGCTGCAAAGAGGGTTTTGGAGCATGCCATTAGATAGTATCGTTGTCAAAGGGGCTCGGGAGCATAACCTCAAGAATATAGATGTAGTTATCCCCCGTGATAAGCTGGTGGTTATCACCGGTGTTTCCGGCTCGGGCAAAAGCTCGCTTGCCTTTGATACCATCTATGCTGAGGGGCAACGCCGCTATGTGGAATCTCTATCGGCCTATGCCCGCCAGTTCCTGGGCAGGATGGAGAAGCCCGAAGTCGATTATATTGAAGGCTTAAGTCCGGCTATCTCTATTGACCAGAGGGGTTCCAGTAAGAATCCACGCTCTACCGTGGGCACGGTGACCGAGACCTATGATTACCTCAGGCTGCTTTTTGCTCGCGTTGGACACCCCCATTGCCCCAAGTGCGGGCGGGAAATCACGGTGCAGACAGTGCAGCAGATTGTTGATGCGGTGCAAAATATCCCCGCTGGTAGCCATATCATGATTCTGGCACCGCTGATAAGAGACCGTAAGGGTGAGTATCAGACGGTATTTGATGATTTGCGCCGGGCGGGCTATGTCAGGGTTCGGGTTGACGGCGAGATTCATGACCTGTCTGAAGAATTTCAGCTGGATAAGTATAAGAAGCACACCATTGAGGCGGTGGTGGACAGACTGGTAATCGGGCAGAGCGAGTCAAGCCGCATTGCCGACTCGGTGGAGACTGCCCTAAAGCTTGGCGCCGGGGTGGTGCTGGTATCTATCGTTGACGGCGAAGAGCTGCTGTTCTCGGAGCACTTTGCCTGCGTGCACTGTGGCATTAGCCTGGGTGAGATTGCCCCGCGCACCTTCAGCTTTAACAGTCCTCATGGCGCATGTCGGGAATGTACCGGCCTGGGAGTCAAGCTGGAGATAGACCCGGAGCTGGTTATCCCCAATAAGGAGCTGTCCATAGCTCAAGGTGCGCTCCGCCCTGGGTGGTGGTATTCCTGGCATGCCGGGGAGCTTGAGATGTTAGCCAGACGCTATGGTTTTTCCACCCATACCCCGATTAAGGAGTTGGATGAGCGCCATCTTAAACTTGTGCTTTATGGGGAGGAGGGGGAACTGGTGAGGTACCGCAACCGCTTCGGGCGGGTGAGGCGGTATGATGACGGCTTTGAAGGCATTATCCCGACTATGGAACGGCATTACCGGGAGACGGAATCGGAGAACTCGCGGGCTAACATTGAGCGCTACATGGTCTCTCGGCCGTGTCCGGTTTGTCAGGGTAAGCGGCTCAAGCCAGAGTCATTAGCCGTGACCATTGAGGGGAAAAATATTGTTGAGGTTAGCTCAATGTCAGTTACCCAGGCATTGGATTGGGTGGCGGCTATTGGTGGTGATGGTAAGAAGGCGGTGCTTAGTAAGCGGGAGCGGATGATAGCCCACCAGATTATTAAGGAGATTCAAGCCCGCCTCGGTTTCCTCAAGGACGTTGGCCTGGACTATCTTACCCTTGACCGCCCCTCAGCCACCCTGGCCGGTGGTGAAGCACAGCGCATTCGGCTGGCGACCCAGATTGGCAGCGGGCTGATGGGTGTGCTTTATATCTGTGATGAGCCGACCATTGGTCTGCACCCCGCCGACGACTTTCGCTTGATTGAGACCCTGAAACGCTTAAGAGACCTGGGTAATACCATACTGGTGGTGGAGCATGACGAAGCCATGATGAGAGCGGCGGACCACATTATCGATATGGGGCCCGGTGCCGGGGAGCACGGGGGGTGGATTGTGGCTACGGGCACCCTGGCCGATATTATAAATTGCCCGGATTCAATAACCGGTCAGTACTTAAGCGGTGCCAAGCAGATTCCTTTGCCCCCCAAGCGCCGCCCCGGCTCAGGCGAGGAGATAGTAATCAAGGGGGCCAGGCAGAACAACCTGAAAAGTATAGATGTCCCTATTCCCCTGGGCAAGTTTGTCTGCATCACCGGCGTTTCCGGTAGCGGCAAGAGCACCCTTATTGATGAGATTTTGTACAGGAAGCTGGCACAGCTCTTCTATCGTTCCAGAGAAAGAGCAGGGGAGTGCGATGATATTATCGGTGTTGAGCATATTGATAAGGTAGTCAATATTGACCAGTCTCCTATCGGGCGTACCCCCCGCAGCAACCCGGCCACCTATACCGGCACCTTCACCCCTGTCCGCGAGCTATTCGCCACCGTTCCCGAGGCTCGGATGAGGGGCTATCCTCCGGGTCGGTTCTCGTTCAATGTTAAGGGTGGGCGCTGTGAGGCCTGTCGCGGGGAGGGGTTTATTCAGATTGAGATGCAGTTTTTGCCCGATGTCACCGTCCCCTGCGAGGTGTGCCAGGGGAAGCGTTATAACCGTGAGGCTCTGGAGATTAGGTTTAAGGGCAAGAACATCGCCGAGGTACTGGATATGACTGTGGAGCAGGCGCTTGCCTTCTTTGACCACTTCCCCAAAGTAAAAAATAAACTGGCGACACTGCGGGATGTGGGGCTGGGCTACATTCGTCTCGGCCAGCCAGCACCCACCCTTTCTGGTGGTGAGGCGCAGCGGGTGAAGCTGGCCACCGAGCTATCTAAAAGGTCTACCGGCAGGACACTCTATATCCTTGACGAACCAACCACCGGTCTCTCCTTTGAGGATGTGGCGGCGCTACTTCGGGTGTTGCAGCGTCTGGTTGATGCCGGTAACACGGTGGTGGTCATTGAGCATCACCTGGATGTGATTAAGAATGCCGACCATATCATTGACCTGGGGCCGGGAGCCGGTGACCGGGGTGGCTATGTGGTCGCCACCGGCACCCCTGAGGAAATAGCTCGGGAGAAATCTTCAGCTACCGGTCAGTATTTGAGCCGGGTGCTGCGTGGAGAGCATGCCTTGACTGGTTAGCTATTGGCTAGCGGATACATAGCCAGTCTTTTTGTGCCAGATACATTCTGGGGGTGAGCTTGTTGTGCCTGAACAGGAAGTTTCGAGTTTGACTACTGCCAAGAAGCCAGGCTTTTTCTATGGCTATGTTATCGTTTTGGTTGGCTTCTTTACCATGCTATTAATGTTCGGCACGTTTTACTCCTTTGGTGTCTTTTTCAAACCGCTGTCCACAGAGTTTGGCTGGACACGGGCCACAACTTCAGGAGCCTACTCACTAGCTATGTTTCTGAGTGGCCTTCTGGCTGTCGTCATGGGCAGGCTTACCGACCGGTTTGGTCCCCGGATAGTGATGACACTCTGCGGCTTCCTTTTAGGTCTAGGCTTTTTGTTAACGTCACAGGTCAGTGCTATCTGGCAGCTATATCTCTTCTACGGGGTAGTAATAGGTGTGGGCATGAGTGGTGCCTTTGTCCCTCCGTTATCTACGGTAGCCAGGTGGTTTGTTAAAAGGAGAGGGATAATGACCGGTTTTGTGGTCGCTGGCATAGGTGTCGGCACCCTGATTATCCCTCCGGCGGCTACCTGGCTCATCGAAAGCTGGGGCTGGAGTACCGCCTACATTGTCATCGGCGCTGTAGCTTCGGTATTCATTATACTGGCAGCCCAGTTCTTAAGGCTTGACCCCAGGCGAATGGGGCTGTTGCCCGACGGGGAGAATAAGGAGGCGGCGGGCTTGAATTTACATGCCAGGGGATTTTCTCTTCGAGAGGCAATGGGTAGCTGGCAATTGTGGGTGCTTTTCGCTGTACTATTCTGTTTTGGCTACTGTGTGCAAACTATAATTGCCCACATTGCCAACCATGCCACCGATCTGAGGATTTCAGCCGCAGTTGCTGCCAGTATCCTGGCGGTTGTTGGAGGGTTGAGTATTGTGGGCAGGATTGCAACCGGTAGTATTACCGATAGGGTGGGGAGCAAGCCGCCTCTTATCGTCAACCTTATCCTGATGTCAGGCGCTTTATTTTGGCTGGTAGCGGCCGGGGAGTTGTGGGCGTTTTACCTGTTTGCCGTTATTTTCGGTTTCGCTTACGGCGGTTTAGCGGCAATGGAATCGCTAATAGTTGCTGAGTTATTTGGCTTGAGCTCACATGGGGTTGTCATGGGGGTTGCTTCGTTTGGCTACACCGCCGGCGGGGCGGTTGGCCCGTTGGTGGCTGGTCGTATATTTGATATATTTGGTGAGTACCAGCTCGCTTTTCTGGTTTGCGCTGTAGTTTGTATTTCAGGTATTATACTGGCGTGGCGACTAAAACCACCGGTCAGTATTTGAGCCGAGTATTGCATAAAGATAAGGATATGGAGTATGCTTTAACTGGTTAGCTATTTCCGCTTGGCAGTAAAGGGGGTGAGGGTGACCCGGGAAGAAGCGCTTGACTCAATTAAAGCCAATATAGAGAATAAAAACACGATAAAGCATATGCTGGCTACCGAGGCTATTATGCGGGCTCTAGCCAGACGCTTTGGTGAGGATGAGGAGGAGTGGGGGCTTACCGGGCTGCTGCATGATATCGACATGGAACTCACCGAAGGAGATATGAATACCCATAGTACGCTGGGGGCTGACCTGGTTAGGGAGCTGGGAGCCAGTGAGGCGATGGCTCATGCCATACTGTGCCATAACGAAACCCATGGCATTCCCCTGGAGACCAGGCTGGACAAAGCCCTGTATTGTGCCGACCCGCTAACCGGCTTAATCATTGCCGCTGCCCTGGTTCGTCCGGATAAAAAATTGGCTGGGGTTGAGCCCAGGTCGGTGAAGAAGAGGTTTAAGGAGAAGAGCTTTGCTGCTGGGGCGAATAGGGAGCAAATCTCTCAATGCACTAAGCTCGGGCTTGAGCTTGACGAGTTTCTCCAGTTGGGGTTGGAGGCAATGAAAGAGGTTGCCGACGACCTGGGGCTATAAATTAACTTACCTCAATCGTTGAGCCTTCGGCGGTTTTAACCACATCAATTCGGGCGGGGAAGGCGTCCCTCATCTCCTCCATGTGGGTAATGACCAGTATCTTATCAAAGTCGTCCTGAATAGAGTTTATTGCCTCTTTGAGTTTTTCTATGCCGGCGGTATCTTGAGTGCCAAAGCCTTCATCAATGATCAGGGTGGGTAGTGGTGCGCCGGCTCGTCGGGCTAATAGCTTGGACAGGGCAATCCGAACGGCAAAGTTGATGCGGAAGGCTTCACCACCGCTGAACATTTCATAATTTCGTGTTCCCAGCTCGTCGGCAATATTGATATCCAGGGTTTCCAGTAAATCTCCCTTCTTGGTTTCCCTCTGGGTTTCAATCTTGACATGCATCCGGTTATCGGTCATTCTTGCCAGCAGCCGATTGGCTTCAGCCTCAATTTCAGGCAGCGCCATCTCAATGAGCAAGGCTTGTATCCCCCTTTTGCCGAAGGCTTGGGCCAGGTCTTTATAGATTTTCTCCTCTTTTGACGCTTCTCCCAGCAGCCTTTCCTTTTCCTTCTTTTTTACCTCCAGCTCAGAGCAGCGCTCCACTTTTGATTTCACGCTCCCCACCAGCTCCTGGGCTTGCCTTTGCTGGGCGGCTAGCGTCTCATGTTCAGTTTCAGCCTGGGTCAAATCACTGGTCAGCTGGGGGAGTGCCTCCAGTTCTTTGTTTAGCTCCTGCCTTTTTTGCCGGTCAGCCTCCAGCCGGCGGCGTAGCTCCTGGCTGGCCTCATCGGCTTTACCCGCTGCCTCCCTCTCTTGCTCGATAAGCCTATCGGCTTCTTCCAGTTTTCGCTTGGGGCTTTCGTATTGCTCTAACTCAGCCAGGCGATGGCGGACCTGCTCATGCTGCTCTGAATCGTAATCAAGCCTGGCTGCTTCCTGCTCAACCTGAACTAACGCCTCTTGCTCCCCGGTGGCAAAGTCCTTGCTGGCCAGGCGCTGCTCAATCTCATTAAGCTTCTCCCTTTCCTGGTTTAGCCGGTTAGCGGCAGCCTGGGCTTCGCTAATGCCCTGCTTTAGGAGACTGACTTTGCTCTGCACTGAGGCTTTATCTTGATTTAACTTGGTTTCCAGCGGTGATATTTCGCCTTCCAGCACCATAAGCCCCCTTTTCTTGCTGGCTAATTCAGCCTGATTTGATTTTAGTGAGTCGGTTTTGCCGTCCTTATCGGCGGCGTATTTATTCTCGATACGCTGTAAACCGTCTCTACCCAATTCAGTTTCGCATAAGGGGCATTTAGCGTCAGCTTGGGTCGATAGGAGGTTTATTTTTTCTATTAGCTCCTTTATTTCCCGGTCCAGGCGGGCTTGCTCAGATTCCAGAGAGCTGACCTGCGCTCTT
>Ga0209979_1004218_pt1 | contig 12034 bp, 10 predicted proteins | sample AnhtaG_FD_183114 | JGI IMG/M metagenome (GOLD analysis project Ga0209979, IMG submission 183114) | Deep subsurface microbial communities from Anholt, Denmark to uncover new lineages of life (NeLLi) - Anholt_01485 metaG (SPAdes) (version 2) | ecosystem: Environmental > Aquatic > Marine > Oceanic...
CTCCTTTCGTTTCAAGTGAATGTTTTATGACTATAACCCACTTAAAACATAGGAGGCCTTTTTTTCAAGTCTTTGTCTTATAAAACGTTAACGCTTATCTTCATGCCATTCGGGACAGCCACCTATTTTTTCCTTCTTTCAAACCACACACTACTCAAAATTTTCTAATTCGTCAAATCAAAAAGAGCCCCGCAGGGCTCCTCTAACGACATACGCAATACGAAACAAACCCGCAATTCCCGCCAATTCTAAAAATCCGCGTTAATCCGTGTCTAAAAAAAACAGTGTCAATCCTGTCTAAAAAAACTTCGTGTTAATTCGTGTCATAGGTGGCTAAACAAAATCCGTGAAATCAGTGAAATCTGTGGCTAATTTTCAATCAAAAGTGTGGGTAGCTGGAACCTAAAATCGAAAAATCGAAAATTTTTTTTACTCCTTTTCTCACAACGAGTTACTCTTGTTTATCCTGTCAAAAAAGCCCGAAATTTCGACTCAAGCGTGCACATTCGCCCAATAGTAGAGAGACAATACAATTTGAAATTTGAGATTTGAGATTTGAAATTCACGTCGCCAATGAACTATTTACCCATTTACAAGCATCGAGTATCCAGAATCCGCCATTGGGCATCCTGTGGAGAGAATCCAACTTTAGTTCACTTTAGGCACTTTAGCTCACTCTTAACTAACTTGCCCTCTACATCTGTCGAGAACGCTCTACAAATCGCACCTTTTTATGCAAAACAAAGCCAATTTTCTGGATGCTCAAATGAACGTAAGTTCTATTTTAACAACGTATTATGAAAATAAATCCAATTGGACACTTGGTGAAAACAAACCCAAACAAACCCAATCTCAAGTGGCTTTACTCTTTGTTTCTCACCCCCCGCCATTTGTTTTGGCAAATGATAAAAACTTGCTTATGAAATCGTCACAAAAAAGACCATGCAAGTATAAGTCAGAAAAAGCAACGAGGAAAATCCTTTGACATAAACATGACTGCACAAGTATAATCCGAATAAATAATACAGAAAAAAAATGAAGGATTTGACCTTATTTGTTAAAAGATTACAGGAAATACCTACCTGATTTGGAAAGCAGCCATGACCATTAGCAAGCAGGCACGGGAAAAGATTATCTTCGCACTTCTAATAGCAATAACAGTAGGAATAGCAAAGCAAATCTATCGCAAGCTGCGCAGCCCGGCCAATTACATTTTTCTTGCCTTGGTGAGTTTTTTCTACTCAATATTTGTCTTTCTGTTATTGATGTCATTTGTCGCGGGCAGAATCCGAGTAATAGCTGAAACCTTTCCCCAATTTAGAATCTTCACGAATTCATGGTTAGTCGTACCATTCGGAACTGTCACTCTTGGTTTCATATATATTTTCCTTGTCCTTCTTTTGCAGTGGTATTTTGAAAAGAAACCTTTAAGTGAAGTCGCTGGCATTTTTGTGAAGTCTATAGCCAGGGGTACAAAGGCCGTAAAAGATACAGTTGCTGCAGGTATCAAAGCGAGCGCCAGGGGGGTGAGGAAAGCGGTAAAAAAGACAGCAGATGGCGCATCCACTGTTACAAAAGTGACCGCTAAAGGCGTTGGCAAAGCTGCTTTAGTTGTTAAGAAGAGGGTCTCAAGTCCAATTAGGAAGCCTACCCATCAAAACCCTGAGCAGGAAATTCATTCCGGCGAAGATACGCAGAAAGAATAGTCCGTCGGTTCCCAAAAATTCTCTACGACCCCAAGGTCGAATATCCGGCTCTGACGGAATCAATAATCAATTTCTCCGCCTGTCAACTTGGCGTAGTCAGTCCCTTTCCTATGCCAAAATTTGCAATTTTTACTGCTAAAATCCGGCCCATCCCGGCCCATTATCAATTTTTGCATTCCATAATTGCTTACAGCAAAACCACTTAAGACAGAAAGGCCCAAAACGAGCCGTGTTTGCTTAAAAGCTGGTATATTTTTTGCTAATCTGGTATAAATTATGCGTAAAATTAACGATTGAACTTTTTTTGAAGGAGACAAGCAATTATGGCAGTTAAAGAATTGGCATTCGAATCTGATGCAAGAGCCGGCCTGCTGGCTGGCGTGGAAAAACTGGCGGCAGCGGTCAAACCAACGCTCGGCCCAAGAGGCCGAAACGCTATCATCGACAAAAGCTGGGGCGGACCAACCGTAACCAAAGACGGCGTAACCGTAGCTGAAGAAATCGAACTTATCGACAAGAACGAAAACCTCGGAGCAAAACTGGTGAAAGAAGCCGCAAGCAAAACCTCAAAAATCGCCGGCGACGGAACGACAACCGCTACCGTCCTCACCGAAGCACTGTTCAAAGAAGCTTACAAAAACCTCGCAGCAGGGGCAGATGCTATGGCCCTGGCCCGCGGGATGCAAAAGAGCGCCAAAGCGGTAACCGACAAGCTCGCCTCCCTCGCAAAGCCCATCAATATCACCAAAACCGATGACATAATCAACATCGCCTCGGTATCAGCCAACAACGACATCGAAATCGGAAAGATTATGGCTGAAGCCTTCCAGCGGGTCGGCAAAGACGGCGTTATCACCGTCGAAGAGGGCAAAAGTCTCGAGACAACCGTTGAGTTTGTCGAAGGGATGCAGTTTGACCGCGGCTACCTTTCCCCGCATTTCGTAACCGACGTGGACAATATGGTCTGCGAACTGGAAAAAGCATACATACTCGTTTACGAGGACAAAATCAGCAATGTAGCCAAGCTCGTGCCACTGCTTGAAAAGATTACAAGAAGCAAAAGGCCGCTGCTGATTATCGCAGAAGACGTCGAGAGCCAGGCCCTCGCAACGCTGGTGGTCAACAAGCTAAAAGGCGTCCTGCAGGTTGCAGCGGTTAAGGCACCCGGCTACGGCGACCGCAGAAAAGCGATGCTGCAGGACATAGCAGTCTTAACGGGTGCGGAACCGATTTTCAAAGACTTGGGAATCGAGATGGAAAATATCAGCATCAGGCAGCTCGGCCAGGCCAAAAAAGTAACCATCGACAACGACAATACAATCATCGTTGAAGGTGCCGGCAGTGAAAAAGCCATCGGCGGCAGAATCAAGCAAATCCAGAACGAAATAGAAATCACAACCAGCGATTATGACCGCGAGAAACTGCAGGAACGGCTCGCCAAACTGACCGGCGGCGTTGCTCAAATCAACGTCGGTGCCGCAAGTGAAACGGAAATGAAGGAAAGAAAAGCCCGAATCGAAGATGCCCTCCACGCCACCAGGGCGGCTATCGAAGAAGGTATTGTGCCCGGCGGAGGCGTAGCCCTCATCCGCTGCATCGATGCAGTCAAGAAATTAAAACTCAAAGGCGACGAGCGAACCGGTGCCGATATAATGGCAAAGGCCCTCACAATGCCCTGCTACTACATCGCCTACAACGCCGGCGCAACGCCAAATCTCGTAGTCAACAAAGTCTCGGAAGGCAAAGGCGGCTTCGGCTACAACGCCGACACGAACAAATACGAAGACCTTTTCGGCGCCGGTGTCATTGACCCGGTAAAGGTAACACGAATAGCCCTGCAAAACGCCGTGAGTATAGCCGGGTTGCTGCTAACTACGGATTGCCTTGTTACCGAAAAGCCCAAAGATAAAGAAGAAATGCTCCCCGGCGGACCTGGTGGACCTGGTGGCGGTATGGGCGGCGGTATGGGCGGCGGTATGGGTATGATGTAATACCTCGGAAGTGATTATTGACAATTGATTATTGTAATAAAAAAGAAGGCAAAAAAATGAATAACAAAACAAGCGGACGAATATTTTTGAACCCGGCAATTGTAATCGCCGTGCTATTCATTCTGGTAACTCTGGGTTACGCGCAATCGCCAAGGCCTGAAACCGAACAGGAACGTGATGAACGGATGAAATGGTGGCGAGAGGCGCGCTTCGGTATGTTCATCCACTGGGGACCGGTGAGCTTGAAGGGCACCGAGATCGGCTGGTCGCGAGGCAAGGAGGTTCCTATCGAGGAATACGATAACCTGTACAAGCAATTCAATCCGGAGAAATTCGATGCGAGCGAGTGGGTGAGCATCGCAAAGGAAGCCGGGATGAAGTATATGGTCATTACGTCCAAGCACCATGATGGATTTTGTCTTTGGGACAGCAAGTACACCAACTACGACATCATGTCAACGCCGTTTAAGCGAGATGTCATTAAAGAGCTGGCTGACCAGTGCCGGCGTCAGGGAATCAAGTTTAATACTTATTACTCGATCATCGACTGGTACCAGCCCGACTATCTGCCTCGCGGCCGAGGCGACAAGCGGCCGGTCGAAGGCGCCGATTTCGAGCGATACGTGAAGTATATGAAAAACCAGCTTCGCGAGATTATCACCAGGTACGGCCCGCTTGGCATTATGTGGTTCGACGGGGAGTGGGAGAACCATTGGTCGCCGGAACGCGGCTGGGACCTATATCGCTACGTTAGAAGTTTGCAACCTGACATTCTCGTAAACAATCGTGTGGGCAAAGGCCGACAAGGGATGAAAGGCATCACGAAAAAGGACAAGGAGTATGCGGGCGACTACGCTACACCGGAGCAAGAGATTGGGCAGTTCAACATCGAGGACGCCTGGGAGACAAACATGACGCTGTGTCGGCAGTGGGCCTGGAAGCCCAACGACAAGATGAAGTCCCTCAAGGAGTGCATCCAGACGCTCGTGCGGGTCCTTGGCGGCGACGGTAATTTCCTGTTCAACGTCGGCCCGATGCCTGACGGCAGGATTGAACCCCGCCAGGTCGAGCGACTACGGGAGATGGGCCAGTGGGTCAAGAAACATGGGGAAAGCATCTATGGCACTAGCGGCGGGCCGCTCAAGCCGGGCCTCTGGGGCGCATCAACCCATAAGGGCAACCGTATCTACGTCCATATATTCGACTGGCCCAAAAACGGCGAATTGGAAGTGCCAATGTCGCCAAACAGGGTCAAAAGAGCGTATCTGCTGGCTTACGAGCAGCGCGGCGATTTACTCCTGGGCGGTGACGATGCGGACAACCTCGTCATCACGATACCTCGAAAGGCACCCGACCCGATCAACACTGTTGTCGTGCTGGAAATCGAAGGCATGGCGGCTGTTACCCGTTACCCTCTCGAGCAAGCAAAAGATGGGTCAATTACATTTCAAGCCGTAAACGCAAAGGTTCACGGTACCAGCGCAAGGTACGAATCCGGTGGCGGCAAGGACAATATCGGTTACTGGACTAACCCCAGCGATTACGTAACCTGGGCATTCAAAGTGACCAGGCCCGGCACGTTCAATGCCGAAGTGAGTCTGGCCTGCGCTGGTGTCGGCGGCAGCGAGTACGTTCTGGCGGTCGCCGAACAAGAGCTTACCGCCACAGTCAAAGACACCGGCGGCTGGACCAATTTTGCCACCGAAAAACTCGGAACAGTGAAAATCACCAAAGCCGGCACATACACATTGTCGGTTAAGCCCAAAACAATGCCCGGCAGTGCGGTGATGAATCTAAAGTCGGTAACGCTTGTTCCAATCAAGCTCAAGCTAAAGCCTGTAATGCCGGCACCAATCAAGAAATAAAAAAACAATCATCGTGATTTTTATGATACGGTAAATGAGAAGTTAAGAAGCAGAACAGAATAGAAAAGGAGTGAGCTATGAAACTTAGACCACTGGACGATAGAGTTGTAATAAAGCAATCAGAGGCGGAGGAAAAAACCACCGGCGGCATCATTCTGCCCGACACCGCAAAAGAAAAACCACAAATCGGGAAAATCATTGCCACCGGGCCGGGTAAGCTGCTCAAGGATGGCAAACGAAGCAAAATGTCTGTAAAGAAAAACGACCAGGTCATCTACGCAAAATACATAGGAAGCGAAATCGAAATCGAGGGCGACAAATATGTAATCCTCAAAGAAAGCGATATCCTGGGAATCGTCGAAAAGTAAAAGTACAATAGTCAATAGTAAATAATCAATAGTCAATGGTAAGAGGTAATGAAATATGGCAAAGCAATTAATGTTTGACGATATAGGACGAACCCACCTTAAAGACGGCCTGTCACAACTGGCTGCAGCAGTCAAGGTTACTCTCGGCCCGACCGGCAAAAACGTCATCCTGCACAAAAGCTGGGGCTCTCCAAAGGTAACAAAGGACGGCGTCACGGTCAGCAAAGAAATCGAGCTGCCTGAACCATTCAAAAATATGGGCGCAAAGATGGTCAACCAGGTCGCCAGCAAGACATCCGACGTTGTCGGCGATGGAACAACAACTTCAACCGTCCTGGCCGAAGCAATCTACATCGAGGGCCTCAAGCATGTAACCGCCGGTGCAAATCCGATGGCTATCCAGCGGGGAATCAGCAAAGCCGCTGAAATAGTTACCAAATTCATCGAGTCGGTCAGCGTCCCCGTAAAAGGCCACGGCGATATTGCAAAAGTGGCGACCATCAGTGCAAACAATGACCCACAAGTCGGCGAAATCCTCGCTGACGCAATGGACCAGGTCGGCAGGGAAGGGGTCATCGAGGTCGAAGAAGGAAAAGGAATGGAAAACGAGCTGAGTGTCGTCGAAGGTATGCAGTTCGAAAAGGGCTACATATCCCCGTACTTTATGACTGATGCCGAGACCCTCGATGCCGTCCTTGAAGACGCCTATATCCTGCTGCACGAAAAGAAAATATCCAACGTTCGCGAGCTTATCCCGCTGCTGGAAAAAGTCGCTCAAGTCGCCAGGCCGTTATTGGTCATTGCAGAAGACGTCGAGGGCGAAGCATTGGCGGCACTGGTTATTAACCGCCTGCAAGGCGTCTTGAGAGTTTGTGCCGTCAAAGCACCCGGCTTCGGTGACCGCAGGAAAGCAATGTTGGCCGACATAGCCGTCTCGACCGCAGGACTGGTGATTACCGAAGATTTGGGAATCAAGCTCGAAGGCATTGAGCTTTCGCAATTAGGCCAGGCCAAAAAAATCATTGTGAACAAGGACACAACCACAATAATCGAAGGGGCCGGCAAAAAGAAAAACGTTACCGGTCGCTGCGACCAAATCCGCAACCAAATCGAAAAAACAACCAGTGACTACGACCGTGAAAAACTCCAGGAGCGGCTCGCAAAACTAACCGGCGGAGTCGCTGTCATCAAAGCAGGCGCCGCAACTGAAACAGAAATGAAGGAGCGCAAGGACCTGCTGGAAGATGCGCTGCACGCCACAAGAGCGGCGACCGAAGAAGGCGTCGTCGCAGGCGGCGGTGTCGTGTTCCTCCGTGCAATCAGCCAGGTGGAAAAGGCAAGAGCAAAGGTCAGAGGCGATGAAAAAATCGGCTTTGACATTGTAAGTAAAGCCCTTAAAGCGCCGACAAACCAGATCGTGGACAACTCCGGCGACCAGGGCGACGTGGTCGTCGCTCAACTTCTCGAAAAACTCCAAAAACGTGGTAATACCGGCTATGACGCCAACACCGGCCAGTTCGTCGATATGCTCAAAGCCGGAATCATTGACCCTGCAAAGGTTGCCAGAACCGCATTGGAAACGGCCGCTTCCGTAGCGGGACTGATGTTAACTACCAACGTGCTGGTAACAGACTTGAAAGATGAAGATAAAGACAAAGAGCCGATACCGGGTTCGGTAAGATAAATTCGTCGTGCGTATTGCGTGATGCGTATCGCGCAAAAGAATATATGGCAGGAAAAATAAAAACATATAGAGATTTGAATATTTGGAACGCAGGAATCGAATTAGTCAAAGACATATACAAATTGACAGAAAAGTTTCCAAAGCACGAGATATACGGCTTAGCTGGTCAAATGAAACGGGCCGCAGTTTCCATACCCTCGAATGTAGCAGAAGGCTTCAGGAGATATCACAACAAGGAATACAAGCAATTTTTGTATACATCATTGGGAAGTTGCGCAGAACTGGAAACGCAAGTAACAATAGCAAAAGAGTTGAACTATATACAGCAAGATAAAGAAGCTATATTACTTGAAAAGTTGGATCATATCTGCCGAATGATTTCAAATTTAATTAAAAAACTTTAACAATATACGCAATACGCAATACGACATACGCAATACGAGATTATGGCCAAGCGGGATTATTATGAAGTTCTGGGGGTAAGTAAAAGCGCCTCTACCGACGATATAAAACGCGCATATCGGCGTAAGGCGATGAAGTTTCATCCCGATAAGAACCCGGATGATAAACAGGCCGAGGCAAAGTTCAAGGAATGCGCTGAGGCCTACGAAGTTTTAAGCGACCCCGAAAAACGCCGGCGATATGACCAGTTCGGCCACGAAGGTCTTCGCGGAATAGGAATGCGTGACTATACGCATATGAGGTGGCAGGATATCGGCAGTATATTTGAAGATATCTTCGGCTTCGACGATTTCTTCAGCGGTATCTTCGGAGGTCGCGGCAGAAAGACAGCCCGGCGAACCGGGCCCGCACGCGGCTATGACCTGGAAACCACCGTCGAACTAACGCTTAGCGATATCGCTCAAGGCGCTGAAAAAACCATCGAATTCACGCGGCAGGATATATGCTCCGAATGCAGCGGCACCGGCTGTGCCAGAGGAACAAAACCCGGACGATGCACCACCTGCGGCGGAACCGGCCGGGTCGCAAGAGGAGGCGGCTTCTTCCAGATGGTCTCGACCTGTCCGCAATGCAGAGGCAGCGGGCAAGTCATTACCAGCCCCTGCAAAAAATGCAAAGGCAGCGGCAAAATCCCCAAAAAGAGAAGCGTCAGCATCAAAATTCCACCCGGCGTTCACGAAGGACAGGGAATAAGGGCCGCCAACGAAGGCGAACCCGGCCGAGCAGGCGGACCAAGAGGTGACCTCTATTGCTACGTCAGAATTAAACCGCACGAATTCCTGCAGCGCGACGGAAACAACCTGATTGCGGTTGTCCCCATAAGCTTTACTCAGGCCGCTCTGGGGACAACTATTGAAGTGCCGAGTCTCAACGGCACAAGAGGCCTGAAAATTCCGCCGGGCACCCAATTCGGAAGCATTTTTAGAATAAAAGGACAGGGCCTGCCGGACATCAGAACACATCGAACCGGTGACCAGCTCGTGCAAATCATTATTGAAACGCCGGCAAAACTAAACGCAAAACAACAAGAGCTCCTCAGAGAATTCGCCAAAACTGAAAACAAAACCGTCTTCCCTCAATCCAGAAGGTTCTTCGAGAAACTGAAAAAGTATTTTGGTAACAATCGATGAAAAATAAAAGTAAAGAAAAACCAAAAGAACAAAAAGAGTCCAAGGTAAAGAGCAGTGAGTTGACAGACTTTTATGAACTGCTAAATCAATTGCTGCCACTGGGAAACGAGACCCTACGAGAGACCTTAGAGTCACAAAAGAAACACTTGGAAAGCAGGTTGACAAAGGAGCTTGAATTTGAAAAGGAAAAGAACAAGTGTGTGCTGCAACTGCTTGGAATTGCTATTGACCAGTATCAGCGCGTCAGCGCCGACTACGCAAACTTCCAAAAACGGGTCCCCAAACAAATCACCGACACGATTTGCTACGAAAAGGAAAGGATAATAAAAACGCTGCTGCCGGCCCTGGATAATTTTGAATCCGCCTTGGGCGGACTCCGGGATGCACACTCAACCGAAAATGCCGATGTGCTCATCAAGGGCGTCCGGATTATTTACGACCAGATGCTCGATATCTTAAAATCGCACGGCGTTGAGCAGATAAAGGCGCTGGGTGAAAAGTTCGACCCCGCCCTGCACGAGGCAATGACACAAAAAGTCGAGCCAGAGCAGGAAGAAAACATTGTGCTCGAAGAGTTCCAGAAGGGATACAAACTCAACGGCCGGGTCATTCGACCAACCAAAGTGATTGTCAGCACGCTGCCATCAGAACAACCGGCCAAGCAAGAAGCAGAGCCGCCAGGCCAATCTACTGATGAGCGTGGCAAACAGTGATTACTTCAAACTGATTACCAATTAACCAGTTACCATTTAACCAAATTATGCCCACTTATGACTATATATGCGAAAGTTGCGGATACGAGTTTGAGCGGTTTCAGTCTATAACCGCCAGACCCATCCGCAAATGCCCAAATTGCGATAAATTTAGCTTGAAACGGCTCATCGGCGCCGGCTCAGGCGTAATCTTCAAAGGCGCCGGCTTCTATCAAACAGATTATAGAAGCGAAAGCTACAAAAAGGCCGAAAAAAAAGAAAAAAGCAAGGCCGATACCACCACTAAAGAGAAAGCCAAAACCAAAGATTCAAAGCCCGCCGATAAAACCAAACCCAGCACAAAAAACAAAAAGAAATCAGGATAGTCAGTTTACTTTATCAGTTTGGCGATTTGTTTGAATTGCGGGTGTTCAGATGTCTTTATAAGTTCAAATAAAGCCATCTCAACGCAACTGATATTGACCCCCGTCAGCGTCCTACTATCACAATCGTCAGATGCACTTTTCCCCCATCTGCCGCTCGAATCGCCGGCTTTTTAGTCGTCTTCTCGGGGCCAGTCAAAGGTGGCTTCGGTATGGTTATCAAATTGGCAATCTGCTCAGCGCTAACTCCGTCAACCACTACTTCCTTACCGGGCGTTTTGGTCTCAACGAACAAGGTTGTCGAATTGAATCTCTCCCATATATTGTCCAAATCAGCCAACAGTAAATTTAAGCCCTCCCGGCTGCAACTAAGAGCATATACGCTTTTGTCCCTCTGGCTTCCGGGGCTGCTGTATTTCAAGCCGTTATCCTTGATCGCCTTTTTGATAAATGAGTCAACCGCCGCCAGGTTACTTGTCTTCAATTCAAGTCTGCCCCTGAACCCTGCGGCTGGTGGGACACTTTCAGGGGCAACAATCGTGTAAACTACGGCCGACAAAATAGCTACCAGCACAATCATAGCAGCGGCGGCCAAAACCTTGCGAACCAGCAAATGTCTCGCACCTGCCCGTTCGTCGAAACGTTCGGCCTGCTGACCCAACAATGTCATTCTTTCCAGTGAAGCTTTTATCTCATCGGCCATCTCAGCCGGGGCCTCGGAACGAGGCAAAGAGCCGACCAACATTTTACTCTTCTGAAGTTCCCGAAACCGCTGCGCAATTCGCATATCATCTGCTATCAGCCGTTCAACCTCATTTGCCTCTCTCTGCGTCAGCTCTCCGTCAATGAAGCTATTCAGCAATTCTTCGATATTTTGTTCTTCTCTCTGGTTCATTGCAAAATGGCCTCCATAATCTCTCTCAGATTGCTTCTGGCCCTGCTCAATCTGCTTCTGACCGTGCCCAACTCGACATCCAGCACCTTCGCAATCTGAGCATAATTCATACCCTCAATATCCCGCAGGACGACCACCGTTCTTTGCGCATCACCCAATTTCATCAGCGCGCCTGCGACTATTTCGCACAGCTCCTTATTCGAAGCCACAGCCGCCGGGTCAGGCGAACTATCATCGTTCAAAAACTCCTTCAACTGCTGCCTTGCCTGCCCGTAGTGTTCATCGTCCTCGGCATCCAGGCTCTTGAGCCCGAGTCTGCCGCTTCTCTGGCAGTAATTCAAAGTCAAATTAACGGCTATTCTAAACGCCCAGGTATAAAAACCGCTTCTGCCCTCGAATTTGTCTATATTCTCTATTACTTTGACAAATGTTTCCTGCGTAAGTTCCGCAGCATCGTCGGCGTTTGCACATATCTTCAGTATGACGTTATAGATGCGGTTCTGATACTTAAGTATCAGCCTTTCGGCCGCCTCAGAATCGCCCTGCCGCCACTGCTCAACCAGCACGGCATCGTCGATGTTGATATTCTCTGATTGCACGCCTTTTCTCCTCAATTAGACCGATATTGCCCCAAAAAGTTCCTGTAAAAATAGGCAAAATAGGGCTCAACCACACGATATAATCGCAGATTTACCCTTTTCGGTCAATCTAATTTAATCAGGAGGGCAAATCACTACTGTCCCATTATAAGTTGAACAATAACAATTGGTTATGAGATTGGAAATTTTCGTTTTGCAAAAGATTTTTCGTAAGTACTTGTGTAATAGGGACTTTCTCGAAAAGAACGATGCTGAGAAT
>Ga0209979_1004219_pt1 | contig 12033 bp, 26 predicted proteins | sample AnhtaG_FD_183114 | JGI IMG/M metagenome (GOLD analysis project Ga0209979, IMG submission 183114) | Deep subsurface microbial communities from Anholt, Denmark to uncover new lineages of life (NeLLi) - Anholt_01485 metaG (SPAdes) (version 2) | ecosystem: Environmental > Aquatic > Marine > Oceanic...
GCGTAAGCGATGAGCGATCCACAAACTGATAGAGTCTGTGAAATCAGCTACATTGATCCTGTTGCTGGAAAGATAATCTCATGCAAACAACCCTCAACATACAGAGTCAGGAGATACTCAGAGAGACAGGTTCTACAAGATGACGACTCATGGGAAACAGAGACTTCATCCGAAGAATACCTCTGCGATACACACTTCAATCACCTATACAACTGCCACCCCTTCTACGCCAAGATATACGGGAAATGCGACCCAAAACTCAACACACCACTCGACCTAGGAGCTTTTTCATACAAACGATTTGAGAGCAGCATCCCTAGCCCAACGGCCCCAGACCTCACCAAAAAACAGCAAGAAAGGGAGGTAATGAATATTTGAGATTCTGGCTCACCATAGAGCCAACCAAGGAAGAGCTAGACGACCTTCTCCTCAACATGGAGAAGGATGAGGGCGTGAGTAAGACTCCCCTCAAAGCGGTGATCAAGCACGCCGTCTGCCTGATGAGCATGGCAGAGAACCAGGGCAAGCTGACCCTCGCCACCATACCCTACAGAGGAGGTGAAAGCTGACGCCCTTCAAATACGTCGAGCTGACCTGCGACATCTGCGAGGAGGAGATCAAGGGAGGCAGGGGAGGCCCAGGCCCCGCCGAGTTCGCCATCCTCAGAAACGGCAACCTCCTCTGCAAGGACTGCGGCGTACTCGCACCTGATCAGGTCTTCAAGTGGTTCCTGGTCGAACCCGAGCCAGGAGACCTGGAGGAGCCTGAGAACGACCCCCTTGCCGAGCTTGACGAGGCCATCGAAAAGGCTGAAGACTTAGACATCGAGATCGAGCTTCACAAGGAGGCAAACGCCGAGGAGGCCCCCGAGGAGCAGCCTGAAGAGGAGCCTGAGGCCTGATGCTGATCCTCATAGGCACCATACTCCTGATCGCCGGAGCCTGCTGCCTCGCAGCTGGCCTATACCAGGAAAAGGAAGGCGAGGAGTCGAAGGAAAAGAAGAAGAAGAATGGAACTTGACAACCAACGACAAACTTCACGAGGCCAAGGGCCTGGCCGGGAAGTTGCCCCCGGTGCGCCGAGATCCTCCAGGCCCACGGACTCCCAAAGAAGGAATACCAGCCAAGGCAGCCGAAGCAGAGGCCAAGGGAGGTAACCCGATATGGCACCATCAAAGTCGAGACCTACGAGTGCTACATCTGCGGTCACAGCTGGGAGGAGTATAACAAGGAGGTCAATGTGATCGGATGAATAAAAATTCAAGAGAAGTTGAACCCATGTTCCACATCGAACCCAAGCATATCAAGGACTACTTATCAATCGACTTCTCCAGCGGTACTAAGAACGTCAGCATCTCAGCCTTCGGAAACACTCCCGATGAGATCAAGGAGATGCTGGACTACGCCATCAAAAAATGGGAGAAGATGAAACTGGAATGAACGCCCAAGACCTGTACGCCCTGAAGCTATCCCTCATCAAAGCCCAGGAGAGGCTAGGCCCCATCAAGGCCAGGAAGATCGAGGAACGCCAGAACAGGATGCCCTCATGGGATGATTTCAACCTGACCAACCAGTTCGACAAGCTCACCGATGAGGAGCTGATCGAGCTGGAGGACGCCTACATTGCCTTCATAGCAGATCCCAGGCCTTACCAGCTGGACAAGCTCCTGGAAGAGATCGCAGACTGCATCAACGTACTGGAGGGCATCGCATACCAAGCCATGAAGAGGTTCCGTGAAGAATGAGCCTGAAGGAGCGCATCGAGGAGACGATCCACCGGCACCCCGACACCGACGACCAGGACATCGCAAAGATGATCTGGGAGGAGGACCACCCAGGCGAGGCCTGGGAAAACAAAGGCCCCAGCGAGCAGTACGTGGGCAGGGTCCGACGCAAGACCCAGGCCCTGGCAGGCCCCCCGGAGTTCGAGGTCGAGATCCCCGAGGAAGACGAGCTGCTACCGGATTACGAGGAAGGCGAGGAGATCCCAGAGGAGCCGGAGATACCCTTCCAGGAGGAGTTCGAGCCACCCGAGATCGAGTACCCCGAGCCTGAAGTTGAACCTCCCGTCGAAGGCCCCACCGTGGACGAAATACAGTTCCTGGTGGTCTTCACCTTCGACAAGCTCGCCGACTGGACCCGGTTCGACGGCTGGAGGTTCAGCACCGACGCCCAGGGCAGGCTCACAGACAAGAACGAAAAGCGATTCATCAAGATCACCAGCCGGATGGCTGACAAGTACCTACCGGAAATCTTCGAGCTGTACTTCCTGGAGGTCATGTTCTGCTACACTGCGATCATGCTGATCGGAGGCAAAGCAGCAGCCTACAGAACCTGGAGGAAGAATCAGCAGCCCCTCCTGGAATCGACAATCGTAGAAACCGAGCAGCCCGAGGAGGCCGAGATCCCCGAAGCCGAGGAGCAGGAGCCATCGACAGACGCCGAATCTGAGAGAGAACCGAGACCACTTCTCCCAGGCGAGAAGGCCCACGGAGAAGCAGGATTTATGAAGAGACTGAGGAGGCAGCCAGGATGATGCCAGTAATGGACCCCGAGGAACTGCTGAAGGCCCTGCTGCCCCAGGAGGGCACCCTGGAGTACAAGGTGTTCATCAGCACCATGAAGGGTGCACCGGGACAGTGGCTCTTCATCGCAGTAAAACTCCCCGAGGCAGAAGAGGATGCAGACGAGGCCGAGGAAGTTTGAAGCCCTACTCCTCATCATGGCCCAGCTACAGGCACTCCAGCAGGCCATATTCCCCTCAAGGATGCGGTACGGAGAGAGCGGAAGCATCAGCTTACAGTGCAACCGGAACCTGGAGTCGAAGATCCAGGAGCGATACCATAGGAGGATGGAGTACCTGAGCAAGCACGGGAGAAGAAGATGATGTCGATCCGTCTGAAGCCGAATGAAAAATCCGTGTTCATAGGCATCAACGACCAGGGCAAGAGCGTTCTGTTCTACCACCTGGTGAAGACCTACCTGGAAGCAGGGGTCCAAGTACTCCTCTACGACTCCGAACTGGAGTACGGAGCCTGGGAGCACCCGAACCTGAAGATCCACACACCCAGCAGCCCAGGGAACCGAGAAGAGTTCGACGATGTATGTGGCATGGTCTGGGAGAGACGCCGGATGATCCTCGCAGTGGAGAGCATCGACTTCTACGCCGAGACCATGAAGCCCCTGACCCCCTTCTTCAAGAAGATCATCCACTGGGGCAGGAACAGGGGCATCGGCCTCATGGTGACAGCCAGGAGACCTGCTGGAGTACACAAGGACATCGGCACCTGCCAGCACTGGTTCCTCTTCCACACCTACATACCCAACGACATCAAGTGGATCAAGGAGTTCGTAGGCAAGACCGCTGAAGACCTCATAACGATGAGGCAGTACTACTTCATCCACTGGACCAGCAGCGGAGCCGAGCTGTGTAACCCTCTGCCCCAGGAGGTGGCTGATGAGTACATGGATCTGAAGCGCAGGAGCCAGGCCATGCACATGCAGCCGAAGGAGGCTGAGGGCTGATGCAGCGTTATAATTACGATTCTGATGAGATCGAAACACAAGATGTAATTTGTGGCTGGCAATGTGGTCACTACGACTCCTTCAACCAGTGCTGCTGGCTCTCCTGGTGGAATAAGCAAGAAGGCGATCACTGTGATTACGGATTGGTATCTGTGGATGGCGAAGTCTACACTCCAAAGGAATTAAAGGAAATTTTGGAGGCTGAGGGCTGAGATGAGTGTCAGAGTTTATTGCCCTATTTGCAAGGGAGGCAACAACGTAATCTGGCAGGGCTCCCTCTTCGAGTGGGGCCGAGAACTAGAAAAGGAAAACCCCCCAGAGTGGGCAAATTATGCACACAGACATGAAGAGGCCCATAATCACCAAATCATGGTTCATTACCCCTCTGGCTTGGTAGTTCCTTTTAAGCTGAGCAAGGAGGCTGAGGGCTGATGACCTTCTACTACGAGGTCTACCACATAGAGAACCCCAATGGAGGCGTGAGACTAGCCTTCAAAGAAAAACAAACTCCAATGAGAGTAAGGGACAAAGCATGCAGGGATGGACACTTTAAATGGAAATTCTACACGGAGCTGAGGGTCAGAAGGGTGAAGGCACAGCCCATACCCCTGGAGGCCTTCACGGAGGTGGAGGCTTGAAGAGGTTCAAGACCCTGGACGAGCTGCTGAACTTCTACAGGCTGCGGAACATGCTGGGAGAGGCGATGCACGACATCTGGGTTGATACTACCAAGGCCATCGCCAAGGAGGAGCAGCTGAGCCTGGAGAGGATGAAACGCTGGCAGGAGTATTGGGTGCCCTTCGAGAAGCTGTCTGAGGACGTGAAGGAGATGGACCGGAAGCTGGCTGACAAGATCATCGAGGTGCTGAAGAAGTACCTGGTGGAGGTAGGGCGATGGTGAGACTGGAGAATCTGACGAAGCAGGATATTCAGAGGCTTCACGAGATCGTGAAGCCGGTGATCGACTCGAAGACCGGGAAGCAGGCCAGGACACCGAAGGGTGCCCTGAAGTGGAGGGGTCTATCGAAGGCTGGCAGGGAGTTCGGAGTCACAAGGCAGACGATAGCAAACTGGCTGGAAGAGCATCCTACACCACCTGAAAGGGAGAGGCCTACCAAGCGCATGAAGCCTGTGAAGGTGCAGCAATTCGAGAAGACCAAGGCCTGGGGCTTCATCAAAGGAGACAAATTCCAGAGCAGGATCAAGAACGTCCTCATCCAGGCCTGGGAGTACCTGGACATGATCGACCCTGCCACCTGGAACGCAAACCACTACAAAGCCCTCAGAAAGGAGACCCACCAGGGCAGAGAAAACCCACTGTATATCGCTGCCACCGGCGACATCTCACCGGAGGACGCCACCAACATCAGGCGATTCCTCGACCTCGCCAGGCCACCCAACAAGGACGAATTCAAGGATATACTTGAAGACGTGCCCAAAAGACCAACCGGAACACGCAAGAACTGGTACATCGAAGCCCCCGACATCATAAAACTCATCCCAGCCATCAGCAGACTAGACGTGCTCATGTTCACCCTGGTAGACATCGAATCAGGAGCCAGGCCCATCGCCATCGCCGGAGGAAAGGAGAGCAGTGGCCGAGAGCTACCCCTGAACCTCAGATACACCAAAAGGAGCATCGACAAGGATCGCAACGTCATCCAGCGATGGGAAAACAAGAAGAAAAAGTGGGCCAGAGCCAAACACCAGACAGAGCACATCGACCTCCTGGAGAGATACATCAAAGACATGGGAATCGGCCCCGACGAGATGATCTTCCCCTTCACCCCCGCGACCTACAGCAACAACCTCAAAAAATACGGAATAAAAGCCGGAGTCGCCAGATTCAGCGAGAAGGGAGCAGCTGCCTACGTCCTACGCCACACCTTCACAACTCAGGCCCTCTCCCACAACGTCAGCATCGAAGCCGTCATGGAACAGGGAGGCTGGAAGACCCCAGACGTGATCATGCAGTTCTACGCAGGCCTCAAAGAATCCAAGCTAGACGCCGAATTCCTAGACAAGAAACCCAAGGACGAGCTGACCTGGAAGGAATGGCTAACCCAGTTCACCCCCCTCTTCCAGGAACAGTACGACAAGATCATCAGATCACAGCTCCAGCAGAAGGCCAAGAAAACCGAGAAACCACCCCTCAAATACAAGGCCATCAGGTGGGGCACCGTCAAAGCCTGGGCCAACAACCCCAAGGTAAAGAACCGACAGGTCTACCAGAAAGCCCTGAAGCTACACGAGCAAGGACTGACCGACGACGAAGTACGCCGAAGGATGAAATGGAGACCCTATAACAAGTGAGGCACCGGACATGAGTTTCGAGACATCAGACATCAACGAGATCAAGGCCATCGTAAGCAGATGGGAACCCGTCAGAGCTGAGACCCTAAAAATAGAATCGAAGTGGGAAAATGGAAAACTCATCTACAGACTCAGAGTGAAGACAGATGCCTAGGAAGGTAGTTAAAACATACATTCCTCCCCAGCTGGCATCCACCCTCTCTTTTTATTCCGAACAAACAGGACTCTCGATGAGCGAGATACTACGCATGGCACTCATGGAGTACCTGGAGCGAAACTGCCCCCCCGCAAAACGAATTATCAAAAACAGGGCGTAGTCCTTACACAACCCTTCTGCAAACCTTCTACATCCCCCAGGAGGACCGTACAAGGTCAAAACTCACCATATTTACCCTTGTTTATTGGTTTCAAGACCAAAATTGGCACTAGCAAGAACCTTCACGGACCTATTCGGTCCGAAGGGACTAGCCGAGATCGTGAGACCCGAAAACCTGAGAGCACGAAAACTCAAAAGACAGAGTTCAGCAGCAGCAGCCACCGCAGAGACCTTCACCTTCGAGATCCCCACCGACAGGCTGATCCACGCAATTCTCATCTCCATCGGAGAGAGCACAGACACCTCAGGCGTACAAGGAACCCTAGCTGATGACGTAGTATCCATCGACCTGAACAGCAACATAGGACACCTCAAGGAGATGCTGGGAAGCATGGCGAAGCAGATCAGCATCCTCAACAAAGAGGTGCAGAGCACAGGCTTCTACAAACTCTACTTCACCGACCCCGTGATCAAGAAGGCCATGCCCCTACCCAGCTGGCTATTCAGCAGCCTAGACCTGGACATACTGGACAACGCCCCAGCAGCCTCAAACTACCACCACATACAGGTATCAGTCATGGAGAGCGAAGTCCCAAGTGGACTCGATGTCTCAGACTGGAGGATACTCGTCGAGAGGTATCTACGCTGGAAGAAATACGGAACCGACACCGGATGGATGGACTACGACCACGAGAGAGCCTACAGAATCTACGGATACCTCTACGCCGTAGATGACGACGGCACACTAAGCGACACAGAGTACGACATGCTTACAGTACTAGGCATCAAACCAGACGGAGAACACAGACTCGTAGACGAGCAGTACATGAGCCACATCAAAGAGGCCAACACCACCGCCTACCAGAACGCCCTGGACACAGGCTACTTCTACCTGGAATTCCCCAACGGATACGACTCAGGACAATACCGCACCCTCCTATCCAAGGTGAACATACACACCGCAGCCACAAACGCAGGACTCCGAGTCCTGGAGAGGTACCTACTCTAGGTGAGCATGATGGAAGTCAAAGCGATGATGGAGCAGGCCAAGATGACGGGGCACAAGAAGGTAGCAGGCGAAAAAAGCCTCACCATAGGCGAGATCGTCTTCACCATTCTAGGCATCCTGATCATCCTGTACGGCACGAAGGCTAAGATCCCAGCCAAGTTCAGGCTACCCCTAGGCCTAGCTGTAATCTTCATGGGCGAGTGGATCTTCTAGGCGACCCTAGGAGGCCCCGATCATGAAGGTCACCAACCTGGGTATAATCCTGGCCCTGAAGAACCTGGGAACATGGCTAGCTACGCTCAGCTTCACGAACGTCAGAGAAGACCCGGTACTGTTTTTCTGGCTATTTTTCATATACGCACTGATCAACATACCCAGCGACCTCTACCTGATGAACCACGCCACAGAAAAGGCACTAGAGGAGTCAAAAAAGGATGGCTGAAATCGTATCGACCCTTTCCAAATTCTGGGAACTACTAGTCTCTGATCTCCAGCTCCTACAATGGAAGCTCAAGCCTAGACTAAACGAAGAGGAATTTGAAGAGGAATACGGAGCCTCAAAGGACGAGTTTGCAGCCGAACACGGAATAGGAGCACTCAAGACAGCAGAGCTAGCCCCAGAGGAAAGAGAGAGATACGTTTCAGCAGCTAGGAAACAGCAAGAGGAAGACTGGGAAGAGGAAGTGGCTAACAGGGAGGCAGCGGAGGCAGAGAGGCAGAGACAGCTTCAAGAGGAATCCTTGTATCGACAAAGAGGCGACAGAACCCAAGCAGAATACGATGAGTACATGGAAAAACAACAAGCCGAATACTACGCCACAAAGGAGCACATCAAAACCTATCGAGGCGTAGACATCTACCGAAACCCCAATGGCAGCTACATGGCTAGCGTCAATAACAAAGGAATTTCATGCACCGATCTAAACACGATGGAATATCTCATCGACTCAGAGCTAGACAGCGGTTCAGCCACAGCCGAGATTCAGCAAGGCTCAGTAGCCCTTCACAACAAGTCAGAAGCACGGAGGGAAGGCCTGACACGGGAGGATGAAATATCAAGCAAGCCCACGCCAGACATTGCACCAGCACCCTTGATCCGAGCAGCACCACCACCCGAACCCGTAGAAACTCAGGTAATTTACAGGGACAGGACAGTTAGAAGATACGAACCTGATGGACGAGCACCAGCACCAGCCCCCGAACCATATACCCCACCACCAACGAAAGCCCTACCTCTAGTGGAACCCGAACCAGTCCCGAAAAGCACAGCCTATTCTTCTCATCAAGCCAGAAGGACAACCATGCGATGACCACCAAAGAGAAGTGGTATGCTGGCTGGTGGCTGATACCCCTGATCATCCTCCTGGGAGTGGTGGCCTGGAAAGTCTACCCATACGTGAAGGCCTCAGAGACAGTACAAAAGCTGATCGGGAGAAAGGGATGAAAGCCAGAGGTAGCTTCAGATGCAGCACATGCAAGAGGAAAATCCCCTACTACTCAACCGACAGGATGAACGCCATAAGAAGGCACAACAAGGCACACCACCCCAAGAAATTCAAGAAGATGATCAAGAAGGGAGTAAAAACCAGGAAGAAGGCTAAATAGATGTCCACTGCCAGGAAGGAAGCAATCATCAAAAAAGGCTTCATAAAATCCCTTCTCGATGGAACCCTAGAACTCAAAGACCTGGCAGGAATAAACGTAAACCTGGACATGGCGAGGCAGGCCTACCTTCAGGGCGTGCTGGAGACTACCCAGGAACTCATAGAATTAGTTGAGGCAAGCATGGCGACAGCAGACAAGCAAGACATACTTGAAAGTATAATGGAGATCATCAAAGTCCCGAAAACCTCGGCGGGTGAGCTATGGGGAGTCGATGCGACCCCAGTAGGTGGCGGTGAGGTGGTGCTTGATACTTTAAACGAAGCAGGGATATGTGATTATATCTTTTTCATGACTATGGCACAGGCAGATTCCCATGATGTAGAGGTGCGGGTTTACGCCGATGAACTTTTTGCCTTTAGGCTGGTTTTCAGCTCAATGAGTGATGCAGGTTTCACAGCATCCACACCTGGATGCTCATTAACTGCCTATGCGGTGGATGGAGTATGTGCCTGTGTGATTACACGGCAGATAGACTTCCAAGGGAAGCTAGAACTTGCAGTGTACCATCCTACCCAGGACATCACGGTGATGGTTCTTGCTTATGCAAACATACTGGTATGATAAAGAAAAATGGAGGGGAAGGTTGGAACATGAGCTTTGAAGAGGGAGCGATCAGGGGTATCGTCAGGGAAGAGGTAGAGGCTGGACTTTCAAAAAGATCATCTAGGAAGCCCATAATCATAGTTAAAACCATGACCGTAGCCGACACCGAGTACAAGATAGCCCTACCCGCTAAGACAAAGAAATTCACTCTGCACATGAGGGAGACGGATACAGCCTTCAGGATAGCCTTTGAGAAGGGAAGAGTGGCAGATCCGAAGGAACCCTATTTCACGATACCCGCAAAAAGCCCATATTGGGAAGACGACCTAGACCTAGACCAGATATTCAGCATTTACATAGCATGCAGCACAGCAGGGAAGACCATAGAAACAGTAGCATGGAGGTAGAAAAATGCCCCTAGACGTATGCCCAGTAATGAGAACAGAATCAGTAGAATTAACCAAAGCAACACATTTACAGGTGAAAGACGAGGATGCAACAGACAGCGCAAACATAACCACCCAAGCATATGTAGAAAAATACAGCGCAGTAATTACCCCTTCGACATTTATGAAAGCATCTGGGGCTAGAGCAACGTTAGTAGTAGAATACATCATAAAGACAGACCCCGCAGCAGGGACAGTATCAGTAAAAACCCTTGTCGGTGGTGCTGATACAGTTGAGAAAACATTATTGAACATAGCAGCAGGAAAACAAACAGCAGTACATACAGACATATTAGAACCACCATTATTAGCAGGAACTCCAATCACTGTATCATTAGAGGCTAAGAATAGCGATGCAGGGCAGACAAGTGTAATAGATTATTGCAATATATATCTTCAACTAGGTTCATCTAGCGTGGTTCTGCAGACAGTTATTAAGTTAAAAGATAAAGAAAGTCTATCGTTTGCACTACTCAGAATTGACGCCAAAGTATGGTCGGGAGCGGTAGATACGGCTGTTTGTATAGTTACAGCAGATGAATTATTGAGTAAATATTATAAGGGGTTAACCAATAAGAGCGGTTCAACAACAACGTCTAGACATTACGACGACAAAATTCCTAGTGTACCTGTTGAGGATTCCATTCAAGTAATAGTCTCAACAGATAATGTGGATAATCCGGCGGTGGTTGAACTTATGTATTATAATAGGGTGTGGTTTGAATGATTGAGATACTGGAAAAGATTGACGATTTAACATACAAGGTTAAGGTTGCAGACATAGAAGGTAAACCAGTTGTAGCGATAGCGGAATTATCTTTGGTCGAATGGTACATACTGAAAGAGCTGAAAGAAATAAAGGCGAAGATTAAATGAAAAAGAAATGGCTGATACCCTTATTCCTAGCTGGTCTAGTCCTGATCGATCACAGGGTAAAACATGGATACTGGTATGACTGGAGGGACTTCAAGAGCCATGAAGCCCTAGTCATAGCCCTGTTTGTCCTTACACTGGGGATGGTATTTTGAAGCCAAAGATGCTGTTGACGATATTCCTTATTCTGTTGATACTGAGCTTCATGCCTATTTACCCGAATCCTAAAAAGAAAAAAGGTAGATTTCAACCCTTCGTTAAGAGCAGGGTGAATCTATGGAAAGCACTGAGCTAGGCACACACACCCACGCCGGAAAAAGCCTCAGTTAATTTTTGAGCGCAAGAAGGGGCCGATTTTCAGCCCCGAATAGGCCTGATAACTGTTAAAATCGTCTCTTCTGGAAGCCCACGATACCCCATATTATAGGGGTTTTTTTAACATAAGGAGTGAAGAATGGTTAAAAATCGGTTAAACATCGCTCCTTAATCTAAATGTTAAGAAAACGTATTGCACTTTAACGTTTTACCCTACTAGAAACGGGAGTTTTTTGTATATTTTTTCTATGAGTGTATTGCACTTTTAACAAAAAATGTATTGCACTTGAATCTATAGAAAAACGGTTTAACCTGTTTTATTGTTTCTTTTCAAAATCCAATCGATTCCGTAGGGTTTTGACTGTATTTCAGGGGGGTTTCAGCGAGTTTCAGAGTTAGAGGAACTATATAATAACCCCATTATGGAAACAGGGCGTATTTATCATATTTGGTGAGCCTATTTATGCTAAGAAAATGATTATCGCGCGCGAACGTCCATGATCCTCTGAACCTGTTTTGACGGTTCCGGCCTGTCTTTAACTTTTTCATCTAAATACATCTTATCTATTTCACCCCCCAGGATCTCCCATAGATAAAAAGCTGTACTCTTATTGAGTCTGAACCAATGTTCATCGATTAATACATCTACTTCTCGATATTTTCCATCCTCATCTTCTATAGGTATGTAATCGATTATCACTTTTTCTTAACACTCCCCTCTCCATTCATGCGTATCTGTTAAATTCTTCTCATCCTAATAGGCGGTGGGCGTGGGCTAGAAGGAGGTCCAGGCTAATAGAACTCCACTAGACACCACACCCGTTATCACAACGACTCAAGGTTTATTTATAAATTATGATATCTTTTTTCAGAAACATCATTCAGTAAATAAAATCCAAAGCCTTTTATCATAAAACACATTATTATCAAAATGAGGTCCAGGCTAAAATGGAACTCATACTAGAAGTAAATGAGATCAACGTAAAAAATCACGTCTACCACCGTCTTCTAGTCCCAAAAAGAATCTCT
>Ga0209979_1004220_pt1 | contig 12033 bp, 10 predicted proteins | sample AnhtaG_FD_183114 | JGI IMG/M metagenome (GOLD analysis project Ga0209979, IMG submission 183114) | Deep subsurface microbial communities from Anholt, Denmark to uncover new lineages of life (NeLLi) - Anholt_01485 metaG (SPAdes) (version 2) | ecosystem: Environmental > Aquatic > Marine > Oceanic...
GCGGCCCGGTAGGAGTCATTAGTCAAAGTGGTGGCAACTCCATCTATTTGGTCAGGCAAGCAGCGTTGCGAGGCGTTCGCTTCAGCAAGGTCATAAGCTACGGCAACGCATGTGACATCAATGAAAACGATTTGCTCGAATATCTTGCTAATGATGCAGATACCAAAATAATAGCCCTTTACATCGAGGGAATTAAGGACGGGAAACGATTCCGTAAGACTCTGGAGGAGGCAACGAAGAAAAAGACAGTGATATTGCTTAAGGGGGGGGCTACCGAGGGAGGCGCTCGAGCAGCCGCCAGCCATACTGCGTCACTCGCTGGAAGCCGGGCCACTTGGGATGCCCTCTGCAAGCAGTTGGGAATCATTAGTGTCAGTAACCTCGAAGAAATGATCGATGTACTGGTCACACTTCTGTTCTTGCCGCTTCCCAGAGGCAGGAATGCGTTGTTATTCGGTGCTGGAGGTGGAGCCAGCGTCATAATCGCTGACGAGTTTGAAAACAGGGGGCTAAGAGTCCCTCCACTCCCCCCAGAGACCATTGCTCAGATACGGGAGTTTACTCCCATCGCAGGCAATATCTTGCGAAATCCTGTGGATTATTCACAAGCCATGATGAACCTTGAGGGCGTAATCAAAACCCTTGGTATATTATCAAGGTGGGATGGGGCTGACTTCCTAGTTACGTTTGTCAGGACAGGTCAATTCACAACGTCTCGGATTTCAGAAGACCATCTAAATTTGTTAATGAGTAGGTTTTCCGTAAAGCAGGGCCTTTTTCCCAAGCCCGTAGCCATGGTGCTTGAACCCAGTATTATGCCCAAAGAGGCTGAGGCCATTCTGGCTGCTATTCGTGGTTGTATTTCAGCCGGTTTGCCTGTGTACTACACCTTTGCTGCCGCCGCCAATGCCATCAATTTAGTACTGAACCACACCGAAAAGCAGCCCAAAAGAGTTTCAGGCTAAGACTCGGGTAGCTGCTCTTAATTATACGGTTGCCGGGCTGGCGAGAGTATAATACCAAAGGGAAAGATAACAGCAATGGAGAGGAACTTTATTACACTTGCCAAAATCCAGATGCCTCAAAATAAAGGTTTCGAACTTTAAGTTAGATATTTGGATTTGTTCAGGATTTAGTGTTTAGAGTTTGGGATTTAAGATGGGTACACCTCGGAATTATCAAACACAAGGCATCATCTTAAAACAGACTAAGCTGGGCGAATTCGACAAGATTGTCACTATTTATACTCCGGAATTTGGCAAGTTACGGGCAGTAGCTAAGGGAGCTTGTCGTCCCAAGAGCAAATTGGGCGGCAACGTAGAACCACTGACATATAGCTTAATGTTGCTAGCTAAAGGGCGTAATCTCGATATTATTACCCAAAGTCAAATGATAAATGGTTTCCTGGCTTTGAAAAGCGATTTATGGCGCATGGCTTGCGGCCTTTACATCTTAGAGCTCATTAATTCCTTTACTGTTGAGGGCGGTGAGAATCGTCCTTTGTTTGATTTATTGCTGGACGTCTTAAATCAGTTGAGCGAGCCAGACAGCAATGAGACTGTATTGCGTTACTTCGAGCTAAATCTTCTTCACTACCTTGGTTACCGTCCCCAGTTGCACCGATGTGTCAGCTGTGACTCGCCTCTTAAGCCCGTAGTCAATTTTTTCAGCCCCAGCAAGGGGGGGCTTTTGTGTCCTCATTGTAATTCTGAAGAAAATCACCGCTACGAGCAAATAGAAGCAATTTCATTAAAACCCTCCCTTCCCCTTTCGGTCGGGGCTTTGAAGGTTCTTCGTTTGTGGCAAAACTGTGATTATGCTACTGCAAGGCGGGTCAGAGTAAAACCAGAATTATCCTCGGAGTTAGAGCGCGTACTGTGCGAGTATATAAGATACATTTTGCAGCGAGAGCTTAAATCACTGACCTGGCTAAAAGAGTTAAAAAAAGAAATTGCCGCCATGTAAACTCGAGAGTATTTAGTATTGTCACTCTAAGGAATCCAAATGAATTTGGATGATTAAGAATCTCTGAGATTCTTCGCTTCGCTCAGAATGCCAACTGGACCTTGCTAAACGCTCTCTAACCTCAGCACTTGACAATCATGTTAGGGGGGATTAAAATCGCTGGATGCTTAACAGCGGTGGGATAGCAAAGTAATGTGAATGGAGAGTGTTTGGTATTCTAAGTCAACCTTCAAATTTATTTGCTCCCTGATCTGAAACTCCCTTTTTCAGCATTAGTCCGTTGATTCATTGAAAGGATGGCAAAGTTAACTCACTATTGAAGAGAAGCAATGTATATCGTAATAGCAGGCTTAAGTGATATAGGGAAGAATTTGGCGGAGCTCCTTGTTAAAGAAAGGAATGAAGTACTGGTTATAGAGCGGGACTCTGCGAAATGCGCTGCAATAGCAGAGGGTTCTGACGTGATGGTGATCACAGGAGATGCCAGCCAGAAGTCCACCCTCGAAGAGGCAAGAATCAGGAATGCCCATGCCTTTGTGGCCGCAGCTGGCGATGACTCGGAGAATTTAATGCTTTGCATGATAGCCAAGGAAATTGGGGTAAAAACGGTGATTTCTCTTGTAGACGATGCAGAGCATACGGAAACCTTCAAGCAGGCTGGGATTAATTTACAAGTTAATCCAGACATGGTAGCAGCCAGGCACATCTATCGCCTAATTTCACAGCCTTATGTGAAGGACTTTCTCTCTTTCGAAGGGGCAGAAATCTTCGAAATAGAGATTGAGGAAGGTATGAAAGGTGTCGGGCAATGGGTTTCCAGGCTAGCAACCCCAAACGGTGTAAAGGTCCTCGTGGTGCAAAGAGGGGGAAAATATCTGGGTGCGGATAGTGAGATACAGCCTAAAGATTGGTTGACTCTCATCGTAAATCGGGAAGCTGCCAAAACGGGGACCGAATTCATGAATAGATGGTTCACCAAAGGGTAAGATTAACCCTACACATCATTGGCTCGTTCCTAAAATACTTTGCCTTAGCCTACATTTTCCCTTTATGTGTAGCTATTTACTATGGCGAGAATTGGCGCATTTTCTTGTATGCGCTACTGCTCACTCTCGGTATCGGACTAATTCTTGAGTTTGGATTCAAAACCGAGAAGGAAATAGAGCGTGCCGATGGTTTTACCATAGTGGCTTTCACCTGGCTTCTCATTCCCCTCTTTGGCATACTCCCTTATGTATTACCCCCTGTGGGGTTGGGTTTTCTCGATGCCTTTTTCGAGACCATGTCAGGCTTCACTACCACCGGGGCTACCATACTAAATGTGGTAGAAGAATTGCCCAAGAGCGCTATCTTATGGCGTAGCCTTACTCAGTGGCTGGGCGGAATGGGAGTAATAACTTTATTCATTGCTATTCTACCGAGATTGGGGGTGGGAGGTTCTCAGCTTTTTGATCGTGAATTCCCCGGCGCTATGCCTGAAAGGCTTCGTCCCAGATTCAGGACCACAGCAAGGCTTCTTTGGACGATTTACGTGGCTTTTACAGGGGCTGAAATAGCGCTCCTTTATTTTCTGGCCAGGCTCCCAATCTTTGACTCAATTTGCATCTCCTTCGCAACTATGCCTACTGGCGGATTTACCCCAACTACGGGAAGCATTGGAGCTTATGCCAACCCCTTAGCTGAGTATATTATTATGTTCTTTATGTTTCTGGCAGGGATGAGCTTCATAATTCACTATCAGGTTTTACGGGGAAACTGGAAAGCAATTAAAGGCGAGGAATTCAGGCTTTACTTGATTATTCTGGCGGTCGCTATCTTTCTATTTATACTTTCGCAGGGGCTTAACTCATATAGAGAGGGAATGTTTCAGGCAATCTCAATCATGACTACCACAGGCTTTGTCACTGCTGATTTCGGCTCCTGGCACTCTGGCGCCAAAATAGTGCTTCTGGCCTTGATGTTCATCGGGGCCTGTGGTGGCTCTACTGGTGGGGCAATAAAAGTGGTACGGGTTTTAACCCTGATAAAACATACGAGGGTAATGATGAGGAGGGCTATTTCCCCGAAAGCCGTAATTCCAGTGAAATATGGCCAAAAACCCCTCCCAGAGGGAATAATCCGAGATATAATCTCTTTCCTCTTTCTCTATATTCTTGTTGCTGTTGTAGCTTCAGTAGTGCTTTGTTTCCTGGGGCTTAATTTAGAGACAGCAATTTCAGCAGTAGCTGCTACTTTGGGGAATGTGGGGCCTGGTTTAGGTGGAGTGGGTCCCGGTTCGAATTATGCCTGGCTTCCTGGCGCAGCCAAGGTCATCTTGATTATGTGCATGTGGTTGGGTAGATTGGAGTTGTTTACGGTTTTCATGATATTTTCCCCTCGCTTTTGGAAAGGCTAATCCACGCCACAGTGGAAGTTCAAAGCGGGTTTAGGCTATACTTTGCGATAGGTTTATGGTCAAGGTTGCTTTTCAAGGAGAAAGAGGCGCTTTCAGCGAGGATGCTGCGGCAAAGCTTTTTGGTGGGGACATTGATTTTTTGCCGTGTGTCCGGCTGAAAGAGGTTTTTGAACTTGTGTCGCAGGATGAAGTTGAATTTGGGGTAGTTCCCGTGGAGAACTCTCAAGCTGGCAGTATCAACGAGACCTACGATTTGTTATTGGCGTATACTCTTAATATATTTGCTGAAGTTATTCTCAAAGTAAGCCATTGCCTGATGGCTTTGCCAGGAGAAAAATTAGCGGATATAACAACGATTTACTCCCATCCCCAAGCTTTGGCTCAATGTGAGGAATTTTTAAGTAAACTGAAAGTTGAAATTATGCCTAGCTATGATACTGCAGGCAGTGCCAAAATGATAAAAGAGAAAAGGTTGAAGAACTGTGCTGCCATAGCTAGCAAAAGAGCTGCCGATATTTATGGGCTGGAGATTCTGGCACCGGAAATTGAGACGAGTGTCAACAACTATACCAAATTCGTGGCTATCTCAAAGCAGAAAGCTAAACCTGCGCAGAGAAATAAGACCTCTCTCGTGTTTGCTGCTGAACATAAGCCTGGCTCCCTATATAGAATTTTGGGTATCTTCGCCACGAGGAATATAAATTTAACAAAATTGGAGTCCAGACCGAGCCGAACTAAGCCCTGGGAATATGTTTTTTATGCTGATTTCGAGGGTCACTTAGATGGCAAAGTTTACCAGGAAGCTGTGAGAGAGTTACAGAGAGAGGCTGCCTTCATTAAGATACTTGGCTCCTATCCTCAAGCTACCTGAAGTTAAGCTGTCAATAATCCCACTTCTTAAATCCCATTCAGATTCTGGAGATTCGCTTACAGCTTTCACTCTGGGAAAGGGCTAAGCTGCTCTTCTGACCACGAAGAATAGCGGAATTGAGATTAGCTCCATGACCACGGCAAACAGGATTAGGTAGTTGATAGAAATCTCATAGAGTAGCCCCATGAGGGCACCACCCAGAAGCCAGCCGGCCCCCAACGCTGTATTGAAGACTCCATAAGCAAATCCTCTCCTCTCCACAGATGTTAGGTCAGCGACGGCAGCACGCATAATCGTTTCCTGAATCCCCATGACTACACCCCATAATACTATGCTAATTAGCACCAGGCTGTAGCTATGAGAAAAGGCCAGGAAGGGAATAGGCAAGGTTAACAAAGGGATTGCTAATAGCGATATAAGCCCAATTTTATCGTATGTTTTGCCCACGAGAAGAGCTGCCAGGGCATCCACACCCATAGCAATGGCATACATCATGGGGATTTGAGCATCCGGGACAATAGCTTGGACTTTGAGATGGTAGGAAATTAACTGGAAATTAGCGAATCCCGCCATGGAAAATAGAGTAAATACAGTGTAGAACCAGAAAACCCTGGGAAGCTTACCTTGGATGTTTGGCCTGCTTGTTTCCCCAGGTGCTTCAAGTTTCTGTGGTGAAGGGACTTTCTTCCTGGCTATAGCTAGAACAGCCAGGGTTAGCAAAGCAGGTATCCATAACAGGGTAAAGCCTTCACGATAGTCGCCGTGGAAAAGGAGAACAAGGGAAAAGACAACAGGACCAATGACAGCGCCAATCTGGTCCAATGCTTCATGAACAGCAAACCCCCAGCCTCTCCCCACCTTTTTTGTGGCATAAGAAAGCATGGTGTCCCTTGCTGGACTTCTTATTGCCTTTCCCACCCGTTCCAAGATGATAAGCACGACAGCAAGCTGCCAATGGCCGGCAAATGCCAACAAGGGGATGGACAGGAGCAGTCCATAACCAATAAAGGTCAAAAGCCAATATGCCTTAGTGCGATCGGCAACATAGCCAGAGGCCAGGCGCAGAGCATAGCCACTAAATTCGCCAATGCCCGCTACCAAACCGACAATACTAAAACTCGCCCCCAGTGTAGCTAGGTAAGGCCCGGTAACACTCCTGGCTCCTTCGTAGGTTACATCCCCGAATAGGCTGACAATCCCCAGGAGAATAATGAAATACATGACAATTCCCCTTGTATTTTTGAATTACCGTTTGCGCAGCTATCTTGCTTTGGCGTCATTTTAACGAAGTCTCTAAGTTAAAGGAATTGTTTTGGCTATAAGGAGAGTCGCTGAACGGTCTCAATAAAATTTGGCAACTATGCTATAGCTTTGCTCTTAGCTTCTGGTATGTGCCACTCAAGGCTTCCGATATGACTTTGGTATTAGACAACACCGGCATAAAGTTAATGTCACCTTGCCACCTGGGGACTATGTGAGTATGGAGGTGCTCCGCTATACCGGCTCCGGCAACTTTGCCCACATTTAAGCCGATATTGAAGCCAGTTGGCTTCATTACCTCTTTCAGAAGCTCTAAGCTCTTCTTAATAATGTCAAAGTATTCCTTTGCTTCCTTATCCGTTAGGTCCTGTAAATTTGCTATATGCCGATAGGGAGCGACCATTAAATGCCCTGGATTATAGGGGAAGGCGTTCAGGATTATGAAATTGTGTTGACCACGATAAAGGATAAAATTTGCCTCGTCGTTATTTTCCCCGGGTTTCTGGCATAAAATACAGCCGCTTTCTGTGACCCGTTGTATATATTCCATTCGCCATGGTGCCCAAAGATATTCCATTAAACCTATATAGTATGCTGATTCTGAGTTAAGTGCAACAGGATTCTTAGTTTGAGATGACAAATTCCGGACATGGCAAAACGAGTTGACTATGGGACTTAGCGGAGAATAAAATACTTGGGGACTAATATGCTTGAAGTCTTAACCCAAAAGCTGACCGCTGTATTTGATAAGCTTGGCAGGAAAGGCAAGCTTAGTGAAGGGGACATCGACGATGCTTTACGCCAGGTACGGCTGGCGCTTCTGGAAGCAGATGTAAATTTTAAGGTGGTCAAGGAATTCTTGTCCAAGGTGCGAGAGCGTGCTCTTGGCTCCGAAGTATTGCGCAGCCTAACACCAGCCCAGCAGATTATCAAAATTGTCAATGAAGAATTAATTGCTATCTTAGGGGGAGAGCCTGGCCATCTAGCTTCGGTTACTGACTCACCAGCGGTCGCTTTGCTCATAGGATTACAGGGCTCCGGTAAGACCACTACAGCGGTGAAGCTAGCTGTTCAGCTCAAACATTTAGGGCAGCGTCCTTTATTAGTAGCTGCTGATACTCGCCGACCTGCCGCTATTGAACAACTCAAATTACTGGGTGAGCAACACGATATACCGGTATATAGTGCGGATGCTAACGTAGCATCAACAACAATTTGCCAGCATGCTCTAAACCAAGCCAGGGAAAGGGGATTGACCTGGGTTATAGTAGATACTCAAGGGCGCCTGCATATTGACGAGGCCATGATGAAGGAATTGGCTGATATCAAATCCCTGGTACAGCCTTCAGAAGTATTACTCACGGTAGATGCTATGATTGGGCAGGATGCCGTAAGGGTGGCTCAAGAATTCCACAGTCGAATCGGGCTCACGGGACTCATCCTAACGAAGATGGATGGAGATGCCCGAGGTGGAGCTGCTCTCTCCATTAGATTTGTTACCGGGGTGCCCATAAAATACCTGGGCACGGGTGAGAAGATTGACGCGCTGGAAGCATTTTATCCTGACCGTTTAGCGTCTCGCATTTTGGGTATGGGAGATATGCTCACCTTCATCGAGCGAGCTGAGACAACATTTGACCAGCAACAGGCCAAGAACTTGGAAAGAAAAATGCGCAGCGGGGACTTTGACCTTGAGGACCTTCTCAGTCAAATGCGTCAAATTCACAGGATGGGTTCTTTAGGGCGACTGGTGGAAATGATACCGGGCTTTTCTAAATTCGCTTCTCATTTGCCAGATGACGAGGGTGAGAAACAATTAAAGAAGATAGAGGCTATTATCCTATCTATGACTTACGAAGAAAGGCGTAATCCAGTTATTGTTGATGGCAGACGGCGAAGCCGTATTGCTCGAGGAAGTGGCACCACATCCAAAGACGTTAATCAACTTCTTAATCAGTTTCGTGAGATACAAAAGTTGACTAAGTCACTAACGCGAGGCAAGTTACCTAAAAAGATGGGTACTATGTTTGACATTCCCTTAAGGTGAAATCAGTCTAGATAGCCTTTGAGCTGTCGACTGCGGACGGGATGACGTAACTTGCGCAGAGCCTTGCCTTCAATCTGTCGTATTCTTTCTCGAGTTACATTGAATTCTCTACCCACCTCTTCCAGAGTTCGAGCATGTCCATCTTTGAGGCCAAATCTAAGCTGCAGAACCCTTTTTTCGCGCTCGGTAAGTTCACTAAGTACTTTATCTATTTGTTCTTTGAGTAGCTGCTGTGAAGTGGCTTCAGTTGGCGCTAAACTGGCATGATCTTCAACAAGATCGCCTAACCGGCTATCTGCATCCTCGCCAATAGGCATATCTAGCGATATTGGCTCACGGAAAAACAAAGCCATGACCTCTTCCACTCTTTCTGGCGACATACTTAGGCGGCTGCCAATTTCTTCGTAACTTGGTTCGCGTCCAAGTTCTTGAACTAACTGCCGCATTGTGCGTAATAGCTTGTTAATTGTTTCTACCATGTGTACCGGAATGCGAATGGCACGAGATTGGTCAGCTATAGATCTAGTGATACCTTGCCGGATCCACCAGGTGGCATAGGTGCTGAACTTGTAGCCTTTTCTATACTGAAACTTATCCACAGCTCGGATAAGGCCAATATTTCCTTCCTGGATAAGCTCAAGGAGAGGCATGCCATGCCCAATGTATTTCTTGGCTATGCTCACCACCAGGCGTAGGTTTGCCTCAGTGAGGTGCTTTACTGATGCTTTTGCTTCGGTCTGTACCTGTTCAAAGTAAGCTTTGAACTCACTGCCATGAGAATCGATTTGGGATAGGAAACTGCCATCAGTCAGGAGAGTCTTTAGTTTTTGCCATGAAGTTTTATCTCTAGCCAGGAGCTCTAGCAACTGCGGAGGCAGAAGTTGACTGTTTACGGAAAGATTTACTATGGCTCCTTCGGCTGCAGTGGTCTCTTTATCTATCCCTTCAGTAGTTGCCGCTATTAACGATGGGTCTATAACATTGTCGATGGCGGAGCGAAATTTAGGATTCTTGATCGTCTCCGCCACATTGCTGGAAGGCTCGATGCCAATATGTTCTTCGACAATCTGAACAACCTGGTATGCCTTGGATAATTGAGAAATTACGTGAATACCTATGTCCCCGGGTGAGGGGAATTTCTTATATTTCCTGAAATGGTTGTCTTCGATTCTTTCTAAGCTTCTGCCCAGCTCTATCCTCCGGCATAGTAACTTTTCTTCATGGACATTGAGAAGTGGCACTCTGCCGATTTCCTGAAGATACATACGAGCTGAGTCGTCAATTACTTCATATTCCCCTAGTGGCGGCGGAGGCCTGATCTCCTCAGTTTGTTCAGCGGTGATTTCCTCACTTTCTTCTTTTTCTTCACCTTCCTCGGCTAAGGTGCTGCCATCCTCAACTTCGGATTCATCGCTGAGTAAGCTTTCAGACTCTTCCTCATCACTATCCAGGTGGATGTTTTCTTCTTTCATTGAACCCATGGTTTTTTCCTTTTTTTAACGAAGACGTCCTGCAGTTGTTGCCCGGATTTTATTCCTTGCTCTTCCAGTTTGGACAACTCTGAGCTTATACCACCCTTTTCCCTCTCAATCTCAAGCATCGCCTCCTTCTCAGTTTCTAATTTCCGGGATAACTCCTCCCGTAGACGGAGGATACAATCGTCTAAAGCATCGTGTCGTGTTTGCTCGCTTTCCTGTATGGCTGGCGGGAAAAATTTTTTAACCAAATAGTATAAATGTTCTAGTAGACCAGTGTCAAGTTTATTTTCAAGGTTCGAGATATCGGAAGAATGTTGCCATTTGACAAAGACCTCCCGATTTTCCGTGGATTCGAAGTGTTCTGGTGATAATTCTTGACCTTGAGCTAAAGGGCGAAGCTCTGGGTACTGAAGGAGAAGTGCCAAGCAGTATTCCTCACTAGGGCTGGATACAAACTGGCGGGCAAGGCGAGATTGTTCTGTTGGCTTGCTAATTTGAGGCTTTTTCCTAGCAGTTCTTAATCTCTGCAAGGCAGCTTCCACATTCCATCTTGGGATTTTTAGGGCACTGGCCAATCTTTCCACATAGTGGAATTTATGGTCGGGGTCCTTTATCTCATGAATTAAGGGCAGGAGTTTCTCCAGCGCTAACGATTTGTCTTTGGCTTTGTTGATATCGACTTTGCCTATTACAGATTGAAAGGCGAAGTTCAGAATAGGCATAGCCTGTTCCACCAGTTTCTGCCAGAGAGCAGTGTTCTCTCTTATTACTTCGTCCGGGTCTTTGCCTGGAGGTAATAAAATGACATTTGCTTCAGCATTGGAGTGAGCTAATATGGCTCTGCCTCGCAAAGTAGCTTCTTCTCCGGCAAGATCGGCATCGAGCGCCAGTGTTATGTTACTGGTTAATCTTTTAATGCCTCCTACCTGCTTCTCGGTTAAAGAAGTCCCCATTGAGCCAACCACATTTTGCCAGCCGTGTTGGTGAGCGGTGAGAACATCCATGTAGCCTTCTACGATTATTACCAAGTTTTTCTTTCTAATGGCAGACTTAGCCTTATCAATGCCATACAAGATGCTGCTCTTATCGAAAATTGATGTTTGGGGGGAGTTGATATATTTAGGCAGGGAGTCATCTAGAGCTCTAGCTCCGAAACCAGTGACTCGACCCTGGATATCACATATAGGAAAAACCAGCCGGTTGCGAAATCGATCGTAACTACCTCCTTCCTCTTTCTCGATTATTAGACCAGTTTCTATCAGTTCCTTCTCTGCGTAACCTTTACCCAGCAGGTAACTCTTAATGGTTTCCCAGGCATCAGGACTGAAACCGAGGCGGAACTCTTTGATAGTCTCGGGCATGACCTTTCTTCTTGCCAGATAGCTTCTCGTTGCCTCGCCTGCCTTAGTGCTCGAAAGTAGATGGTGATAGTATTCAGTAGCTGCCTCGTTAATCTGAAATAATCTCTCTTTCTTCTCATCCTCAGCCTTGTCTGGCGCCTCAAGGGGGCTTAAAGTGATGCCCCCCCTTTGAGCTAAAAGACGAAGAGCTTGACCGAAATCAATGCCATCCTTTTTCATGATGAAAGAGAAGATATCGCCGCCAGTTCCACAGGCACCAAAGCAATGCCAGCTTTGTTGCTCAGGAAAGACAAAAAAGGAGGGATGTTTCTCACTATGGAAGGGGCATAAGCCTTTGAAGTTACGCCCCGCTTTTTGCAGAGTAACATAGTCAGAGACAAGCTCTACTATATCTAATCTCTGCTTTACCTCTGTGATCACGCTCATTGAGATATCTTTTCAGCTAATCTTAGCGCATATTGATCGGTCATCCCAGCAATATAATCAATGACTTTGCGCTCCTTGTTATCCGGCAAAGAGGCAAATTCCCGAGGTAATCTATCCTCATGCTCCAGAAAATGAGAATATAACAGACGCAATACTTCTCCCGCCTTTACTGCCTCCTCTCCAGCTAAGCTGGGATAATATACTTTGTCAAATAGAAACTGGCGGAATAT
>Ga0209979_1004221_pt1 | contig 12025 bp, 11 predicted proteins | sample AnhtaG_FD_183114 | JGI IMG/M metagenome (GOLD analysis project Ga0209979, IMG submission 183114) | Deep subsurface microbial communities from Anholt, Denmark to uncover new lineages of life (NeLLi) - Anholt_01485 metaG (SPAdes) (version 2) | ecosystem: Environmental > Aquatic > Marine > Oceanic...
CCTTGTTTTAAGGGACAGGGCAAGGGGAGAGGTAGTTTTGCAATCCTCAAATCCAAAAATTAGCCCATTTATGGATGGGCACTAGCTAGCGAGTATAGGCAGCTGGCAAGAGGCATCCCAGTTTCGGCTCTTTTAGGTCAGGAATTGCCGGAAGATAAATATCCAGAGGCACGAGAGTACATTTACAACTATATCGACCTGTCGAACGAACAAGTGTTCCTTCGCCAAATTGGTCGTGTCAGTAAGAGTACTTGGGAATATTGGCGAGAAGGGATCAAGTCTAATCTTTCACGACCGGTTTTCTCTAGAGTCTGGACCGAAGTGAGTGCGGCGGTGCCAGAAAGCTTCCAGGAGTTGCGTAGATTGGAACAAGAGGATTTTGCTTCTGACCCCAAGACGGGATGGAGTAAAAGCCTACGAAACCTATGTCTCCGGCTATTCAAATGTCGTATAACAAACTCATGAACCAGATGGGCCTAAAAACGGGCCTCTGGTTATGAACATCGAATCCTGGACTTTCACTTACTGCTGCTATTAATCGTAAGCCAGACCACCCCCAGAAAACTTTCCAATGGTGTTATTAATCGTTAATCCAGCCTGCGGGCCGGCAATCAATAAAATGAGGCAGTGATTTGTTAATGAAAAAGGGGATATCCTCAATTTGGAAGCCTCCCCTCTTTTCATTCAAAAGTGTTAAATGGACTACTTGGTCAACAAATTGCAGAAAATATCCCCTTCTATCCGGGTGCATATAGGTTGCATTTTCCTATTACAATTCGGTAGAATCTTTTATGATTTGTAAATACTCCATCTTCCTGAAACCCTTAACCATGGCGTAAGTGCTGGAAAATACACCATTATAGGAGCTACCATGAAAACGATTGGCCTTACTGGTGGTATGAGTTGGGAATCCTCATCCGAGTATTATAGAATTATAAATGAAACCATAAAAGAAAAATTGGGTGGATTGCATTCTGCTAAATGTATTTTGCACTCTGTTGATTTTGAAGACATTGCAAACTTACAACATCAAGGCAGATGGGAAGAACTTACAAAATTGATGATCGATTTTGCTCAGACATTAGAGAGGGCAGGTGCCGACTTAATAGTTATTTGTACAAACACTATGCATAAAATGGCGGAAGAGATTCAAAATAATATAAATATCCCCCTCCTGCATATAGTTGATGTAACTGCTGAGAAGATTATAGAGAAAGGGTTAAGTAAACTTGGTTTGCTTGGAACAGAGTTTACTATGGAAGAAGATTTTTATAAAAAAAGATTAAAAGAAAGATACAATCTGGATGTAATTATACCCTCAGATAACGATAGAAAAATAATTGATAATATTATCTATAACGAATTGTGTCTTGGAGTAAAAAAGGAATCTTCAAAAGAAAAATTCAAAGAGGTAATTAAAAAGCTTATTTCAGACGGTGCAGATGGAGTAATTTTGGGATGTACGGAAATTCAGCTTTTGATTAGCCAAGAGGATGTAGAGGCTCCCTTATTTGATACAACAGCAATTCACTCAAAAGCAGCAGTTGAGTTTGCCTTAAAATAGTCAATACTATTGACTCAAGAAAAGCTCTTGGCTCACCGTAGAGCTTTGCAGTGAAATATGTGATACGCGAAGGTTTGATTCAAGAAATTTTTTCTATAAAACGCTGGATGCGTTCCAGTGCTTCCTTCAAGACTTCCTGTTTGACAGCAAGTGATATTCGCAAACAACCTTTTCCAGAAGGCCCAAATGCCTCACCTGGAACCACCACAACCTGTTCCTCATCCAATAAATCCAAGGCAAACTGACCGCTGTCCTGTGTGATTTGACTGATATCCGGGAATATGTAGAAAGTTCCTCCAGGCTTGTGAACCTTCACACCTGGAAGCTTTTCCAGGACTTCATACGCCTGGTCACGGCGTTTTCGAAATTCCTCGGCCATTGCATCGATAACTTCTGCATCGAGTCGTAGAGCAGCCAGAGCAGCACGCTGGGAAACCGACGGGGCGCAAGATGTAGTGGAACTGACCACTTTAATCATGGACTCAATGAGCCATTCCGGGCCAAAGGCATATCCTATACGCCAACCTGTCATGGCAAAGGATTTGGAAAAGGAGTGAACAACCACTGTTCGTTCCTTCATGCCCGGGCGTGTCCGGATGGATTCGTGAGTCCGCCCGTCAAAAAGAAGTCTTTCGTAAACTTCATCGCTCAACACTAATAGATCGCGTTCTAATACGATACGGGCAATGCTTTTCAGGGTTTCTGCTGGGATAATTGCCCCAGTTGGGTTGTTTGGCGAATTCAAGAGTAACACTTTGCTAAAGGGGGTGATTGCCGCTTCAAGATCTTCCAGGGTTGGCACAAAACCGTTTTCAAAACGGGTCTGAAGATATACGGCCTTTGCCCCCACCCATTCAATATGGTGTCGATAAGGTGGGAAATAAGGTTCAGGTATAATGACTTCATCGCCAGGATTAAGCACCGTGCGGAAGAATGATGTCAAGCCCCCAACCCCTCCGGTAGTCACAACAATTTGGGGAATTGAAAAATCCTCGCCAAGGCGACCATGCAGATACATCTGAATTGCTTTGAGCAATTCGGGATCCCCCTGGGATTGGGTGTAATGGGTTGCACCTTGAAGCGCATCCTGAAGCGCCTGATTGCATATCTCTTTGGGCGTGTTAAAGTCCGGCTCGCCAATCCCCAGTGAAATGACATTCTCATACTTTGCCGCACGTTTCCACATTTCTCGAATACCGGAAAGAGGGATTTGGCTAACAGCAGTTGAGATCTTTGATTTCATGACGAGTTAACTTCTACCAAAAGTTGTAGATCCTGTCAATAATATCATACAAAATATAATACAATTTTAAAGAATAAACTCTCTTTCGGGGTAAATACTCAGCAAATGACCCCGACGCTTCGCTTCAGGGTTATAAATGAAAGAAACTATACGTTGAGCATGGAGATGTCTTTTTTTACCATGCCCTCACAAAGACGAGCCGGTAGGCCGCTTCAAACCAGCGCACACGGACAAAGGCCCTAGAAGACAATGACAAGTTGCTCGTGCGCACGGTGTGAAGCGGCACGCTGAGGCCCCCTGTTAGAGGGCATGATGTAAAAAAAGACATCCCCATGCTCTTTTCAACATTTAGTTTCTTAGGAGGTCATAAAATAGTTTACATTTTTGATTTTATTTATTGGAGCAAAAATAAAGAAAATGTAGGGGTTCGATTTATCGAACCCGCTTCCGGGCTTGACCTGCCCGCCATGCGAGACGCAAGGCGAGGCGGGCGGGTGAATCAAGCCCCTACGTTTAATAAATGAATTCTTATCTGTGTTATAAAGCACAATGAAAAATGTAAACAATACTATTCTCTCATTAATAAGTATCTAAAAGGGTGAAGTACATTATAAATAGCGACATTTTTGTTCTAACAGGGTAAAGAAATTAAACAGTAAATTTGGGCAGTGCTAATTTTGAACATGCTCAATAAAGCGTGGAAAATGTAGGATCGGCCCGCCCTCCCCGTCCCGAGACCGGTACGGGATCGGGAGGCGCGAATTGCCTGAAACCTGCTGTTATCACTATAATATTTCGTAAACAGAAGTCGTAGAAATCAAATATTGTAAATCAGCCTGCCCTGGCGTGACTTGGCTGGAATACTATAGAGCAACTGTAATACTTCGGGTGTATAATTCATAGAACTCAGCCCTTGCATGCCAGGTCTGGGCCAGGGGTCTGGGCCAGGGGTTTAAACCCGACCGTAAACCGGTGGCATGTAAAATACCACCCTACATCTGCATGTTGAATTGGGTTTTATACCCGACATTAATGCGCCTAAGGCGCATTAAACAGGTGGCATATTAATAAGCCTAAGGCTTATAAAATGCCACCCTACATTTGTATGCTGATTCAGGTTTTATAACATACAATAAGTCCACAGGATATTGAGCAATTACCTAATTTTTGATTCATGGAAGAAAGTGAATAAAAAGATTTGACCTTTAATTATGGTTTGATATATAAGGATTTTTTTAAATAAGAGTAATAGAAATGAATCCAAGAAGAAATAAAAAGGTTATTCTTAATCAAAAGGATATAGGGCAAGTCCTGAAAAGAATTGCGCAACAGATAATTTCTAATCATATATCTTTAGAAGATATTGTTTTAATTGGAATCAGGACTGGAGGTGCTTTTTTGGCTTATCGCTTACGCGATGAAATTTCCAACAAAGATGAGCAGAAACCACCAACTGGTGTGCTGGATATTAATTTATATCGGGATGATTGGACGAGGATAGGCCCCAACCCAAAATTAAGAAGTACAGAGATCTCTTTTTCTATAGATGATAAAATAATTATTTTAGTTGACGATGTACTTTTTACAGGCAGGACAGTGAGGGCAGCTATGGATGCATTGACAGATTTCGGTAGGCCAAAAAAGATTGAGCTGGCTGTGCTCATAGACAGAGGAGAGGAGCAAAGAGAATTACCCATAAAGGCGAATTATGTGGCAAAGGAGTGGCGGACATCAGGTACCGATACAATTAATGTCTATTTGAAGGAAGAGGGATTCCGTGATCAGGTTGTAGTGGAAGAAAAAAAAAGGAATTTATAGTAGGGAGTATTTAATGTTTTTAACAATATCTATTAATACAAGGGATCGCTCAGAGATGATTGACATTACCTCCAAGGTAGAGGAGGAGTTGAACAAATCAGGACTGAAAGACGGGGTGTGCTTTGTCTTTGTGCCACACACTACAGCCGGGATAACAATAAATGAGAGCGCTGATCCAAGTGTTGTAGCAGATCTCCAGGCAACGTTTAACAAACTTGTTCCCTGGGAAGGATCTTACAGGCATATGGAAGGGAATTCCGCTGCCCATATTAAAAGTAGTTTGATAGGGAGTTCAGTAATTGTTTTGGTTGAATCCGGACATCTAAAATTGGGCACATGGCAGGGAATTTTCTTTTGCGAATTTGATGGACCCAGATCGAGAAAGATACACATAAAATTTCAGTAGATGTTCACGTAGCCACCAAGTCACCAAGCCCGCCCTGGCGCGACTTGACTGGTGTATTATATTATAGCTGTAATAATTACTAAGATGGAATCTCTAAAATTAACTCATTGCAAGCCAGGTCTGGGCCAGGGACACAAAGGGTATTAAATGGTCAATGAAAAACTATCAATCCCGCCCGCCTCGCCTGAGCGAGAGCGATGGCGGGCAGGTATCAATTTTAATAAGCCTAAGGCTTATTAAATTGCTAATTTTAAATTGTAAATTGTTAATCTTGGTGCCTTGGGGTCTTAGTGGCTGAATAGTTACAAATTTCAATAAATAATTTTAGGTTTTTTCTTGACACCCATATATTGCTTTGTTAAATAGCCTGCTAAAAATAAGATGAGATTTAACCCGAGTGAATGTTAATATAAAATACTCAAAATAATTTTACATAAGGAGGATAAGATATGTTTAAGGTAGAAGTTGATAAAGAAAAATGCGTTGCTTGCGAAGAATGTATTGATGTTTGTCCATCAGATGTTTTTGAGATGAAAGATGAAATATCTGTGCCTGTCAATGAAGAGGAGTGCATCGGATGTGATAGTTGTGTAGAGGTCTGCGAATCTGAGGCTATCACGATAACAGAAGTTGAAGATGAAGAATAATCCTGCAATGTCATTCCCGCCTGCCTTGCGTTGCAAAGCATTGCGGGCAGGTGACTATTTTGCCTCCAAACATAGCAGGTTTCTCTTTTGTGAAACAATCTGCCTTCAGCGGGCTTAAAATTGAGTTAGTTACGTAGTAGGGTTAAATTCCAAGGATTAAAAAAATGCCGCTCTTTAATTTAATTAAGAGCGGCATTTTTTATCTTTCCCCCTAAGCTAAGCGGGGTTTGGGGGTTTACTTCTCCTTTTCATGGCAGTCGTTACATTTCTTTGTGGGACCGGTCTTTTTACCGGCTTTTTCTAATTCCTTATGACAACCCTGACAGTTCTTATGGTAAGCAAGCATTAATTTCTTTACCTTACCTTTTGATTTTAAGGCATCGTGACACGCTGAGCATTTCTGTACAGGGTCTCCCTCTTTATAGACGTTCTTCCCCTCTTTATACACATGATGACAATCTTTGCAGGCAATCTTGTAGTCTACATTATGTTTTTTATGACTAAGTTTGGCAGCTCCTTTTTTATACTCTTTAAATGCATCTGACTTAATATTGATTTCATCCGCTGCTATCAGGATGCCCACACCAGTAAACAAGGCTATAGAGAGTGTAACTACGCTTAGAAAAAATATCCGTTTCTTCATTATCTATTCCTCCTTTCTTTTTTTAATATAGATAACAAATATTAAATTTGCAAGATTAAATCTTTATTTATCACCCCTCCTTCCTATAACATATAAGGCCACATCTCAAACATCTTTCTGCCTCACCTTTAGTCATCTTCTCATCAAGGCCTAAGTCAACCTCTTTAAAGCTCAGTTTTCTTTCATCAACAGTGAGCTCAGGCATATGCACCCTTTCAGATTCCTTTACTTCTTTAAGCTCTTCTACATCAGGGAGCACACTCTTCCTTGTAATTGCATTCTCAGGAACACTCACCTTCTCTCCACTTAGATATTGATGGATGGATCTGGCCGCCCTTCTTCCAGCCCCAATTGCCTCTACCAGAATGGATGCCCCTGTGGCTGCATCCCCACCAGCAAATACCCCTTCTATATTTGTCTCACCTGTTGCCTCATCTACTACCTCTATGCTATTCCACTTGGTCAGGCCCACACCATCGGCCTTTAGGAAGTCTGTGACAGGAAACTGGCCTATGGCGTTAATGACATTGTCTACCTCTATTATTGTCTCAGTGCCCTTCTTTGGCACAGGCCTCCTTCTTCCTGACTCATCAGGCTCCCCGAGCTCCATCTCCAGGTATTCCAGATGGGTTAGTTTTCCCTTTTCTCCCATGAGTTTTACAGGTGCAGCCAGGTAATGGAATATCACCCCTTCCTTTCCTGCCTCCTCTATCTCAATGTCGTTTGCAGGCATCTCCTTTCGTGAGCGCCTGTATATAATGGTTACCTCGTTAGCGCCCAGTCTCCAGCTTGTTCTTGCTGCATCTAACGCGGTGTTTCCCCCTCCAATGATGGCAACCTTATCTCCTACCGGGGTCTCTTTCTCTAGACCTCTGTCAATAAGAAAATGGGTCCCGGGCAGCACCCCTTTAAGGTCCTCTCCTTCAACCCCAAGGTTTCTGGTATCCCAGGCACCGGTTCCAAGGAAGAAGGCCTCAAAGCCATCATCCTTTAAGGTTTTAAGTGTAAAGTCAACTCCCATGCTGATATCTGTCTTAACCTCTATGCCCCCTATATTAAGGATTGCATCTATCTCCCAGTCCAGGGTTTTCTTAGGAAGCCTGTATTCAGGGATACCGTATCTTAGCATACCCCCGAGCTTTGGCATGGCCTCAAATATGGTAGGGCTATGGCCCATTCTTGCCAGGTAATAGGCACAGGTAAGCCCTGCAGGGCCCCCTCCAATGATAGCTATCCTTTTTCCTGTCTCAGGAGCCTTATAGGGGATGGTTCTTTGCCCAGTGTTCATCTCTATGTCTGCAACAAATCTTTTAAGGTGGTTGATATTTACAGAGTCACATACCTTTCCAAGCCTGCACATATCCTCACATGGGTGGGGACAGACCCTGCCACAGGTTAAAGGAAAGGGGTTTTTCTCCTTGATTACCATAATGGCCTGCATGTAGTTGCCCTGATTGATCTGTCTTATATACTCCGGGATGTCTATTCCTGCAGGACATGTCCTCTGACATGGGGAGGTGCATTCATCCTCTGTATAGATATGCTGGATACGTCTTGTCTGTGAGGTGAGCTTTATTATCCCTTTTGGGCATACCTGCTCACAGGTGCCGCATCCAGTGCATAGGTATTCATTAACCTCAGGGAGCCCGCTTTCCCCAATAGATAAGGCATCAAAGGGGCAGGCATTAACGCATGTGCCTAAAGTAAGGCAGCCTATCTCACAGAGCTTGCTTCCATTAAAGAGAAGTGTGGCTGCCCGGCAATCAGTTGGGCCATCATATATGAATTTTTTCTCAGCATCCTCGATATTATAGGTGCATCCAAGGCGTGCCTTGTCAGGTTCCTTTACCTCAATGGTGACACCCATCACCTCTGCAATTGCTACAGCTACATCAGGTCCCCCGGCAAGGCAGGCATCTGCAGTTGCTCTACCCTTTGCAATGGCCTTGGCAGCGCTTGAGCATCCTGCAAATCCACAGGCCCCACAGTTTGCACCCGGAAGGGCCTCTGTTATCTCAAGAACTACAGGATCCACTGCTACATAGAATATCTTTGATGCTATACCTAAAAGGAAGGCAGCAACAAGGCCAATTCCTCCGATAGCAAGCATTCCTGATAACATATAGAACCTCGTTATTTGTTATTTGTTATCCGTTCACCGTTGTCCGTTATCCGTTTTTTAACGGTGAACAGTGAACGGTGAACGAATCTCACACCAATCCCATAAACCCGGAGAATGCCAGGGCAATCAGCCCGGCAGTAATAAGCCCTATGGCAGTACCCTCAAATGGCCTGGGGATTTTAACCAGGGCAAACCTCTCTCTCATCCCTGCCATTAAAACCAGTGCAAGTGCAAAACCGCAGGCAGAGGCAAAGGAGAAGAATATGGCTGTTATAAAATCATATCCCTCGTTTATATTTATTATGGCCACACCAAAGACAGCACAGTTGGTGGTGATCAGGGGCAGAAATATACCCAGTGCCTCATAAAGGGGAGGGGCAGTCTTCTGCACTACCATCTCCACAAACTGCACCAGGGTAGCTATGACCAGGATAAAGGCAATGGTCCTTAGATACTCTATGCCAAGGGGTACAAGGATATAGCTGTGCACAAGCCAGGTGATTGTGCCTGCTAAGGTCAGTACAAAGATAACAGCCAGACCCATCCCAGTGGCTGTATCCATGCTTCGGGATACCCCTAAGAATGGACAGTTTCCTAAAAACCTTATTAAAAGGATGTTGTTGACCAGAATGGCGCTTACCATAAGCAGGATAAAGTCACCCATTAGCTAGCACCTCCCCTTCTTTCCTGGATTTGGGTGATGAGATTCATCAACGCTAAAAGTATCCCCAGGGCCACAAAGGCACCCGGGGGTTTTAGCATAAAGGCAAAGGGCTCAAAGCCGGACCACATGACATTAAAATCCAGAAGTGTGCCAGAGCCCAGCAGCTCTCTTATAGAACCAAGCACAAAAAGGGATATGGTAAAGCCAAGGCCGATGCCCAGGCCGTCTGCAAGAGACATAATAGGGCCGTTCTTTGATGCAAAGGCCTCTGCCCTTCCCAGTATTATACAGTTTACAACAATCAGGGGGATAAAGATGCCAAGGATTTTGAAGAGTTGATAGAAATAGGCCTGCATCACAAGCTCAACTATAACCACAAAGGAGGCGATTATGACAATAAATGAGGCTATCCTTACCTCTCTCGGGATAAACTTCCTTAAAAGGGATACAAAGAGATTGGAAAATACCAGCACAAAGGTGGTGGCCAGTCCCATTCCCATCCCATTTATGCCGGTGGTTGTAACTGCCAGCACCGGACAAAGCCCCAGGACCAATCTAAAGGGTGGAATGGTCTTCCAAAATCCCTTGGTAAACTCATCCTTTATGGACATTAAAAGATCTCCTTGTTGAAGTTGTTTACATAACCTATTGCCTGGCTTACAGCAGCCATCACACCCTTGCTTGAATAGGTTGCACCACTTATGCCATCTACCTTGGGCTCTGCTTTTATACTTAGACCCTTGAATTTGTCAGTGAAGGAGACTTCAGCTACCTTTGTTCCTATCCCTGGGGTCTCTGAATGGCTGGTTATGCCGATGTCAAGCAGTTTTCCATCCTTGCTCACTCCAACCATGACCCCGACTAGACCAGCAAAACCCTTTCCCTTTCCCTCAATGGCAACGGCAAAGGTTTGATCCTGTTTCTTTGCAGGAAACACAATGACCTCAATGGGCCTTCCCTTTTCATCTTCTCCTACAACTATCTTTTTTCTATCGGCTATTGGGTCATTGTCATAGCCTGTGAGCACCTTTTTTACAGCAGGCTCTTTTATAAACTTTATGGTCTGGTACTCAATAGGTTCCTTTGTTAGCCCGTAGATTAATGACAGCGCCATGCCTGATCCAGCACAAATGAGGGCCAAAACAATAACCATCTTTAATATATCACGCACTTTTGATCCTCCCATAGGCCTTTGGTTTTAGGTAGTTAAAAAGGGGTGTGGCTGCATTCATGATCAGGATAGCATAGAGGGTGCCATCAGGATCTGCCCCCCACATCCGGATGATCATGGTAAGAAAGCCTGCCAAAAGGCCAAATAGCATCATCCCTTTAGGGGTCACAGGTGAGGTGACCGGCTCAGGGGCTATAAAGAATGCACCTAAAAGCACCCCGCCACTGATGAGCTGAAAGATCACAGGGGGGTAGAGATCAGGGTTTATACACCTTAAGATAAAGGAAAAGAAGGCAACACCAAAGAGAAAAGAGATCGGTATATGCCAGCGTATAATACCCCTGTAGAGGATAAATATAGCCCCAACGATAACTGCCAGCCCACAAACTGTGCCTATGGGGCCTGCCTTGTCTCCCAGAAACAGGGAAACCATATCATAGGAGTAAAAAAGGCTTGGATCCTCCTTTACTGCCATCAGTGGGGTCAGCATCGGTTCAGTGGAGTGAGGGGCAAAGAATAGATTTAGCCTCTCCCCCCAGGACAGCTTGAGCACTACCCAGGCAACAAGAGGTGGGTTAAATGGGTAGTTACCCAATCCACCAAATACCATCTTTCCAAGTATTATTGCAACTGTTGCTCCCACTACAGGTATCCACCATGGCACAGTTGGAGGAAGAATGAGTGCAAGAAGAAGACCGGTGACAATTGCATGATTGTCTCTATAGGTTAGCCTTTTATGGATGAGCCTTTCTATGATGGATTCCACTATAACAGCTGTGGCCATGGATATGATCATCACTATCAAGCTTCTTATGCCAAACAGATAGATACCTACAAGGGAGGTGGGGATAAGAGCTATTATAAAGGTGAGCATCATCTTATCTATAGAGTTTCCTCCCCTTATATGGGGTGACATGGACACAATGTAAGTATTGTTTTCCATAGATGATTCCTTGGATTAGTTATTCGTTATTTGTTATTGGTACCTCCAGCCAATCCGCAATCCGCAATCCCTGGCCCAGACCTGGCTTATAGGCTTAATATGTTGATCCGAGCATGTAGTGCCCTATAGATTTAGTAGGCTGATTCAAGCACGTCGCGCCAGGGCAGGCCGCAATCCAAAATCCTATCCTTCCATCAATTGATGTTTTGCATGCCTGAACATGTGCACAAGGGGTCTTCTTGCAGGACATACGTAATCACAGCAGCCACATTCAATACACGTGAGGAGCCCTTCGGCTTCTGCTACATCAAATCTGTCACGCGCACAGTACATGGACAGCATCCCCGGCACCAGATTCACCGGGCAAACACCCACACACAGCCCGCAGTTTATACACTCCCCATAGCCCTCGGTTAACTGTATCTCATCCTTTGTGAGGGCAAAGAGGGCAGGGGTTTGCTTTGTTATGGGGATCTCAAGGCTATATTGGGCCATGCCCATCATTGGGCCTCCTAAGATGATCTTGGCAGGCTCTTCGCTAAAGCCATCAAGGGATTCAATGAGCTCCCTTATAGGGGTTCCTATCCTGACCTTTACTATCCCACTCTTTGAGATGGCCCCACCGCCTACAGTGATAAATAGTTCTGTCTGGGGGATCTGTTTGTGCACACCTGCCCCGATTGAGAGGGTGGTCTCAATGTCATAGAGTGCTACCCCAACGTCTCTTGGATGTCCATAGGGCAGGGGTAACTCTCTGCCAAGGGCTGCCTTAACAAGGGGAACAGATAAACCCACCGGGAATCT